>Ga0209474_10003775_pt1 | contig 13224 bp, 10 predicted proteins | sample GraSoiAngelo_145_FD_185902 | JGI IMG/M metagenome (GOLD analysis project Ga0209474, IMG submission 185902) | Grasslands soil microbial communities from the Angelo Coastal Reserve, California, USA - 14_1009_05_20cm (SPAdes) (version 2) | ecosystem: Environmental > Terrestrial > Soil > Grasslands...
CGCCGACAGCCTCGTCACCCCGAATTGGTTGCGCGGCCCGTTCGCGCGCCTCGGCCTCTTTCACGCCTTGCGCCCCCTGCTCGTCGGCATCGTCCACGGCCTGGCGGGCTCCGCCGCCGTCGCGCTTCTGGTCTTAAGCACGATTCGCAATCCCCAGTGGGCGCTGCTCTATCTGCTCATCTTCGGCGTCGGCACCATCGCCGGCATGATGCTGATCACCGCCGCCATGGCCCTGCCTTTTTCTTTTGCCGGCCATCGTTTCACTTGGCTCAATCGCAGCCTCATCCTCGGCTCCGGCGTTCTCAGCCTGTGTTTTGGGGTTTTCGTTTGCTACGACGTCGGTTTCGTCAACGGCCTCTTCTCCGGCCATCCCCGGTGGACGCCCACCTAGGGTTCAAACCCGTCGAACCTGATCGAAGTGCGATCATTCCCGAATTCCCATTTTGGGAATACTGCCCATGACCGTACCCGAATGATAATTTCGTCATTGACTTTCCTCTGTCGCAGGCTTACTTTTCTCTTCGGGACTGACTGCTTCCTTCTCAAGAATCCAGTGCGCGCCGCTCGACTTACGGCCGAGGAAAGCTCTATGGCCACGCAAATGGAACCCCTTCCGTTGGCGCGTTGTATTTTTTCCTCTCGAATCCTTCCTCGCTTCGCCTTTCTGGGTCTTCTTTCCTTTCTAACCATTTTCCTCAGCCCCCTCTCGCCAGCTTCGGCGCAGACCTCCTCTCAACAATATGTTTACGCTTCCGCTCCCGGCTCGCCTTCTCCCTCTTCTGTTCCTGGATTCGCCAAAGTCAGCCAGACGGGGTCGCTGAACCTGTTACTCAATTCACCCTTTAGCGAGCGATCCGAAGGTGGCCTCCTGGCCATCGACGGCCAGGGCAAGTTTCTTTTTGTCTTAAACCCTACCAGCGACGACATCTCGATGTTCCAGATCGATCCAACCACGGGGTCTCTCTCCGAAGTTCCTGCTTCGCCTTTTGCTGTTCCTCCCCTTTCTTCGGGTTGGTTTCCCCCCTCGCAGCCGTTGTCTATGGCTACGGAACCCTCCGGCCAGTTTCTTTTCGTCAGCTATCTCCTCGCTAATGGCGGAGATCCTGCAGGGCTGAGCGCCGTTGCTTCCCTGGCGATTGATACTTCGGGCTCCAGCCCTGTCCTCCGTTTGGTCGCAAGCGTTCTTAACCAAGACTCCCCGATACAGTTGCTCACCGATTCCAAGGGTCTTCGCCTCTATGTCGGTATGGGAATCGGTAACGACGGAACCATGCAAAGCGGACCGGAGGTGTATTCCATCGACGGCGCAGGGAACCTTTCGTTTCAAGGCGTCGCTCCAAATCCCGAAAACCGCGGAACAGACTTCGCTATTGACCCGCAAGGTCGTTTCGTCTTTGCGGTGGGAGGTCTTTTTGCGGCTCATCTGGTAACTTGTGCCATCTCACCAGTAGATGGGACCCTGCCCACTTGTGGCCCGCCTCTTGACTTGAGCACTACGCCGCAAGGAATGGTCGTCGAAAGCTCCGGCCACTTTTTGTACCTTTCCATTCAGGACGCCGTTGTTTTCTCCGTGGATCAGGCCACGGGTAACGCCACTCCGGTTGCATCGCTTCCGGGGGTTGTCTTGTCCAAAGGCGCTTCGGTTGCCGATCCGATGGGGCCGTACATTTACTCCACAGACGGGTCAACGTCTGCCGGCGGCGTGCACACCTATCTCGTGGACCAGCAAACCGGCAACCTCACCGAAATCTTTGGATCCCCATTCAGCCCCGGAGTTTCCGTGTGCTGTCAGGGATTGGCTATCACAGGCAATCCCGTGCAGGCCGTTAGCGGCTCCGCCGCCTCCATTTTTCCGTCCACCGCCTCGAACTTCACAGCCACCGCCGGCTTCAGCAGCGCGCCGCAAATCTTTTCCCTCGTCAATATTGGGAATCAACTGCTCACCATCAATTCCATTTCGATTTCCGGAGCCGATTCCTCCAGTTTTTCCCAAACGCACACTTGCCCCGCAGCACTTTCTTCCAACGCCCACTGTTCCATTACCACTACCTTCAATCCGGCAACCGTCGGCGCATTCACCGCAAACCTCCAGATTGCCGACAACGCTCCCGGATCCCCGCAAACTCTGGTCCTCAACGGCACAGGCATCGCCCCGGCCCCCGCGGTCACAGTCTCGCCCTCTGCTGTCTCGTTTCCATCCATCAACCAGGGATCCTCCAGCGCGCCGCAATCCTTGACGGTCATCAGCTCTGGGAATACCACGCTGCACATTTCCTCGGTTTCTCTCTCAGGGCCCAACCCTTCGGATTTCAGCTTAACGAACAACTGCACCGCCCCGCTCGCGCCTGCCTCCAGCTGCACCATCTCTCTTGTTTTCAGTCCCGCGGCCCCCGGCCAGCGCACCGCTGACCTGGTGATTACAGACGATGCTCAAGGCTCTCCGCAGGGGGTCGTCCTTGGCGGCACGGGTATCGCTGTGCTCTCGGCTCTCAGTCTTTCGCCGCCGGCGCCATCGTTTCCCGCCACCACTCAAGGAGCATCCAGCGCGCCTCAGACTCTAACAGCCGTTAATTCCGGAAATGCTCCCCTGCAGGTTTCTTCGATTTCTCTCAATGGCTCCAACGCGTCGGAATTTGGCGTGTCCAGCACTTGCACTGCTCCGCTTGCGCCCGCCGCAAGTTGTTCCATTTCGCTTGTTTTCAGCCCGACAGCTTCGGGCCAAAGCAGCGCGAATTTGGTCATTGCGGACGATGCTCCAAATTCTCCGCAAACGATTGCCCTTAGCGCCACCGCCAATCCGGCCTTTTCCGTGGCCGCGGCGTCTGGCAGCTCGGCCGCTGCGTCTGTCTCTGCCGGTCAGCCTGCGCAATACCAGCTTCAACTCACACCCAGCTCAGGTTTCGCTGGCATGGTTGGGCTGAGTTGTAGTGGAGCGCCTCTCGGCGCCGTGTGCCAGGTACCTGCGAGTGTTTCGCTCGCCGGCGGCACGGCGACATTCACCGCCACCGTCACCACGAGCGGTCCGGCCCAATTGCCGCCGTCCGCACCGCTTCGCATCCCGCCCGCCTCGCGCGTGCCTCTGCCCGCGCCAACTTTGCTCGCTCTGCTTTTCCTCTTGTACGTTTTTTTTCGTAAGAAGAATGTTCGCGCATTCCACCAAGCCACGCGCAAAAACCACCTGGCTCTCTACGGAGCTCTCTCCGCCACAATCCTCTGCATCACCTTCGCCCTCGCAGGCTGCGGTGGCGGCAGCGCCTCGATTACTCCTCCTCCGCCTATCGTCACGCCTGCCGGCACTTCGACCATCACGATCTCCCTTAGTGCCACATCCTCAGCCGGCCAGCCGCTTCAGTTACAGCCCATTCAGCTCACCCTCACCGTCAAGTAGCCAGTGGCGCAGACTTCAGTCTGTGCCGACCTCCACCTTGCGTTTCTGACGCTGCGACTTCGCATTGCAGTTAAACCTGAATCGCGCCCGCCCTTCCGTTCTCTTTTCTCCGCTCTCCGATCTGTTCTCCCAGCCTCCGTTCCGTTTGTACGCAGTCCTCATCGATACGCTCAATCCAGGAACCAATCCCACACGGCGTCATGGCCGGCAAATATCCATAGAGCTATCAGTCCGGCGGCGAACACGCCAACGCGCCAGGCGTATCGCCTATCGCTGAGAGGCTTGTTCCAGTTCCATAAAGCCAAAAACATCATCACCGGAATGCCGCCAACCGACAACAGTAGAAGTAATACAAGCACTGAGTGGAAAGGAGCGGTCGCCAAATTTTTTGGATCGTCGAACCTAGGACGCGGCCATCTCGATAGGACTAGGCGAACAACGCACGCTTCCATGTACGGCCCGGCGACCACCAGCCACGGCGTCATACACAGGGCTGAAAACCACCATTTAACCGGCTCTCGATCCGACATGGTTACTCACCCCGACGAACTTTGCCCGGTTCCTTTTGCGCGCAACAAATGATTAACTGCCGTCTCCCCTCTCGCTGGACCAATTATAATCAGCGAACGGGGAACTGCCATGACTCTCGGAACTGGAATATTAGCTTCCGTTTTTTCTTCCACTGTTCTTGTTCTCGCGGTTTACCACAGACAATTTCGCAAAGTCTTCTTCTGGTTCGCCGGGATCTCAGCCATCGCCGCGGCAATCTTCTTCCTCGGCTTGCGCCTCTACCGCAAACACGAAACCAAACAGCGTGCTGAAGCCGAACAGAGAATCCAGGCCTGCGTCGCGCGTTTCCCCATTCCCTATGTGCTGGAAGGCCAGCGCATGTCGGCGTTCGCCATCGCTTCCGCGTGTGCGCGGAATCCCGACTTCACTCCCATTCCCAATTCCAACTATCTTGCAAACATCGTCGAAATCCGCGGTGGAGGCACGTTGCGGATCACTCCCCCGCAAAAGTTTTCTCCCGACGGCGAGCCGGACTCGATTCCCATCATCTATCTTGGCCGCCGGCAAACTTTCCTGTTGACCTGCGGCAATTATGGCGAGCCGCAAACCGCAATCACCATAAACCAGGGTCTGGTCTCCTGCCCGGCGGCGTCGGTCTCAGCGGCTCAGGAATGTCCTCAATGGGATGAGAAGGCCGACAAATGGGCCAAGTACATCGGCCTCACTCTCGGCGATTGCACCAACAACGGTTGCGTCGTTTACCGTGGAAAGAAAATCATGGGCGGCATCTCTCACAACGAAATCACCAACGCCCAATGGCACACCTGCGAAAACAAAAGCGCCAATTAGCTGCCCCAAGCTCTGGCTACTTCCTGCATTACCCATCCGTTCCAAACATGCGCATCGAACAAAATTGACAGGCAAATTCCATCGTGATATTTACCAACCTTGGCTTTCGTCAAACATCTTAGTCAACCACCTCTTGGGAGTGACTTGGGCCACCGACAACGATATCCGCCTTTGCTCCCGCGAGGAGCGTCCCGCCCTGCAAGGAGAGGCCCTTCCGAATCAAGCCGCGCGCTCTTTATGCCATTAGGCGCGCCGAAATGTGAGGAGAACTCGGATGTCACAGGTTGATGTTCCGCTGGTGCGCGCGCAGTTTGCGCAAACGTCACGCCGCGATAATTGGTGGATTCAACCTCTCGCCGTTTTCCTGGGGTTATCCACGTTCATCGTTTACTCAACCTGGGCTGCCATGCAAGGCGACCACTATCGCTTCGGCCCGTACCTTTCTCCTTTCTACTCACCGGAGTTGTTTGGCGACCCCGTACAGTCCTGGTTTGGCTTAAAACCGGCGTGGATCCCGGCGTGGGTCACCGCGGCTATGCTGATTTTGTGGGCCCCGGGCGGCTTCCGCGTGACCTGCTACTATTACCGCGGCGCTTACTACAAGGCGTTTTGGGCGGATCCCCCGTCCTGCGCCGTCGGAGAGCCCCGCAAAACCTATCTCGGCGAGCGCTCTTTTCCTCTCATCCTGCAAAACATTCATCGTTATTTTCTCTATCTGGCGTTGCTCTTCCTCGTTTTGCTTGCCCATGATGTGTGGAAAGCGCTTTGGTTCGATGGCCGCTTCGGAATCGGCGTCGGTACGCTAGTCTTATTGACCAACGTGGTTTTGCTGAGCTGCTACACCTTGGGATGCCACTCTTTGCGGCACCTGACCGGAGGCTTTCGCGACCGGCTTTCCAGCGGTCCAGTTGGAAGCGGCGCCTACGACTGCGTCAGTTGCCTGAATCGGCGTCACATGTTGTGTGCCTGGCTCAGCCTCTTTTCCGTGGGCTTCTCGGATTTATACGTTCGCTTGTGTTCCATGGGTATCTGGAGAGACTGGAGGATTCTCTAGTGGCCGAGCATGTGACCCACGAGCACGACGTCTTGGTGATCGGGGCGGGCGGCGCCGGTTTGCGCGCTGCCGCAGAAGCTGCCGCCGCGGGCGTTAGTGTGGCTGTCATCTCGAAATCGCTTCTTGGTAAGGCGCATACGGTTATGGCGGAGGGCGGCATCGCCGCCGCTCTCGCCAACGTTGATGATCGCGATTCCTGGCGCGTTCACTTTGCCGATACCATGCGCGGTGGCCAATACCTGAACAGTTGGCGAATGGCCGAATTGCACGCCAAAGAAGCGGCCGCGTGCGTGCGAGAGTTGGAAGCATGGGGTGCGGTTTTCGACCGCACTGCGGACGGCCGCATCTTGCAACGTAATTTCGGCGGCCATCGCTATCCCAGACTGGCCCATGTGGGCGACCGCACCGGTCTTGAGATGATTCGCACTTTACAAGATCACGACATTCATCTCGGCATGGATGTCTTTATGGAGTACACCGTGGTCGCCCTGCTAAAAGATGGCGGCCGCATCGCGGGCGCCTTCGGGTATGACCGGGAGCGCGGGAGATTCCATCTGTTTCGCGCCAAGGCCGTCATCCTAGCCACCGGCGGGATTGGCCGCGCGTACAAAATCACCAGCAACAGTTGGGAGTATACCGGAGACGGGCACGCTCTGGCGTATCACGCCGGTGCGTCGTTGATGGACATGGAGTTCGTGCAGTTTCATCCGACCGGAATGATCTGGCCCCCCAGTGTACGCGGCATTCTGGTCACCGAAGGAGTCCGCGGTGAAGGAGGCGTCCTGCGGAACAAGGACGGCCGGCGCTTTATGTTCGACGACATCCCCGCAGCCTATGCCAATCAGACCTCCGATACAGAAGAAGAAGGCTGGCGCTACACGCAGGGAGACAAGAACGCGCGCCGGCCCCCGGAACTGCTTACGCGCGATCACGTCGCTCGTTGCATCCGGCGCGAGGTGCGCGAAGGGCGAGGCAGCCCCCACGGTGGTGTGTTCCTGGACATCGCGTGGATCAAGAATCGCATTCCGAACGCTGCTGAGCACATCAAAAAGAAGCTTCCCAGCATGTATCACCAGTTCAAGCAACTCGCGGACATTGACATCACCGTAGAGGCGATGGAGGTCGGGCCAACCACGCATTACGTGATGGGCGGCGTCCGGGTGGATCCTGATTCGCAAATGTCTGACGTTCCCGGGCTGTTTGCTGCGGGAGAGTGCGGCGCGGGCCTGCATGGCGCGAACCGGCTCGGCGGGAATTCGCTCTCGGATCTGCTGGTTTTTGGAAAACGAGCCGGTCAATACGCTGCCGGCTACGCCAGGGAAAACTCCCTCGGGGTCATCCATTCGGATGAAGTTGCTGCGGCTGAAAAGCACGCGCTGGCGCCGTTCGAGCGCGATGGAGCCGAAGGACCTTATGCGGTTCAGCATGCTCTCCAGGACATGATGCAAGATCTGGTGGGTATCGTTCGCCAGGAAAAAGAAATGCTTCAGGCGCTTGAGCGCATTCAAGAATTTAAGCTCCGTGCCTCGCGTGCCGGCGTCAGTGGCCATCGCGAATACAACCCCGGCTGGCATACGGCCATCGACCTGAACAACCTGCTCACCGTATCTGAAATGGTGACCAGGGCGGCGCTGGAGCGAAAAGAAAGCCGGGGAGCGCATTTCCGTGATGACTTTCCCGCCAAGGATGACAAGTTCGGTTCATGCAATATCGTTATCCGTAAGGGACCCGGAGGCGAAATGCAGATCCGGCGCGAGCCCATTCCAGAGATGCCCGTCGAGCTTAAGCAAATCATCCAGGAGATGAAGTAATGTCCACAGCCACGTTCCGAATATGGCGCGGCGAAAAAGGCGCTGGAAAGTTTCAGGACTATTCCACCGAAGTGTCTTCCGGAATGGTGGTGCTCGATGCCGTCCACAGGATTCAGGCCGAGCAGGCCAACAATCTCGCCGTGCGATGGAACTGCAAGGCCGGCAAGTGCGGGTCGTGCTCCGCTGAAATTAACGGAATGCCCAAGCTCATGTGCATGACGCGCCTGAACTCGCTTCCTCTGGAACAGCCCGTAACCATCGAGCCGATGAAGGCCTTTCCCCACGTCAGAGATTTGGTCACCGATGTGTCGTGGAATTACAGCATGAAAAAAAACATCGCCAAATTTACTCCGCGCCCTCCCGACGCGCCCGACGGGACTTGGCGCATGGCCCAGAAGGACGCCGACCGCGTTCAGGAATTCCGCAAATGCATCGAGTGCTTCCTTTGCCAGGATGTCTGCCATGTTTTGCGCGAGCATCACATGCACGAGCAGTTTGTCGGCCCGCGCTTCTTGGTCTATGCGGCAGCTCTGGAAATGAATCCACTGGACCAGGCGGATCGCGTCCCCGCCCTGCGTCAGCAGTACGGCATCGGGCTGTGCAACATTACGAAATGCTGCACCAAGGTGTGTCCGGAAAACATCACCATCACCGACAATGCCATCATTCCCCTCAAAGAACGCGTGGTCGATCGCTTTTTCGATCCTTTGACGAAGCTGTTCCGGGTATTTGGCGCCGGTAGTCGCTAGGAGGTGCGTATGCATTTCGATTTAAAATCCATCTCGACCGATGCCGTTCCCAAGGCTTTGGAGAAGGCCGAACGTTACCGGCTTCTGAACGAACCGTACCTGGCCGAAAGCATTTGCCTGGACATCCTGACGATTCTGCCTTCCCATCAGCAAGCGCTCGTTTCGCTCCTGCTTGCGCGCACCGATCAGTTTGACCACGGCGCTACGATGAAATCGGCGGAAGAGCTGCTCTCCCGCATCGAAGGTGAGTACGAGCGTGCCTACTACGCCGGTCTCATCTGGGAACGCCAGGCCCATGCGCACCTCCGTCAATACGGGCCCTCCAGCAATGCCAATACCTATCATGCCCTGCGCGAAGCGATGAACCACTACGAGCGAGCCGAAACCCTTCGGCCACATGGAAACGACGACGCCATTCTGCGCTGGAACGCCTGTGCCCGAGTGCTCTTGGGGAATCCGGAAATTCGTCCTCTCCCCGATGCGGAATTTCAACCCATCACCGGTGAGTAGGAACGAGCGCTTTGCGAAGGTATTCCGCCACGTCATTGATGAAGTAGCTTCACCGAAATCTAGACACAGGATGCCGCATAATGCATTTAATGCCAAAGAAGCGGCATAGCCGGAAGAGTTCGTTTCAGGCCCCGTTTTCCATCTTCAAAATCACGCCACTGCGTGTTCGGGGCAAGCATTGCTATTGCCGGCGTTCTTGTTCTATCCTGCGAACCCGTTGTGAAAGTGACAGCTCCAGTTCTCCGCCTCGTTGCGCTTCTCGGCTTTGCGGGCGTCTTGTCCTCCGCCGTGGAGGCGCAGCAGAACGATTCAGTCAAGCCCGCTGTCGTGCAGCCCGGCGCTCCCGGCAAGCCCAGTAAGACGCTTCCTCCGTCCACGAAGGCCGCGCTCCCTCCGCGCTCGCAGGCCGATGTGGAATTCATGCAGGGCATGATCATGCATCACGCCCAGGCTATCGAGATGACCGCGCTCATTGACTCGCACACGGACAACAACGACCTTCATTCCCTCGGCGCGCGCATCAGCCGCTCCCAATCCGGCGAAATCAAATTCATGCAGCGCTGGCTGGCCGTCCGCGGTGAATCCGTTTCAATGTCTCCGCAAAAAATGCCTGGCCACACAGAAATGGACCAGCACATGGACATGTCTCACGAATCGATGCATCTCATGCCCGGTATGCTCACACCAGAGCAGATGGAAGCCCTGCGCAAAGCCCGCGGCGCTGACTTCGACCGCCTCTTCCTGACCGGAATGATTCAGCACCACAATGGCGCGCTGACCATGGTCAAGGATTTGTTTGACACCGCTGGCGCGGGGCAGGATGCTGAGCTATTCAATTTCGCAACAGATGTAGACACGGGGCAACGGGCCGAAATCCGAATCATGCAGGAAATGCTGGACAAAAAGCATTTCCAATAAAAACGCATTTCTAAAAAAGGACAAGCGATGAACCGAATAGCCGATCTATCTCTTGGAGTGCGGCGGCTTGCCGCCGCTTTTCTTACGTCCGGGGTGCTTCTTATCGCAGTGGCCGCGCTATTTTTGTGTTTTGGCGTGACCAGCTTACGCGCGCAAGCGCAGCCGCAAACGCAAACGCCTGCAACATCTCCGTCGCAGCAAACGGCCGATAAAGACAAGGCCAAAGACGCGGACAAAGCGAAAGACGAAGAGGAAGACAACAATCCTTTCGCTCCCGAGCCCGCTCCGCCTCTGCCCCCCGGGATGACCGGCTCCGATGCGAACGATCCGCGCGCCAAGCTCACGCCCGGTTTGTATGACGCCGGCGTCGCCTCAATGGGACTCAAGCACCTGCTCCTGTTGAAGAAGCCCGACGCTTTTCAATTGGGCTCCTCCGACCCCGATGATCCCAAGGTCCAGAAGGTGATCAGCCAAATGGGCATAGGCCGAATGATCGCGAAGCTTCCCAAGGAAATGCATTTGGCCGTCGCCGGGCTTGCTTTCGCGAATTCGGACCTGGCCTTCCAGGGCAACCACCTGTTCCAGGGAAATTTCTACGGCATGACCATCTATGACATCTCCAATCCCGCCAACGCCAAGCTGCTGACGATGATGGTGTGCCCCGGCGGGCAAGGCGACGTGTCGGTGTACAAAAACCTGATGTTCATGTCCGTCGAGATGCCAAACGGACGCCTCGATTGCGGCGTGCAAGGCTTTCCGCCGGAGCCTGCGCCTCCCGCTGACGACAAAGAAAACAAAGACAAAGAAAAAGATAAGAAGCCGAAGATTCCGGCCGCGCAAAAAGAGCGGTTCCGCGGCGTGCGCATCTTCGACATTTCCGACATTCGCAACCCGAAGCAAGTCGCCGCCGTGCAAACCTGCCGAGGCTCGCACACGCATACGCTTGTTCTCGATCCTAACGACAAAGAAAATGTCTACATCTACGTCTCCGGCACGTCGTTTGTGCGCCAGCCCGAAGAACTGCCCGGCTGCTCGGGCGAAGCACCGGACAAGGATCCGAACACCGCGCTGTTTCGCATTGACGTCATCCAAGTTCCGGTGGCTGCGCCGCAGGACGCCAAAGTCGTCAACAGCCCTCGCGTGTTCATGGATGCGCGGACGGGCGCCATCAACAGCCTGACCAACGGCGGCACACACGGCAAGAAAGGCGCGGAGAAGCCGCGCGAAACCGACCAGTGCCACGACATCACCGTGTACTCCGCGATTGGCCTGGCCGCGGGAGCATGCTCCGGAAACGGAATTGTTCTCGACATCAAGGACCCCGTGCATCCGAAACGTCTCGATGCCGTCAACGATCCCAACTATTCCTACTGGCATTCCGCTTCGTTCTCGAATGGCGGCGACAAAGTGGTTTTCACCGACGAGTGGGGCGGCGGCCTGGGCGCGCGCTGCCGCACCAACGACCCCAACAAGTGGGGCGCGGACGCCATCTTCCGCCTGAAAGATGACAAGCTGACTTTCGCGAACTATTACAAAATGCCCGCCGCGCAGCCGGACACCTCGAACTGCGTGGCGCACAACGGCTCGCTCGTTCCGGTCCCGGGCCGTGACATCGAAGTGCAAGCCTGGTACCAGGGCGGTGTCTCCGTCATGGACTTTACCGACCCAGAGCATCCTCAGGAGATTGCCTATTTCGACCGCGGCACCATCGATCCCAAGATGCTGGTGCTGGGCGGCGAGTGGTCGGCCTACTGGTACAACGGCTACATCTACGGGTCGGAGATTGCGCGCGGACTTGACGTTTTTGAATTGACGCCGACCAAGTCCCTGACGCAGAACGAAATCGACGCCGCCAAAACCGTTCGCGTCAGCGAACTGAACGTGCAGAACCAGCAAAAGCTTGAGTGGCCCGCGAGCCTCGTGGTCGCCAAGGCGTACGTGGACCAGTTGGAGCGCTCGCAGGCTTTGCCGGCAGGCAGCATCTCCTCTCTGCGCCAGGCCATCCAAAGCGCGGAAAGCTCTCACATGAACAAGGGCAAAGTCGCCAAGCTGAAGCAGATGGCGCCCGACGTGGAAAAATCCGCCGCCTCGGCGCAATCCCCGGCTGACGCAGCGCGCCTCCATGCCTTAGCCGCCATCCTCGAGCACCCGGCAACGTAAGCGGCTCTACCAATTTGTGATGGAGCCGTCGGGGCGGAAGTAGGTTTGGGCGCGATTGGTGTCGTATTTCGTGACCTCCATGATTTGCGTCAGCTTGCTCATGTCCAGCTCGACGCCGAGCCCGGGGCGGTCGTTGGGGTAGAGCTTGCCGTTCTTGAAATCCAGGCAGACGGGCAGGTGGGGAAGCTCGCGGCCTTCAAAGTTGTATTCCATGAGCAGCGGACCTGAGAAAGTGCCGAGCGAATGTACCAGCGCGGCGGTGGCGATGGGGCCGGTGAAGTGCGGGACGATACCGACAAAGTGCGTCTCGCAGATCGCGGCAATCTTCATCATTTCGGTGATGCCGCCCACGTTTGGCAGGGTGGCGCGCACGTAGTCGATGTCGTGATTCTCCACCAGCGGGTTGAAATCCCAGCGGTTGCCCCATTCTTCGCCAGCGGCGATGGGAACTTTGACCAACTTCCGCAGGCGCGGAAGGTCTTCGCTAAAGGCTTCCGCGCGCACGGGATCCTCGACGAAGAAGGGCGCCAACGGCTCGATGAGATCGCAGCCGCGAATGGCGTCCGACAGGTCGAATCGCTGATGAAAATCAACGCACCAATCGCCGTCTTTTCCCACGCCTTCGCGCGCCTGAACGCATTCGTCGTAAAGCTGATTCAGCTTCTGGTGGGTATTGAAGGTGGTATTTGCCAGAGTATCCGCCGCGCCCATGCGGAAAGCGCGGTAACCGGCGGCAATGGTTGCCGCGGCGCGCTCCTTCACGCTCATTCCGGGCTTGATTCCGGGAATGATGCCGGCGGTGTTGTAGCACTCGCAGTAATTCCGCACCATGCCGCCCAGGATTTCGTGCACCGGCAGCTTCAGCACTTTGCCTTTGATGTCCCACAGGGCGAGATCGAGCGCGCCGAGCGCATGCTCCTTTTCGCGCCCGGGCGGGTAGAAGAACGAGCGCGACATGTCCTGCCACAAGCGTTCGATATGCTGCGGGTCCTGACCGATCAGGCGTCCGGCGCACTGTTTCAGCGCGTCGGGAAATCCGCCTTCCCCGATGCCGGTGATGCCCGCGTCGGTTTCGATGGTCACTACTGTATCGGCTTGATTGAACAGCGGATTGGGATTGGGCGGCGCATAAGCGCGCACGCGCGTGATCTTCATTTTGGGCAACGCCGCGCGGAGAAGCGGAAGATTCGCAAACGCGTACACTGTCGCGGCCATTGCTTTCAGGAAGAATCGCCTGTTCATCTTGAACACCTCGCAGGTGGGCCCACATTACAC
>Ga0209474_10003779_pt1 | contig 13216 bp, 11 predicted proteins | sample GraSoiAngelo_145_FD_185902 | JGI IMG/M metagenome (GOLD analysis project Ga0209474, IMG submission 185902) | Grasslands soil microbial communities from the Angelo Coastal Reserve, California, USA - 14_1009_05_20cm (SPAdes) (version 2) | ecosystem: Environmental > Terrestrial > Soil > Grasslands...
GAGCAGCGGCGGGCTGCGCGCGACCTGCTGGCATCGAGCAAAAACGTCGGGTCGATTCAGGTGGGTGCGACGCCGACGGCCGTGAAGTACGCCTACGCGAGGCCGGTCGGCTCGGGCCGGCTCATCACGCTGGTCACCGCCGAACCGATTCACTTCGTCGGCGGCGATCTGCCCGACGCGAAGCCCAAGGCGGGCTACGACTTCGGACTCGTCCTTCTCGACGTGAGCGGGCCGCAGCCGGGTCATGGCGAAGTCGCGCCGGCGGCCAGAGTCAGGGTCGACGCGCAGAACGCCATTGTCACGGAGGACTACGGCGCGGAGGTGGTGCGGTTGTCGAACGTCGTGCGCCAGTAGGGTGCGGGCATGCCGTCGCGCAGCGTCCTCGATCCGCTCGAGCGGGCGTCGGAGGTGGTATTCGGACTGCTGATGGTCATGACCTTCACCGGCTCGCTGTCGGTGGCGACCGCCGGCCGCGAGGAGATTCGAAGCGTGCTGCTCGCGGCCATCGCGTGCAACGTGGCCTGGGGTCTGGTCGACGGTGCGATGTACGTGATCGCGAACTTCGCGCAGCGTGCCCGCGGCCAGGCGACGCTCGCGACGATCCGCCGCACTGCCGACGCGACCGCGGCACACCTCGTGATTCGCGACGCGCTGCCGGCCGGACTGTCGTCGATCCTGACCGACGCGGAGCTCGAGGTGCTGCGCCACCGTGTCCACGCCACCCTCGAGCCGCGCGTCGCGCCGTCCGTTCGTGACGACTTGATCGGCGCGGCGGCTGTGTTTCTCCTCGTGTTCCTGTCCACGCTGCCCGTCGTCCTCCCGTTCGTCGTCATGACCGAGGCGACGCCGGCGCTGCGCGTCTCGCATGCGATCGCGATCTCGATGTTGTTCGTCGCGGGCTGGTCGGTTGGTGCGCATGCGGGTCGCCCACCCTGGCGGTCGGGGCTCGTCATGGTCGCGGTCGGTCTGACGCTCGCGGCGATTACGCGCGCGCTCGGCGGCTGATCGCGCCGCGCACCGGGCGAACGGCCGGCCGGTCTCGATCGCGTCGCGCGTCGATCTGGTCCGGCAGGCCGGACACCGGCCCCGTCATTTCGGAGGCTCGTGCCGGGCGTCGCGGCGCCAGCACGCAACCCTGCGGCGGATCCCGCACTCACAGCGAAGCGCACGTCGGTGACAGCCGTGGGCGCGGGCTGGTACGGCTGGTGCTCTGACTGTGCGGCAGCGGCATTTCCGACGCTGAGAGAGGGATTCAAGCATGTCGATCGCAGCGACACAGATGCTCGTCGTTCTGACGACGGCGACCGCGCTCACTGCGGCGTGCGCAAAGCCGGTGGTCGTCGCGCCGCCGCCGCCGGAGGTCTACGTCACGCCGGTCGTTCAGAGGGACGTGCCGACCTATCTCGATCTCGTGGGACAGACCGAGGGCGATCAGGACGTCGACGTGCGGGCGCGCGTCGAAGGCTTCCTCGAGACGATGACGTTCCGGGAGGGTTCGTTCGTGCGCCGGGGGGATCAGCTGTACTTGATCGACCCGAAGCCGTTCGAGGCGGCGCTGGCCGCGGCCAATGCCGACAAGGCGACGGCCCAGGCTCGCCTGGAGAAGGCGAACAACGACGTCGCGCGCTATACACCGCTCGTGGTCAAGCAGGCCGTGAGCCAGCAGGAGCTCGACAACGCGCGCGCCGCGCAGGACGCCGCGCGATCGCAGGTCGATGCCGGAGGCGCCGCCGTGGAGAAGGCGACGCTCGATCTCGGCTACACGCGCGTGCGGGCACCGATCGACGGGCTGGTCGGGCTCACCAAGGTAAAACCGGGCAGCCTGGTCGGCCGGGGCGAGAGCACGCTCCTGACGACGATCTCCCAGATCAACCCGATCGTCCTGCGCGTCGGCGTGACCGAGGCCGATTACCTGCGCGTCGTCAAGCGCAATCCCGGACGGACTGGTGACGATCCGCGTGCCGGCGGCATCGAGCTGACCCTGGCCGACGGCAGCACGCATCCTGAAACCGGCACGGTGAGCAACGTCGAGCGCGCGGTCAACGCCTCGACCGGCACGCTGAGCCTGCAGATCACCTTCGCCAATCCGAGCAACGTGGTGCGCCCCGGTCAGTACGGACGGGCCCGGCTGCTGCTCGAGACCCGCCGGAACGCGATGCTGGTCCCGCAGCGCGCCGTCCAGGAGCTGCAGAACCTGCGCAGCGTCGCGGTGGTCGGTCCGGACAACAAGGTGGCGTTCCACAACGTCAAGGTCGGCCCGCGCGTCGAGTCGATGTGGGTGATCGAAGAGGGGATCGAGCCCAACGCCCAGGTCGTCGCGGAAGGACTGCAGGCGCTGCGCGACGGCCTCACGGTGCGCACCAAGCCGATGCCGGCTCCGGCGACCGCACCGTCGACCTCCAGCGCCGAGGCGAGATAGATCATGGCCCGGTTCTTCGTCAACCGTCCGATCGTCGCGATCGTGATGTCGATCATCATCGTGATGCTCGGCCTGGTCGCGATGAAAGGGCTGCCGATCGCCCAGTATCCCGACATCGTGCCGCCGATGATCCAGGTGACCACCACCTTCATCGGCGCCAGCGCCACCGACGTCGAGGCGTCGGTCGCCACCCCGCTCGAGCAGCAGATCAACGGCGTCGAGCAGGGCATCTACATGAAGTCGACCAATGCCAACGACGGCACACTGACGTTGAAGGTGTCGTTCGAGGTCGGCTCGAACCTCGACATGGACAACGTCCTGACGCAGAACCGCGTGTCGCAGGCGCAGCCGCAGATGCCGCAGGCGGTCAAGCAGTACGGCGTCACGGTGAAGAAGTCGCTGGCGTTCCCGCTGATGGTCGTCTCGGTGAAGTCGCCGAAGGGGAGCTACGACAGCAGCTTCCTCTCGAACTACACGACCATCAACATCAACGACGCGATCGCGCGCATTCCAGGCGTCGGGAGTGTGACACTGTTCGGTGGCAGCGACTACGCGATGCGGGTCTGGCTGCGGCCGGATCGTATCGGCCGGCTGGGGATCACCGTGCCGGACATCGCCAACGCGATCTCGCAGCAGAACCAGTTGAGCCCCGCCGGTCAGATCGGCGGACCGCCGGCCGCCTCGGGCACCGAGTACACCTACACCGTCCGCACGCAGGGCCGGCTGCTCAACGAGGACGAGTTCGGCGAGATCATCCTGCGCACGGCGGCCGACGGCTCGCAGGTGAAGCTGAAGGACGTCGCGCGCCTCGAGCTCGGCACGATGCTCTACAACGCGGTCGGCCGGCACAACAGCCAGCCGGCGGCGGTGATCGCGATCTACCAGGTGCCCGGCAGCAACGCGCTCGCGGTCGCCGATCAGATCAAGAGGACGCTGGCCGATCTGTCGAACCGGTTCCCGCGCGACATGGAGTACCTCGTCTCGCTGGACACGACGCTGCCGGTCTCGGAAGGCATCAACGAGATCGTCCACACGCTGTTCGAGGCGGTGGGGCTCGTGATCATCGTCGTCTTCATCTTCCTGCAGAACTGGCGCGCGACGCTGATCCCGCTGATGACGGTGCCGGTGTCGCTGGTCGGCGCGTTCATCTTCTTCCCGCTGCTCGGCTTCTCGATCAACGTGCTGTCGCTGCTCGGCCTGGTGCTGGCGATCGGCATCGTCGTGGACGATGCGATCGTCGTGGTGGAGGCGGTGATGCACCACATCGAGCACGGCATGCCGCCGAAGGAGGCGACGATCAAGGCGATGGAGGAGGTGTCGGGCCCGGTCATCGCGATCGGCCTGATTCTCAGCGCGGTGTTCGTGCCGGTCGGTTTCATGGGCGGCATCACCGGACGGCTGTATCAGCAGTTCGCCATCACCATCGCGCTGTCGGTGCTGCTGTCGGTGATCAACGCCTTGACCCTCAGTCCGGCGCTGGCGGCGATGCTCCTGAAGGCGCCGAGCGGGAAGAAGTCGCTGCTGACGCCGTTCTACAACGGCTTCAACAAGGTGTTCGGCGTCACCACCGACGCCTACGTGAGCTTCGCCGGCATCCTGGCGCGGAAGATGTTCCGCAGCCTGGCGTTCATCGGCATCCTGATGTTCGCGATCGTCAGCCTTGTGCGCAACATCCCCGGGGGCTTCGTCCCCGAAGAGGATCAGGGGTTCCTGCTCGTGAACGCACTCCTGCCCGACGCGGCGTCGCTCGAGCGGACCGACGCGGTGATGCGCAAGGCCGAAGCGGTGCTCAAGGCGAACGAGGCGGTGGAGGGCTACAACACGATCAGCGGCTTCAGCCTGCTGACCGGCGCCTACTCGTCGAACATGGGCTTCTTCTTCGTCCAGTTGAAGCCGTGGGAGGAGCGCGGCCGCGAGCACACCGCGGCAATCGTCACCCAGGCGCTCAACCAGGCGCTGCAGCAGGACATTCGCGAAGGCGCCGTCGTCGCGTTCGGGCCGCCGGCGATTCCCGGCCTCGGCACCGGCGCCGGGTTCACGATGGAACTGCAGGATCGCAGCGGCGGCACTCCCGAGTACCTCTCCGAGCAGACGCAGAAGTTCCTCGAGGCGGCGCGGAAGCGGCCCGAGATCGGCCGCATCAGCGCGCTGTACCGGGCGACCGTGCCGCAGATCTACGCCGACATCGACCGCAGCAAGGTGACCAAGTCAGGGGTGCAGCTCGGCGACGTCAACACGACGCTCGGCGCGCTGCTCGGCAGCTCGTACGTGAACGACTTCAACAAGTTCGGCCGCGTCTACAAAGTCTATTTGCAGGCGGAGCCGGAATTCCGCCGCGACCCGGGCCAGCTCGGGCTGTTCTTCGTGCGCAACCAGTCGGGGGCGATGGTGCCGATCGACACGCTGGTCACGACGCGGCCGGCGTCCGGTCCCGAGTTCACCAACCGCTTCAACCTGTTCCGCACGGCGGAGATCACCGGCGTCCCGGCGGCGGGGTTCGCGTCGGCGCAGGCGCTCCAGGCGCTCGACGAGACCGCGCGCGAGGTGCTGCCGTCGGACATGAGCCATGACTGGGCGGATATGTCCTACCAGGAGCGCAAGGCGCCCGGCGTCGCGGTCGTCTTCCTGCTCGCGATCTTCCTCGTCTTCCTGATTCTCGCCGCGCAGTACGAGAACTGGGGCCTGCCGTTCAGCGTGCTGCTGGGGACGCCGTTCGCGGCGTTCGGCGCCTATCTGGGGCTGTGGGCGGCGCGCCAGTTCCTCGGCGAGAGCTACGTCAACAACGTGTTCGCGCAGATCGGGCTGATCATGCTGATCGGGCTCGCCGCCAAGAACGCGATCCTGATCGTCGAGTTCGCGAAGATGGAGCACGACGCGGGCAAGCCGCTGATGGAGGCGGCGTTGAACGCCGCCAAGCTGCGCTTCCGGCCGATTCTGATGACCGCGTTCGCGTTCATTCTCGGCGTGGTGCCGCTCCTCACGGCATCGGGCGCCGGCGCCGAATCACGCAAGGTGATGGGCGTCACCGTCTTCTCCGGAATGCTGATCGCGACGATTCTCGGCGTCTGCCTGATCCCGATGTTGTTCGTGGCGGTCGAGAAGGCCACCGGCGGCGCCAAGGCTCATCCTGCACCGCACCCGGAGCCCGCCGTCGTCGGCGCCGGTTCGCTGGCGGCCGGATCGGGACATGGGGTGCTTTGACATGCGGCCATCGCTCGCCGGTCTCGTGTTCTCGATTCTCGTCGCCTCGATCGTGGCGGGGTGCGCACCGGTCGGTGCCAACTACGCGCGTCCGGAGATGCGGTCGCCGTCGGAGTTTCGCTTCGTCCAGGAGCCGGCGCAGGCGCAGTCGCTCGCCGACCTGCCGTGGTGGGAAGTCTTCGACGACGTCGCGCTGCAGACGCTGGTGTGGGAAGCGGTGTCCAACAATCTCGACGTACGGGTCGCGGCCGCACGCGTCGAGGAGGCGCGGGCGCGCGCCGGCATCGCCAAGTCGTTCCTGTATCCGCAGGTGGACGGCACCGCGAGCTACGGGCTCCGCGTCTCGTCGAGCACCGCGAAGGACAACGGGCTGGGCGACAACGACGACCACACCCGGCAGAGCGCGGTGATTGGCGTCGGTCTCTCGTGGGAGCTCGATCTGTTCGGGCGGATCCGCCGCGAGCACGAGGCCGCGCTGGCCGTCGTGCTCGCCACCGATCAGGGCCGGCGCGGCGTCCTGGTCACGCTGCTCGCCGACGTCGCGACCAGCTACTTCCGGCTGCGCGAGCTCGACGAGCAGCTCGCGATCGCGCGCGCGACGCTGCGCATCAACGACGACACGGTCACCTATTTCCGCAACCGGCTCGACGGCGGCGTCTCGAACCGGCTCGAGCTCGATCGCATCCAGGCGCTCCGCTCGGAGACGGCGGCGGCGATTCCGGCGATCGAGAACGACATCGCGGTCACCGAGAACGCGCTGGCGTTGCTGCTCGGCCGCCCGCCGTCGACGATCGACCGCGAGGGCAATCCGCTGGACATGCTGCCGCCGGCGGTGCCAATCGGCGTCCCGGCGTCGCTGCTCGAGCGGCGGCCCGACGTCGTCGAGGCCGAACAGCTCCTGGCCGCCGCCAACGCCGACATCGGCGCCGCCAAGGCGCTGTTCTATCCGACGATCAGCCTCACCGGCTTCGGCGGCGCCGTCGGCGCCGACCTCTCGAAGTTCCTCGGCGGCACCGGAGCGATCTGGTCGGTGGGCGCCGGCCTGCTGCAGCCGATCTACAACGGCGGACGCAACAAGGCGAACCTCGCGGCGGCGCGGGCGCGCTTCGACCAGGCGCTGGCGCAGTACCAGAAGGCGGCGCTGAACGGCTATCGCGAGGTCGCCGACGCGCTGGTGACGATTCAGAAGCTTGCGACGGTGCGCGTGGAGCGCCAGACGGGCGTGACCGTGCTCACCGACGCCGCCGACCTGGCGCGATCGCGCTACGACTCGGGCCTGGCCAGTTACATCGAGATCCTGACGGCGGACGAGGACCTGTTCCAGCAGCAGCTGCTGCTCGCGCAGACGCGCGGCGCCGAGCTGCGGGCGCGGGCGGAAATCTATCGGGCGCTCGGCGGCGGCTGGCAGCAGCCGTAGCGCAGCGTTCGGCTTGCAGCATCCCGCGCTCGACGCGGCCGAGGATGGACGACGATGGCGAAGCTGAAACAGAAGGCCTACGACAAGAAGCTCCGGAAGCTGCAGGGGAAGCTGTGCATGCTCCAGGACTGGGTGAAGGCGAAACGCCTGCGCGTGATCGTCATCTTCGAGGGCCGTGACGCGGCGGGGAAGGGCGGCACGATCCGGGCGCTGACCGAACGCGTGAGCCCGCGCGTGTTCCGCGTCGTCGCGCTGCCGGCGCCCTCGGACCGCCAGAAGAGCCAGATGTTCGTCCAGCGCTACATGGAGCATTTCCCGGCGGCGGGCGAAATCGTGATCTTCGATCGCAGCTGGTACAACCGCGCCGGCGTCGAGAAGGTCATGGGTTTCTGCACTGACGAGCAGTACGGGCGGTTCCTCGAGCTGACGCCGATGTTCGAGCGGCACATCATCGACGGCGGCATCCAGCTGATCAAGTTCTGGCTCGAAGTCGGGAACAAGGAGCAGGAGCGGCGTTTCAAGGCGAGGATCGTCGATCCCCTGCGCCAGTGGAAGCTGAGCGAGATGGATCTGCCGTCGCGCGCCAGGTGGTACCAGTATTCGCGCGCCCGCGACGCGATGCTGAAAGCGACCGACACGCGCATCTCGCCCTGGCATATCGTCAAGTCGGATGACAAGAAGCGTGCCCGCCTCAACACGATCGCGCACCTGCTGAAGCTGATTCCGTACAAGAAGATCGAACGGCCGAAGGTGCGGCTGCCCGATCGATCGAAGAAGCACTCCTACAACGACGAGAAGTCGATCGCCAGGCGGCGGTTCGTCCCGGAACGCTACTGATCGGATCCGAGCGCCGGGACGAAGGCGAGGCGACGTGATGGGTGACGTCGGACGGCGGCGGTGGCCGATCGGCCGGACGGCCGCTGTCCTGATCGTGTCGTCCGTCGTGCCGCTGTGGCTGAGCGTCACGCCCGCGGCTCAATCTCAATCATCGCGCGGCGGTCCACCGTCGGGCGCGCTGAACGCCGAGCGCGCCAGCCGAGGCTTCACCCTCTTTTTCTTCAACCGTCCGATCGTCGTGTTGCGGGCGCGGGTGGTCGGGCGGGAACCGGTCGAGCGCGCAGTCGGCGCCGGCCGGCTGCTGCACGACCTGGTGGCGCAGCGCGCGACCGGCGCGGTCACCACGCAATCGTTCGAAGGCGGCACGATCATCAATATCGGTTCGCGAGGCGTGCTGCTGCTCACGGCTGCCGACGTCGACGACCTCGCCGGCGAGACCCTCGAGGAGGTCACCGCGCGGACCGTGATCAATCTCCGACGAGCGATAGCGGAGGCAGAGGAGGCGCACACGCCCCGCCGGCTCGTGGGCGAAGCGGCGAGGGCATCGCTGGCGATCGCCGCGGCGGCGCTCGCGCTGTGGCTGCTCGCGCACGCGCGGCGGCGGATCGGCGCCGCGCTGGCCGCGGTCGCCGAGCGGAAGATGGCGCTGGTCGACACGGCCGGCCTCGGTGCGCTGCGCGCCGCCCGGCTGCTCGACATGGAGCGCTACGTCCTCACCGGCGCGATGACCGGCATCGATCTCGTGGTGGTCTACGGGGCGATGACGTTCGTGCTGCGCCAGTTCCCGTACACGCGCGCGTGGGGCGAATCGATGAGCGGGTTCCTGCTCATGACCGTCGAGAGGCTCGGGCTCAACGCGATCCATGCGCTGCCGGGCCTGTTCACCGTCGGCTTCATCTTCCTGGTGACGCGCTTCGTGGTTCGCGCCGCCAGCGCGTGGTTCAACGCGGTCGAGCACGGGCGCGCGCACGCGTGGTGGATCCATCGCGAAACGGCACAACCGACCAGGCGGTTGACCGCAGCGTTGCTGTGGGTGTTCGCAGTCGTCGTCGCCTATCCGTATATGCCGGGCAGTCAGAGCGAGGCGTTCAAGGGCGTCAGCGTGTTTCTCGGCCTGATGGTGACGTTCGGGTCGAGCGGCCTCGTCAACCAGATCATGAGCGGGTTCATGATCACCTATTCGCGGGCGCTCCGGGTCGGCGACTTCGTGCGGATCGGCGACGTCCAGGGAACCGTGACGCACGTCGGCGTGCTGTCGACGAAGATCAAATCGATTCTCCGCGAAGAAATCACCATTCCCAACGCGGTCGTGGTCGCCCAGACCACCACCGATTACTCGCGGCTCAACGACGACGAGGGCGTGTACACGCCGACGTCGGTGACCATCGGGTACGACGCCCCGTGGCGCCAGGTGCACGCGCTGCTGCTGCTGGCCGCGGCGCGAACGCAGGGGCTTCGCGCGGAGCCCAAGCCGGCCGTGCTGCAGACCGGGCTCGAGGACTTCTACGTGAAATACACGCTGGTGGTGTGTCTCGCCCGGCAGGATACCCGCGCGATCGCCCTCGACGCGCTGCACGCCAACATCCAGGATCTGTTCAACGAGTACGGCGTCCAGATCATGTCACCGAACTACGTGCTCGATCCGGCAGCGCCGAAAGTGGTGCCGAAGGAGCAGTGGTTCGCGGCGCCGGCGCGCCTACGACCGATGTCGCGCGAAGGCTAGGCGCGCCGCGATCAGTACTCGCCGAACAGCCGCTGCAGGTCCGCGTTGTTGCGCAGTCGTTGACGACCACCAGCACGCCGCGCCCCGCCGAGTCCTTGTGCGCCGCCACCGCTGCGGCATTGAAGAAGTTCAGCGGACCGTCCGCCGAAAGCGCTGTTGACGGACGCATCGCCGCGGTCAGCACGACCAGCTTCCGCGATCTCACCACGAGGTTCAGGAAATAGGCCGTCTCCTCGATCGTATCGGTGCCGTGCGTGATGACGACACCGGCGACGTCGGGCATCGCGGTCAGCTCGTTCACGCGGCGCGCGAGCTTCAGCCAGACCTCGTCGTTCATGTCCTGCGAGCCGATGTTCGAGATCTGCTCGCCGCGGAGCGCCGCCAGCTTCTTCGCCTGCGGCACGGCGGCCAGCAACTGGTCGACGCCGACCTGCCCGGAGCTGTAGGCCGCCTGCACGTCGCTTGCGGCGGCGCCGGCAATGGTGCCGCCGGTGGCGAGGACGACCACCGCCGGCAGCGGACCGGCCGCGGGCTTCTGGCTGTGAGCCGACGTCGCGGCGGCGGCCGCGATCGAGAGCGCCACGGCTGTGGCGAGTGTGAAGCGGCATGAGAGCAGATACCGTGTGTGCATGATGGACCTCGCTGATCGCCCGGCTGGAGCCGTCGGGCTGCGTCGAATCATTCGAGCACCAGCCGCAGCCACGGCGTTCCGACGATCAGGTAGACGACCGCGCAGAACGCCGTCGCCAGCCCGCCGAACTTGTAGAGATCGCGCTGCGACAGGAAGCCGCTGCCGGCGAACAGGAGGTTGGCGCTGGATCCCTGCGGCGTGATCGCCGCGAAGTAGTTCGTCGCGAACAGCAATTGAAACGCGAGCGGCGCCGCCGGGACGCCCAGCTTGACGCCGACGTCGAGGAACACGCCGAGCAGCGCGAGCGAGTGCGCCGTCTGGCTCACGAACACGTAGTGCAGCAGCACGTAGACGACGACGAGCAGGGCGCCGGCCGCAAGCGCCGGCAGTCCGCTGAGCGATCCGGCGATCCGCTGGCCGAGAACGCCCATGAACCCGAGCTCGTTGAGCTGCGTGCTCAGGGTGTACAGCACGGCGAACCAGATGAAGGTCGCCAGCACGTCGCCTTCCTTCGCGATGTCGCCGAGCGTAAGCACACCCGACGCGAGCAGGACGCCGAGGCCGAGGAATGCCCCCGCGGTCGAGTCGATGGCGAACGTCGCGGCGCTGGCCCACAGGCCCACCATTCCGACGAACGCCGCGACCACGATGCGCTCGTGGCGCGTCAGCGGCCGAGCGAGGCCAGCGCGCGCCGCGCCACCGCCGGCGCGTCCGGCGTCGCCGTCCGCTCGGGAGCGATCAGCCAGTGGAGCAGCGGCGGCATCAACGCCATCGCGACGAGCGTCGGGATCGAGGCGGCGAGCAGCCATCCCGTGAAGCCGATCTCGACGCCGAAGGCGCGCGCGATCTCGGCCCCGAGTGGGTTGGCCGCCATCGCCGTCATCCACAGCGCCGACGAGAGACTGAGGCTGGCGATGCCCGAGAACATCAGGAAGCTGCCGATGCGCCGGCTGCCGGCGTCTTCGGCCGTGGCGCCGGCGGCTTCGGCCAGCGACAAGGCGAGTGGATAGATCACTCCGGAGCGCGCCGTGTTGCTTGGAAACGCCGGCGCGATCAGCCCGTCGACCAGGAAGATGCTGTAGGAGAGGCCCAGCGTCGACCGGCCGAAGAGGCTCACGACGTAGTAGCCGGCGCGCGCGCCGAGCCCGCATTTCACCACGGCACGAGCGACGAGGAAGGCGAGGACGATTAGCAGGATCGTGCCGTTGGCAAAGCCGGCATACGCCTTCGCCGGGGAGAGCAGTCGCGTCAGGACCGCCGTCGCAACCGCAAGCACCGAGGCGGTGAGAATCGGAAAGGCGTTGATCACGACCGAGACGATCGCCGCCGCGAAGATGACGAAGAGGCGCCACGCTGGCAGCGTCAACCCCTCGGGCACTGGCAGAAACCACAGCACCACGGCGACAACGACCACGGCTGCGCGGCTGACGAGCATCCCTCGATCGGCGCTCGCCGCCGTCGCCGGGGGCGAAGTCAGGAGGGTCGTCGCGGTCACCGCGGGCTCTGGGGCCAGCGGAGTCGGCCCCGGAGATCGACGGCTCGACCCTGAATCGACTCGCCCTCGCCGGACACGACGTACTGCCACGTCATCTTGTACTCGCCGGTCACGCCCGCCCAGCGGCCGGTGCCGGCGGTGATGGTCCCGGTGATCCGGCGGCCGGTCTGCAGCGGACCGCCATGGAGCGCGCTGAAGATGCGATCGCCGGCGCCGTCAGTCCAGACGGCACGCCCCGTCGTAACGTTCGTGCCGTCGTCGAAGCCGACCGCCTCGCCGGTGAAGCCGGCGACGATCCCGCCGCCGTTCGAGAGAACGACCGCGCCGGACAGGTGTGCGACGGCGGCCGGACGGCCGCTCTCGGTCGGAATCGTCTGCCGCAGGCCGGACGCCGACCAGCTGCCGTCGAACGCCCGCCACTGACCGCGCCGCGTGTCCTGTGCGCCAGGCGTCGCCGCCAGGATCAGCATCGTCAGCGAGACGGCAAGCAGCCGCGGCGCGATCGCCGCGGCGCGGCGAGTCATACGCCCTGTCCCTGGCCGGTCATGGCCAGCGGATCGAGCACCGCAGCGATCTGCTGTTCCGTCAGGATGTGCTGCTCGCGAACCAGCTCGAGAATCCCGCGGCCGCTCCTCGCCGCTTCCGCCGCCAGCGCGGTCGCACGGTCGTAGCCGATCACCGGATTCAGCGCGGTCACGGTGCCGATGCTGAAATCGACGTAATGGCGGCAGATGTCGGGGTTGGCAGTAATGCCGTCGACGCAGTGCAGGCGCAGCGTCTGCGCCGCGTTGATGAACAGCGTCTGCGCTTCGAAGATGCAGGCGGCAATCACCGGCTCGAAGACGTTGAGCTGCAGCTGTCCGGCCTCGGCTGCCATCGAGATCGTCTGATCGCTGCCGATGACGCGGAAGCAGACCATGTTGACGACTTCCGGAATCACCGGGTTGACCTTGCCCGGCATGATCGACGAGCCGGGCTGCTTCGGCGGCAGGTTGATTTCGCGCAGGCCGCAGCGTGGGCCCGACGACAGCAGGCGCAAGTCGTTGCACACCTTCGACAGTTTGATCGCGAGGCTCTTCATACAAGACGAGTAGAGGACGAACGCCTGCGTGTCCTGCGTCGCCTCGATCAGATCAGCGGCGAGATAGAGCGGCAGGCCGGAGACGGTCGCGATCTGTGCGGTACAGAGTGGCCCATCAGCTCGAGCGGCCGGTTGGCGATCACCTCGTTGGCGTTCATGTTCGTCGAAGTGCCGGCGCCGCCCTGGAAGACGTCGAGCCGGAACTGGTCGTGAAGGGCGCCGCCGATGATCTCCTCGCAGGCGGCTTCGATCGCCGTCAGGACCGCCTCTCCGAAGACGCCACACGCGAAGTTGGCGCGCGCGGCGCCGAGCTTCACCATCGCCAGCGCGCGAATCAGATCGGGATAGAGGCACAGCTCGACGCCCGAGATGTGGAAGTTCTCGAGGCCTCGCGCGGTCTGGACGCCGTGAT
>Ga0209474_10003780_pt1 | contig 13216 bp, 13 predicted proteins | sample GraSoiAngelo_145_FD_185902 | JGI IMG/M metagenome (GOLD analysis project Ga0209474, IMG submission 185902) | Grasslands soil microbial communities from the Angelo Coastal Reserve, California, USA - 14_1009_05_20cm (SPAdes) (version 2) | ecosystem: Environmental > Terrestrial > Soil > Grasslands...
GGCGTTCGACCGGCGCGAATCGCTGCGCGAGATTCTCCGCGAGTTGCCCTCCGTCGAAACCGCGGTGCTCGTGCCGCACCTCGATCGGGCGGCTTCGATCGATGTCCCCGGGAAGCGCGTCATCGCATTCGCCGACGCGATCGCGAAGCCGGCCCCTCTGGCATTCACGCCCGTTCCCTTTTCCCACCCGCTGTGGGTCGTCTATTCATCCGGCACGACGGGCATTCCAAAGGCGATCGTGCACGGCCACGGTGGGATCGTCCTGGAGCACCTCAAGGCGTCGGCTCTGCATTTCGACGTCGGTGAGACGGACAGGTTCCTCTGGTTCTCCTCGACGAACTGGATCATGTGGAACCTCTGGGTCTCGGTGCTCGCGGCCGGCTGCACGATCTTGCAGCTCGAGGGGCACCCCGGCTGGCCCGAACCAGGGGCGCTGTTCGCGTTCGCGGCCCGCAATCGCGCGACCTTCCTGGGAACGAGCCCGGCGTATCTCTTTGCGTGCATGAAGGCAGGGATTTCGCCCCAGCGGATGCATGACCTTGCTGGATTGCGCGCAGTCGGATCGACCGGATCGCCGCTCGTTCCCGAGGCCTATCGCTGGATCTACGATCACGTGCATCCGGATGTCTTGCTCGCCTCGATCTCGGGCGGAACCGAAGCGGGTGCCGCCTTCCTCACGTCGTGCCCGATCCTGCCGGTGTACGCCGGCGAGATGCAGTGCCGCGGGTTGGGCGTCGGCGTGCGCGCGGTCAATGAGGAGGGGCGCGAGGTGGTGGACGAGGTCGGCGAGCTGGTCGTCATCGAGCCGATGCCGTCCATGCCGCTCTACTTCTGGGACGACCCCGACGGAAAACGCTACCGCGAGAGCTATTTCGAGACCTGGCCAGGCATCTGGCGCCACGGCGATTGGCTCCGGCTGATTCCACGCCCCGAATCGGTGACCGCGATCATCTACGGGCGGTCCGATTCGACCATCAACCGCCACGGCATCCGCATGGGGACGAGCGAGATCTACCGCGTCGTGGAGGACTTCCCCGAAGTGGCGGACTCTCTGGTCGTCGATCTCGAATATCTCGGCCGGCAATCCTTCCTGCCCCTCTTCGTCGTCCTGCGCGACGGCGCGGCGGCCGTGACGCCGGATCTGCGCCGGCGACTCTTCGAGGCAATCCGCACGAGGATCTCTCCGCGCCACGTCCCCGACGAGGTGTTCGCCATTCCGGAAGTGCCGCGAACGCTCTCGGGCAAGAAGATGGAAGTGCCGGTCAGGAGGATTTTGCTCGGCCACCCCGTCGAGCGGGCCGCGAATCGGGATGCTATGGCCAATCCCGCGTCGCTCGACTGGTTCGTGGCATTTGCGCGCGAACGTCGCTGACGATCCGCGGCGGCGCGCCTTGCGAACGGAGCTCCCACTATTGTACGGATGCGGAACTTTACGGCGGAGCGAACCATGCGCGTGGGTCGCTGGGGTTTCCTGTTCGCGGTAGCCGTTTCGATCGCTGCCTGCAAGGGTGGGGGCGGAGCCGCGGACGCGGGGACGCCGAGCACGGGCGGCAAGACGCTGAAGATCGGCGCCGCGCTGAGCCTGACCGGTGCCGCGGCCGTCTACGGGAACACGCAGAAGAACGGCATCCAGGCAGCGACCGACGCGGTGAACTCGTCCAACACGATGGGCGGCGTCCGCATCGACGTCGTCGTGGACGACGATGCGAGCAGCAAGGAACAGGGGATCAACGTCTTCCAGAAATTCATCAACCAGGACAAGGTGAGCGTGATCATCGGTCCGACGCTCTCCACCACCGCGACCGCGGCGGATCCGCTCGCGCAACAGGCGAAAGTGCCCGTCCTGGCGATCTCGAACACGGCGCCCACCGGCATCACGGACATCGGCGACTACATCTTTCGCGACTCGCTCACCGAGGCGCAGGTGATACCGGGCGCGGTGAAGAAGGCGCACCAGAAACTCGGGTTCAAGACGGCCGCGGTGCTGTACGGCAACGACGACGTGTTCACCAAGGCCGGTTACGACGTGATGAAGAAGGCGCTCGACAGCGAGGGCGTGCAAATCGTCGAGACGCAGACGTTCGCGAAGCCCGACCGCGACTTCAATGCGCAGCTCACCGCCATCAAGGGAAAGAATCCCGGCATCCTCGTCGTCTCCGCGCTCGCCGACAACGCCGCCGCCATCGTCGTGCAAGCACGCCAGCTCGGGTACACGGGTCCGATCCTGGGCGGCAACGGCTTCAACTCGCCCGCGTTCATCAAGAACGCGGGCCCCGCCGCGGAAGGTGTCCTGGTCGGCACCTCCTGGAACTCGGCGAGCAACGACCAGGCCAACGCCGCGTTCAAGGAAGCGATGCAGAAGCGCGGCGCGACCGCCGACCAGTTCTCGGCGCAAGCGTACAGCGGCGTGCTCATCCTCGCTGAGGCGGTGCGCAAGGCGGGGTCCAAGACGGGCCGGGACGACGTGAAGGCCGCGCTTGCGCAGGTGAAGGACCTCGACACTCCGCTCGGGAAGTTTTCCTTCTCGGACAAGCGCGACGCGCAGCACGAGCCGAGCGTCCAGCAGGTGAAGGACGGGAAATTCCAGATCCTGCAGTGATCTCGAGAGCCGATGGGCCAGCAGGCGATCAACGGGATCTTCCTCGGCAGCATCTACGCCCTGTTCGCGGTCGGTTACACGCTCGTCTTCGGCGTGCTCGACATCCTCAACCTCGCTCACCAGGCGGTGTTCATGCTGTGCGCGTTCACCGCGCTGGCATTCGTCTCGGGGCTCCGCCTCCACATCGCGCTTGCCCTGCCGCTCGCCGCAATCGTCGGCGGATTGCTCGGCATTCTCCTCGAGCGCCTCGCGTTCCGTCCGCTGCGCGGCCGAGCGGACTCCAACATCTCCGGACTCATCAGCTCGCTCGCGGCGGCAACGATCTTCGAATCGTTTGCGCTGCAGATGTGGGGGCCGGACGTGTCGCGGTTCCCTTTCGGCACCTTCCCTGACAAGCCGATCCACCTCGGCGCCGCGACTGTGTCCGCACTCCAGCTCACCATCGTCGCGATTGCGATCGCGCTGATGGCGCTGCTCACCGGGCTGCTCTCCGTGACGCCGCTCGGGAGGCAAATCCGGGCCGTCGCCGAAAGCCCCAGGGCGGCACGGATCCTGGGAGTCGATGTCGATCGCGTGATCGCGTGGTCGTTCTTCATTTCCTCCGCGCTCGGTGGGGCGGCGGGCGTCCTCTTCGGTCTCGCGTTCAACAGCGTCTCGCCCGACATCGGGCGCAGCATCGAGCTCAAGGGCCTTGCGGTCATCATCCTGGGCGGGATGGGTAGCGTAGCCGGCGCTGTAGTCGCTGGGTTCGTCCTCGGCATCATCGAGGTCTTCACCGTCGCGCAGATCGGATCGAGCTACCGGGATGCTGTTTCGTTCGGCGTCCTCTTTCTCATTCTGCTCGTGCGCCCCCGCGGGCTACTCGGGCACAGCGCGACGCGCGAAGCGTGATGCTCGACTGGTTTCTCACGTACCAATCGCTGTTCGCCTTCATCGGCATCAACGGTCTGCTCGCGCTGTCGGTGTACTGCACGCTCTCCTGCGGACAGCTGTCGCTCGCGAACGCGGGCTTCATGGCGATCGGCGCGTACGCCGCCGCGCTCCTGACGCTCAGAGCGCACGCCGCGTTTCCGCTCGCCTTGCTGGTTGCGACGGTCGTGCCGGCAATCGTCGCCGTTCCGCTCGGCCTTCCCGTGTTGCGTCTGCGCGGGGTCTTCCTCGCGATCGCGACGATCGGGTTCGGAGAAGTGGTGCGCCTCGCGTTCGTCAACTGGGACTACACGAATGGAGCGCTCGGCCTGGTGGCGATCCCGCAGAAGACGAGCCTGTGGATGGTGTGGATAGCGCTCGCGCTTGCGTTGTACGTGCTCGGGCGGCTGCGCGGGTCCCGAATCGGTTACGCGCTCGAGGCGATCCGGCAGGACGAGCCGGCGTCGCGCGCCATCGGGATCGCCAGCACGCATTACAAGGTGGCGATGTTCGCCTTCGGCGCGGCACTGGCGGGGCTTGCTGGCGCGCTCGAAGCGCACTTCACGTTCATGGTGGCGCCGAGCGGATATGGATTCGGCCGCGTCGTCGACATGCTCGTGTACGCCGTCGTTGGTGGGGACGCGATCTTCTATGGCCCGGTGCTCGGCGCCGCCTTTCTCACGGCGCTGCCCGAGGCCTTACGCGGCGCCGGTCAGGCGGTCGGTCTCGCACCAGGGCCGCTGCGGCTGTTCGTCAACGGCGCGATCCTGCTCGCGGTGATCCTCTTCCTTCCGAACGGTCTCGTCTCCCTTCCCGAGGCAATACGCCGGTGGCGGATGCGGAGGATGCCGCGTGCTCCTCTCGGTTGAGCGGCTGGTGCGCGCGTTCGGCGGTGTGCGCGCCGTCGACGGCGTGACTTTTGCCGTCGGTGAAGGCGAGGTGCACGGCCTCATCGGTCCCAACGGAGCCGGAAAGACCACGCTGCTGAATCTCGTCTCGGGAATGCTGGAGCCCAGCGAAGGCATCATCTGGTTCCGCGGTGAGCGCATCGACGGAAGGGCGCCGCACCGGGTCGCGGCGCGTGGTGTGACGAGGACGTTCCAGAACATCCGCCTGTTCGCCGGGCTTTCCGCGGCGGCCAACGTAATCGTCGGCGAGCACCTCTCGCGGCGGTCCATGCTCTGGCAGCGGCTGTTGCTGCTGCCGAAGTCGCGCACCGAGTACGAGCAAGCGCTCGACAACGCCTTACGGCTTCTCGACCGCGTCGGGCTCCGGGATCGCGCGTTTCACCGCGCATCGTCGCTCTCGTACGGAGAGCAGCGGAGGGTCGAGATCGCGCGAGCGCTCGCCGCGTCGCCGCGCATCCTCCTCCTCGACGAACCGACGGCGGGCATGAATCGGAACGAGGTCGCTTCGGTGGAGAAGCTGATCCGGCAGCTCGCGGACGCCGGACACTCGGTGCTGCTCGTCGAGCACAACGTACGCCTCGTCATGGAAGTGAGTAACCGCGTCACGGTGCTCAACTTCGGCAAGGTGATCGCGGACGGCGAGCCGAAAGAGGTGGCGCGCGATCCCGAAGTCATCGCTGCCTACCTGGGGACCGGCGAATGAGCGAGGCGCCCCTCCTCGACGTTCGTGATCTGCACGTGACGTACGGCCACGTTCATGCGGTGCGCGGTATTTCGCTGTCCGTTCGTCCCGGGCAGACCGTCACCCTGATCGGGCCGAACGGCGCTGGCAAGAGCAGCACGCTGAACGCAATCGCCGGACTCGTGCGGCCGGCGCGCGGCACGGTCATGTTCGAGGGTCAGGACGTGGCGGGCACTCCGGCTCACCGCATCGCGCGCGGGGGCATCGTGCTCGTGCCCGAGGGCCGCGCGATCCTGCAGCGCATGACCGTCGAAGAGAACCTGCGGCTCGCGGCCGAGCTTCACCGGGACGAAGGCTCCGTCGATCGCCGCGTCGCGGAGCAGCTGCGCCGCTTTCCAGCGCTCGAGCAGCGCCGCGCGCTGCCGGCGGGACACATGTCCGGGGGCGAGCAGCAGATGCTCGCCGTCGCGCGCGCATTGCTCGAGCGCCCGCGCATCCTCCTGCTCGATGAGCCGTCGATGGGGCTCGCGCCGCTGGTGGTGAAGCGGATCTTCTCACTTCTGGAAGAGATCCGGCGCGAGGGCACGACGCTGCTGCTCGTCGAGCAGAACGCGCGCATGGCCCTGTCGTTCTCGGATTACGCATACGTGCTCGAACGCGGTCAGATCGCGCTGCAAGGACCCGCGCGGGATCTCGCCGCCGACGCCCGTGTTCAGGCCGCGTACCTCGGTGGCGACGTCGCCGCCGTCTGACGCGAAAGGCCGCGACCGCCAACGGAGCTCGTTTATTCCACGCGGAATGGCGCGCGCCCCATGGAGGTCGGGTTCCGCGGAGCATCATCGCTCCGAAGGAGATCTTCATGAACCGAAGAATGTTGATGGGATTGATGGTCGTCGCCGTCGGATGCGCCGGCCTGAGCGAACGCGCGCTGGCTGGCAACTCCGTGCCGAAGAGGTGGCACGGATTCATGCTGCGCGACGGCTTGCGAGTTCCGATTTTACTCGATGTGGCGACCGACGGCGCCGGCCTGACAGGGCAATTCCGCGTCGGCGAGACTTCCTTCCCAGTCGAGCGAATGCGGGTGGGCGGCTTCGACGTTCACTTCGAGCTACCCGGCGGTTTCGTCTTCGACGGTACGATGGCGGGCACCGCAATTGCGGGTTCCGTCTCGGGAACGCAGGCGCACGGATCGTTCACGCTTGCGCGTGAGGACACGCCCTTCGCGGATCCGATCTATCCGTCAGGTCCCTAGGTGCTGTGGTTTCGTGACTAGCACCGGATCGAAAGGCGATCCAAGGTGACGGCGTCAGACGTCGCTGCTTCGTGCTGAAATGAGCCAGGGGCCGCCATGTCATCGTCGCCGGGCGTCAGACCGAATTCACTCTTCCACGTCAGCCTGACCCTGCTGTCCATCGCGCTCCTCGCCGCCGTCGCGGCGCCGCTCTGGAAGCCGCTTCTGCTGGGCGCGGTGCTTGCGGCCACGCTGCTGCCCTGGCACGACTGGCTGACCGTCCGCACGCGCGGGTGGCGCAAGCTGTCAGCGGTGCTCCTGCTCGTGGGGCTCGTGCTGCCGGTCCTTCTGCTCGTAGCCTGGATCGTTTCCGTCGCCGTGCGCGAGGCGCTCGCCGGGGTCGACCTCGTCCGCGATGTGATGGAGAGATCCGGACCCGAGGGTCTGCTCGAGCACCTCCCGCGCTGGATGTCGCAAGGGATCCGGCGCGGGTTGGAATTGGTCTCGAGCAGCACCGAAGAGCTCGCCGGCCTCGTCGCTCGGCGCGCCCCCGCGACCGCGGCGGCGGTGGGGACGGCTCTGGGCGCGACTGCGCAGGTCGTCGTACAGGCGGTGTTGCTGCTGATCGCGTTCTACTTCTTCCTGCTCGGCGGCCGTCGCCTCGTCGCTTGGCTTGCATCGATTTCTCCGGCGCCAGAAGAGACGATGGAGATCGCCGCGCGCCTAGCGCGCGCTTCGCGCTCGGTGTTGTCGTCGCTCTTTCTCACTGCATTGGTTCAGAGCGCCACCGCCACGTTGGGGTATCTCATCGCGCGAGTGCCGCATCCGGTGTTTTTTGGCTTGCTCACGTTCATCGCGGCGTTCATTCCGTCCGTCGGCACGACGATCGTGGCACTGCCGGTAGCGCTGCTGATGCTCGCGATGGGCCATCCGTGGGCAGCGCTGTTTCTTGCGCTCTGGGCGCTGGCGATCGTCGGGTTGATCGACAACGTCGTCAAACCGCTGCTGATCAAAGGTGGCGTCCACATCAACGCGGCGGTGCTCTTCTTCGCTTTGATCGGCGGTCTGGCGATGTTCGGACCCGTCGGCTTGATCGTCGGACCGCTCGCGGTTTCGCTTTTCGTAGGCCTCGCGACTCCGTCACCGGCAGGATTCGAACCTGTGGCGGCAAGGAGGTCGTCGTGAACGACGTGCCCGATTTGCACGAACAGCACCAGCGCAATGAGAAGCTGGTGCACGAGAGGCCCCATGCTGGCACGACGATGGAGACGCGGCGGCTCGGAAGAGACGGTCCCGAGCTGACGCGGTTCGGCCTCGGGCTCGCAGCGCTAGGCCGTCCTGCGTACATCACCCTCGACCACGCCAGCGACTTTCCCGAAGGGCGCGACGTCTCGACGATGGAGACGCACAGCCACCGCATGCTCGATCGCGCGTTTGCGGCCGGCATCCGCTACCTCGACGTCGCCCGCTCCTACGGCCGGGGTGAGCAGTTCGTCCGCGCCTGGATCGACGCGAGGGGCATGCGAACAGAGGACGTCGTGGTCGGCTCGAAGTGGGGCTACCGGTACACGGGTGACTGGCAAGTCGACGGCCGCGTGCAGGAGGTGAAGGAGCACAGCGCGCCGATGCTGAAAGTGCAGTTCGCCGAGTCGACGGCGATTCTCGACCACTACCTTCGCCTCTACCAGATCCATTCGGCGTCTCTCGAGACGCGCGTCCTCGAAAACGAGCAGGTGCTCGCGGAGCTCGCGCGCCTGCGCGAACGCGGCCTGTTCCTCGGAATCACCACTACCGGGCCGAGGCAGATCGACACGATCCGCCGCGCCGTGGAAATCCGGTTGGACGGCGCTCCGCTCTTCTCGACGATTCAGGCGACATGGAACGTGCTCGAGCGCGGCGCCGAAGAAGCGCTGCGCGAGGCGCACGAGGCGGGCTTCACCATCATCGTGAAGGAGGCGCTTGCCAACGGACGGCTGACGGCGAGGAGTGTCGAAGGAAGCGCGGGTCCGCTGCGCACCGTGGCGGATCGGCTCGGCGCAAGTCCCGATGCCCTCGCGCTCGCCTTCGCCCGGCGGCAGCCCTGGGCGGACCTGGTGCTGCTCGGCGCCGCGACGCCGGCGCAGCTCGATTCGAACCTCGCTGCGCTCGGAATCGAGCTCTCCGACCACGACGTCGACCTGCTCGATCAGCTCCGCGCGCCGGCCGAGCAGTACTGGGCAGAGCGAGCCGCGCTGCCCTGGAACTGACGCCGCATGGGACCGCACAGCGCGCGAGCAGCGTGGGTGGCGAACCTGACCCGGACCGCAGGGTGGGTCGGGCTCGCGTCGGCGTTCGGAATCTGGGTCGCCGCCACGCGAGGCGCACACGCGGCAGGCAGTTACTTCGCCGCTTACCTCGTCGAGCTATCGCTCTCCATCGACAACGTCTTCGTCTTCGCGGTGATCTTCGCGCAGCTTCACATTCCGCCCCAGAATCAGCGGCGCGTTCTGCTCGCCGGTGTCGCCGGAGCGTTCGTTCTGCGGGCCATCGCGGTCTTCGCCGGAATTGCGCTCATCAACCGTTTTCACTGGATCGTCTACCCGTTCGCCGTTCTCATCATCCTGGGTGCGCTGCGCGTCCTGTTCGGCGAGCAGCGCCAGCGGCGCGTCGTCGAGGAAGCGTGCGACGTTTGCGCGACATGGGTCGGCCGGTTGATCCGCGTCAGCCCCGTCTTGAAGGGGAATCACTTCTGGCGCCGCGAACAGGGCCGGTTGGTCGCCACGCCGTTGTTCGTCGCGCTGCTGGTCATCGAAACGACCGACATCGTGTTCGCGCTCGACTCGGTACCTGCGGTGCTCTCGATCACCCGCGAGCCTTTGCTCGCGTATGGCTCGAACGTGATGGCCATGCTCGGGTTGCGATCCTTGTTCTTCGTCCTTTCCGACGCTCTCCACCGGTTGCGCCACCTGCGCCAGGGACTCGCGGCGATCCTCCTCTTCACCGGGTTCAAGATGCTCTCGAGCGATTGGATCTCCATAGGTCCGGTCACTTCCATCGCGGTCATAGCCGGAGTCCTGGCAGTGACGGCATCTGCGTCGTTCGCGACTGCCGCACGGCACGCCTAGATTGCGCTTCAGGTATCGCCCACCCGACCGCCGCGCTCTCCCGTCCGGCACGTCGACTCAGCGCGCGATCGCGACCTTGTTGACGCCGCTGCACGCGAGATAGAGCGCGCCCTCCGGCGTGGAGACCATGTTTCGAACGACGCCTCCGCCCGACGGAATCGGCGTGGGCGAGAAGGAATTCGTGCGCGGGTCGAACCGCACGAGGGTATTCGGCTGCACGCCCGACTCGCTGAACCAGACGATCCCGTCCGCCGTCACGGCGATTCCATATGGCTTCGACTGCGGTCCGCCCGGCGAAGGCCATTCGCCGAGAAACTTTTCGGCGCGCGGATCGAAATGGCCGAGGTACGCTCGCGCGAAGTCCGAATAGTAGATGGTCCCGTCGGGCGCCATCGCGAGCCGCCGAGGCCGAGCACCGTCGGGCAGCTCATGCTCGGTAATCTTCAGCGTCGTGGAATCAATACGACCGAGCTTGTTGCTGCCGAACTCGCAAAAGAACAGACCTTCGGGGGTCGCGACCATTCCGTAGGGCTTCGCGTCGCGGGTCGGCACGCGTCGCATGTCGACGTGACCGGTTCTGGGGTCGAGGCGGCCTACTTGGTTCGCTTCCTGTTCCGTGAACCAGACGATGCCTCTGCCATCGATCACCGGAGTATGTGGATCGCCGCCAACCTGGAACTGCCTCACGTTCCCGGTTTTCGGATCGAGCTTGCCGACGTAACCCTTGTAGTTGGCGGTGAACCAGACGTTGCCCTCGCGATCGACCGCGAGACCGTGCGGACCTGACTCCGGCACTGGCAGCGGAAACTCGCGAATGGTGCCGGTGCGCGGATCGAGCCGCCCAAGCTTGTTCGCCTTCTGCTCGGTGAACCAGAGAGCGCCATCGGGCGCCGCCGCGGGATCGTGCGGCCGTGAGTCCGCCGTCGGGACATTGAATTCCTGGATCGCAACCGCAATGAGCAGGAACGCGACCATCGTTCACCTCGCGAGCGGAGTGACGACCAACGCAGAGCTTAGGATGTCGGCACCTCGTGCGCTTCCGGCCGTGCTTCGTGCTGCCGAGCGGCTCACGTCGGTGGACGGGCGTGCAACCTGCACCCTCCTGCCTGCGATTTCGTCGCGGCAGCCGCACCATCGTTCGATGACAGCGACGAAGCTTCGTATTCACGGAATCGCGATGTGCGCTGGTACCAGCCTTGCCTTCGCTGCAGGCGCTGCTGCTGGATTATCAGCCAACCTGGAAAGCAAGGCGAAAGCCGCGTTTGCGGACATCGCGAAGGCGAAGGCCGCGCTGAACGCCGGGAACACGAAGACGAGCCAATCCCTTCTCGCCAAATCGGAGGCATTGCTCAAAGCGGTCCTGGACGGTGCACCGAGCTCGGCGGGCGCGAGTGCTCCACAGAGTCCTCAATCGGCGCAACAAAGCAGCGGTGGGAGCGCCGTTTCGCAAGCGGAAGGTGAGATCGCCAAGCTCGAACCGTCATTCGCGGCGAAGGTCGGCGCCGGCAACGCGAACGCAACCGGTGATGCCGATGGCGGGACCGAGACTGCGCAATCGCCCGCACGACCGGACGGCACAAACATCATTTCAGAGGTGGAGAGCGCATACCAAAAGGTCACCGTCGCGCGGACTCTTCTCAAGGTTGGAAACAGTTCCAAAGCGAAAAGCGTACTGGATCAGATTCCGTCCTCACCTCTGGGCCTGCTGAAGAGCGCCTCCGGGCTGTAGAGCCGGCGCCAGGGACCACCGCGCCGATCTCCCGCTATGTCGGAGGGGTGGCTAGCTTGCTACTACCTGATGCGGAGGGAACGATGGACCAGACCGGTTCCGAAGGACGCGGCGGCGTTAAGCATGCGAACAAAATGGTCGACGAGGCGAAGGCGTTCACACGCGCCGTTTCCGAGAACGTGAACAGTTTCAGCGAGTCCGTCGATCTCCGCGGGCGCGTGCAACGTGCCCCGATCGGGATGGTCTCCGCTGCTCTTGGGATCGGCTACGTGCTCGGCGGCGGCCTCTTTTCACCTGTCACGCGCCGTCTGCTCAAGCTCGGCGCGGGAATGATTCTCGTCCCATTCGTAAAGAAACAACTCGCTGTCATGGCTGGGTCCTCTGCATCACCGCGTCCCGCTGCGGAGCCTGGGGAGCCTTCCGCGCTGTAGAGGAGTCGCGTGCAGCTCGGCGATGAGCTGCTACACCCAACACCCAAGGACGGGCCGAGATAAGTACGGCGAATTGACGTACGACGAAAGCGCGCCTGCTCGGCGCTCCAAATCCCGATCGATCGTACGCCCGGCTCTCGCTCGCTTTCGGCGCTTCCGGTGTGCAGCATTGCCGTCGGATGACGTCAGCACGTCGTCGTCGTCACATCGAGGCGTTCCACGGAGCAGCAGCCGGCAACACAGAGAAGTGGGCAGCCCGCGGAGCGAGCCGTCGCACTCCGCATCATCGCGCGCAGCTTCTATAAGGAATTGCGCACCACCGGGTACAGCCCGAAGGAGCTCGTCGCGCTTTCGACGGAGCTGATCGATTTGGTCACTCGAGAGTTGCGCGGCGAGCGCGATGGCGAAGGATCGTCGCCCAGCGGGGCTTGACGTCCCCGGACGACGAGACGGATGGCGCCTAGGCCAGGCGAGGACTGAACAGGCGCCCGTCGGCTGCGCGGGCGTGGACCGCTGCACATCGTCCCGCGGGAGGGCTATCGAGGAGGCCGCATGCCGAAAGTATGGTGGGCCGCTGGAGTTCCGGCGCTCGTCCTCGCGTGCTCGTCGTCATCAAGCGAAACGAAGAGCGACACCGCGCGTGCGCAGACCCAGGCACAGTCGCAATTCCAGCGCGCCGCGGACGCACAGAAGAGCGCGCTCGAAGAGCAGAAGAAGGCCGAACAGGCCGACCAGGCGGTGACCGACGCGCAGAAGAAGCTCGCCGAAGCACAGGCGAAGGCCCAGGCGCAGCACGCGAAGGCGGAACAGGCACAGCAGCAGGCGCAACAGCTATCTCAGCAGGCGCAGCAGCAGGGCACGCAGTCTCAGTCGGAAGCAATGCAGTCTCAGCAGAGGGAGACGCAGACCGCGCAGCAGCTGCAGCAGCAAAACCAGCAGGCGTTCACGCAGGCCAAGAACATCGAGGGAAAGGTCACTGCGGCCACGTCTGACGAGCTTACCGTCCTCTCACCCGGAGAGGGCGACGTTCGCCTCAAGCTGAACGACTCGACCGCGATCACGATCGACGGGCAACAGGGTTCAGCCAATCAGATCCAGCCGGGGGCCGACGTTCGCGCATCGTATCAGCTGATCGGCGGGACGCCGACGGCCATACGCGTCCGCGTGACGAAGGCGAAGCAGTAGCGGCGCGCAACCAAGGAAATAAGGGTCCCCGCTCCTATGGCGACGGGGACCTGAGCTTCCCCTCGGCAGAAGCGATCTCCGCGCCGCACTGATCTCGATTTCGAGTCGGTCGGCTCGATGAGCTGCCGTCACCGCGCATTAGCCCACGCGGCGCTTGCCTCTTCTCCCTCGAGAACGAGCGAGCCGCGTACGCGTGAGTCCAGTCCCAGCCCGATGGGTTCCTCGCACGTCACGACGACTACTTTCTGCCCGCAACGCACCACTTGGTGGACGAGTTGGTCGCCTAACGTCCGTCGATCGTCGAGCGCGGCCGCGCGCGCGAAATCGCGCCGAGCGAGTTGGGCCTCAATACCGCTGGGACCGGAGGAAAAGCGCTCGCGCGCGAGTATCCGCACGTCGTGCCCCAGGGCGGTGCTGCCGCACGCCGGGCACACGTCG
>Ga0209474_10003781_pt1 | contig 13215 bp, 10 predicted proteins | sample GraSoiAngelo_145_FD_185902 | JGI IMG/M metagenome (GOLD analysis project Ga0209474, IMG submission 185902) | Grasslands soil microbial communities from the Angelo Coastal Reserve, California, USA - 14_1009_05_20cm (SPAdes) (version 2) | ecosystem: Environmental > Terrestrial > Soil > Grasslands...
TGTGTAGTGGTCAGTATTTTCACTGCCTATCTCACGGGGCGCATGCGCATGCCAGGCACCGAATATTTGGAAGTGTTCCGGATAGCTGGGACCGTAGCTTTTATCGGTTACTCACTCGCGCAATTGCAGAACGCGATCTGGCGAGGCGAGACCTGGGGTGTAACTCTGAAACATGTGCTGGACGGGCTGATTTACGGTCTGTTAACAGCTGGCGTTTTTGGATGGCTGTGGCCGAGGTAACGAACTGGTGAGAATTCTCATCGATTACAGGAACGGAAGATAGGCGGGAACGCTGCGCCTGTATGCCTGAAATTGTTCGCCGAAGCGTGAAGCCAGCAGTTTCTCCTCGATGCGGACGCGAATCTCAGTTCCAGCAACGAACAAGAGCAAGGCCAGAAGAAAGAACCGCCAGAGCGCAACGATAATTCCGGTAGCGCACAATACCAGCAACATGGACGTATAGATCGGATTACGGACTAGTGCGTACGGACCTGACTGCACCAACCGGTGCTCTGCGCCAAGGGCCGCATCAATACGTAACTGGCCGGCGAGGGCTCGGCAAGATGTCCATGAAAGGGCTGCGGCCAGAAGAAACAACACGACTGAAGCCGCCGCTCGCCACGACGGAAGCGATCGTTCCCAGAAGTGTCCCTGCCACAATAGGCTGAACGCAAGGACTTGCAGTAAAACGCCCCAGCGCGAGCGAGAGTTCACAACGCTCGCTGCAGTAGTCCCGCGGTGGGCCGGAATAAAGGGATAGAACCAGACCAGCATGCCGGTGGCAATCAGAACGTAAGCGTATGCGGGCATCGGTTCAGAAAAGCGTAATCACAAATAATCGTGAGTGAGCAGAGTTGCGGGACAGACGCGGCGAGATGATCCGCAGATCAGATGAACATCTCGTCCTGCGGAGCTGAAACCGAACTTCGCCCGCGACGGCGTCCGAAGAATGCCTCAAATCCCGCACCCAAACCGTGCATAAGACCGGAAAGTTGCCGCACTGGCGAGACTACGGTTCTTTGCATGACCTCGCGGGTCTCTTCCAACTTGTCCATGGTGCTGTTGACGAACTCGTCGGCGCGGATCACCTGCAGGCGAGTACGGTCAACAATATCGGTGAGCGTCGCATCCACACGCTCCATTTGTGTGCGGAGCATGGTGGTTGAGACGCTAACGTTGTCGACCACGGTGGCGATCTTGGGACGCAATTCGCTCATCATTGAATGCGCGAGTTCCGCGGTAGGTAGGACTTTGGTTTTAACTTCTTCTGCGAGAGATTCAACTCTCTGGCTGGTCTTGCGCATCGAGATGTACATGCCCGCAAGCATGCCAGCCTGCAGCAAGACCGCGAAGGCGGTCAGAGCGATGAAAGCTATCAACAAACCAGAGTCCATATGCGCCTTGACTGGCACAGTTGAAAGTTAAACGTTGTCACCATCACTTTTTGCAGAGGTGACTTTTTCGCGATATGCACGGCGTCCGGCATCAACAGCGGAACGAACTTGTTCCTTTTGCGCGCTCAATACTTCACGGCCGCGTTCGGCCCATGTCTCCGCCTGCTCGCGCGCTTCTTGCGCACGTTTGCGCATAAATTCGCGCCCCTCTTCGGCCTTGGCCATAAGGATTTCCCGAGTCTCATTGCCCGATTGTGGCGCGTATAAGAGACCGACTACCGCACCGATTCCTATTCCCGTCAGGAACCACAAGAAACCGCCGCCATTTCGCTCGGCCATATCAAGCCTCCATCAATGATCGCAAGACGGATGTTAGCATCCGGTCTACCGAATTACAATTGCACTGCCCTTGTGCTGTAGCCTCTCAAGCGAGAGAATGTTCCATTCCCACTCAGGTCCAGATCGGGAGCAATCTCTTTGTCTGATCGTAAATACCGCCAACACGGATATCAGGATAATGGCGAGGCGCGCGAGAAGTCGTTTTCGCAGAAGAGTCCCGCTCGCAAGGACGACACCTTCGGCCCACGACCGATGCAGATGCCCGGCACGCATTCAGTTTCACGCTGTGCCCAGTGTGGAACGCTGCTGACTAGCCTTTCTGAGCCGATTGGACAATGTCCAAAATGCGGTTTTGAGCTGCATTCGTGCAAACAATGCACTTACTTTGACCCTTCTCGCCGCTTCGAATGCATGCAATCTATTCAAGAGAGAATCGCCAGGAAAGATGCGCGTAACGAGTGCACCTTCTACTCCATCAGCGTGCGGGTAGAGAAGCAGACCTCAACAGGCCCAGCCGCGCAGCCCAACAGTGCGCGCCAGGCATTCGATAATTTGTTCAAGGACTGACTTCGATTGCAAATTGTAGATTTCAGATTGAAACCCAGATCTGCAACCTACAATCTCACATCTGCGACTCCGTCATGGCTTCTGCGTGGGTCGCAGCAGAACCTCGCTGACGAACGATTGTGGCGCCTGCGTCACCAACATTTCAACCGCGTGGGCAACATCGTCTGGTTTGAGCATTTTGTTAGGGTTCTTTCCTGTGTGTGGGCTTAACTCTGTATCCACTGAGCCGGGACAGACAACTGTCACCCGGATGTTGTACGTTCTCAGTTCCTCGGCGACCGAATAGCTCAGTCCGTTGAGGCCCCATTTTGACGCGGCGTAAGCGGCGCCGTTTGGAAGCGCATTCTTCCCAGCCAGCGACGAGATGTTTATGATGTGCCCAGTTTTTGCCCGGATCATCATGGGCGCGAAGCTGCGAATACAGTAGTAAACGCCGCGTAGGTTCGTGTTCAGGACCTTTTCCCACTCTTCTGGTGTCAGTTCATGTAGAGGCGCTGCGAATGCGCCCACCCCGGCATTGTTCACGAGGATGTCAATGCGGCCGAAAGTCTTTTCTACGAATGCAGCGAGCGCCTGTGTTGAGTCAACACTGGTAACGTCGCATTGCAAACTTTCTGTCCGGCCACCGTTAGCTGCAATCTCCGACGCCGTGTTTTGCAAGGGCTTGATGTCTCGGCCGCAAAGAACTACCGTTGCCCCGAGGGCCGCCAATTTGCGGGAGATTGCCGCTCCAATACCACGTCCAGCGCCGGTTACAACGGCGATCTGTCCCGCAACCGCCCTGGAGTTAGTGTGATTAGCATTCATGGATTCCTCATCGCCTGCGGCCTAAGCCACCAGAAATGTCATCTCCCGCATCTTATTTGAATCAGGAGAGGTGTTGCGGAAACAGAGAAACTTGCTTAACTTGAATGACATACATATAATCCCGCTCACCGGAATTCGTCTTTGGCCCTGGCAATCCCAGGGAGCGCTGTGGAGTCCGGAGTCTTGCTAGGGTCATCGCGCTACCGCGAAGTAGTCGAGATCTTAGATTCAGATTTGCCGTTGCAGCGATTTCCTGAAATCAATTTTCCTAACGATTCGAGGAGCGATTGGAAATGAAAACAACCCTACTAGCGTTTGTGCTCGTAGCCGCCGTGGCGGCCAGTGCACAAAGTGCGACTCCGCAGCAAACTCAACCCGCCGCGCCGCCCCAAGCCGGACAACAGCCGGCCGGACAGCCCGGCAGCCAACAAGCAGGAGCCGCGCCGGAGATCAAAGATCCGAACGAATACAACGCCTACATTGGGGCGGTGCAGCAAAAAGATCCCAATGCAAAGATCAGCGCGCTGGAGGCTTTCCTTACACAATATCCAAACAGCGTGATGAAGACCACCGGGCTTGAGCTGTTGATGGCGACCTATCAGCAGGCTGGAAACCAAGCCAAGGTAGTTGAAACAGCGAAGCGCGTGCTGCAAGCGGACCCGTGTAACTTGCGCGCACTGGCACTGCTGACATTTCTTGCGCGACAGGGTGTCTCTTCGGGGCAGAATCCCCAGCAGAACCTGACTGATCTCGCACAATATTCTGGCAAGGGTTTAGAGTGCCTGCAATCAGGCCCTAAGCCGGCTGGAATTTCCGAAGAAGATTACGACAAGCTCAAGAAACAGGTGTCGCTGATCTTCAATGGCGGCGCAGGATTCGCCGCTTTGCAGAATAAAGATTATGCGCATGCGCAGCAATATTTGAGAGTCGCGGTAGACGCTGACCCAAATGATCTTCAAAACGTCTACCCGTTGGCTATGGCCTACTTAACTGCGAACCCACCGGATAGCTTGAACGGTCTGTTCTATATTGCTCGCGCTGCCAGCTTGGCCCCTGCCGGACCTGCCCAGAACCAGATTCAAAGTTACGGTCAAAAGGTCTACAAGAATTACCACGGATCGGACGAAGGCTGGGTAGATTACGCTTTGCCAACAGCGAAGACTGCTACCAGCCCGCCCGCAGATTGGGGCGAGAAGATCACCAAGTACGTTCCTCCGACTCCTGCCCAGCAGGCGCATGATCTGGTAAAGGACAAGACTCCCGACCAGATTAAGCAGCTGAGCTTCGGCGAATGGGAACTCGTGCTTTCGGCGGGGACTCCGGAAGATCAGGACAAAGTTTGGAATGTCATCAAGAACGTGCCGCTGCAGATGGAAGGCAAGGTGATTGAGGTCGCGAGTCCGACAGAAGTGCATCTTGCGGGTAGCGAAGATGACATCGAACAGAAACGCGTGGACATTACCTTAACTATGTCTGGACCAATACCAGCTGCCCGTATGCCGAAGCCCGACGACACCTTCGACTTCGAGGGAACCCCGACTTCTTACACTGCGACCCCGTTCATGATGATGATGGGCGACGGAAAGCTGTTGAAGAAGGCCGGAGCCCCGGCGCCGAAGAAGCCAGTTCATCGGCGGCCGACAGCCCGCCGGTCGCGTCCACAATAAACGACCGACAACCAGAAACTAAGGCAGCCCCTGCGGGCTGCCTTTTATTTGCTAGTAGTTCTGAAGCCGTTTTAGCGTGCCATTTTTCTTTCGTATGGTGCGGGACGGGTGCTTCGCGGCGGTCGCCTGCCTCCCTCGCGGAACTCACGCACATCAATCTTCAGTTCACCGATGGTGCGGCTCAGAGTGTTGCGGTGCATCCCTAGTTGCCGCGCAGCGCGACACTGGTTTCCTTTGTTTTCCTCGAGAACGGTTGCGATGAAGCGCTTTTTGAATTCTCTGACGGCTTCGGAATAAAGGATGTTGCTCTTATACATCTGGTGTACGAGTGCTTCCAGTTGATCTTTCACAGGATCTCTCTTTCCGTTTGTTCAAACGGCCAGACTGCAAAAGCTAATGGTTTACCGCTTTGCACGGGGCGTGGCGGTTTGCCCGTGTCGTAAATAATCTAGTCCTTGATAGAACTGCGCTCGCAACTGCGAAGGCGCGAGCCAGATTGCCGCCCTTCCCACTACGAGGAAATACGGCGCCAGCCCTGATCCCTGCAGCCACCGCGAGTTGGGCATAAACGCCGTCATGCCCAACAGCACAATTGATACCAACAAAGACCCGCGCACCAGACCTAACAGTGCACCCATAAAGCGATCGACGCCGCTAAGCCCCACTTCTTTTATCAGCCACCGAATCGTTCTGCCCAAAAGCCCGGCGAGAACCAGCACAAGACTGAAAATCAACAAAAACGCGACAATTTCGGCCAGCCATCTTGAACTCACATATGCCGTTAAGTGGCTTGCCAAGCGCTGGTACTGCCAGGCCGCGACAATGTATCCGAACACTGCGCCGGCGATGGCAAATGCTTGCTGAAAAAATCCCGAAACAGCCGCCTGAATCACTGATGCCAGCAGCACCAGCACAATAATTACATCTGCGATGCTCACGCGGCGCGCTCCCCTAGGGCGCCGGTTTTACACATCCAACTCACGTCCGGTTAGGCGTCGGTATGCCTCTACGTATTTCTCGCCGGTCTTGCGCGCTACCTCCGGTGGCAGAGCTGGAGCCGGCGGTTGCTTGTTCCAACGGATCTCCTCGAGATAATCGCGCACGTACTGCTTATCGAATGACTCCTGCGACATGCCCGGCGAATACCTGTCAGCTGGCCAAAAGCGGGAAGAGTCAGGCGTAAGCACTTCGTCGGCTAGAGTAATGCCCGATGCTGTGCGGCCAAACTCGAATTTCGTGTCCGCGATGATAATTCCTTTTTGCCGAGCATAATCAGCTGCCTTTTTGTAGATCGCAAGGCTCAGGTCGCGTAACTGGCGCGAATCCTCGGGATCCACGAGCTGAGTCATGTGCTCGAAGGAAATATTCTCGTCGTGGCCGGTTGTGGCTTTTGTCGCAGGAGTGAAGATCGGCTCGGGCAATTGGTCTGATTCGCGCAGTCCAGCCGGGAGCTTGATGCCGCAGACGCTTCCGGATGCTTTGTATTCCTTCCATCCCGATCCTGCCAAGTAGCCGCGTACCACGCACTCGACGGGGAACATCTCCGCGCGTCGCACGAGCATTGATCGTCCCCGAAGCTGGTCGGCGTAGCTTTTCACTTCTCCCGGGTAACGGTTTACGTCCGCCGTCACCAGGTGATTGGGCACGAGGTCCTTGAGGAAGTCGAACCAGAATAAGGACAACTGCGTGAGCACCCGGCCTTTGTGCGGAATGCCGGTGGCTAACACATAATCAAAGGCTGAGATGCGGTCCGTCGCAACGAACAGCAGGTGGTCGCTTCCGAGTTGATACACATCCCGGACCTTGCCGCTAGCAAAAAGCTCCAAGTCTGGGAAATCAGTTTGTAGAAGAACGTTGTCTAGAGTTTGAGTGGTCATGAGGAAATCTTAGATGTAGAAATCGTCGCGTATTTTAGCCGCTCAGAAAAATTTGTCAACGGTGCAGAGATGATAGCTGATTTCGAGCAACTTGGTTTTCCACTAACGAGGCATTGACAAAGGAAAACTGTCGTGGATGCCGCACGGAGAACGGGATTCAGAAAAGTACGATTTGTGGAAATTTAGCCCGTCAGGGTTTCTGAATGACTTTTGTTAGGCAGTGGCTCCGAATCGGACCGAGACCAACTTTGAGACGCCGGGTTCTTGCATGGTCACACCATACAGAACCGGGGCGATGCTCATGGTCTTCTTGCTGTGAGTGATGAGCACGAACTGCGTTTGCACGCTCATTTCTTTGACCAGATCAGTGAAGCGGCCGATGTTGGCTTCGTCGAGAGGGGCGTCTACCTCGTCGAGAATGCAGAACGGGCTGGGCTGGTATTGGAAGATGCCAACCAGCAGAGCAAGTGCGGTCATCGCCTTTTCGCCACCAGAGAGCAGCAGCACATTCTGCAGTTTCTTGCCCGGAGGTGAGGCCACGACGTCAATGCCGCTTTCGGCGCTGTTTTCCTCGTCGGTGAGGCGCATGAGCCCATGGCCGCCGCCGAAGAGCTTTTTGAATGTGAGCTGAAAATTTTCATTGATCTTGTTGAATGCTTCTTCGAACTTCTGCCGCGAAAATGTGTCTATTTCTTTGATTGTGGCGTGCGTGTTCTCGATCGACTCCAGGAGGTCTTTTCTCTGGGTTTCGAGGAATGCCTGCCGCTCGGCGGTTTCCTTATATTCCTCGAGCGCCATCATATTGACCGGGCCCATTCCGTCTAGTCGGGAGCGCATTTCCTGGCAGGATTGCTCCTCGGCAAAGAGCTCGTCGCCAGAGACGCGCGCCAAAGTCGAGTCCGTCATCAGTTCTGCGCGCTGCACGCCGAGATCATTGAGGCAAGTTTGCGCGAGATGCTCCGCATCCGACTGGAGCTTGACCGCAGCGGTCGAAACTTCGGCTTTTTGATCGCGCAGAGCGTCAACCGAAGTTCGCGCTTCGCGCAACAGGGTATCAATTTCTGCCAATCGCGCACGTACCTGCTCCGACTCGACCTGCAGCAGGCCGGCGCGGGTTTCGCAAGCGTTGCGCTCGGAGTCGAGGTCCAGCAGCTCGGCTGCAATTTCCAGATTGTCGAGCTCGCGTTCAGACTTCTCCGCCGCTGCAGATTCAATTTGCGATTGAAGCGCAGTGATGCGGGCGTGCATTTCTGAGACAGACTGCTCGAGCCTTTGCAGGCCTGATGCCGCCGAGCGGTGCCTCTCCTGCAGCGCTGCAACCTGGGACTGACGCTCGGAAAGAGATTGCGCAGTCACGTTGCGATTCTGGCGCAAAAGCGCGAGTCGCTCCTGGGCGGACGCAGCTTGCTGCTCCAGCTCCACACGTTTTTCTTCGCTAGAAATGATTTCAGTCTGCCGCGCGCGAACGATAGCCTGGTGCGCCGCACGTTCGGCGGTCAGTCGAGACAGCTCGCTTTCGCAAATTTCACAGCGCTCGCGGACGCGCACCATTTCAGAATCGAGCTGCCGCAAGGCATGCCCAGACGTCATCGCCTGAGTCTCTGATTCGCGCTTATCGCCTTCAAGGCGTTCTAGAAGCGAACTCAGTTCCTTGATCTCATGGCCGAGATTTAAGACGCGAGTCTCTTCACTCCGCAGCGCATCTTCAAGTTCGGACAAAAGCCGCTGCACGTCGCGCAATTCACGCTTCATGGAAAGCGGGCCTTCGGCGCGCTGCTTGCCTCCGGTGACGGTTACATTGTGAAAACACTCACCCGTTTGCGAAAGAAAAAAGGCGTCCGGATTTTCTAAAGCCAGATCGCGAGCAAACGTGGGGTCAGGGACGATATAGCCATCCCGCAATTTCGGAAGAATCACTTCCAGTGATTTCCCAAATCCATTGAGCACACGAATCGTGCGCTTGAGAGGAATAATGGCGTCGTTGGGAGGATCGGGCTGACCTTCAGGAACCACGAATGAGAAGCGCGCCTGCGAATCCTCAGGATGAACCAGGAATGTCGCCCGGCCATCAACATCGGTACGCAGAAGCCGCAGGCCTTCGTCGGCCGCGTCCCAGGACTTCACGACGATGTAGTTCAATTCGTCGCGCAGGAAATCTTCGACGACGGATTCGTATCGCGGCTCAACTTCGAGGAAATCGGCGAGAACCCCCACGGGAGCTCGTCCACCCTGTAAGCCGCCGGACTGAAAAAGACGGCGAACGGATTCGGTGGAATAACCGTGTTCGGCGATCACGGCCTCAAGCGATCCCTTCTTCCCCAGCGCGGTGGCGTATTCCGCCCGCACGCTATCAAGATGGTTCTTGCCTGCGGCTTCCTGACCGCGCTTGAGCGCAAGCAGGTCTCGGGTCTGCGAGATTTCGGCCGTGAGAGCTGCAACCCGCTGCGAGACGGATTCAAATTCCAGCGCAAGCTGACCGCGCTCTCCGCCGAAGGTATCCGCTTGGGCGCGCGCTGCAGCCATTTCCGTTTGCAGCCGGTGGGCTTCGCGATCGGCCGCTGCCATACGTTCTGCGGCTTGCGTGAGTTGATTGCGCAGATTAGAAAGAGACGCCACCGACTCCAGAATCGCAACTCGCGATTGCTCTTGTTGCTGCTCGAGTTCGGTTAAAGCGCCTGCGGCCGAGTTGGCCAGCTGCTGGCTAGACTCCAGCTCCTGCTGGGCGGCTGAAAGGTCGGCGGCTGCGGAATCGAGAATCTGCCGATTCGAATTTAGCTCTTGTTCGAGGGCTGCGAGCCGGGCGCGTACCTGCTCCAGTTCAGACTCGGATGAAGCGGATCGAAGTATCAGCTCGCTGCAGCGTTCTTCATTATGCCGGCGCTGCGCCTGGTTGCGGTCAACTTCGAGCTTAATGTCACTTAACCTGCCGGTGTTCTCGCGAATTTCGGCTTCGATCGCGTATCCCCGCTGGGTTCTTTCGGCAAGCTCGGAGTCCATTTCACGAACGCCTTCCGACTGGAGCCGCACCTGTTCCGAAATAGATGTGATTTGCTGGTCCAGCTCAGTGGCTTGCTGATCGAATTGCGCGAACTTGCTTGCGACCACGATGCGCAGCTTCGCTCGCATCTCATCGCGGAGGCGTCCGTATCGTTCAGCCTTCGACGCCTGGCGCTTCAGCGAATTCATCTGGCGAGTGACTTCATCGAAGATATCGTTCACGCGGGCGAGGTTCTGCTTGGCATCTTCAAGACGGGCTTCAGCAAGTCGCTTCTTGGTTTTAAATTTGGTGATTCCAGCAGCCTCTTCGATAATGGCCCGACGATCAGTTGGACGGCTACTGAGAATTTGACCGATACGGCCCTGCTCGATCAGTGCATACGACTCGGGCCCGAGGCCGGTGCCCATGAAGAGTTCCTGAATGTCGCGCAAGCGGCAGAGTTTCCCGTTGAGCAAGTACTCGCTGTCACCGGAACGAAACAGACGACGGGTGACCGCGATTTCGCCGGCACGATTCTGCTGCTGATTGAACTTGCGGCGGCGAATTTTAAGAATGACGTGTCCGGCGGGCATTTCGACAGAAGGGGCGAAGGACACCGAATTTCCTTTAACCAGGTGAATGGCAAATGCCGGCTCATCATCAGGAAACGCGATGGCAATGGTGTTTATCTTTGAAAGCGGGACTTCGACTTCTTCAGTGAGGCCGGGCTGTGATTCTTCGGTAATGCGCTCCACTTCTTCGGCGGCGCGGGCTCGAATCTCAGCTTCATCCCAATCTTCCACAGGCGCATTGTGGGAGGGCATGTCGTCCTGAAGATCAAGCTCGGTGGGGTCATTTTTGTCAGCCCCGTCGTAAACCTCGGGATCAATCAACGTCAACGAGACCTCGGCCATGCCAGTTGGCTTGCGATCCCGCGTACCGGCGAAGATCACGTCTTCCATGCGCGAGCCGCGCAAGGTTTTTGCCGACTGCTCGCCAAGAACCCACGAGATGGCATCGGCAATGTTCGATTTGCCGCAGCCGTTTGGGCCGATAATGGCGGCGACGCCCTCACCATGAAACTTGAGTTCGGTGCGGTCGCAAAACGACTTGAATCCGAGAATCTGAAGTCTTTTCAGTTTGAGCAACGTGCACTCCTATTCCATCCTGTCATCCCGAATGCAGCAGAGGATTCGCCTTGCGAACCATCTGCAACTCCAGTGGACAGTTCCTTTTCCTGACAAACGGGTGTGAGTTACTGTCCTGACTTGGACGGCAGCTCTCATTCGTCAGGTTTACCAACCGGATTCCTCCAGCACTGCGCTCGTTCAGAAACCGTCCGTGGCTGGATTGGACGGGGCACGAATTAGGTTTAATGTACCGACCAATTCGCGCCAGGGTCAAGTCATAAAACACCATATATTGTGGGTAACTCGTCCTAAACGCATCATTTTGCTGCAGCTATGCAGCTCGAAGACAGTTCAGTAGTGTCGGGTCGGAAGGAGGGAAAAACCGCGAGAGCAGAAATAGCCTAGCTGAGAGGTTGGGCAGAAGCAATGCAATTTAGCAGAGTTTTCCAAGTGCCCCGATTGTGAACGGAATCTTGGGAAAACGTGCTCCGCTCTTTATGGAAGACATCCCCGGGTGAGGGTTATCGCTCTAAAAGACGCAACCGAATTAAAGGAAACGGGAGAGCACATGGCCACACGGAACCGACAAACGGCGCGAAAAACACAAAATAAGCCGGACAATACGGCCGAGTTTAGCATTGAGAACGCCACCGAACGAATCAATGAAATAGGCGAGGAAATCCAGTCAGGACTGTCCGAAGCGGGTCGTCAGGCAAGTTCCAAGTTCAGGCAACTCAACCTGAATGAATCGAGAATTCCGGATACATTCCAGAACATGCCAAAGTTCATTTCGCCGCGAGTTCATGCCTGGCTCGACGCAGCTGTCACCGGCTACTTTGTCGTGCTCGGCGCATTTTTTGCGGGCCGCGGCAGGGCAGGAGCCGCTACCGCCGCCTTTATGAATGCGGGAATGGTCGCGGGAGTGTCGGCTTTGACCGATTACGACGGAAGCGGAAAGAAGCCTATCAGCTTCAAAATGCACGGCACCCTTGATGCCATGCAGGCAGCGACTGCGGCTCTGGCCCCGGTGCTTCACGGCTTTGCCAACGAAGCGGAATCGGCGTTTTTTTACGGTCAGGCGGCGAATGAGCTTGCCGTGATCGCCGGTACCGATTGGGACGCCGGCATGCCGACTGGCAAAAGGCGTCGTAAGGCAGCGTAGAGTTGGCACCCGAGGACAAGGGTTGTGGTGCGCTAGCACGACATCTCCACGTTTTGATCGTGATATCCGTGCCGCGGCACCTAGACGCTCAAAACGCATCAATTCCCGTCACGCTTTGGCCAATGATCAGCGTGTGGATGTCATGGGTGCCCTCGTAGGTCTTCACTGATTCCAAGTTCATCATGTGGCGCATGATGGGATACTCGTCAGCAACTCCGTTCGCTCCCAAGATATCGCGGGACATGCGGGCGCACTCGAGAGCCATCCACACGTTATTGCGTTTGGCCATCGAGATGTGCTGGTGCTTCACCTTCTCCTGATCTTTCAGGCGTCCGACTTGCAGCACGAGCAGTTGCGCTTTCGTGATCTCGCTGATCATCCAGGCCAGTTTTTCCTGAACCAATTGACGCGACGCGATGGGCTCATTGTGGAACTGCTTGCGGAACAGCGAATACTGCAGGGCGCAATCGTAGCACGCCATAGCCGCGCCAACGGCTCCCCAGGCGATGCCGTAGCGGGCTTGATTTAGACACATCAGCGGAGATTTGAGGCCGCCTGATTTGGGCAGCAGGTTTGAGGCCGGAATTCGCACGTCCTGCAACGAAAGCGACGAAGTAACCGACGCGCGGAGCGACCATTTGCCGTGAATGTCTTCGGCGCGGAAGCCGGGGCGATCGGTTTCGACGAGAAATCCGCGAATGGAGCTACCGTCGCCAGGATCTTTAGACTCTTCCGTCTTCGCCCAAATCACCGCTACATCGGCGATTGAGCCTGAGGTGATCCACATTTTTTCGCCATTCAGGACGTATTCGTTGCCGGATTTGCGGGCGCGGGTTCTCATTCCACCTGGGTTCGACCCAAAGTCCGGCTCTGTCAATCCGAAGCAGCCGAGCTTTTCGCCTTTTTGCATCGCCGGAAGCCATGTGTTCTTTTGCTCATCGCTGCCGAAAGCGTAAATGGGATACATCACCAGCGCCGATTGCACGCTGACGAACGACCGTACGCCGGAGTCACCGCGCTCCAGTTCCTGCGTGACCAGGCCATACTCGACATTCGACATGCCGGCGCAGCCATGACCCTTCAAGCTCGCGCCAAAGAATCCGAGATCGGCCATAGGTTTGACGAGTTCGCGGGGAAAGCGGCCAGCACGGTTGCACTCTTCGATGATGGGAATGAGATTGTCTTCAATGAATTTACGGGCAGTGTCGCGGACCAGGCGCTCGTCGTCATTGAGCAACGTGTCGAATTCAATGAAGTCCACGCCGCGGAATTTAAGGGCGATAGGAAGCTCGATT
>Ga0209474_10003784_pt1 | contig 13206 bp, 9 predicted proteins | sample GraSoiAngelo_145_FD_185902 | JGI IMG/M metagenome (GOLD analysis project Ga0209474, IMG submission 185902) | Grasslands soil microbial communities from the Angelo Coastal Reserve, California, USA - 14_1009_05_20cm (SPAdes) (version 2) | ecosystem: Environmental > Terrestrial > Soil > Grasslands ...
GGTCTACGACCTCACCACGCAGGGTCCCAAGCGCACCTCGCCGACCACCGGCGAGATCGCCGAGCGCTGCGTCCTGCAGATGGTGAACGAGGCGGCGCATTGCCTGGGCGAGGGCATCCTGCGTTCCGCCCGGGACGGCGACGTGGGCGCGGTGTTCGGCCTCGGCTGGCCTCCGTTCCGCGGCGGTCCATTCCGTTACGCGGACTCGCTCGGCGCGGCTCAGGTGGTGGAGCGGCTGCGGAGCTACCAGGACAAGTTCGGCGTCCGCTTCACGCCGGCCCCGAAGCTGATCCAACTCGCCAACTCGGGCGGGAAGTTCCACGGCAGATAAGCCGAGCCAAGACGTCAGGTGACGGTGACGTTGAACAGCTTCCCCGCGCCCCACGTCGCGCCCGCGGCGACGGTGAGCACCAGAACCTGCCGCGCCGCGCTCCAGAGGACGTTGCGGCCGCCGAGGTAGCCGAGCACGGCGCCCACAACGACCGCCGCGACGGCGCCGAGGATCAGCGACGCCAGCGCCGCCTCGGTGCCGCTGCGGAAGAACCACGGGATCAACGGCACCAGCGCGCCGCCGGCGAAGGTGAGCAAGGAGGTGAATGCGGCTTTCCACGGCGAGCCGAGCTCCTCCGGATCGAGCCCCAGCGAGCGCGCGTACACCGCCAGCGCGCGGTCGGGAATCATCGCGATCTGCTGCGAGGCGTTGTGCGCCGTCGCCTGCGCGACGCCTCCGCGCTGGATGAAGTCCTCCAGCTCTTGCCGGGCCTGCTCGGGCGCACGCTTGAGGTGCTGGCGGTAGTCGGCGAGCAGGCGCTGCAGGAGCTCCACTTGCGCCGACATGGAGACGTATTCGCCGACCGCCATCGAGGCGGCACCTGCCACCAGCGAGGCCAGCCCGGCCAGGAGCACGAAGTGGCCGCTCGCCTCGGCGCCGGCGACGCCGAGGATCAACGAGACGTTGGTGACGAGGCCATCGCTGACCCCGAGCACCGCCGCGCGGGTCGCCCCGCTCTGGACCTCCCGCGCGCGCTGGCGATCCGGGCGCCCTTCCGGCATCAACTCTCCAGCATCCTGCGCAGCTCGGAAAGGGTAGGGAGGGCGGAATCCTTGGGGGAGAGGAGCGGGTTCTGGATGGGCCAATCGATCCCCACGCTGTCCCAGCGCGCGCCGATCTCGTCGGTGCGGTCGTAGTACTCGGTGCACTTGTACTCGACCTCGGCCACCTCGCTGAGCACGCAGAACCCGTGCGCGAATCCGGGCGGGATGAAGATCTGGCGGAAGTTCTCCTCGCTAAGCCGATCGCCCAGCCACTTGCCGAACGTCGGCGACGCGGGGCGGATGTCGACGGCGACGTCGAAGATCTCGCCGCGCACCACCCGCACCAGCTTACCTTGGGGACGGGTGCGCTGCGCATGCAGGCCGCGGAGCGTCCCTCGCAGCGAGCGCGAGTGGTTGTCCTGCACGAAGGACCCGGGGATGCCGCCCTCGTGGTAGCGATCGCCGCGGAAGGTCTCGAGGAAGAAGCCCCGCGCATCGCGGAAGACGTCGGGCTCGACGATGACCACGCCCGGCAGGTCGGTCTGGAGAAACTTCAAGCGCTCACCTCTCGAACCGGTATCCGTGCCCGCGCACGGTGAGGAAGTGGCGCGGCTCCTCCGCGTTCACCTCCAGCTTCACACGCAGCGAGCGGACGAAGTTGTCGACCGTTCGCGGGGTGCCCTCGTACTCCGCCCCCCAGCAGCGCGCAAGGATGTCGTCGCGGCTGAGGGCGCGGCCGTTGGAGGTCAGGAAGAGCCGGAGCACCTTGAACTCCTGCGGGCTGACGTCGAGGGGCGTGCCGTCGCGGGCGACGATCTGGCGGTCGAGGTCGACCTCCACCTGCCCGAAGCGGATGACCGCGCTCTTCTCGGGCGTGGCCGGCCTCCGCCGCAACAGCGCCTCCACCCGGGCCAGCAGCTCCCCGAGACCGAAGGGCTTGCTCAGGTAGTCGTCGGCGCCAAGCTTGAGACCGAGGATCTTGTCGCTCTCCATTCCCTTCGCGGTGAGCATCAGGATCGAGGCCGTCGATCCGCGCTTGCGCGCCTCCTTGAGCAGCTCGAACCCGTTGCGCCCGGGAAGCATCACGTCGAGGACGATCAGATCGACGTCCGGCTCCAGCGCCATGCGCAGTCCCGTCTCCCCGTCCTGGGCGATGCGCACCTCGTGGCCGTCCTTGCGCAGGTTCAGGCGCAGGCCCAGCGCGATGGCGCGGTCGTCTTCGATGATCAGGATGCAGGACATGCCGGAGCGACCCTATGCGGCGGGGAGGACGACGCGGAAGGTGCTGCCCTCACCCACCCTGCTGTCCAGCTCGATCCGCCCGCCGTGCAGCTCGACGATCTTCTTGGCGATGGCCAGGCCCAGGCCGGTGCCCTCCGTTTCCCGCGAGAGCAGGTCGTCGGCGCGATAGAACCGCTCGAAGATGCGTTTGCGGTCGTGAGGTCGCACCCCGGGTCCGTTGTCCTCCACCTCGATGGCGACGTTGCGTCCCGCCCGCCGGGCGCGCACGCGGATCCGCTTCTGGTCGCCAGTGTACTTCACGGCATTGTGGAGCAGGTTGAGCACCACCTGGGCCATGGCGTCGCGGTCGACGTTCACGTCCGGAAGCTGCGGGTCGAGCTCGGTCTGGTAGGTCGCGGGCAGCTGCTGGGCCCGGTAGGCCTGACCGATGCGGTCGAGCAGCGCCGGCACGTCGGTGCGCTCCAGGTCCAGCGCCGCCCGCCCCGATTCCAGCCGCGACCAGTCGAGCAGCTTTCCCACCATGCGCGAAAGGCGGTCCGCTTCCCGCGAGAGCATCGCCACGCACTCGCGGACCTCTTCCGGCCCTTCCGCGCGCCCGTCGCGCAGCGTCTCGGCGAAGAGGCGCACGCTGGTGAGCGGCGTGCGAAGCTCGTGGGAGATGTTGGCGACGAAATCGGTCTTCAGGCGGGAGAGCTTGTAGGCGCGGCGCATCTCGCGGATGGTGAGCCCGAATCCCACGCCGATGCCGACGTAGAGCAAGACGAGCAGCGCGATGTACAGCGTCCGGTTCCGGAAGGCCAGCGGCGCCGCGGGATCGCCGGGCAGCTCCGCCGCGAGCACGAATCCTTCCAGGGGAGGCCCGAGCGCGGTGCGGGCGACCACCGTGGAAGTCTGGCCCGCCTCCGCCACGATCCGCCGCAGCGCCGCCAGCGCGGCCACGGGCTCGCGGGGCGGCACCAGGCGGAAGGAAGCGCGCTCGCGGGGGAACCGCGCCTCTGCCAGCCGGCGCACCTCTCCCGCGACGGCCGCGATGTCGAACTGCGCAACCAATGTCTTCTCGCCCTTCGGTTGCATCGCGCGCACCAGGGCCACCGCGCGGCGCTCCCCCTCGATCTCCGCGGTGGCGAAGACGTGTCCGCCGATGGGCAACGTCGCCACTCGGCGCGCCGCATCGGCAAGCTCGGAAGAAGACGAACCCAGCGGCCGCACCGAGGAGACCAGCGGCTCCGAGCCCGTCGCCGCGATCGCCTCCGCGGACTTGTCCAGGCGAGCGAGCAGGTCCTGGCCGAGCGCGCGAAGCCGCGCGTCGTACTCCTCCGCCAGCCGGCGTTCCACTGCCGCCCGCTCGTTCGCCACCGCCACCACCCCGAAGGCGACCAGCGCGACGCTGGGGAGCAGCATGCCGCAGAGCAGCCAGACGAAGGCGCGGCGAAACTCGATCAGCTCGGAGGTCTTCGCCATCCGCTTTCCTTCTAGAACACATTTCCTGATCGCGCTGCGACGGGAGCACGCTCAGGCATGGGCGCCAAGTATCTTGTGTCGCCGCGCCTACCAGCGATGGTGTAAGGTGCGCGCCCCGAATGGCAATGAAAGGCAAGCAGCCCCGGGTTGCGGCTTCGCCTCCGCAGCCGCAGACTCCGCTCGCCAAAGCGCGCTGGGCGCTGGAAGCAGGCGACGTCCGCCGGGCGCGGCAGCTGGCGAACGAGGCCGCCCGTTCGGGCCCCGAGGCCGAGCGGCCGGAGGCCGAAGCCCTGCTGCGGAAGCTGGGGCCCGATCCGCGCTCGCTGCTCGTCGCCGGCATCGTCCTGGTGATGATCGTGATCGCCGCCTGGCTGGCGATCCTGCGCCAGCGCTAGGCGCTGCCGCACCGAAGGTGCGGCTATGCGCCTATGCAGTGGGGGACACCGTCTGATTGGCGTGGCATCGCCGGAAGAACCCGCAGCCGAGCTCGCGGCAGCGGGCAGGTTCCACCAGCGGCCAGATTCCCGTGCGGCGCCCGTCCGCGATGGCCTGCGCCGCCTCCAGCAGCCGCGCGCGCGTGTCCTCTGCCGCCGCCGGAGCGCGCTCGACGAAGGGAGCGTCCTTGGAGCGCAGGAAGACGATCCCGGTCCTGACCGGCAACGGCGCCGCCGCGACGAGCTCGCGCGCGGCCAGCGCATACGCGTCGAGCTGGGCGGCGTAGCGGGCGGTGTCTCGCGCCTGCGAGAGCTTGTAGTCGACGACCGTGACGTCCTCGTCGACGAGCAAAGCGTCGATCTGCCCGCGCAGCAGGAGCTCCGGCGCTCCGGGACGCTGGAGTCGCAGGGTGAACTTCAGCTCGCGATAGAGACGGTTCGCGGGAGCGGCGGCCATGCGGCGCGCAAGCGGCGAGGCGAGAAAGGCGCAGGCGGCGTCGAGCACCTCGGCGTGTACCGCGGGATCCTCGCCTTCCAGCCGAAGCACCGCCTCCAGCTCCGAGCGCCTCGCGTCGGCGCCGACGTCCAGCGGGATCAGCTCCAGCAGCCGGTGCGCCAGCGTTCCCAGCACGGACGGCGGGCCTTCGTCATCGCCCAGCGGATCCGCCAGCGGATGCTCCGGTTCGGGCCGCTCTTCCAGCCGCAGCTCGTGGAGCAGCTGATACCGGCGAGGGCACGCTTGCGCATCCGCGAGCTGGGTCACGGGCGCGGAAATGGTGACCTGCGCGGGAGGAGCCGCCGCCTGGAGGCGGTCGACGTCACAGTGCCGCGCCGGCGAGAGCTCGCCCAACCGCTCTGGCTCGATCGCCGGTCCCGGTGCGGACAGCGGCCGGGCCGGCAGGCCGTCGCGCACGATGCGCAGGAGGCCGCGGCCGGCGGCCTCGTCGGCGACCTGATCCACCCAGGCGCGCCACGACTCCTCCTTCCGCGCCGCCCGGCCGGACAGCACGAGCAGGTCGCGCGCGCGCGTGACGGCGACGTAGAAGAGCCGCCGCGACTGGGCCAGCTCCCGCGACTTGCGCTTCTGGTCGATCGCTTCGCCGCTGCTCCCCCAGCGCCGCTTCCCGTCGACTCCGCGCGCCTTCACCGCCAGCCCCAGCTCGTCGACGAGCACCCGCTCGCCGCCCGGATTCAACGAGGGAGATGCGCATTCCGGGACGAACACCACCGGGAATTCGAGGCCCTTCGCGGCGTGGACGGTGAGGAGCCGGACGGCGTGCGGGTCGCGCTCCTCGACCACCGCGCCCTCCGCCTCCCGGGCCTCGTCGTCGGCGAGCTGCCGCAGGCTGGCCGTGAACGTGCGGACGCTCTCGCCGCGGGCCTCCGCCTCGCGGGCGAGACTGCAGAGCTTGTCCACGTTGGCGGCGGCCTGCTCGCCATGGAGCCCGCCGGCACAGGCGGCGACGTAGTCGGTGGAGGCGACGGCAGCCTCGAGCAGGCTCGCCGGACCAAGCCGGTCGGTCTCTTGCCGCAGCGCCTCGAGCAGCGCCCGCACTCGCGTCAACGCCTCCGCGTCGTCGGACGCGAGGCCCGAGGCGTCGTCCAGCGACCAGCGCCTGCCCGCGAGCAGGACCAGCGCATCGTCCGAGAGCGGTCCGAAGGGCGCCCGCAGCACCGATGCGAGCGAGAGGTGATCGTCCGGATCTGCGGATGCGCTGAGGAGCGCCACCAGGTCCATCACTTCGCGCGCGAGATGGAAGCCGCGGCCTCTATAGACCAGGTGTGGCACGCGCCTGCGCAACAGCGCACGCCGGAACGCCTCCAGATTGGTGAACCGGCGCAGCAGCACGGCGACGTCGCCGCCGCGCACCGGCCGCGCCACGCCGTCGCGATCGTACACGCGCTCCGGTGCGCCGGGCGAGAGAAGCGCGGCGATGCGGCCGGCGACCATCTCGGCCTCCGCTTCGACCCCGGCGCCCGGGACGTCGAGCAGCTCGGCGCAGGGGCCCGGCGCGCCGGCTTCGCGGAACGCCGTCAGCGCATCGTCCGGGGAGAACGGCGTGTCGAACGGCGCACCCGACGCCGCGAGCGTGCGTCCGAAGAGCAGGTTGGCGAGCTCCACCAGGGCGGGCCGGGAACGCCGCGACTCCCGCAGCACGAAACGCTCCGCGCCGCGCGCGAGCAGCCGGCCGGCATACGCCTGCGCTCCGGCGACGTCCGCGCCGCGGAAGTCGTAGATCGACTGCTTGCGGTCGCCGACGACGATCACCGGCCGGTCGCCGGCGAGGCGCTCGAAGATTCCGATCTGGGCTCCGCTCGTGTCCTGGAATTCGTCGACCAGCAGGGCACCGACCCGCTCGCGCTCCGCGGCGCAGGCGGCTGCGTCGTCGGTCAACAGATTGCGGCACAGGCGCGTGAGGTCGTCGAAGTCGAGCGCGCCGCGGCGAGCCTTCGATTCCAGCTGCCGCTGCAGGGCGTGCTCGGCGAGGGCGGCGAGATCGCGGGCCAACTCCACGCCGCGCACCCCGGCGTCCGCGTTCAGGACGCCGGCGAAGGCGTCGCGCGCGGCGACGATGAGTTCCTTTTCGGGGCCCTGCGCCCGCAGCGTCCACGGCGAAGCGCGCCGCAACTCGCGCCACGCCCGCGCGAGCTGGCCGGCGGCGGACGCTTCCAGCGCCGGCCCGGGCGCCGGAGGAACGGCTCTTCCCGCCGCCTGCAGCGCGCCGCGCAGCTCGGTCATGGCGCGGTCGAACTGGCGCCGCGCGCGCGCATCCTCGTCGAACGCGGCCTGGGGGTCCGGGAGCAGCGATGCGGCAGCCGTCCCGGTCTCCGCCAGCTTCTCCAGCACCCCTGCCAGCTCGTCGGCGAGCCCCCGTCCGAACTTACCTTGCGTGCGCAGGCCCATCTCCGCGCACAGCCGCCGCGCCGAATCGCGCAGCCCGTCGCCGAGCGCCCCTTCCAGCGCCCGCAGCGCCGTGGCCTCGCAGGCGTCGCGCAGCAGCGTGCGCGCCTCGTCCTCGGCCAGCACCGCGAATCCCGGATCGATTCCTGCCGCCGCGGCATGGCGCCGCAGGATCTGGCCGCAGAGCGCATGGATGGTCCCGATCTGGGCGAGCCCGAGATCGCGGCGAGCTCGAATCCAGGACGGGTCCTGGGCGGCCAGCTCGTCCACCCGCGCCCGGATGCGTCCCTTCAGCTCCGCAGCCGCCTTTTCCGTGAACGTGACCGCCCACAGCTTCGCGGGAGGCAGCGGGTTGGCGCCCCCGAGAAGCTCGATGCAGATCGAGACGAGCCGGTGCGTCTTGCCGGTTCCGGCTCCCGCCTGGATCACCGCGCTGCCGCCGGCGGACGCGCGCTCAGGCACGGGGCACCTCGCCGCCGTTCTCGTCGGGGTCGGTGGGCAGGGCCACCAACCGGCAGATCGGCTTCAAATCGCAGTAGTCGCAGCTCAGGGGGCGGACGGCGAAATGGCCGGAGCGCATCCTGGCCACCCGCTCCTGGACCGCCGCCGCCAGCGGGAGGGCGGCCGCGTCGATGCCGCTGTCCCGCAGCGTAGGCGTGCGCCGCGCCTCGCGCAGCGAAACGTACGCAGCGTCGACGCGCGCCGAGGGGTACCGCTGGCGCACCATCTCCGCATAGAGCGCGAGCTGGAATTCGGGCGCGAGCAGGGCTTCTTTCTTGAGCCGCGGGGACAGCTTCGCCAGCCGGCTCGATTTGTAATCGAGCACGAGCAGGGTTCCGTCCGCGAGCCGATCGATCCGGTCGACGATTCCCCGCACGTGCACGTCGCCGATCCGAAGCGCCGGCCAGGAGTCTTCGTCGTCGAATCCGAAGCTGCGCTCCAGCTCCAGGGGAGCGGCCTCGCGCTCCGACTCCACGACCGCGACGAGCCATTCCAAGAGCTCGACGCGCTTCAATTCCCACAGCGTGCGATGGCCGACGTGCTGCTCCTCGGCGAATGCGTCCATCTCCTCGCCGGCGATCGCCCTGAGGGCGGCCAGCTCCTCTTCGGTGCCGCGCAGCGGCAACCGCGCCTCGTCTCGCATGCGGCGGAAGAACTTCTCCAGACAGAGATGAAGCAGCTTGCCGCGCTCGCGGAGATCCAGCTCGGCATCGTCCCGGTCGTCGACGTCGATGTGCAGCAGCCGCTTGCCCAGGGTCCGGAACGCGCAGGTTGCGTAGTCCTCGATCTGGTGCGCGGAGAGGGGAGCTCGTTCCCCGAACTCGAACGCCGCCCGCGCGTGGTCCAGCGCTGCCCCCGAGAGCTGGCCTGAGAAGCGTCCCGGGGAAATCTCGCCGACGAATGCGCGGACGCGCTCGCGCTCCGCCGCGGCTGCCCTGGCGATGCGCTGGAACCGCGGCGCGAACGGAGAGCTGACGACCGCCGCTGCGAGCTCCCGCGCCGCGCTCGCCTCCGCGGGCGGAGTGATGCGGTATGCCGGATCGGCGAAGGCGTCGAGCGCGGCGCGGGCCAGCAGCTCGGATGCGTCGGCGCACGCCAAGGGCGCCGGAATGGCGAGGAGCGGCAGCACCTCGGGCTTGCGCCCGAGGGCGCGGATCGCCTCGTCGGCAAAAGGCGAGCGCGGCAGGTCCCGGCCTCGTGAATCCGCGCGCGCCCAGAGCAGGGCGAGCGACGTCTGCGCCGAGCAGAGGGCGAGATGGAAGAGGAGCGGTTCCTCGGCCTGGCGCGACGGAAGAAGACCTGCCTCCGGCGAATCCGCCGGCAGCCGGAAGACGGGCCTGCGCGCGCCGCGGTTGACGGCGCGCCGCTCTTCGTCCGACAGCAGCGGGTCGACTGCCGGCCGCGCCGGGAGCTCGCCGTCGACGAGGCCGGCCAGGAACAAATGCTGGAAGCTCCTCCCCGGCAGCTCGCGCAGCTCGAGGAGCTGGACCGCTGCACCGCGGGCGCCGCCGGCGGGCAACGAGGCTTCGGAGAGCGCTTCCGAGAGAAGCTGGGCGAACTCCGTGCGCGAGAGTCTTGCATCACCCACCCGCGCCGCGGCGCGTGCAAGGCCGGCGCAGGCCTCTTCGAGAGCCCGCGCCGCTCCCTGGTCGCGCGCCAGCGCCGCAACGGCCGCGCGCTGCAGCTGGCCTCCGGCTCCGCAAGATTCGGGCGCCCGCAGCCGGCGCCACAGCCCCCATTGAGCGAGCAGGCCGAGCAACGCGGCGCCATGCTCGCGCAGCGATGCTTGCGCCGGCAGCGTGCGGAGCTCGTCGAGGATCCGGTGCACGCGCCGCGACGTCTCCGCGACCGGTTCCGCATTGCGTTCCTGGCGCAGCAGCCGGGCCGAAAGCGCTGCGAGCGCGCTGGCGTATCCGCCCGCCGTCGCGTCGTCGCGCACGTGCGACTGCCGCAGCACCCGCGCCAGCGCCTGCGAGGGAAGACGGTCGCCCTCGTCAGCCAGCCAGAGCAGGCGCGAGGAGAGCAGGTCGATGAGGGATTCGCGGGGGAAGTCCTGCTCGACGAGCTCCAGGAGCGAGAGCGCCAGCCGCACTGGCGAGGCCTGCGCCGCCGGCCGTCCGCGGCGCTCGCGGAACGGAACGCCGAGCCGGTCGAGCGCCGCCGCGATCTCTTCCGCCACGCCGTTCCCCAGGCTGCGCGTCGCGACCGCGATGGCGTCGGGGGCGACGCCTTGGCGGATCAGCGCCGCGCAGCGCCGGGCGATCTCGCGAGCCTGCGCGGCGGGCGAGGCGCAGTCGAGCAGCGCCACCGGCGCTTCCGTGGGACCGCCTTCCGCCGCGAACAGCCGCCGGAGAAAGGGCAGCAGAGGCGTTCCCCCGGCAGGCTCGAACAGCGCCAGCTCCGGGGCCGGCTCGGGGAGCTTTTCGATGGCCCGCAGCACCGGCTCCAGCGGCTCCGTCAGCTCGGGCCGCCCCGCCGACCAGGGCAGTCGGATCCGGACCCTCACCCGCGCCGCAAGGGCCGTCGCAAGGCGCAGCCGGAGCGGGGTCCAATCGAGGACGCCCTCGAATTCGACTTCTCCCGCCCGGGCCAGATCGCCGGGGAGCGCTCCGCCGCGCTCGAGATGCTCGACGGCCAGCCGGAGCGCCCGAGGCGGGTCGGCGAGCGCAGCCCGATCGAGCGCGGTCCGCGCCGCGATCAGCGTGCGCGCCAGGGCGACCGGCCGCTCCGGAACGTCGAGCTCCGCGAGCTCGGTCGGCTCGAGCAAGCCCTCGGTCAGGGCGGAGAGAAGATCGCCGAGGGCGCGGGCGTATCCGGCGTGGTTCCGGATGGCGAAATAGGGCCCCGGCGAGTGCTCCCGCGCCGCCTGCCGCAGGGCGAGCCGGAGCGCGAACGGCGAGGCAACTTCGGGGCAGGCGCCGGCGCGTTGCGCTTCCCGGATCAGCTCGCGTCCCAGCTCGGCGACGCTGTACGCGAACCTGCCGGGAGCGAATCCCCGCTCCCGCGCGAGATGCCCGAGCCGCTCCTCGACGCGCGCCGCGTCGGGCAGGACCGCAATCCTCGGTCCACGCCTGCGGGCGTCGGCGAAGCTGAGCTGTCTGGGCATCCCCCCTCTTTACCCGAGGGGTCCGACATCCGCCGACTACTTCTTGTCGGAGGCCGGCTGCGCGGCCGGAGACACGGCCGGGGCGACCGCGGGGACCGCGGCGGGCTGCGGAGCGGGAGCCGCGACCCTCTTCTGCGGCGGCTTCACGCTCGCCATGCCCCACAGCGACTTGCGGGCATCGCTGAAGTTCTTCGCGATCCGCGGCGAGGTGCCGTCCGGGACCTCGGCCCAGGGCCGGATGGCCAGCGCCCGCTTGAACTGGTCTGAGGCGCTGCTGAGCTTGCCGGTCTCCGAGAAGATCAGGCCGCGATAGATGAGCACCTGCACCCGGTCGTCCTCGCTGTCCTTGGCGCCGTCCTCCGCCAGCTGCAGCTCGGCGAGCGCGGCGTCGAGGTCGAGCTTCTGGTACAGCCGCACGGCGGCGGCGAGGTGGGCGTTGCCGGAGACGTCCTTGACGGTCACCGCCGCGGGTGCCGCCGATTCTTCGGCGGCAGCGACGGCGGAGGCGGTGCAGACCAGCAGGGCGACAGGAAGGGAGAAGCGCATCCTTGCACCGTAGCAGAGGGCCCGCCGCCCCGCGAAAAACGCGAACAACGGAAGTGGCCCACCCCCATCTGTCGCTGTAAGGTCGCGACATGCCTCTGAAAGGCCATGGCGGGGCGCTGCTGCTGCTGCTCGTTCTCGCCGGGTGCGACAAGCTGCGCCTGATGCCCGGTCTCATGCCGGCGCACGTCGTCCCGCCGCCAGGACCTCCGGCGATGGCGATGGGTCCATGGCTGCTCGAGCCGCAGCCCGGGGGAATCACCGTGGCGTGGACCACGCTGGAGCCCTCCGTGGGCCGGGTCTGGTACGGCACGAGTGATCCGGATCGTCTGGCCACGGAAGAAGGTCCGCCGGTCACCGACCATCGGGTGGTGCTGCCGTCGCTCCAGCCCTCGACGCAATACCGCTACCGCGTGGAGGGAGGGTACGAGACGGCCTGGTTCACCAGCGCGCCGGCGCAGGGGGCGGAAGGCCCCATCCACGTGCTCGTCTACGGCAACAACCGGACCAACGGCGGGGACCATGCGCTCCTCGTGCGCGCCGCCGCCGCCGACCGGCCGCAGCTGGCGCTCCACACCGGCGACATGGTGGCGAGCGCGCGCGAGGAATCGCTGTGGCGGGCCTGGTTCCAGGAGGAGCACGATCTGCTCGCTCATGCTCCCATCGTTCCCACGCTCGGCAACCACGAGATCACCGACGCCGGGGCCGCCTACGCGCGCTTCTTCCAGCGCCGCGAATTCCCCGCCTATACGTCGGTCGACTACGGGCCGGTGCACATCGTCGTGCTCGACGCTTTCGAGATGCAGGCCGGCGCGACGCCGCACTGGGGCGGCATCTCCGAGGCCCAGAAGGCCTGGTTCGACGAAGATCTCCGCCGGATTCCTCCCGATCGACACGTCTGGGTGCTGGTGCACCAGGGACCCTTCGCTCATCCGGCACAAGCGCGTCCGGAGCACGGCGGCAACGACGAGGTCCGCGCGGCCATCGCCGGCGCGCAGAAGGTGCACCCGATCGAGGCCGTGTTCGCCGGTCACGAAGGATTCTACGAGCGCGGCGAGGTCGACGGGCTCCATTACTTGGTCGTCGGAGGCGGTGGAGCGCCGCTCGAGGAACCCGACGGGACCCGCCCCGGAGTGCAGAAGACGGCGGCGGCCCTCTCCTATGTCAGCGTCGAGGTGTGCGGCTGCCACGCCCGGGGCGCCGTCAAGGACATCCGCGGCAGGGTGATCGACGCCTTCACGCTGTCGGACTGCGCGACGCCCTGCAGCGTGCCGCTCTCGCCGCAGGTCGCCGTCTCCACGGACGTCTCCGGGTCGGACGACGGGGATTCCCGCGGCTCGCGCCGCCGCTCCCACAAGCGCCGGCGGCGCAGCTCGCTCGACGCCAGCGCATCGGCGGCGGAGAATCGCAGCCGATGAAGATCACCGACATGCTGCGCTTCGCGGCGGAGCGGGGCGAGCCCGTCTTCTCCTTCGAGTTCTTCCCTCCGAAGAACGACGCGGGTGTCGCCGGTCTCTTCGAGACGCTTCGCACGCTCCGTCCGCTCGCGCCTTCGTTCGTGAGCGTGACCTGGGGAGCCGGCGGATCCTCGCGCGGCCGCACGCTGGAGATGGTCACCCGCATCAAGCGGGAGACGGAGATCGAGGCGATGGCGCACCTCACCTGCGTGGGCGCCTCGCGCAAGGAGCTGGAGGAGCAGCTGGCGGTGATCTGCGACGCGGGCATCATCAACGTCCTCGCCCTGCGCGGCGACCCTCCGAGGGGCCAGCGCGAGTTCATTCCCCATCCGGAGGGCCTCGCGCACGCGAGCGACCTCATCCAGCTCGCGCGCGAGGTCGCCGACGCGCGCGGAGTCGATCTCTGCATCGGAGGGGCCTGCTATCCCGAAGGTCATCCCGAGACGCGCGACCTCCCGCAGGACCTGCGCCACTGCAAGCTGAAGGTCGAAGCGGGGGCGGACTTCCTCATCACCCAGCTCTTCT
>Ga0209474_10003786_pt1 | contig 13195 bp, 14 predicted proteins | sample GraSoiAngelo_145_FD_185902 | JGI IMG/M metagenome (GOLD analysis project Ga0209474, IMG submission 185902) | Grasslands soil microbial communities from the Angelo Coastal Reserve, California, USA - 14_1009_05_20cm (SPAdes) (version 2) | ecosystem: Environmental > Terrestrial > Soil > Grasslands...
GGTCCTCGGCATCCGGGAGACCGATCGCGTCTACTCGGTGGCCAAGCTCTTCTTCGCCTACGGCCTCGGCAACGCCGGCTACTTCCCCATGGGGGTCGGGGCCCAGAGCGTGCTCTCCCCTCATCGGCCCACGCCCGAAAGCGCGTTCGAGGTGCTGACGCGCCACCGTCCGACGATCTTCTTCGGGGTGCCGACGCTGTACGCCGGCATGCTGGCGGTGAAGGAGGCGGACAAGCGATACGACCTCTCGGCGCTGCGGCTGTGCGTATCGGCCGGCGAGGCGCTGCCCGACGAGATCTACCGGCGGTGGCGCGAGCGGTTCGGCGTCGAGATCATCGACGGCATCGGCACCACCGAGATCCTGCACATCTTCCTCTCCAATCGACCGGGCGCCGCGAAGCCGGGCTCGACTGGACTGCCGGTGCCGGGCTACGAGGCGATCATCGTGGACGACGAGGGCCGGCCGGTGAAGCGCGGCGACATCGGCAACCTGCGCGTGAAGGGCGACTCCACGATGGCCTACTACTGGAACAAGCACGACCGGACCAAGGAGACCCTCTTCGGGGCGTGGATCCAGACCGGGGACAAGTACCACCAGGACGAAGACGGCTATTTCTGGTACGCCGGTCGGGCTGACGACATGCTCAAGGTCGGCGGTATCTGGGTCTCGCCGATCGAGGTGGAGGCCACGCTCATCAAGCATCCCGCCGTGCTGGAGGCGGCCGTGATCGGCAAGGAAGACACCGACCGCCTCGTGAAGCCGAAGGCCTTCGTCGTGCTCAAGGAGCCGGCTGGCGGCGGCGGCGCGCTGGCCGACGAGCTCAAGGCGTTCGTGAAGGACAAGATCGCCCCCTACAAGTACCCCCGCTGGATCGAGTTCGTGCCCGAGCTACCGAAGACGGCCACCGGCAAGATCCAGCGCTTCAAGCTGCGCGGCTGAAGCCCGCCATGTACGACGCCGCGCTGGAAGCCCTCGACCCCGCACGGCTGCGGGCGCGGCAGTGGCAGCGCCTGCTGGCGGTGGCCGAGGCCATCGTCGGCGTCAACCCGTTCTGGACGGCGAAGTGGCGCGCGGCCGGTCTCATCTCGGCCCGTGATCTGCGCGGATGGGACGAGTTCGCCCGTCTGCCGCTGGCCACCAAGGCCGACTTGGTCGCCGACCAGAATGCCAGCGCTCCGTTCGGCACGAACCTCACGTACCCGCTCGAGCGTTACGTCCGCGTGCACCAGACGTCCGGCACCTCCGGCGCACCGCTGCGCTGGCTCGACACGCAGGAGTCGTGGGAGTGGTGGGCGCGCTGCTGGGGCTTCGTGCTGGCCGGCGCCGGCGTGCACCGGGGCGATCGCGCGTTCTTTCCGTTCTCGTTCGGGCTCTTCGTGGGCTTCTGGGCGGGCTTCGAGGGCGCGCGGGCGCTGGGCGCGCTGGCCATCCCCGGCGGTGGCCAGGACTCGGCGGCGCGACTGGCGGCGATGCAGACCCTGGGCGCCACCGTCCTGGTCTGCACGCCGTCCTATGCCCTGCACCTCCTGCAGGTCGCGCGCGAGCGCGGCGTCGATGCCGCAAAGCTGCCGGTGCGCGTGACCGTGCACGCGGGCGAGCCCGGGGCCGGCATCCCGTCCGTGCGCGCGCGCATCGAGGCGGGCTGGGGCGCGCGGGCCTACGACCACGCCGGCATGACGGAGATGGGGGCCTACGGCTTCGAGTGCGAGGCCCAGGCCGGCTTGCACGTCAACGAGACCGAATTCATCGCCGAGGTGATCGACCCGGCGACCGGCGCGCCGGCCGCCGACGGCGAGCTGGTCCTCACCAACCTGGGCCGCCTCGGCTCCCCGCTCGTCCGCTATTGCACCGGCGACCGCGTGCGGCTGGCGCGAACGCCGTGCCCGTGCGGGCGGACGTTCGGGCGTCTGGAGGGCGGCATCCTGGGCCGCCTCGACGACATGCTGATCGTGCGCGGGGTCAACGTCTTTCCGTCGTCGATCGAGGCCGTGGTGCGCCGCTTCCCGGTCGAGGAATTCCAGATCGAGGTGTTCCGCGACGGCGAGCTCGACGAGGTGCGAGTGCTGGTGGAGGTGGACGGCGGCGTCGACGGCGCCCGGCGGGTGCAGGAGGCGCTGCGCGCCAGCATCGGCATCCGGCTGGAGGTCGCGCCCGTCGCGCCCGGCAGTCTCCCGCGCTTCGAGCTGAAAGCGCGCCGCGTCGTGCGGGTGGTGAGCCGTCCCTGGTAGGCTGGCGTCCATGGCCGAGGCGCCGGCGAGCGTGCTCGAAGAGCTGTACGCGGTCCCGCTGAGCGCGTTCACGCGGGAGCGGAACGCGCGGGCTGCCGCGCTCAAGCGCGCCGGCGATGCGGATACCGCCCGCGCGGTCCAGGCGCTCCGGAAGCCGACCGCGACGCTGTGGGCCACCAACCAGCTGGCCCGCGCCGAGCCGGAGCGGCTCGACAGCGTCGAGCGCGTACGCCGCAGCCAGCTTCGCGACGGGCGCGCGGCGGCGGAGGCGATGCGCGCGCAGCGCGCCGAGCTCGACGGGCTGGTCGAGCGGGCCGAAGAATTGCTGAAGGGCGCCGGCTTCCGGGCCTCGCCCGACACCACGCGCGAGATCTCCAACACGCTCCTCGGCGCCGCCGTCGATCCCCAGCGCGCCAAGGATCTGCGCCGGGGCCGTCTGACCGAGCCCCTCGGCGCGCCGGGCTTCGAGGTCCTCGCCGGCGCCCCGGCGGGAGGCCACCTCCGCCTCCTGCCCGGCGGCGCCACCACGCACGGGCCAGCGCCCCGCGGCGCGCGCCGCGATGAACCCGACCGCGACGAGACGCGCCGCCGCCCGAGCCCGGCGCGCGCGACGGCGGCGGGGAAGCGTCAGCAGGCGGCCGAGCGCCGTCGCGCCGCGGCCGAGGCCCGCCAGCAGGCGGCGGAGGCCCGGCAAGCCGCGGCTGAAGCCGAACGGCAGCGGCGTCGGCGCGAGGCCGAGGAGCGCGCGCAGCGCGTGGCCGCGCGGCGCGCGGAGGTCGAGCGTCTCGAAGCCGAAACCCGCCGCCTGACGTCCGCGCTCGCCGACAGCCGCCGGCGGCTTCGCGAAGAACGCCGGCTCGTCAAGCGCGCCGCGCGCCCCCGACCGCCCCGGTCATCTGCGATGCGAGACGACACCTCGCCTTGACGGCCCACCCCGGGGGCCGTTACTCTCGGCCCGCTCGCGGCACCGTGGCTGCGGGCGAGGAGGCGGGTCATGGAGCGATCGCTGGAGCTGACGCTGGACGAGGTGCGCGACCGCATGCGGGCGGCGGGTGTGACGATCGCCGAGAACCGGCTCGCGATGGTGCGCAAGCTCCTGAGCGACGCGCTCGCGCCCGTGCGCGCCCTCGACTCGCGCGCGAGCAAAACCGTCGAGCCGGCGGTGCGGTTCGCTACCGGGGGCGGGGAGCAGCCATGAGCGACGAGATCGCCTACGCGACGATCCGCGAGCTCGGCACGCGGTACCGCTCCCGGCAGCTCTCGCCCGTCGAGGTCACGCAGGCGCTGCTCGCCCGGATCGAGAAGCTCGATCCCGTGCTGTCGGCGTTCGTCACGCTGACCGCCGACCGCGCCCGCGCCGACGCGCGCGCGGCCGAGGAGGCGCTGCGTCATGGCGACACGCGGCCGCTGCTCGGCATCCCGGTCGCGCACAAGGACATCTATCTCACGCGCGGCATCCGGACCACCGGCGGCTCGGCGCTGCTGGCCGACTGGCTGCCGGACGACGACGCCACGTGCGTGCGGCGCTGGCAGGAGGCGGGCACCGTTCTCCTCGGCAAGCTGATCACGCACGAATTCGCGTTCGGGATGCAGTTCCCCGGTCATCGCTTCAAGCCCGCGCGCAATCCGTGGAACCTCGACCACGTCCCCGGCGGCTCCAGCAGCGGCTCCGGCGCGGCGCTGGCCGCCGGCCTCGTCACCGGCGCCACCGGGTCGGACACCGGCGGCTCCATCCGCGGGCCCGCCTCGTTCTGCGGCATCGTGGGCCTCAAGCCGACCTACGGTCGCGCCAGCCGGGCCGGCGTGCTCACGCTCTCGTGGACGCTCGATCACACCGGGCCGATGGCGCGCACGGTGGAGGACTGTGCCTACCTGCTGCAGGCGATGGCGGGGCACGACGCCGCCGACCCCGCCTCCAGTCACGCGCCGGTGGACGACTATCTCGCCGCCCTGGGCGGGGACGTCCGCGGCGTGCGCATCGGCGTGCCACGCAACTACTTCTTCGAGGGCGTCGATCCGGAGATCGAGCGCGCGTTCGAGGCGGCGCTGGGCACGCTCCGCGGGCTCGGCGCCGAGGTGCGCGACGTCCAGATCCCGAGCCTGGCGGGCACCCACTCGTTCCTGCTCATCATGATCGCCGAGGCGTTCGCCTACCACGAGCGCGACCTGCGCGAGCACCCCGAGCTCTACGGCGACGTGCTGCGCGAGCGGCTGCTGGCCGGCGCTCTCGTCACCGCCTCGGAGTACACGCAGGCCCAGCGCATCCGCGCGCGGATCTGCGCGGAGACCGCCGCCGTGCTGCGGGACGTCGACGTGCTGGCCACCCCGACGACGCCGAAGCCGGCCACGCCGTTCGCGCTGGCCACCGATCCCGAGTTCGGATTCCCGCGCAGCAACATGCCGCCGTTCAACATCACCGGCCTGCCGGCGCTGGCGCTGCCGTGCGGGTTCGGGTCCTCCGGGCTGCCGCTCTCGCTCCAGCTGGCCGGGCGACCGTTCGAGGAGGCCACGGTGCTGCGCGTGGGCCACGCCTACGAGCAGGCGACGCCGTGGCACACGCGCCGGCCCCAAGTGTGAGGCGGCCGCCGACGACCAGCACGGGCGTCTGATCAGGCCGGCGGAAGGAGATCGGCCACCCGAATGCTGGCGCCCACCAGCGCGAGTGGCGACACGGACGCCTCGCGGCCGAGCACCGCCAGCCTGCGGAAGCGCCAGCCGAAGGGCGCGAGCTCATCGGGACCGGGCTCGCGGCACACTTCGAGGACGCCGTCGATGAGATTCACGATCCAGTAGTCGGCGACGCCGGCGCGAGCGTACAGGCTGCCCTTGTGGTGCCTGTCCAGAGCCAGGCTCGAGTCGCTGACCTCGATCAGCAGCGCGGGCTGCGAGGGATGACGCAGCACGTAGTCGCGAAAGCTGCCGGGCACGACGGCCACATCCGGTTCCGGCTCGGACTCATCGTCCAGAGCTAAGGGCGCCTGCGCGCGAACTTCCCAGCCGGGGCCGAACGCCGGACGGAGCGCTTCCTCGACGGCCCTGATGGCGCCGAAGTGGCGGCTGCCCTGGGGCTCCGCGACGAGGAGCTGACCGCCAACCAGTTCGACGGGATCGCCCGGTCGGAAGAAGCCGCCCTCGACCAGGCGCTCGTACTCCACTCGCTTCAAGGGGCGAGTCTTGACCTCCACGCGCGACATGGCCCGAGGCTACCGGTGCCGACTGCGGCCGTCAATGTCCTGGACAGGAGACGGCCGGGCCGTCATTGCTGTTGCTGTTGCTGCTCGTCCTCGAGCGCGCTGACGGCGTGCTCGGCCCGTCGGGTGGGCGGTTCGCGGAACGTCTCGAGCGGAATCGGTCGCGTCTCGGTGGCGAGCTGCGAGAGCGGCTTGGCAGCAGAGACGGTCGTGCGCACCTCGGCGCGCAGCGTCTCGCGGGCGGCGCCGCGGAAGATGCCCCTGTTGGGCGCCACGTCGTCGTAGTGACGCCCGTGGCCCACCACAACGTAATGCTCGTCGATGGCGCGGTCGTGGGTCGGGTCGAACGGGACCCAGCCATGCGACGGCGTCCAGAACTCGATCCAGGCGTGGCTCTGCGCGGGCTCGCGCCCCTTGCCCTCCACGTGGAGGTAGCCGCTCACGTACCGGCAGGGAACCTGGCTCAGGCGGAGCAGGCCGAGCATGAGGTGGGCGAAGTCCTGGCAGACGCCGGCGCCGATGCGCAGGAAGTCCTCGGTGGTCGAGTCGTACTTCGTCACGTCCTTCTGGTACTCGAACCGCGAGGCGAGGTGATGACCGAGCGCCTGGACGAGCGGCCCCAGCGGCGTGTCGCGCGGCGGCGCCGCGGCCTTGTGCGCCGCTCGGAGCGCGGGCGTCAGCGGCACGGGGCCGTCGAACGTCAGGAAGTCCAGCAGTGGATAGGGAAGATCGCGCGGCGGCACCCCGTCGGCGATCGACGCGATCGGTGGCACCGTCGGATGGGTGTCGACGAGCGATCGGCTCGACACCTCGATCCGGTCGTGGAACCGCGTGATCGTGAAGTGGTGGGTGACGTTGTCCTGCCAGTCGACGTAGCGGTGCACGCGCGTCGGCGGCCCGACGGCGAGCACGAACGAGCTCACCGTCTGGTCGCTGGTGGTCTTCGGCTGCAGCCGCAGCTCCATGAACGACTCGCTGATGTAGGCGTCGTACTCGAAGGCAAAGCGGTGCTCGACGTCGAGAAGCATCGCTCAGGTCGCGAAGTACTGCGCGGCCAGCGCGTCGTGGGCCTGGCCGCTGGCGTCGACCACCCCGTCGAGCAGCGGCGCGTAGTCGCCGCCGGGTGCCGTGCGCTCGTCGTGATAGCAGAGGTCCGCGTGGAGGCGGCCGATGATCCGGGAGGCCGCTCCCGCCTCGCCCGCGATCCGCTGGAGGCACTCCTTGACCGCCTCGGCTCCGAAGCGAAGCGAGCGCGGCGAGTGGGGATCGAAGAGCAGGAACGGCACCACCAGCTGCGGCTCGAGCCGGGCGCCGTACGCCCGCCGGTAATTCTCGAGCGAGCCGAGGGCGCGCAGCAGGGTCCGCCACTGGGTGTAGTAGAGAGCGACGTCGGCCCGCGGCTCGCTGGCACCGAGCGCGGGGAGCTTGGTCCGCAAGATCAGCGCGGTCCGGTACACGCGCTCCAGCGACTCGCCGAGCTTCAGGAACAGCCAGCTGTCGTCGCGGGTGAAGGTGTGCTCGATCGCGCCGATGGTCGCGAAGAGCCCCTTGTGAGCGGCGCTCAGCGCGTCGCGCAGCGCCGGCGGATCGGCCAGCCCGCGCCGCGCGTCGGCGTCGAGCGCGCGGAACGTCTCGTTGATCGCCAGGAAGACCTCGACGGTCAGGGCCTCACGCACCGAGCGGGCGTTCTCGCGCGCCTTGCGCAGCGAGTGGTGCACGGAATACGGGTTGGCGGGGTCCAGGAAGAAGCCGACCAGGTACGCCTGCGACAGCGGCGCGAACGCCGACGCCGGCGCGCCGACCTGGGCGGCGGGAAAGATCGCCAGCAGGTCCTTCCAGGCCGCCTGGGCGACCTGCTCGGCGAGGCCCTGCGTCTCGGTCGAGAAGTCCTCGGTGACGAGCAGCAGCCGGGTGATGTTCTCCGACCGCTCGAGGTAGCGGCCCATCCAGTAGAGGGCGTCCGCCACGCGCGACAGCATCACGTGCTCCGCGTCGCCAGCACCCAGGTGTCCTTGCTGCCGCCGCCCTGGGACGAGTTGACGACGTAGGAGCCGGGGCGCAGCGCGACGCGGGTGAGGCCGCCCGGCAGGACGCGGATCGTCTCGCCATAGAGGATGAACGGCCGCAAGTCGATGCGCCGCGGCTCGAAGCGACCATCGACGTACGTCGGGTGCGACGACAGCTCGATCAGCGGCTGGGCGATGTAGTTGCCGGGTGCCTTCTTCATCTGCGCCAGGTAGGCGTCGACCTCCCGGCGGGCGGCGAACGGCCCCATCAGCATGTTGTAGCCGCCGGAGTCGCCGGTGGTCTTCACGACCAGCTCGGCCACGTGCTCGCGCATGTAGGCGAAATCGTCGCGGCGCAGACCGACGTAGGTCGGCACCTGTCCCAGCAGCGGCTCCTGCCCGAGGTAGTACTTGATCAACGCCGGCATGTAGGCGTAGACGGCCTTGTCGTCGGCGACACCGGCGCCCGGCGCGTTGGCGATGGCCACGTTGCCCTCGCGATAGACGTTGACCAGGCCTGGCACGCCCAGCAGGCTGTCGCGTCGGAACGCGAGCGGATCGAGGAAGTCCTCGTCCACGCGCCGGTAGATGACGTCCACGCGCTGGCGGCCGGCGGTGGTGCGCATGTAGACCGCGCTGTCCTCGACGACGAGGTCCCGGCCCTGGACGAGGAAGGCGCCCATCTCGCGGGCCAGGAACGAGTGCTCGAAGTAGGCGGAGTTGTGGATGCCGGGCGTCAGCACCACGGCCACCGGGTTCTCGCTGGCGCGCGGCGCCGACCACAGCAGGGTGTCGAGCAGGAGCCGCGGGTATTCGCGGACCGGCCGCACCGGATAGCGCGTGAAGAGCTCCGGGAACACCCGGTGCAGGAGGTTGCGGTTCTCCAGCACGTACGACACGCCGCTCGGGCAGCGGCAGTTGTCCTCCAGGATCAGGTACTCGCCGCGATCGTTGCGGATGATGTCGGTGCCGACGACGTGCGTGTAGATCTGCCGGGGCGGCGTCAGCCGAAGCAGGGCGCGCTTGTACTCGCGGCGGGAGAGGACGAGCTCGGGCGGGACGACCTTGTCGCGCAGGCACTTCTGTTCCTGGTAGACGTCGTTGATGAACAGGTTCAGTGCGGTCACGCGCTGGATCAGACCGGCCTCGATCCGCTCCCACTCCCGGGCGGGAATGATCCGCGGCACGAAGTCGAAGGGGAAGATGCGCTCGAGGCCTTCCTTCTCGCCGTAGACTGTGAACGTGATGCCCTGGTCCACCAGCGAGATCTTCTGCAGCCGCTCGCGCCGGTCGATCTCGGTCTGCGTGAACGACTCGAGCGTCGTCACGAGCGCCCGGTAGTGCGGGCGCGGCCCGGCGGCCCGGTCGAAGGTTTCGTCGTACGCGCTCGTGTCCGGCACCCACTTCACGGCGCCCCAGAATAGCACCGGGTGAAGTCACGGTGAGAGCATGACCACGGCGGGGAAGGCGTCACGGGCGGGGTGGCTGGCGTGGACGGCCGCCACCGCGGTCGTCGTCGCGCTCGCCGCGATGCTGACGGCCGGCGTCGTCGCGGCGCGCTACGAGGCGCGGCTCGGCCAGATGGCGCGCGAGACGGCCGCCACCCGCGAGCGCCTGCAGCGCGACGAGATCGCGCTGCGCGAGCAGCTCACCGCTTACCGCGGCGCCGTCGAGCTGCTGCGCGATCCCGCCACGCGCGTGGTCGAGCTGCGCGGCGCCGGCCCCAGGGCGGAGGCCACCGCGCGGCTGATCTGGAACGACCAGGCCGGCGGCCACCTCCTCGTCGCCAATCTCCCGCCGGCGCCGGCGGGCAAGGCCTACGAGCTCTGGATGCTCGGCGGGCCGGCGCCGCGGCCGGCCGGCGTCTTCCAGGTCGATGCCTCGGGGCGCGCCGTGCAGGATGTCGGGCCGGCCACCGGCGCCAGCAGCTTCGCCGTCACGATCGAGCCCGCGGCCGGCTCGCCGGCGCCGACCGGACCGGTCGTCCTCGCGGCTCGCTAACGCGCCCTCACGCACTCTCGCCGGTCAGCACGGACTCCGGCACGCGGGCGGCCAGGCGCTCGAGCTCCTCGGCGAGCGCGTGGCGCCGCGCGACCAGCCGCGCGTGAAGGCTGCGACGGGCCAGGAAGTGCAGGAGCGCGCGGGCCTCGCGCCTGACGTTCGCGAGTCGCGCCTGCCACGCGAGCGCGAAGAATCCCGCCGGGAACACGGCCAGCAGGAACAGCGCGGTGGCCCGGGCGCCGCCCAGCCTCGCCGCCAGCCACGCCTCGAAGGCCCAGCCGAGCGGATAGATCAGAAGGCCGCCGGCGAGCTTGTAGGTCGCCTCCGTGTCTGGATCCGGGCGGGCGAGCCGGATGCCGAGCCAGAGGATCGAGTACGGCAGCGCGTGCAGCGCGATGCCGAGCAGCGCCAGCGGCAGGCCGACGACGAGCGGCACGATCTCGCGCGCCGCGTAGCGGGCGACGAGCGACGGCGCGTACTCGCGGCCCACCGAGCTCGGCGTGAGGCCGAGGCGGTCGAGCGTGGCCGCGTACTCCTCCACCTCGCACCGGAAACGCTCGACCTCCGCCGGCGCGGTGCGGCGCAGCCAGCGGTAGGCTCGCGAGGCGCGCTGCAGCCAGTCGGCCGAGGCCGGCGCCGGCCTGCTGCCGGACTCCTCCCGCCAGACGCGCTCCATGAGCCGGAGGAGGCCCAGCGTCTCGCGGTCCTCGGCCTCGACGATGTGACGGCGCAGCGCCTCGGCCAGCCGCTCGGTGAGCCGATGCACGGCGGCGGCGGGATCCGTGCGATAGAGCGCCACGCAGTCCTCGGCGGCGATCGGCTCGCCGATCAGCACGAGCGCCCGGCCCTCACGGAACAATCCCGGCTGATGGAGCACGAGGCCCACCGGCAGCAGCGTCACTGGCGCAGCGCCGGAGGCTTCGGCTTCGAGCAGGATCCGTGCGGCGCCGGTGCGGAGCGTCATCAAGGTCGGCTCGGGCTGGCTCACGCCCTCCGGGAAGATCAGGATCGCCTCGCCGCGCGCCAGGGCGTCGTTGACGGCGTGGAACATCTCGACGTTGTCGACCGGGCGGCCGCCCGCGTCCTGCCGCCGGTGGACGGGCAACGCGCGGGCCAGCCGCAGGAACGGCGCGACGAGGGGATGGCGGAAGAGTCCCGACTTCGCCAGTGGCCGCAGCGGCCGCGGGATCGCGGCCAGCAGCATCATCGGATCGACGAGGCCGTTCTGGTGATTGGCGGCCACGATCAGCCCGCCGGTCGCCGGCACGCGCTCGCGGCCGGCGACGTCGATGCGCCGGTAGAAGATCGCCAGCAGCGCGCGCACCAGCGCGCGGACGAGTCGCGGTCCCACCGTCAGCGGCGGCGGGCGGCGTGCAGGACGGCGATGACGGTCATGGCGTCGCGGATCTCGGAGGCGTCCACCATTCGCACGACCTCGTCGAAGTCGAACGCGCGGACCTCGATGAACTCCGTGTCGTCGCCGGCGCGGGCCACCGGCGTGAGGGCCTCGGCCAGGTAGATGTGGGCGGTCTCGTCGACCACGCTCTTCGAGCTGTGGAACGCGCACAGCTTCACCAGGCGGCCGGCCGCGTAGCCGGCTTCCTCGGCCAGCTCGCGCTGCACGGCGTCCTCCTCGCGCTCGCCGGCACGGATGCCGCCGGTCGGCATCTCCCAGGAGAACGCGCGGGCCACGTAGCGATACTGCCCGACCAGGACGACGGTGCGCGCGTCGAGGAACGGCAGCACGCCCACGCAGGGAGCGCACTCGACGACGCCGTAGAGCGTGGTGCGACCGTCCGGCATCTCGGCGACGTCCTCGCGCACGCGGATCCAGGGATTGGCGTACGCCTCGCGGCTCGACAGGGTGCGCCACGCCGTGCGCGCCAGGGCGCGGCGTCGGTCGGTCATGGCCGCCATCTTCCGGTATACTCACAGCGAAGTCCACCGGAGGCGACGACACGATGACCCTTCCGAAACCCGTCGAGCGGCTGTGGGACGAGCTCGAGCGCGTCCGCGGCGACGTGCTGCGCGAGGTCGCGGGACTGTCCCAGCGCCAGGCCGACTGGAAGCCGAGCGAGCGCGAGTGGTCGGTCGGCGAGATCGTCGATCACGTGACGGCGGCGGAGACCGCCACCGGCAAGCTGACGACGAAGCTGCTCAAGGAGATCCAGGCGGGCAGCGCGGCGGCCGTCTTCCCCCACGACCTGAGCGAGTTCGCGCCACCGCCGCCGTCTCCGCCGGGCCCGGCGGAGGCGCCGCCGCTCGTGTGGCCGGGACACGGCAAGCCGATCGCCGAGCTGCTCGCGACGATGAAGGCGGCCCGCGCGCGGAGCCGCGAGTCGATCGAGCGGCTGGCCGGCTGTGACCCGCGCCGGCTGACGTTCAAGCACTTCCGTCTCGGCGAGATGGACCTCGGCCAGTGGTGGCGCCTGCAAGCGAGCCACGAGGCGAGTCATCTGCAGCAGATCCTCGACGTGAAATCGTCGCCGAGATTCCCGCGGGCGTGACGCGATGAAGGTCGTGCTGCGCAACCCCCGGCGCGAGGTCGAGCTGGCCGGCAACCGTCGTGTGAAGGACGTGCTGCGCGAGCTCGACATCCTGCCGGAGACTGTCCTCGTCATCCGTGGCGACGAGCTGGTGACCGCCGATCAGCTCGTGACCGACGCGGACACGATCGAGTTGCGCCCGGTGATGTCCGGGGGCGCCCAATGAAATGCCGGAAGTGCGGCGGGACGGCGGTGCTCGAGCTGCGGCGGCACAACGCCGCGTTCTGCGCGGACGATTTCCAGGAGTTCTTTCGCAACCAGGTGCGGGAGGCGATCCGCCGTCACCGCATGTTCACCATCGACGAGCCGGTGCTGGTGGCCGTCTCCGGCGGCAAGGACTCGCTGGCCCTGTGGGACGTTCTGATCGACGAGGGCTACCGCACGACGGGCCTCTACCTCGACCTCGGCATCTTCGACTACTCGGTCGAGTCGCGCGGCAAGTGCGAGGCCTTCGCCGCCGCCCGCGGCGTGCCGCTGATGATCAAGCGCGTGGAGGAGGAAGTGGGCGCGCCGGTGCCGGTCATCAAGCAGGTGACGCGGCGGCCGCCGTGCTCGGGCTGCGGGCTCAGCAAGCGCTACCTGATGAATCGCGCGGCGCTGGAGGCCGGCATGCCGGTCGTCGCCACCGGCCACAACCTGGACGACGAGGCGGCCACGCTGTTCGGCTCGGTCATGCACTGGCAGATGGACTCGCTGCCACGCCAGTCGCCGGCGCTGGCCTCCACGCATCCCAAGCTGGTGCGCCGGGTGAAGCCGCTCTACCGCCTCTCCGAGCGCGAGACGGCCGCCTACGCGTTCCTGCGACGCATCGACTACATCGTCGACGAGTGCCCGTTCGCCAAGGGCGCGACGTCCATCGCCCACAAGGAGATCCTGAACCGGATGGAGGACGCCTCGCCGGGCGCCAAGCACAACTTCCTGTTTGGCTTCCTCGAGAAGGCCCGCCCGGCGTTCGAGCGCGCCGAAGGCGTCGTGCTCAACGAGTGCGTCCGCTGCGGCCAGGTCACCACCGGCACGCTCTGCGCGTTCTGCAAGCTGGCCGACCAGGTGAAACGCTCCGTCTGATTGAATGGGGGGCCCCGACATGGCCCCCCATACCCCCCCAGCGCTCGGGCCGTCCCGGCGGAGCCGTGACGGCCCTCGTTAGCCGGATGGGCCCGGAGATGGTTCCCGCCCAAACCCCCCAGCGCTCGGGCCGTCCCGGCGGAGCCGTGACGGCCCT
>Ga0209474_10003787_pt1 | contig 13192 bp, 11 predicted proteins | sample GraSoiAngelo_145_FD_185902 | JGI IMG/M metagenome (GOLD analysis project Ga0209474, IMG submission 185902) | Grasslands soil microbial communities from the Angelo Coastal Reserve, California, USA - 14_1009_05_20cm (SPAdes) (version 2) | ecosystem: Environmental > Terrestrial > Soil > Grasslands...
GGCGACGGCGCCAGACTCGCGGCGGAAGAGGGTGTCGCCGGTGAGCGGCTTCCACGGCGCGAGGCCGTAGCCCGACAGCTCCTGTACGCGGGCCGCGACCTCGCGGATCTTTTCGAAGCGGAGGCCGGTCTCGACGCCGTACAGGGCGCGGAGCGCGAGGGCGATCTCGCCGAGGTCGGCGTTCCCCGCGCGCTCGCCCATCCCGTTGATCGTGCCGTGGATCCACGTCGCGCCGGCGCGCACGGCCGCTACCGCCGCTGCCGTCGCGAGCCCGAAGTCGTCGTGGCCGTGGAAGTGGACGGGCAGCCCGTCGACGTACTGCAGCGTCGCGCCGACGAGGTCGGCAACGGCCTCGGGGGAGGCGATCCCCAGTGTGTCGACGACGGCCACTTCCTTCGCGCCCGCCTCGACGGCGGTCTCGTAGACCTGCCGGTAGAAGTCGGGCTCGGCGCGGGTCGAGTCGACTCCGAAGAAGGCCGCGCGGATCCCATGCTCTGCGGCGAATCGCACCGCGCTCGCGATGCGCTCGAGCATGGTCTCGCGCGAGACGCCGATCGCCTCGAGCTTCAGGTCCGAGATGGGCGACTCGATCACCGACGCCTCGACTCCGAGCTCGACGAGGAGCTCGAGGTCGGCCCGCAGCGCGCGCGAGAAGCCCCATACCTCGGCGGTGAGGCCGGCGCTCGCAATCAGCTCGACGGCCCGCCGGTCGTCCTCGGACACGCGCGGGAAGCCCGCCTCGATCCGCTCGATGCCGAGCCTGTCGAGCAGCCGCGCGATCTCGAGCTTGTCCTCGGGCGAGAGGACGACGCCGACCGTCTGCTCGCCGTCGCGGAGCGTCGTGTCGTAGAGGCCGACGTGGCCGCGGATCGCGTGGCGGTCGTTGAGCGATCCGGTCCAGATCAGGTTCTCGCTCATCCGTCGTCGAGTAGGTCGCAGAAGACGAAGCCGTCGCGCTCGACGACCTCACCACGGCGACAGTCGATGGGATGCGCGAGAACTGGACCTGCCGTGACGAAGGTGTGGAACTCGCCGTTCTCGCCGCAGGGGTCGACACCGGCAGGTAGCTCGGCAAGCAACCGTTCGTCGTAGTCACGACCGGCAAACGAACGGTCGAGCGCACGGGGGTCGACGCAGACGAGAATTGCGCGGAAGCCGGCGGCAAGGAATCGGCGCGCGAGGGTTGCGGTGTCGCGGCCCCAGACGGGGAACCGGGCGCGTTTACCGGCGGTGGCGAGGCGGCTTTCGCGGTAGGCGCGGATGTCCTCGAGGAAGAGATCGCCGAACGCCACCTCCTCGACCGCCGACAACTCCGTCGAGGCGAACGCGGCCACCATCCGGCTCTCGTAGAGGTCGTTCGTGCAGCACGCCGGGATATCGATCTCGACGAGAGGCAGGCCGGTCGCTGCCGCCTGCCGTCTGAGCAGCGAGCGGCGGACGCCGTGCATCGAAACGCGATCGTACTCGGCGGTCACCGTCGCGAGCAGCGCCGCCGGCATGAGCCGCTCCTCCTCCAGCGCCCAGAGGGCGAGCGCGGAGTCCTTGCCGCCGCTCCAGGAAAGCGCCAGGCCGGCCTGCCCGCTCATCCCGCCTGCACCACCCCGTCGGGGAACGAGGAGAGCTTCTCGACGCCAGCTGCCGTGACGAGGAAGTTGTCCTCGACGCGCAGGCCGCCGCCGCCCGGCCAGTAGGCGCCCGGCTCGACCGCGAGCACCATCCCCTCCTCGAACGTGCCGCCGCCGGCCTGATGCGGATACGGCGGCTCGTGCGCCCGGGCGCCCACACCGTGGCAGATCGGGTGCGTCGGCTGGCCCGGGTACCCCATCGCGGCGACCCCGTCTCGCACCGTGCGGTCGAGCTCTGCCATCGAGGAGCCCGGCCGGATCGACTCGAGCGCGGCGCCGTAGACCCCCATGAGCGCAGTCTCGAGCTCGGCATAGTCGTGCCGCAACTCACCGATGACGAGATTCTTCGTGTGGTCGGCCCAGTAGCCGTCGGCGCAGACCCAGATCTCGAACAGCACGGGCTCGCCCTCGACCACCGGGAGGTCGCCGGTTGAAGTGAAGGTCTTGATCCCGCGCCCCGCCCACACGAGCGAGAACGGGAGCGCGAGCTCGACCTGGCCATGCCAGCCGGTGCCCTCGCCGTGGACGAAGCCTTGCCAGAGCGCGGCAGCCTCCGCCTCCTTCATCCCGACTCGGAGCTCGCTGCGCACGTGCTCCATCGCGGCGGCGGCGATCTCGTTCGCGAGCCGCAGCCGTTCGACCTCCTGCTTCGTCTTGAGCGAGCGAGCGCGGACGAGCAGCGGCGTCGCGTCGGCCGCCTCAGCGAACGCGTCGAACCAGGCGGCGGTGAACGTCGTCGGCTCGCCGACCATCCGATCGGACGCCTGCGTGCCGAGCGAGAGCTCGAGCCCGACACGCTCGTAGTCGCGCGCCGCCTCGACCGCCGCGTCGAGCGTGCGCGCGATCGGCGGCCCCGAGTCCTCCGGGTCGTAGCCGCGGATCAGCCGCACGTCCTCCGTCCAGGCGGTGCGCGCGGCGTCCTCCTCCGACGCCTCGATCGTGATCAGCACCGGCTCGCCCTCGCGGGGGAAGACGCAGGCGTCGTACCCCTTCATCCCCCAGAAGTTCATGAGGTAGAGGACGTTGTCGGGCGCCCGGACGACGAGCGCGTCGAGCTCCTCCTCCGCCATCAACTCGCGGACGCGCTCCAGCTTCGCGTCGTCGCGTGGCCACGCCATGCCGTGCCGGCCTTAGCTCGGCTTGATGTTCTGGTTCAGGCGGAAGAGGTTCTCCGGGTCGTACTTGTCCTTCAGCGCGACGAGGCGCTCGTACTTGTCCGGCCCAAAGGTCGCGCGCACGCGCTCGGCTCCGGTATCGGCGCTGAAGGTGAGCGGCACCCCGGCGCGCACGTACGGCTCCATGAACTCGCCCCACCGCCGGACCCACGCGAGCTCGTATTCCGATTCTGCTTCGGTCTCCCAGATAGCGATGGCGTGGACCACCCAGCCTCCCGCGCTGGGGTTGATCGCCGTGGCATCGGCCGGGACGCGGGCGAGCGCTCCGCCGAGCGGCTGGAAGAAGGTCGCCGTGAGAGGCGCGCGGATCTTCGAGGCATGCGCGAGGTTCAGATCGATCAGCTCGTCGCTGAGCTCCTCGACCGCCTCGGCCTTCCAGTAATTGAGGAAGCCCCAGGGACTGCCAGGATCGAGAAGCTTCTGCACCTCGACGTACGGCATCGGGCCCACGAGGTCGGCGAAGGGTGACCCGAACTCGCGGATCGGCCGCAGCAGCTCGGGATCCCCGAACGAGATCGGGATCACCGCGAAGACCGGCTTCCCCTGCAGCGGGGCTGGGACGAACTCCTCCGGGGGAGCCACCACGACCGCCGCGCCCCCGCCAACCTCGTCCGGCGCGGACGCGATCCAGTCCCGGTAGAAGCGAAGAACATCGGCAGCCTGCTCCATCGGCCACAGCACCATCCCGCCGGCGACGGTCGGGCCGACCTCGTGGAGGCGATACTCGAATTGGGTGACGACGCCGAAGTTTCCGCCGCCGCCCCGTAGGCCCCAGAAGAGATCGGCGTTCTCGTCCTCGCTCGCCCGGATCAGGCGCCCATCGGCTGTGACGACATCGGCCGCGAGCAAGTTGTGCGAGGTGTAGCCGAACATTCGCTCGAGCCAGCCGCTGCCGGCGCCGAGCGTCAGGCCCGCGATACCCGTGGTCGTGACGCGTCCACCGGTCGTGGCAAGCCCATGGCTCTGGGTGGCGGCGTCGAACTCGCCCCAGTTCACTCCCGCCTGCGCCCGCACCACCCGTGCCTCCGGATCGACGTCGATCCGCTTCATCGGCGAGAGGTCGAGCATGATCCCGTCGTCGCATACGGCGTGTCCGTTGACACCGTGACCGCCGCCCTTGATGGCGAGGGGCATGCCTGTATCGCGCGCGAGGAGGACGCCGGCGACGACGTCAGCCGCACCCGTGCACCGCACGATGAGCCGCGGACGGCGATCGATCATCGCGTTGAAGACGGTGCGTGCCTTGTCGTAGCCGTCGTCACCAGGCTCGAGGAGATCGCCCTCGAAGCGCCCGCGGATGACCGGAATCGTGGACTCGTCGAGGATCGTGCCTGCCATGGGCCCTCCCTGAAGTAGCTCCGCGCTCGAAGACGTCATCCTCGCACGCCGAGCCCGCGGAACCAAGGGCAGCTGAGCTTTCGAGGTCGCGCGGTACTCAGGCTTCGCCCCAGGGGCGGATGCGCGGCGGCGCCGGCTCGCCGTGGCCCTCCTCCCACGAGACGACCGGGTTGCGCAGCACGCCGATCCGCTCGATCTCCGCCTCGACGACGTCGCCCGGCTTGAGGTAGAGGCGGCGGCGCTCCTCCTCCGACTTGAAGCCCGCGACGCCCGCGACGGTGCCGGTTGAGAGGACGTCCCCGGCGCTGTAGCCGAGCGCGGAGAAGTTGCTGAGGATCTCCGGGATCGTCACGCTCATGCGGCTGGAGTGCGACTCCTGCCGCTTCTCGCCGTTGACCCGCAACTTCATCGCGAGATCGTGCGGGTCGGGGATCTCGTCCGGCGTCACGATCCACGGTCCGAGCGGGCAGAAGGTGTCGATCGCCTTGCAGAAGCTGAACACGCCCGAGCGCATCTCGCCGCGCTGGATGTCGCGGGCGGTGATGTCGTTGAAGATCGCGTAGCCGCCGATGTAGTCTTCCGCCTCCTCGGGGGAGAACCACTTGCCGGCCTTCTTGAGGACGACCGCGAGCTCGAGCTCGTAGTCGAGCTCCTCGGTCAGGTGCTCGGGATAGACGATCGGCTCGTCCGGGCCGACGATCGCGTCGACGTTCTGGAAGAAGTTGATCCACGGGGCGATCCGGTGCGACCAGTCGACGTTCTTCGACTCCTCCTCGTGCTCGCGGAAGTTGCCGGCCGTGTGGAAGAACTTCTTCGGCACGATCGGCGCGCGCAGCTTCACCTCGCCGAGCGGCGTTCGCTCGCCGGTCTCGCCGGCGCCGCCTCGCTCGAACCAGTCCCGCATCGTCGGAACGTCGAGCCGGACGATCTCCTCGCCGTCGACGTAGCCGATCTTGCCGTCGTCGTAGGTGACGAGCTTCATCGCGACCGGAGGTAGGCGAGCACCTCTCCGGCGTTCGCGTCGGGCGGGAGAACGGGATAGAAGACCTTGACGATCCGACCCTGGTCGGCGACGAATGTCAACCGCTTGTACAGCGTCAGGCCTGCGATCTCGAATGTGGGCAGGGACAGCGCCTCCCCCAGCTTTCGCTCGGGATCGGCGATCACCGGGAACGGCATCCGGTTCCGCTCGGCGAACTCGAGCTGGTCGTCGAGCGTCTGGGCCGAGAGACCAGCGACCGGCACGCCGAGATCCGGGTAGAGGTCGCGGAACGCGCACGATTGCGGCGTGCACCCGCGCGCGCCGGGGGTCCCGTCCCACCCCGGCAGCAGCGGCACTCCGGGTCGGCCGCTGCGCGGGTAGACGTACATCACGTCGAAGTCCCGCACGTCGACCGGGCCGAGCGACGACTCGAGCGGTAGGGACGGCAGCTCCATGCCGACCAGGTGGTCTGCCGCGCCGTCGTCCTCGGGAACGGGGAGGTTCGCCGGCAGCGTGTAGACGTCATGCGACACCGCAGACCTCCGTCGCGACGCGCGCGTAGACCTCCGCCGTCTTCACGAGCGCGTCGATCTCGAGGTTCTCGCCCAGCTCGACGTCCATCAGCCCCGTAGACGTGCCGTAGTTGACCGTCGGCACGCCGTAGCGGGTCAGCGCCGATGCGTCGCTGAACCAGCGCGTCACGTCGCGGCCCGGCGGTTCGCCCCAGACCTCCGCGTGCGCTGCGTCGATCGCGGCGACGAGCTCGTGACCCTCCTCGATCTCCGCCCCCGGCGCGGTCACGAAGACCTCGCCCTCGACGCCGTAGTCGGGGAAACGCTCGGCCAACCCGCGCACCATGTCCAGCACCTCGCGCCGCGCGACCGCCATCGCCTTCGTCGGCGGCACGCGCACGTCGAGGAAGAGATCGGTGTGGTGCGGCGTGCGCGACGCCCGCCAGCCGAAGCCGCCCTCCACCGCGCCGACGTTGACGATCGCCCTGGCGCCGCGGTACGCGTTCGCGGGGTCGTCCTCCCACGTCGGGATCCACTCGAGCACCGCGCCGAGCACCTCGCGCGCGCGCAGGATCGAGTTGCGGTCTCGCCGCCCCTCGCTGAACGCCGTGTGGACGAAGTCGCCATGGACGCGGATCCGCACCCAGAGCGCGCCGAAGTGGCCCAACACGACCTTGCCCTCCGTCGGCTCGCCGAGCAGGCACATGTCGGCGACGCCGCCGTGCGAGACGAGGTAGCGCGTCCCGGCCGCGTAACCGCGGTACTGCGCCCCCTGCGCATCGCCCTGCTGCGTCTTCTCGATCTCGCCGCAGACGGCCGCGATCAGGACGTCGCCGCGCAGCCGCACCCCGGCATCCTGCAGCGCCCGCACCGCCTCGACGTAGCACGCGACCGCGCCCTTCATGTTCGAGATGCCGAGCCCGTAGAGCCGGCCGTCCCGTTCGAACGCGTGCGGCTGGAACCCCGGGACGCTCCGCAGCCACGGCTCGCGGCCCGAGTACGACGTGTCGAGGTGCCCGTTGAACATCAGCGACTTTCCGCCGCCGGCGCCGGGCCAGGTGCCGAGCGCATTCGCGCGTCCCTCCTCGACCTGCTGCCACTGCACCTGCAGGCCGAGCGCCTCGTAGAGCTCGACCATCAGCCGCGCCGCAGGCTCCTCGTCGCCGGTGAAGCTCGGCACGTTGACGAGCCGCGTCGCGGTCTCGACGAGCCTGTCACGGTCGACCTTCATTGGCGGAAGTGAGGGAGGACGCGCTCGCCGAAGAGCCGGATCTGCTCGTGGCGGTCGGCACCCCACAGCTCGAGCATCACGTGCGTGCAGCCGGCGTCGCGGTATTCCTCGATCGCCGCGATGCAGTCGGACGGCGTGCCTGCGATCGGCCGGCACTTGTCGAGCAGGGCGTCGGAGACCTGGGCCTTCGCGGCGAGGCGGCCGCCCTGCTCCATCGCCTCGGCGACCGGCCGGATCTCGTCCTGCTCGATCCCGGCCAGCTCGAGCAGCGTGTCGGCCGCGCCCTGGATGTTCTGCACCTTGTTCGCGAGATACATCCCCGCGATCTCGCGGGCGCCGTCGCGCCCCGCGCCGCGGTCCGACTCGTGGATCGAGGCGACGACGGTGCAGCCGACGTCGATCTCGCTGCCGACGTTCTCGCGCGTGTAGCGGACGAAGGCCGGCGTCGTGATCGAGGGAGTGAGGCAGCCGTCGGCGATCTCGCCGGCGAGCTGTTGCATCTTCGGCGCGGTGGCGGCGACGTAGACGGGCGGCACCTCCCGCGGAGCATGAGCGTCCGCGGCGAGCGCGGGGACGTCGGCGCTCCACGTATCGCCGTCGTAGTCGAACCGCTCGCCGGAGAGGACGCCGCGCGCGATCGTCACGGCGTCGCGCATCGGCCCGAGCGTCTTCTTCGTCTGCGTCTTCGTGTTGTTGAGGAAGATCTTCGACGTCCCGAAGCCGAGGATGAACCGGCCCGGGCCGGCCGCCTCCTGCACCACGCGAGCGTCCATCGCCGCCTGCACGGGATGCCGGGTCGACGCGGCGATGATCCCCCAGCCGATCGTGAGCCGCTTCGTCTCATGGGCCATGAGCGCTCCGACGCCCGTCGACGAGCGCGCCTCCATGCCGTGCTTGCGCCACCACGGGTAGGCCTCGGCGAGCCAGATCGTGTCCATCCCGGCCTCGTCCATGGCACGAGCCGAGGCGAGCATCTCGTCGAGCGGCTCCATCGTGAGCTGCATGACGCCGATCCGGAGCGGCGGCATGCCCACTCAGTCTTCGGTCGAAGTCGTCGGCCCCTCGGGCTCGGCCTCGTACGCCTCGGGCGAGGCGGGGCTGATCCCCTCCTCGGCGCCGTGCGTCGCCGGCTCGCCGCCGCCGGCCGCCGCCTCCTGCACCTGCTTGTCGAGCGCGCCGAGGACGTGCTGCACCTGCTGGTTCACGATCGGCTGCAGGACGCGCTGGCCCATCGAGCCCACCGGCCCGAGGATCTTCACCTCGGCGCTCCACGCCATCTCAGTCCCGCCCGCGGCCGCGTCGGTGAGCGTGAACGACGTCTCCATGTTCATCATCGCGCCGACGCCGTTGCCCTTGATCGCGAGCTTCGCGAACTCCGGCTCACGCTCCTCGACCTTCTCCATGTCCACCTTCATCTTCAGCCCGCCGAGGCCTAGCGGGATCTTGACGTTCGCCGTCCAGCGGCGGTCGTCGTGGATGTCGAAGCTCTCGACGCCGGGCATTGTCTTCGCCATCGACGACGGGTCGTTCAACACCTGCCACACCGTCGCCCGCGGCGCCTCGAACGTCCGCTCGCCGGAGACGTTCATGCGCGCTCCTGCAGCAGCCGCCAGACGCGCTGGTACGGGTTGTGGCTGTCCGTGACGATCGCGCCGGTAGCGTCCTGGATCGCCGCGCAGACGGCATGGATGCCGGCGCCGCCGCCCTCGCCCATGCCCTTCGTCCCAAGCGGCGTGAACGGCGACGGGCTCTCGATCGCGCCCGTGGCGAGCGGCGGCATGTCGAGGGCGTGCGGGACGTGGTAGTCGTAGAAGTTGGGCGTCAGCAAGTTGCCGTCCTCGTCGTACTCGTATGTCTCGTGGATCGCGGCGCCGATCGCCTGCGCGGTCGCGCCCATCACCTGTCCCTCGACGATCTGCGGGTTGATCCGCTTGCCGCAGTCGTCGACGGCCGCGTAGTCGACGATCTCGTACGCGCCGGTCTCGGGGTCGACCTCGACCACGGCGACGTGGACCTGCGCGGCGTACGTGAGCGTGAGATTGCCGAACTTCCGCTCGACGTCCGGCACCTCGAACGGCGGCCGGTAGACGTAGCGGCAGTTGAGCGTCACGTCGAGATCCTCCGGCAGGCCCGCGTTGTTCGCATTGATGATCGCGCCGCAGGCCATGAAGGGGAGGAACGCGTCGTGGTTGTCCTTGATCCGGACGCCGCCGTCGGCGAGCTCGAGCGCCTCCGCCGGCACGCCGCCGAAGACGGCGCCTGCGAGCTTCTTGATCTCCGCGGCGAGCATGTCGGTCGCGCCCTTCACGGCGCCGAGGCCCGTGACGGCGAATTGGCTCGCGTACGTGCCGGAGAAGCCGGCGTGCGAGTTCCAGTAGCTGTCGTGGCCGGCGCGGACGTGCACGTCATCGACCGAGCAGCTGAGGATGTCGGCGACGACCTGCGCGGCGGTCGTCTCGTGCCCCTGGCCCTGCGGCGTCGTGCCGAGCGTGACCACGATCTCGCCGAAGATGTCGAGCTTGACGGTCGCCACCTCGTTGTTGCCCGAGAACTGGAGCTCCGGGTTGATCAACCGCGACTGGCCGAAGTTGTTCGTGCCCGAATCGAGCGTCGAGCCGATCCCGACGCCGAGCAGCTTCCCGCGCTCCTTCGCGTCGGCGCGCTTGGCGGGGATCGAGTCGTAGTCGATCAGCTCGAGCGCGAGGTCGAGCATCGCGGCGTAGTCGCCGGAGTCGTAGATGCAGCCGTTCGGCGTTTCGTACGGCATGTCCTCGGCGCGTATGTAGTTCCGCTTGCGCACCTCGACGGGGTCCAGGCCGAGCTCCCGGGCAACGATGTCGATCACGCGCTCGGTGAACCAGAGGTGCTGCATGCGCGAGTAGCCGCGGTTCGGTGACACGGGCGCCTTGTTCGTCGCGACCTGCGTGAACTCGAGCTCGATGTGGCGCCACCGGTACATCCCCGGTGTCACCTGCGCCCAGATCACGCCGCCGAGCGGCTCGTAGCGGAGCCACGCGCCGGCGTCGTCGAGCGCCTTCGTCCGGAAGCCGAGCAGCGTGCCGTCGTTCTTGACGGCGACCTCGGTGTCCTCGAACCAGCGCTCGTTGCCGTGCGACATCGAGAGGTGGAAGTCGGTGCGCCACTCCGTCCACTGCACGGGACGGTTGAGCTTGCGCGCGAGGAGGCAGCAGACGACGAGCTGCGGATGCGAGGTGATCTTGTTGCCGAAGCCGCCGCCGATGTCCTGCGTGACGAAGCGGAGCTTGTCGAGCCCCACCTTCATCGCCGGCCCCATCATGATCGCGGCGAAGCCGGGGAACTGGTTGTTCGTGTGGATCGTCCACTGCCCGACGCCGCGGTTGAACTCGACGAGCGCCCCGTCGCACTCGAGCGGCGTCGAGTTGAAGCGGTGGAAGTGGAGCTCCGGGATCTTCACCACCCGGTCGGCCTCGGCGAAGGCGGCATCGAGATCGCCCCACTTGTAGAGGCCTGTCCACATCAAGTTCCCGCCGGCGTCGTCGTGGAGCACCGGCGTCTCGGAATCCTGCGCCCGCCGTGCGTCGACGACCGCCGGCAGCGGCTCGTAGTCGACCTCGACGAGCTCGGAGGCGTCGCGCGCGAGCTCCCGCGTCTCGGCGACGACCGCGACGACCGGCTCGCCGACGTAGCGCACCTTGCCGAGGGCGAGCGCGTAGTCCTTGATGTTCGCGCCCGGCACGCTCGAGATCTGGAAGAACGGATCGGTGAGCGCGGCCACCTCCTCACCGGTCAGCGTGCCGTAGACGCCGTCGATCGCCTCGGCCGCAGAGACGTCGACGCGCGTGATGTGCGCGTGCGCGTACGGGCTGCGCACGAAGTGGAGGTAGCCCATCCCGTGCCGCTTGACGTCGTCGACGAAGACGCCCTCGCCCTGCAGGAGCCGCTTGTCCTCCTTGCGCGGGACGCTCTGGCCGCCCCAGCCCTTCTGCACCTCGACGGGTGCGGGAGCGAGCGTCGTCTCACTCATTTGGCCACCGACTTCACAGCCTCGAAGATGTTCCAGTAGCCGGTGCAGCGGCAGATGTTGCCCTGCAGCGCCTTCTTGATCTCCTCGTCGGACGGGCTCGGGCTCTCGCGCAGGAGCGCGGTCGCGCTCATCAGCATCCCCGGCGTGCAATAGCCGCACTGGAGGGCGTGGTGCTCGTTGAACGCCTGCTGGAGCGGCGTCAGCTCGCCGTCCTCGCTGAGCCCTTCGACGGTCTCGATGCTCGCGCCGTTCGCCTGGACGGCAAGGAGCATGCAGCTCTTCACGAGCACCCCGTCGAGGATCACCGAGCAGGCGCCGCAGTTGCCGGTGTCGCAGCCGACGTGGCTGCCCGTGAGGTCGAGGTCGTCGCGCAGGAAGTGGATGAGGAGCTTGCGCGGCTCGACGTCCCGCTCGTACGCCGTCCCGTTGACGGTGACCGTGACGTCCATCAGCGGCCCGCCGCCTCCTGCGCGGCGCGCGTTGCGAGCACCTCGGCCAGGTGTGTGCGGTACTCGCTCGAGGCGTGGACGTCCGATGGCGGCATGAGGCTCGCCGCGCGGACGGCGTCCGCGACTCCGTCCGGCGTTTCGGCGGTGACGAGCACCGGCACAGCGTCGACGCAGCCGAGCGCGACGCGGACCGCGCCGTTGACGCTGGCTGCGGCGTTGCAGATGCACGTCCCATCGGCGCCGAGGGTGACCGCCGCGAAGCCGTCCTTCTTGCCGGCGGGAACGCTGATGCGCGTCAGGAGCTCTCCCGGCCCGACCGCGGTGAGGTAGACGCCGAGGAAGAACTCCTCCGCGGACACTTCGCGCTCTCCGCCGGCACCGGCGATCGTCATCCGCGCCCCGACCGCGACCATGAGCGGAGGCAGGTGGTTAGTCGGGTCGTTCGAGCAGACGTTGCCGCCGATGGTGCCGCGGTTCCGCACCTGGACGTCGGCGATCGTGGCGCAGACCTCGCCGAGGATGGGGCGCGCCTTCGCCTCCGCGGAGCGAATGAGCTCGGTGTACGTCGTCATCGCTCCGATCGTCAGCGTCCCGTCGCCGGCGAGCTCGATCCCGCGCAGCTCCTCGAGCCCGTTCAGGTCGACGAGCATGTCCGGGGAGGCCGCGCGGGCCTTCATCACGTTGATCATCGTCTGGCCGCCGGCGAGCGCGCGGGCGCCGTCGTTCGCCGCGAGCAGCTCCAGCGCCTCCCCTACGGACGTCGGCTTTGCGTACTCGACCTCGCGCAGCAGCACGAGGCGATCCTATCCAGGTCTACGCGACGGGTTCAGCGTGGATGCGGTGCAGCGATTCCTTGAGCCGTCCGCCGGCGCGTCCCGCGCGCACCGCGAGTATCTCCGCGAGCATCGAGAGCGCCGTCTCGGCCGGCGTGTCCGCGCCGATGTCGAGACCCGAGGGCCCGGCGATGCGGTCGAGGTCGTCCTCGTCGACGCCGCGCTCGAGCAGGAGCCCGCGCCGCCGCTCCTGGTTGCGCCGCGAGCCGAGCGCACCGACGTAGAACGCGTCGGTGCGGAGGACGGCTTCGAGCAGCGGCAGGTCGAACTTGTCGTCGTGCGTGAGGACGAGGACGGCGGTGTCGAAGTCGGGCTGTACCTGCGCGAGCGCCTCGTCCGGCCAGAGGAGGAGGAGCTCGTCGGCGCTCGGGATCCGCTCGCGCGTGGCGAAGGTAGCGCGGGCGTCGGCGACGACAGTGCGCCAGCCAAGCACCTTCGCGGCTCGGCAAAGGGCCTCCGCGGTGTCGACCGCGCCGTCGCCCAGCTGGATGGCATGGCTGCGGCCGCGCCGGCGGGCCGACTGTACGAGCTCCGCGTCGTCCAGCCGCTCGCCCACCCCGTCACCGGCGACGACGGTCAGCGTCACCTCGGAGCGTTCCTCGTCGCGCAGCTCCTCGACGAAGACGTCGATCTCGCCGCCGCACGGGAGGCCGATCCCGAGGGCCATATCGTCGGTGATCCCGTAGGTGACGAGGCGCGGGCCGGATCCGGCGAGCACCTCTTGCGCGGCGAGGACGACGTCGCTCTCGACGCAGCCGCCGGAAACGGAGCCGGCAAGCTCGCCCTGCTCGCTCACGGCGAGCTTGGAGCCGACCGGCCGCGGCGCCGAGCGGCGCGTGGCGACCACGGTCGCGAGAGCGACCCGCCGTCCCCCCTCACGCCAGCGCGCGGCCTGCTGCAATGGCTCGTCCATTCCGGTCAATGTATCGACGTGGCCGAGCATCGCGACCGGGAGCGGCTGCGGGAAACGTTCGGCACCGTCACCCAGCTGTACGACCGCGCGCGGCCCGAGTATCCGGCGGCGGTCTTCGACGACCTCGC
>Ga0209474_10003789_pt1 | contig 13185 bp, 12 predicted proteins | sample GraSoiAngelo_145_FD_185902 | JGI IMG/M metagenome (GOLD analysis project Ga0209474, IMG submission 185902) | Grasslands soil microbial communities from the Angelo Coastal Reserve, California, USA - 14_1009_05_20cm (SPAdes) (version 2) | ecosystem: Environmental > Terrestrial > Soil > Grasslands...
GTTCCAGATCATGGCGGCTTCGATCATGCGGCGACCTCCCCAACGCGCTTGATCGTATGGGCCGGCGGCCGGGCCGGATAAATCGCGCCATAGGCGCTCGGCAAGGGACCCGGCCGGCAGACGTAGACCTCTTCTTCCGGGTTGTCGTCGATGACAAACCCGGCGCTGCGCAGCATCGCCTTCATGCAGGCCCGGTTCGGCACCCACCAATTGGTATTGTCGCCGGAATACCGGTGCTCGATGAACGACAGCCGCGGATAGCTCGGCCGCTCGAAGATCGCGGTCTCGCTAAAGGGGTAATCCGGGTCGAGCGGCTCTTCGCCGGGATCGCCCCGCTGCATCGACTGGCAGACGAACAGATCGCCGACGACGTGCTCGCGGATCAGATCGAGCGCCAGCAGCGGGTGACGCAAATGATAGAGAACGCCGAGAAACAGCACGAGGTCGAAGCGCTCGGCCAATGCGCCAACGTCATAGACCGAGAGCTGCGCGAACTCTATGTCGAGCCCGGTCACCTGTGACGCAAAGCGCGCCTGGCGCAAATAGCCTTCGTCATAATCGATGCCGAGCACGCGCGCCGCGCCACGGCGCTTCATCTCCAGCGAATAGAAGCCGGCATTGCAGCCGATATCGAGCACGCTCTTCCCGGTCAGGTCGGCCGGGATCGCCTGCGCGAAACGGCACCATTTCACCGCGGGGTAGTCCCCGAGGAAATGGTCTGGCGCCGTCTTGACACCGTTGAGGTCGAGGTTATGGAACCAGGGCCCGAGCGCCAGCACCTTGTCGCGGATCTCGGCGGCGGATAGCTCCGGCATCAGCGGCGCCTCGCGGCGATGTGGCGGGGGGTGACCGGGAAGGGCGCGATGCTCGGCGCGGACGTCGCTTCGGCGAGCAGCCGCATCGCCTCCCGATAGCCGCCGAGCGTCCCGACATCGACATAGGCAGTGCCTGCCGGCACCGCGACGGCCTCGCCCCCGGCGGCGAGATAGGCGTTGACCAGCGTGCCGATGTATTCGTCACGCCCGCGCCGCCGCCGCCATAGCCGGTAGAGCTCGTGCAACACCGCACCCGGCATGCTGAAGGCGCCCCACACCCAGTTCGATGCGGCGCCCTCGCGCTTGACCTGGATTTCGCGAACCCGTCTCTCGCTGTCGCTGACCACGGCGTCGAACAGCTCCGGACGCGCGACCGGAAAAGTGAGAAAGGCGAGCTTGTCGCCGGGCAGACGCGAAAACGCATCTTCTGGCAGCCAGATCGTGTCCGGCAGCCCGACCAGCACCGGCTCCTCGGGGCGGACAAACGGCACCGCGCGAAAGATCGCATCGCACAGCCCCTTCGCCTCCGGCTGCACGACGTAGACGATCGCGGCCCTGCCTGTCTCCTTACTGCCGATCTCGCCGCCGTAATATTGCAGGATGTCGAACTTCCAGCGCGAGATCACAAAACAGATTTTGTCGGCGCCGCCCTGCAGCATGCGCTCGATCAGGTATTCGCTGACCGCCCGCGGCCGCTCGATGCCGTCATCCTGACGGCTGCCGACCGGGGCAAATTCCTTCGAGAAAGCCAAGGGCTGGATGCGGGTGCCGTTGCCGGCGGCGGGAATGATGCCCCACATGGCTCAAGCCTCCATCGGCGCGGCGGGCCGCCGGTTCGACACGACATCGCCCGCATTCGACAGCAGCGCCACCAGCTCGTCGGCGCGGCGGTCGGCGGTATGGTCGGCCAGCACGCGGGCTCGGGCCGCCTCACCGATGCGGTCGATTTCGGCGTCGCTCAAATCGAGCACTGCCAGCACGTCCTCGCTCGTGCGTACGATCAAAATTTCGCGCTCCGGCACGAAGAACTCGTCGAGGCCGTCCCACCAGTCGCTGAGCACCGGCGCGGCACAGGCCGCGGCCTCGAACAACCTCCCGGACGGGCACCAGCCGCTCGCCGCCATCGCTTGGCGCGTCACGTTCAGCGTCGCGCGGGCGGCCGCGTAAAATCGCGGATGATCCCCCTGCGCGACATGGCGCCAGAAGAAGATGTTGTCGGTCCAGGCGAAATCTTGCGGGTATTGCACGCCGCCGATCACAAAGCGCAGCGCCGGCCGCTGCCGCGCCGGTTCGAGAAACAGCGCATCGACCGCATCTTGCCGGTCGGCGGCATAAGTACCGAGATACGATAACGCGGCGCGCGGCCCGGCAGCTGGCGAGACCGGCTGATAACGGTCAGGGTCGACGCTGCCGTAGAGCGGCGCCACGCGGCGGGCGCCGAGTTGTTCTGAGAGCGCCCGCAGCGCCGCGCCGCCGGTATAGCTCAGCACCAGATCGAACGGCGCAAGGCCGCGCGGGCCGATCGCTTCGAGCGGTTCGCCGGCGGCGAGCCGCGCCAGGGTCACCGGCGTATCGAGATCGTAAAACACGTGCAGCCCGGGCGCTTCGAGCACCAGCTCGGTGGCCCCGATCCCGTCCGGGCAATAGGAAGTCACCATCCCGGCATCGGCATCCGCCAACTCGCGCTCGGCCGATGGCCGCACTGCCTCCCATTCGTCGTACAGGACGAGCCGACCGCCCTCGATCTCGGTCAGGTCGCGGTGCTGTGCGTAATACGGAACGTCGTGCTCGAAAAACACGACAATATGCCCGTCGCTCGCCAGCGCGCGGATCAGCGCCCGCCACAAGACGGCATGGCCGTTGCCCCAGGAGGAGCTGACCGAAAGACCAAAAATGACGAGCTTCATCGCGGCGGCGACACCTTCAATCGCGACGGCGTGTCGGTTGCCTCGTCGCCGGAAAACGCGGCGATTGACCCCGAGTTGCATGCCGCTTCCCGCGCCGCCGCTTTGCGCGGGCGCGACGGCGCCACGACCTCCTCGACATAGCTTTCGAGCAAGGCGGCGCGATGCGCCGCGGTGTGCGAAGCGAGCACGCGGCGCCGGGCATTCAGCGCCAGCTGCCGCCGCTCGGCATCGCTCGTCTCACGGGTGAATCGAAAGACATCGCCGCTATTGCGCGCCACCAGAATTTCCCGGTCAGGCTCGAAGATCGTCGCCAGACCCGCCCATTCGTCGCTGATGATCGGCACGCCGCACGCCGCCGCCTCGAACAGCCGCACGCTCGGCGAGTAGCCCCAGCGCACCATGTCGGCGCGCGTGACGTTCAGCGTAAAGCGCTGACGGCCATAGAACCAGGCATGCCGGTCGGGGCCGACATGCTCGATCCGTTCTACATTCTCCGGCCATTTCAGATCGCCGGGGTAGAGCGGGCCGGCAACCGCGAAACGCGCCTCCGGCCACCGCCGTGCCGGCTCGCACAGCAATTTATCGAGCACCGGCTGGCGATCGGCGCTGTAGGTGCCGAGATAGCCCAACGCCCAACACGGCTCGGCCGCAGAGCCCGGCTTGTGGTGCTCGGGATCGACCGCGCAATAGAGGGCGCGCGCCGCCGGCGCCCCGTAATGCCGCTCGATCTGGCGCAACACCGGCCCGCCCGTGAAGGAGAGATAGAGGTCAAAGCCGGGCACCAGCTCCGGCCGTAGATATTCGCAGCTGCCGTCGGCCAGCGAAGCCATCGTTACCGGCGTATCGATGTCGTAGAACGCAGTGACGCCGCGCGCGACCTGCTGGATCAGCATGGCGACCGCAATTCCGTCGGGCACATAGGAGCCGAGGATCACGAGGTCGGCCTCGGCGAGCTCGCCACGCCAGCGGCGGCGCAGTGCCACAACATCATCGTAAAGCCGAACCGTGCCGAACGGCGGCCGCCGCAGATCGCGGTGTTCGCGATACCACGGCTTGTCGCATTCGAGAAACAGCACCTCGTGGCCGCGCCGGCACAGTGCCCGCATCAGGCTGCGATAGGTGGTGGCGTGGCCATTGCCCCAGGAGGAGGTGATCGACAGCCCGAGGATGACGATGCGCAATCGGCGCGGCGCGGCGGGCAATACCGTCGCGCTCACGGCAGCCTCCCGGCGAGCACGTCTTCGACCAGCCTGACCCGCTGCGTGTAGGTATGTTCGGCCAGCGCTCTGGCGCGCGCCGCGGCACCGATCCGGCGCGCCGCCGCCGGGGTCAGCCGGGCGAGCTGCTCGGCGACCGCCGGCCCGTTTTCGGCAACCAGGATCTCGCGGCCGGGTTCGAAGAACAGCTCGATCCCCTGCCACGCATCGGTAATCAGGCAGGCGCCGGCACCCGCCGCTTCGAACACGCGGGTCGCCGGGCTGTAGCCATTCGACGCCATGCTGTCGCGGCTGACGTTCAAAACTGCAAGGCAGGACGCGTTGAAGGCGTTGTGGTCGGCGGTATAGAGGTGGCCGATATAGCCGACATTCCGCGGTATCGGCTTGTCGCCCCAGCCGGCGCCGGCGAGCAAAAAGCGCCGGTCGTGCAATTCGCCGGCGACGGCCAGAAAAAACTCCTTGATGCGCCGCTCGCGGTCGGGCAGCCGGTTGGCGACCAGGCCGAGATCGCACGCGAAACGCGGCTCGGGCGGCTCCGGATGGTGGGTCGCCGGATCAAGTCCATTATAGATCGGCACGCAGGCCCGGGCGCCGAACCCCTGGTAGGCCTCAACGACAGGCGGTCCGCCGCCATATGTGAACACGATATCAAATTGCGGGATCAGCGCGTGAAACGGATCCCCGAGATCATTGGCGATGCGGTCGAGCGTTGCCGGCGCGTCGACATCCCAGAAAGCGGCGAGAGAGCCCTTACGCCGCAATTGCGGAATGCGCGCTTCGAGCAGCCGGTCGAACACGCCGACCCCGCTCGCCTTGACCAGGAGATCGGCACCGCCGGCCTGCTCCAGCGCATGTTCGACACCGTCCTCGGTGGCCGGATACACCACGATCCGCGCCCAATCCGGGTCGGCGATGTCGCGGTGTTTCTGCCGGTCGAAGGCGTCGGGCTCGTAAAACGTGATGCGGTGACCATTGGCGGCGAGCGCCTGCAACACGCCGCGATAATAGGTGGCGGCGCCGTTCCAGTAGGCCGAGACGAGGCTCGATCCGAAAAAGGCGATGTCGAGGCTCATTGCGCGGCCGCCATTGCCCCCACCCTATCCTCCCCCGTGAGCAAGGGAGGATTAAGGAGGGGGCGCCCGAGGGTACGGCAAATCGCGAGCAGCTCATCGACCCGGTGAGCGCAGCTGTGACGCTCGACAACCGTCGCGCGTCCCTGCGCGCCGAGCGCCGCCGCGAATTCGGGGTCGGCGCGCAACGACGCCAGGTGATGCCGCATCGCCTCGCCGTCACGCGCGACGAGGTAATCCTCGCCCGGTGCGAACAGTCCGTCCTGGTCCTGCCACGGCGCCGAGATCAGCGGAATGCCGCAGGCCAGCGCCTCGAACACGCGGATCGTCGGAATCCCCGGCAACGCCTCGGCATAGGGCCGCCGCGGGATGTGCACGGTCATATGCGCCGCGGCGAAAGCAAAGGGAGCGCGAAAATTAGGCAGGTAGCCGGCGAAGTCGATGCCGGCGTCGGCGAGCATCGCCTGCCCCTCCGGCGGATAACGCACCCCGTGGACCCGCGCCGCCAGCCCCATCGATTTGATCGGCCGAATCAGAAATTCGCCGAGCTCGACGGTGCGCTCCTCATCGCCCCAATTGCCGATCCACACGAGGTCGCACTGCTTGCGGATCTCGGGGTGGGGACGAAACAGGGTCAGATCGGCCGCCTCGTGCCAGGTGAAGACTTGCCGGCCCCAGCCATGCCGCCGATAGGCGTCGCGCAGCACATCGCCAAAGGCGAGCACCCCGTCGAAACCGTCGAGATCGAAAGCGGCAATCGCCTCCCTGTCAGTCACCATCCGATGATGCGTATCGTGGAACAGCAGCAGATACCGCCCACCGCGGCGACGATGCGCGGCGATGCGCTCGACCAAGGCCGGCTCGTTCCATTCATGCACCAGCACGACATCGGCGCCGTCGAGCGCCCGATCCAAATCGAGCCATGCGGGGTCGTAGACGGTGACCGGCAGATCGGGATAGGACTCGCGCCACGCTTCGAGCGCCGTCTCGCCCTGTTGGGCAACCAGATTGCCGGCGCTCCACCCATCCGACGGCTCGAACGCCCTGACCGCGATGCCGCGGCGCTGACATTCGCCGAGCACGCCGCGCAAGAAATGCGCGTTGCCGTGGTTCCAGTCGGATCGCAGCGAATGGCAAAACAGCACGAGTTTCGTCATCACGCGACCTCGCGCTGCGCCGGCGCAGCGACCATTTCGCGGTACAGCGCCGCATAACGGCCGGCCATCGCCTCGCGCGAAAAACCGCGCGCCCGCTGTTGCGCCGCGAAACCCCAGAGTGCCCGATCGCTCTCATCCTCGATCAGGTGGCGCAGCGCACTGCGCCATGTCGCGCGGTCATCGGGCGCGACGAATAGCGCCGCGCCCTCCCAACTCTCGCGCAAGGACGGGATGTCGCCGAGCACCAGCGCACAGCCGCTCGCCGCCGCTTCGAGGATGCCGAGACCGAACGGTTCGTACCGCGCCGGCGCGGCAAAGATCGCAGCGCGGCCGAGACGCACCGCCATTTCGGCCGGGCTCAGCACACCGAGCGGGCGAGCCGCCGCAAACCGCGCGGTGCCGCCCTCCGGATTTGTTTCCGGACCGGCAATCTCGACCGGCCAGGCGAGCCCGGCCGCAACCTCGTCAAGCACGGCGAGGTTCTTGGCGGCGTCCCACAGCCGGCCCGCCGCCATAACGACTGGCCGTTTCGAGCGCGGCATATGGGCGGCGAGATCGATGCCGTTCGGGATCACCAGCGCGTCGTCGCGGCTCAGCGCGTAGTGGCGCGCGAGATCGTCGAGCACCGCGCGGCTCGGCGCGACAATCCGGTCCGCCATCATCAACCCAGCGGCGACCTCCCTCCGGTAATCGTCCCATTCCGCGGGTGCGGGCTCACGATGCACCGCCTGCCACCAGGACAGGACATCGGAATGCGAGACGGCCAGGATCGGGCAATCCATGTCGATCCGTGCGTGCGCATAGCCGTTGACATGGACCAGCCCGGCACCGTGCCGCCGTGCCAACGAGACCAGCCAATGACGGCTTGCCGCGAGATCAGCCTCGGCGCCCGCCATCCATTCGAGGCGATAGGGCGCCTCCTCGAATACGACGTTCGCAAGCCGGCCGATAGCAGAGCGCTGCGCCGGGCTCGGCGCCGGTCCCAACACAGCGAGGACGAAACGGAATTCGGGCAGGGCGGCGCACAGGGTCAGCGCGTAGTTCCACACCCCGCCGACGGCGTCGGCGGTCATCAACACGGTCGGTCGGTGGTCGGCGGAGCTCGGCATCACCCGGCCGCGATTTCCAGCTCGGCGAGACGGCGCGGCCGCGCCTCCTGGATATCGCTGAAGCTCGAATAGCGGTCGAGGTAGTAGTCGAGGGCGCGCTCCCATGCGTCATCGTCGGGGAGGCCCCACATGCGGCGATATTCCGGCGAGCCGGGATAGGGGAACAGCGGCACCGGTTCGTTGGCCCACACGCCGTGCCGCTGCAACTCCTGGCGCCAGCGGGCGATCAGCGCGGGGTCGTCGCCCTCGGTCATGATCAGATTGGCCTGCACAAACGGCACCGAGCGCTTGGCGTGCAGCAGCCGATCGCGCAAATCCTCGGTCGATAGCTTGCAGTCTTTGTCGAGCCAGTCGCGGCCCGCCGGGGTCAGGCTCTCGACACCGGCCTCGATCGAGACGCAGCCGGCGCGGCCGAGCAGGTCCAGCATGTCGGGTCGCCATAGATCGATCCGCGTCTGGATGCCGAACTCAACCCGGCGCTCCGCCACGGCTTCGAGCAGCTCGCGCCACGGCAGGAAGATCTCGTCGATGAAATAGACATAGGTCGCGCCGGCGGCGATCAGCCCGTCGAGCTCGTCGAGGATCGTTGCCAGCGAGCGGCGGCGATAACGGTCGCGGAAATTGTCCTTGGCGCAGAAGGTGCAATGATACGGGCAGCCGCGCGACACTTCCATCTCGGCGCCGGGGCCGTGGAGCGCGGCATCGAAACGATGGTGATGGTGCGCATGCTGCTGTACCGCGTCACGCGGCCAGCGCAAGGCCGGCAAGCGGGTCATGTCGACGGCTTGGGGGCCGCCCTGCACGCCAATGTCGTCGCCGTCGCGCCGCGCCAAGCCGGCGATCTCGCCCCAGCCTTCGCGCGGCGTCTCCGCCAGCCTGACCAGCACTTCCTCGCACTCGCCCTGTATGGCGGCATCAACGTCGAGCTTCTTCAGCGCGATCCGCGGCGTCGTCGAGGCATGCGGGCCGACCGCGACGGTCAGCGCATCGATCCCGCTCAGCGCGGCTAGGGTCTGTTGCGGCACCCGCAACTCCGGCGGCGCGCAGCGCCAGAACAGATAGCTCGGCGCCGTCGTCATGACGATCATGTCAGGCGCGAAATCGGCGACCTGGTCGGCCAGGACCGAATCGTCGATGCCCTCGGCCTGTGCGTCGAAAATCGCGGCGTCGTGGCCGGCCTCGGCGAGCAATGTCCGCGCATAGCCGTACTCAAGCGGCAGATGCGGCTCGCGGCAGCCGAAATAGATGCTGCCGTCAAACGACCAGGGCGGGTTGACCAGGGCGATCTTCATCGCAGAACCGTCATTGCGCCGCCGCTCGCATCGGCGCGGCCTCGCCGCGGCTTGCCATCAGCCAAGCGTGCAGACGGCGGACGCCGTCGTTGACGCCGATTTGCGGCCGCCAGCCGGTAAGGCGGCTGAACTTGCGGATGTCGCTGACATACCAGCGCTGGTCGCCGACCCGCCAATCGCCAAAGGCGACCGGCGGACGACACCCGTTCAGCACGGCGATGCGGTCGATCAGCTCCAACAGGCTCAGCGTGTTTTCCGGCCCGCCGCCGATATTGAACGCCTCGCCGGCGATCTCAGGCAGGCGCCGTTCGGCGATCAGAAACGCCTCGACCAGATCCTCGACAAACAGCGCGTCGCGGACCTGCTTGCCATCGCCATAGATCGTGATCGGTTGCCCGTCGGCGGCGCGCAACATGAAATGCGCCAGCCAGCCTTGATCCTCAGTGCCGTTCTGATGCGGCCCGTAGATGCAGCTCATGCGGAAAACAGCGGTCGGGAGCCCATAGCTGCGGGCATAGTCGAGTACGTACTGATCGGCCGTGCCTTTCGAGCAGCCGTAGGGGCTGTGGAATTGCAGCGCGCGGCTCTCGGCGATGCCGCGGCGCGCCAACTCACTGCGCGGCATATAGCGGCTTCCGGATGCCGTCAGGTCGATGTCGTCGATCGCGCCGTATACCTTGTTCGTCGAGGTGAAGATCAGCCGCGTATCGGCGCCGCGAGCGCGCAGCGCCTCCAGCAAATCGAGCGTGCCGCGGGCATTGACGGCAAAGTCCTCTTCCGGATTTTCGAGGCTCGTCGTCACCGCGACCTGAGCGGCGAAATGAAACACGGTGCCGGTCTCGGAAAGCGCCGCGCGCAGCCGCGCGCCGTCGCGCAGATCGGCCACTTCGACCTGCAGGCGGGCGCGGTGTTGCGCCAACAGCCACCGCAAATTCGCTTCCGATCCGGGCCGCGCGAGACTGTCCAAGATGCGCACCCGGCGCCCCTGGCGCAGCAGCCGGTCGGCCAAATTGGTGCCGACAAAACCCGCGCCGCCGGTGATCAGCACCGGTTTGCGTGCAGCCCGTCCGCCCGGCTCTGCAGCCGCCAATCTCATAGCGTCAAGCCGCGTGATGCCAACGCCGCCCGCGCCTCGCCGACGCGATCGACCGCGACGCGGCCGTCGAGCCAATGGACCAGCTTCTGCAGGCCGGCCGCCAGCGTTGTTCGCGGCTGGTACCCGAGCGCGGCCCGCGCCTCGCTGATATCGGGAAAGCAATGGCGCACATCACCGATACGGCATTCGCCGGTGATTTCCGGCTCGATCGGCACACCGAGCGTGTCAGCGAGCAGTCGCGCCGCGTTTTTGATGCTGACCGGCGAGCCGCTGCCGATATTGAGGGCACACCCGATGGCGTTATCGCTGATCAGCGCCAGGCGACAGGCCTCGGCGATATCATCGACATAGACGAAATCGCGGCGCTGCTCGCCATCTTCGAAGATCAATGGCGGGCGGTCGTTCAACAGACGCGAGGCAAAAATCGCCAAGACGCCGCTATAGGGGTTCGAGAGCGCTTGGTGCGGCCCGTAGACGTTGAAGAACCGCAACGCCACGGTCGGGATGTCGTAGGCGTCGCCGACCATCAGGCAGAGACGCTCCTGGTCGTATTTCGACAGCGCGTAGACCGAGCAGATCGATGGCGCCTTGCTCTCGGGGGTCGGCACCGCCTCCAGTTTGTGCCCGGCCTCGTCGACCGGGTCCCACACCGCGCGTTTCAGCTGCCGCGCCTTGCGTTCGGCGTTATGAATCAGCCGCCCGTCCGCCGTGCGGTACATCCCCTCGCCGTAGATGCTCATGCTGGAGGCAACCACCAGCCGGTCGAACGGCCGTCGCTTCGCGCGCTCGATCATCGCTTCGAGCAGCACGGCAGTGCCGCGTCCGTTGACATCGGTATAGTCGGCCATCTCGTACATGCTCTGGCCGACCCCGACCCGGGCCGCGAGGTGGATGACGAAATCGACATCGGCCAGGGCGCGGCGTACCGCCTTTGGCGATCGGATATCGCCGACCACCAGCTCCACCCGGCGGTCAAGATAGCTCGGGGGACGACGCTCGCTGCCGTGAATCTGCGCGTCGAGATTGTCGAGCGCTTTCACCTGATAGTTCTGCTGAAGCAGCAATGCGGCGCAATGGGACGCGATAAATCCGGCACCGCCAGTGATCAGGACTGTCTTGGTCATTCCGCGCCGGAGATTGGTTTCAGTCGCCCGGCAAACGGGCATGCGCGGAGAAAGGTTCAAACGTTTTAGCTGAAAACCGCCCCCCCTCTACTCGCGCGAGCAGAGGAAGCCCTTGGAATGCCTGATTAAGGCAAATATTGGTTAGCTTGTGTTAAAGTCGAAAATTATCATATGTTAAGAACAGAGCTGGCGGAGCGGGTTTGATACCGCTCCGCCAGCCAGTTACCGGGTTTACCAATCGGCCTTACCAATACGGTGTCGCCCGGTAGTAGTCGTGGAGCCGGCGCTCCCAATCGCGGTCGGTGCGGCCGGTCTCGTAGAAACCGGTTTCGCTGACCGGGGCGCCGCGCAATTGCTCATCCGTCAGGTTGAGCTCGTAAGCATCGAGATCCTCGTCGTAACGCAGCACGCTCCACGGCAGCGCGCGATATTCCTCGCCGATGCCGAGAAAGCCGCCGAAAGTCATCACTGCGTAGGCGACCTTGCCGCTGCGCTTTTCGATCATGACGCGCTCGATCGTGCCGATCCTGTCGCCATTGCTGCGCCGAACCGGCGTGCCCTCGACCTTGTCGCTGGCGATCAAATGCGACGTCTCGCGCACCATGACGTCGGGTCCAACAGTGGCCATTGTAACCTCCTTGTCTTGACCGACTATTGGATAAACGCCTGTATAGGCGGCGCGTTGCCTTTGTTGCCGAATTTCACAAAGGGAAAGAGGTTCAGATCAGAGAAACTTTAGGTAATGGTGCTAGTACATTCTCCCTGGTTTTATTTATCGATGTGAAACGCAGTGCGCTTAACGCTTACGCCAGGTGCCTTTTTCCTGAACTAGAAAAAAATTGGAGCGCGCTCGTGGGCGGCCGCGGTTTCCCTGATCAGATCGGCGCCAGCGGCTCGTGCGGCCCCTCGGGCAATTCGATCCGGATCGGGTCGCCGCTCCTGACGTCACCCCCGGACAGCACGATGCCCATGATCCCGGCCTTGCGCTGCAGATTGCCGGCGACGTCGCGCGCCAAAGTCGCCGCCATCAGCCCGGGCTGCAATTTATTCAGCTGACGGCACGGGTTGCGCAGCCCGGTGACCTCGATAACCGCGTCGTCGCCGAGATGCAGCCGCGCGCCCCTCGGCAGGTTGAGCAGATCGACGCCCGCTGTCGTGACGTTTTCGCCCATCTGGCCGGGGCTGACCGCGAACCCGGCCGCGCGCAACTCCTCGAACAGCTCCTGATGGATCAGGTGAACCTGCCGCAGGTTCGGCGCATTGCCGAATTTGAGGATCCGCGACAGGTGCTTGACCGTCTTGCCAGCATGCGCGTCGCCTTCGACACCATGCCCGGCGAGCAGTGTGATGCGCTCCTCGTTCGGCTTGCTGAAGCTATGCGTCGCGCTGCGGCTGACCGCCTTTACCACCCCTGACATGCAACAATACCCCTGCCCCAAAGCGCTACTGCGGCTGCGCGAAGGTGGTGCCCCGAGTCGGATTTGAACCAACGGCCTACCGCTTACGAAGCGGTACGGGCCGCTATTCATCGCATGCCTTGCCATCGCATGCAATGGCCCGAAACCCTTGGTATTCCTGGCTTGCGATGCTATGCAATGGTTTGCAACGGGGCACCAATACCACCGCATTCCGCTAGCCCCGTGCTAGCCCGAAGGAATTGGACACCATGCCGACCATCCGATTGACCCAGCTTGCAGCGGAGAAGCTAGCAGCACCGCCGATCGGCCGCATCGTTTATTGGGACCGCCATCTACCCGGCTTCGGCGTCCGCATCACGGCGTCGGGCGCAAAGAGCTGGGTGGCGATGTACCGGGTCAACGGCAAGCCGGTTATGGAGACGATCGGCAGCATCGCCAGGGTGCCACGGGTGGACGATGCCCGGCAGGCCGCGCGCGACAGCATGGCGAAGGCTGCCACGGGCGATCATCCTGTTCGCGAGAAACGGATCAAAGCGGTCCGCAGCGCCACGAACACCTGCAAGGCGGCCGTCGACCGCTACCTCGCCGAGTGCGATCGCAACCTGAAGCCGAAGACCGCCCGCGAGTGGCGCCGCATCTTCGAACATGACGTGCTGCCGCGATGGGGCGAGCGCCCGCTAACCGACATTGCCAAGAGTGACGTGCTCGAGCTCGTCAACGACAAGGCGGCGGGCCGGGAGCGCAAGCGCAAGGGATCGAGCGGCGGCGCAGCGGTGCAGGCCGGCAAGATGCTCACCCGGCTGCGGACGTTCTTCGGCTGGGCGGTCGCAAACAGTCTCGCCCTGGCCGATCCGACGGCCGGCGTGCGGCGCCCCGCTAAGGAAGCCCAGCGCGAGCGGTTGCTGACGGATGACGAGATCCGCGCTTTCTGGGCCGCTACCGACGGGCTCGGGTATCCGTTCGGGCCCCTCTTCCGGCTC
>Ga0209474_10003790_pt1 | contig 13184 bp, 13 predicted proteins | sample GraSoiAngelo_145_FD_185902 | JGI IMG/M metagenome (GOLD analysis project Ga0209474, IMG submission 185902) | Grasslands soil microbial communities from the Angelo Coastal Reserve, California, USA - 14_1009_05_20cm (SPAdes) (version 2) | ecosystem: Environmental > Terrestrial > Soil > Grasslands...
TGCGATGTATCCGGTCCGCCGTATTGCTTGGTCTTCTTCGAATCCCAGAACGTAGCAGTCTCGATCTGGTAGTTCTCGCCTACGACCATCCACTTCAGCTTGGCGAGCGCGTTGATCATCTTCGACGAGTTCGGCCCGATGCCGACCGGATTCATGCCGAAGGTGATGAAGCCTTCGGGTCCCGGCTCGGTGCCGCCCGCGCGTTGCGAATTGCCGCGGTACATGTCGTCAAAGATGTACATCCAGGAGTAGTTGCCGTCGGTCTTCGGCAGCCACTCGTAGCCCCAGTCGTTCTCTTTGGTGGCTGCTTTTCCGTAGATGGCTTTGAGCAGGCTCACCATGAACTTCGGGTAGTTCGACCAGTAGTTCATGGTGGACCACGCCTGCTTGTTGAGCGTGGTCGGCGTCACCTTTTCCAGGTACGTCTTGAGATCCGTCAGCTCGCCGCGCGGCGTCGCCAGGTACCCCGGCAGGATCTCGAACGTGCCGGCAATGTCCGTCGCGCCCTGGATGTTGGAATGGCCGCGCATCGCGTCCACGCCGCCGCCGGGCCGCCCGACGTTGCCGAGCACCAGTTGCAGCGTCGCTGCCGCGCGAATGATCTGGACGCCCACCGAGTGCTGCGTCCAGCCGAGGGCGTACGTGATGGTGCCGACGCGCTGCGCGTTCCCCGTGGAAGTGACGATGTCGGCGACCTTGAGGAACTCATCCTTGGGCGTGCCGCAGATCTTTTCCACCATCTCCGGCGTGTAGCGATCGACGTGCTTCTTCAAGAGCTGGAGGACGCAACGCGGATTCTTCATCGTCGGATCGACTTCGTACCCATTCGACTTCGGATCCGGTTGGTACGCCCAGGCCGTCTTGTCGTACTCGGCCTTCGCGTCATCGAAACCCGAGAACAGGCCGTCGTGGAATTCGTACTTGTCACTGATGATGTACGGTCCGTTCGTGTGGATCTTGACGTACTCCTCGTGGAACCGGCCGGTGTTGAGCGCGTACCGGATGATTCCATTCAGGAAGGCGATGTCCGTTCCCGGCCGGATCGGGGCGTAGACGTCAGCGACGGCAGCCGTGCGGGTGAAGCGCGGGTCGACGACGACGAGCTTCGCGTTGCGCGTCTTCTTCGCCTCGATGGTCCACTTGAATCCGCAGGGGTGGTTCTCGGCCGGATTGGCGCCCATCGCCAGGATGACGTCGGCATTCTTGATGTCGACCCATCCGTTGGTCATCGCCCCGCGGCCGAACGTGGCGGCCAAACTGGCCACCGTGGGACCGTGTCAAACCCTTGCCTGACTGTCCCGGTACGGTATGCCGATCGCGCTGATGAACTTCCACTGCAGGTAGTTGAACTCGTTCGTGTCCGTGCAGCCGCCGATCATCGCGATGCCGGGCGTCCGATTCACCACCTGTCCCTTGGCATTCTTGGCGACGAACGTCTTGTCGCGCGTCTGTTTGATGTGCCGCGCGATCTGCTGGATGGCATCGTCCCAGGAGATGTCCTCCCAGTGATCCGAGCCGGGCCGCCTCACCTTGGGCTTGAGCAGACGGTTCGGGTTGACGATGTCGTCCTTGAGCGTGGCCCCCTTGGGGCACAGTGTGCCGCGGTTCGTGGGCGCGTCCGGGTCGCCCTCGACGTGGACGACCGCTGGACTGACGTTCTTCGCCTTGTCGCCCAGCGTGTGGATGATCACGCCGCACGCGACCGCGCAGTAGGGACAGATGCTGCGCGTCTCGGTGGTCCTCGCGATCTTGAACTGCCGCATTTCCGCGCGCGCGCGCGACATGTCGAAACCGATGCCGACAGCTGCACCACCCAGCGCCGCGCCCTTCAAAAAGGTCCGCCGCTTCATGGAGCCTCCAGGATGTGCGCGCAAAACACTCACCCTGTCCTACATTCCTGTCAAGCCCCGGGTCGGAGTGGGATGAAGTGCGATGCCGCGTTTCGGACCGCCTACAGCGACGTGCGAACTCTTCACGTCCCGTGAAGGTGTCCTCGCCGCCGTCGGGCATGATTTGAAGCTCCAGGTCGAACGGTTCCACATCGACGCCGATCGGACGAGGGTTTCCGCGGCATTCGACGCAGGCTCGTTGCGCGTGATCGCCGCGCTGCGGGGCGGCAAGGAGGACGCCGGCGCACTTTCTGAGCGGGACCGGCAGGAGATCGAGCGGAATGTCGCACGCGACGTCCTCCAGGCGCACCGGTTCCCGGAAGTCTCGTTCGTGTCCAGCGAAGTGCTGCCGGGGCGGATCCGCGGCACGTTGTCGCTCCACGGCCGCGACCAGACGGGCGAATTCCCGTTCGAGGAGCTTTCCGGGCGCTGTGTCGCGCGCATCGATGTGGACGTGCGGCGATTCGGAATCCGTCCGTATACGGCCATGCTCGGGGCGTTGCGCGTCGCGCCGGTCGTTCACGTAGTGGTCAGCACCCCTGTGCCCGACGTATAGGGCGCGCATGTACCTGCGGCTCGAGCTGGAGGGCGACCTCCACCGCACGCTGGAGTTCATCCCGCTCGCGGTGCGGCGGAAGCTCGACCTGGCCGGCCTGAAGCTGTCGCTCAAAGCCTGGGCGGCGATGACGCGCGCGGAGCGCCTTGCCGTCTGTCATCTTCCCGTCGACGGCGAAGGAGACCTCGACGTCTATCGCGAAGCGCTGGCAGGGTTCGCGGAACGGGCCGGCCATCCAGTCGCTCCCCTGGAAGGGGGGTCGGTCGATCCCGGCGCATGGAGCGCCGCGCGCATCCCTGAGAGCGTGGCCTCGCGCGCGCCGGAAGTCACGCTAGCGAGGTGGAGCGCGCTTCCGGAGGAGGCGCGCTACGTCCTGTTCAGGTTGGCCGAAGCGCGACGCTCTCCCGAGAAGCTGAGCGCCGCGCTCCGCGAGCTGCGCCTTCCGTAGAGAGGACCGCCATGCCCGACGATCTCGACGCCGGCGTCGTCACCGATTTCGCGGGGCGGATGACTTACGGCGGGTACCTGCAGCTCGATCGGCTGCTTTCAGCCCAGCTCCCGTTGTCCGAGCCGCCGCACCACGACGAGATGCTGTTCATCATCCAGCACCAGACGACGGAGCTGTGGTTCAAGCTGCTGCTCCACGAGCTGCGCGCGGCGATCAGGTTCGTGCAGGGCGACGATCTGGAGCCCTCGTTCAAGATCCTCGCCCGCGTCAAGCACATCCAGGCGCAGCTCGTGAATCAATGGTCCGTGCTGGCGACGCTGACGCCATCGGAATACGGCGAGTTCCGGCACGTCCTTGGGCCGGCGAGCGGATTCCAGTCGGCGCAGTACCGCCTGGTGGAGTTCATCCTGGGGAACAAGGACGCGCGAATGCTCGAGGTGCATCGCGAGTCGCCCGCGGCATACGGCGACCTCGATGCGGCGCTGCGTGCGCCCTCGCTCTACGACGAGTTCCTGCGTCACCTCGCGCGCCGCGGACTTGCCATTCCGCGCGAAGTGCTGGAGCGCGACGTCACGGGACCGCCGCCGCGGCATCCCGGTCTCATCGCGGTGTTCAAGCAGATTTACGAGGACCCGAAGCGCTATTGGGACGCGTACGAGATGTGCGAGAAGCTCGTCGACGTCGACGAGCAGTTCGCCATCTGGCGCTTCCGCCACGTGAAGGTCGTGCAGCGGATCATCGGCGCGAAGCGCGGCACCGGCGGGACCGCCGGGTACGGATACTTGAAGCAGCTCGTCGACGTGACGTTCTTCCCCGATCTGTGGGATGTGCGCACCGAGCTCCGCGGCTGACCTGATTCGGGGACACCATACGTATTTCGCACCGCGCAATTAAGTAAGGTATCCCCGAATTAGAGGAACGAGATTCTCGCGGATCACGTCGGCGGCGCGTCCGTAGTCGACCGCGGCCGCGTCGCGCGCGCTGATCGTCAATTCGCGCAGCAGTTCGAGCTGGATCCGGCCCGCTTCCTGCGCCACTCGATATGGCACGCGAGTGAAGGTGACGAGCTGGTAGCGCGACAGGTACTCGCCGGGGAATCTCCGCGACAACTCGGTCTCCACGTCCTTCCAGAGGAGGAACTGGGGATCGGCCACCTTGTCGCGCATCTCGACGAAGTTCTCCACGGCGAGATCCGCGATCGCGTCCGCGTCGGGCTTGCGCGAGCTGGAGAACTCCGCGAACGCGCGCTCCCATTGCGGCACGCGGTCGAGGATGTCCATCAACACCGTGCAATCTTCGAAACCGGCGTTCATCCCCTGCCCAAAGAACGGCACGATGGCGTGCGCCGCGTCGCCGATGAGCAACGCCGCGCCCCGCGACCAGCGCGCGCACTTCACGGTGACCATCTTTCCGAGGGGCGCTTCGGCCACCGCTTCCGCAACGCGCGGAATCAGCGCGTTCGCGTCCGGAAAGGTCTCCGCGAAGAAGCGCTCGGCCGCGTCCGGCGATTCGATGGCTGCGAACGACTCGTCTCCTTCGAACGGAAGGAAGAGCGTGCACGTGAAGCTGCCGTCCAGGTTCGGCAGCGCGATGAGCATGAAGTTCTTGCGCGGCCAGATGTGCAGCGCGTGCGGCTCGAGCGAAAAGCCGCCGCCCGGCGCCGCCGGAATGGTGAGCTCCTTGTATCCAAAATCGAGCCAGCTCTGGTCGACCTCCGTTCCGAGAGCGGCGCGCAACGCGGAAGCGCTCCCGTCGGACCCGAACACGACGGCCGCAGCGACGTCGCTCTCCTCGCCGCTGCGTTCGTCGCGGAGGCGAGCGCGGCCGCGCTCGTAACCGACGAGCCGTTGCTCGAAATGGATGCGCACGCGCCCGGTTTCTTCGGCCCGCGTCATGAGCAGCTTGTTCAATTCGCCGCGCGACATGGAGTTGATGAATTCGGAATCGTCTCGCCCGTAGCGCAGGAAGTGCTGCTCGCCTGCCGCGCCGTGCACCATCCGGCCGCGCATCGGAATCGCCTGTCGCAGGACCTCGTCGTCCAGACCGACGTGGCTGAGCGCGTGCAGTCCCCGCGTCGAGACCGCGAGGTTGATGGAGCGCCCCGCGCCGATTTGGACGCGGCGCATGTCGGGCCGCCTCTCGAACACGTCGACCTCATGTCCACGGCGCGCGAGAAACAGCGCCAGCAGCGACCCGACCGGCCCCGCGCCGATGACGGTCAGCGGGACCGCCACGTCACAGCTCCTCGCGCAGCAGCGTCGCGAGCCGCTGCGCGTCGGCGAATCGCGTGTAGAGCGGCGGCGCCGAGAGGCGGAGCACGTCGGGCGGCCGCGCGTCGCACACGACGCCGCGCGCGCGCAGGCGACGCACCAGGAGGTGTGTATCCGCAGCGACGCGCAAGGTCAGCATCGCGCCGCGCCGCTCGGGGTCGCCAGGCGTCAGGAGCTCGCAATGGTCGCGGAGCAACCATTCGAGATACGCGCTCAGACGAACGCTTTTCGCGCGCAGCGAAGCGATCCCTGCGGCGTCGAACAGCTCGAGCGAAGCGCGAAGTGCCGCGAGCTGCAGAATTGGCGGATTCGAGAGTTGCCATCCTTCCGCTCCCGGGATGGGCCGGAACGTGCCGGGCATCTCGAAGCGCGATTGCTTGTCGTGCCCCCACCAGCCGGCGAAGCGCGGCACGTCCGCGCGCTCATGGCGGTCGTGCACGAACGCGCCTCCGAGGCCGCCCGGTCCGCCGTTCAGGTACTTGTAGTTGCACCAGACGGCGAAGTCGGCTCCGGACTCGTGCAGTTTCAGCTCGAGGTTCCCGATCCCGTGAGCGAGATCGAACCCGGCGATGCAGCCGCGCGCATGGGCCGCGCGCGAGAGCGCAGCGACATCGAACGCCTCGCCGGTGAGGAAGTTGGGCGTCCCGAGCAGGAGCAACGCGACCGAGTCGTCGAGCCGCCCCGCGGGATCCTCGCCGCGCGGGATCTCGCTCACCGCGTCCGGATAGCCGTGGAACCGCGCCTGCGACGCGACGGCGTACCGGTCCGAAGAAAACGCGTCCTGCTCGATGAGGATGCGGTGCCGCGAACGCGTCGGCCGATAGAAGGAGACGAGGAGGAGGTGCAGATTCACCGTGAGCGAATTCATCACCACGACTTCATGCGGCCGAGCGCCGACGAGCCGCGCGACGGGAGCCGTCAACAGCTCGTGGTACGGCAGCCACGGAAGCTCACCTTCGACGTGCCCTTCCACCCCGCGTCGGCCCCACGCGTCGAGCTCGGCGAGGACGTAATCGCGCGCGCGCCGAGGCATCAATCCGAGCGAGTGGCCGGCGAAGTACAGCTCGACGCCATCCGGAAAGATGAACTCGTCGCGGAAACGAGCCAGGCTTTCCGCGGCGTCTTGCTGGCGCGCCCACTCGGGGTCGTCGCGGAGCTCGCTCATGCGAGGTCCAGCTCCGCGAGGTTCCACGAGAGCCACTCCAGCGCGTTTCGCGTGAGCAATGCTTCGTGCGCGTGCGGGTCTAGATCGAGCGAACGGATCAGCGCGCCGGGCTGATCCTCGCCGAGCGGGAATGGGTAATCCGTTCCGAGAGCCACGCGGTTCGCCCCGAACGTCTCAATGACGAATCGGAGCGCGCGCGCATCGTGCACGAGCGAATCGACCCAGAAACGTCCCAGGTAGCGCGTCGGCGGGTGCGGATTGTCGATGGCGACGACATCCGGGCGCGAATCGAATCCACGCTGGATGCGGCCCAGCGTCCCGGCGAACGCGCCGCCCCCGTGCGCGAAGCAGACACGCAGCGCGGGCAGCCGCTCGAACACGCCGCCGAAGATCATCGAGCAGATCGCCTGTGACACTTCGGCCGGCATTCCCACGAGCCATGGCAGCCAGTACTTCGGCATGCGCTCCTGACCCATCATGTCCCACGGGTGGACGAAAACCGCCGCACCGAGATCTTCCGCTTCCACGAAGACCGGGAACAGCTCGGCCCGATCCAGGTTCCAGTCGCCCACGTGGGATCCGATCTGCACGCCAGCGAGACCGAGCTCCCGCACGCAGCGATGCAGCTCGCGCGCCGCGAGATCCGGCGCCTGCAGGGGCACTGTGCCAAGCCCGACGAATCTTCGCGGGTTCGCCTGGCACACCGAAGCGAGGTGGTCGTTGAGGAACCGCGCCATATCGAGCGCATGGTGTGGCTCGCGCACCCAGTACGAGAGCATGACCGGCACCGTCGAGAGCACCTGTGCGCCGACTCCCGCGGCGTCGCACTCGCGCAGCCGCACCGCGGGATCCCACACATTGCTCGTCACGTCGCGGAACGGCTTCCCGTCGTCGCGCGTCATGCGGGCTTTGCAGTCGCCGAGGTGCTCGAGGCGCACGAACCCGCCGTACCCGAATCGCTCGCTCCAGCGGGGCAGCTCGGGGGGCAGGATGTGCGTGTGGACGTCAACGCTTCGCATGCACGTGGCCGCATTTGGAGCACGTCGTGTGCTTCGGATCCCCCCAGTAGCGAGCGAAGATGGGAGGGAGCTGCTGCACGATGTCGGTCAGGTGGAACGATTCCCGGTACAGCTCGTTCCCGCAGCGGTCGCAGATCCAGAGGAAAGTGTCGAGCTCGTCGGCGAGCCTGCGCCGTTCCAGAACCAGACCGACCGTGTTGGGCGGGCGCTGTGGCGAGTGCGGCACGCGCGGCGGGAGGAGGAAGATCTCGCCTTCGCGGATGGGAATGTCGCGCGGCTTTCCGTGCTCCAGGATGCGCAGCACGATGTCGCCTTCGACCTGGTAGAAGAACTCCTCTCCCTCGTCGACGTGATAGTCGCTGCGCGCGTTCGGCCCGCCCACGACCGTCACCATGAAATCGCGGTCGCCTTCCCAGATCTGCGCGTTTCCCACCGGCGGCTTGAGCAGGTGGCGGTGCTCGTCGATCCAGCGTTTGAAGTTGAGCGGCTTGAGGTCCTGCATGGCTTACTCCACGGTGTGGCTCAGTCCACGGTGGCGATGCACTTCAGCTCGATGGCGATCGGCGTCGGTAGCGCGGTGACCTCCACGGTGGTGCGGCAGGGCTGCGCGTCCTTGAAGTGCTCGGCCCAGAGTCGGTTGTAGGCGGCGAAGTCGCGCCGCAAGTCGGTGAGGAAGACCGTGACGTCGACCAGCTTGTCCCAACTGGATCCGGCTTCCTCCAGCACCGCGCGCACGTTGGCGAACACCGAGCGGCATTGCGCCTCGATGTCGTAGCTCTCGACGGTGCCGTCCGTGCGCAGCCGCACGCCCGGGACTTCGCGCGACCCTCTGACGCGTGGGCCGATTCCGGAGAGGAAGAGGAGATTTCCGACGCGCCGCGCGTGCGGATACGCCCCGACCGGCTCCGGCGCACGCTGCGACTCGATTCGCTCGCTCATAGCTTGACGCAGACGTTCTTCGCTTCGGTGAAGAAGCGTAGGGCTTCCAGTCCGCCTTCGCGCCCCACGCCGGATTCCTTCACCCCACCGAACGGAGTGCGCAAGTCGCGCAGCATCCAGCAGTTCACCCACACGATCCCGGACTGCAGTTGGGCGGATACCTTGTGTGCGCGAGACAAATCCCGCGTCCACAGCGAGGCGGCCAGGCCGTAGCGCGTCGCGTTCGCCAGGCGGACCGCTTCTTCGGTGGTGTCGAACGCCTGGAGCGTGGCGACGGGACCGAAGATCTCCTCCTGGTTCGTGCGGCACGACGGGCCCAGCCCCTCGACGATGGTGGGCTCCACGAAGAAGCCGTCCCGGCAACGGCCGTCCACGCGCGTCGCGCGGCCGCCGCACAGCACGCGCCCGCCTTCCTGCCGCGCTACGTCGATGCAATCCATCACCTTGTCGAAGTGCTGCCGCGAGACGAGGGCGCCCTGCTCCGTTCTGGGGTCGAGCGGATCTCCGATGCGCAGCGCGCGCGCTTTCGCGACGAGGCGCTCCTTCACTGCTTCGTACGCGGCGCGCTCCACCAGGATGCGTGAGCCGCACAGGCAGATCTGTCCCTGGTTCTGGAACGCCGCGCGCGCGGTCTGCGCGACGGCTTCCTCCAGGTCGGCGTCGGCGAAGACGATGTTGGGGTTCTTGCCGCCCATCTCCAGGGACACCTTGACGAACCGCCCCGCCGTCTGCGCCGCGATCTCCCGGCCGACGCGCGTCGACCCTGTGAAGCTCACCGCGCGAATGTCCGGATGCGCCACCAGCGCGCTGCCCGCGCGCGGCCCCAGGCCTTGCACGATGTTCAGCACGCCCGGCGGCAGCCCCGCCTCGCTGCACAGCTCGCCGAGCAGGTGCGCCGTCATCGGCGTCACCTCGCTGGGTTTCGCGACGACGCAGTTTCCTGCCGCGAGCGCCGGAGCGATTTTCCAGGTGAGCAGATACAGCGGCAGGTTCCAAGGCGAGATGCACGCGACCACTCCGAGCGGCTGCCGGAGCGTGTAGTTGAGCGCGATCTCGTCCGTCGGGTGCGCTTCGCTCTGCCATTGCGAGATGGCGTCCGCGAAGAAATCGAAGTTCTGCGCGGCGCGCGGGATGTCCAGCGACGCGGCGAGCGTGACTGGTTTGCCGGTGTCGACGGCCTCTGCTCGGGCGAGCCGCTCCTGGTCACGCTCGATGAGGCGCGCCAACCGCCGCAGCAGGCGCCCACGCTGCGCCGCGGGTGTCGTCGACCACGCCGGGAACGCGTGCGACGCAGCGGCGACGGCGCGCTCCACGTCGCCCGCATCGCTCGAGGCGACGCGTCCGTACGCCGCGCCCGTGGCCGGCTCGATGTTGTCCATCCACTCGGCGGCGGCGACGTGACGCCCGTCAATGTAATTGAGCGCGTCCACCGCCGTCCTACCTACACTCGGGACCCGCCGCAGTCGAGGCTTCCTCGTGCTAACGTCGTCGCATGCTCGACGAGGCGACCTGCGCGAAGCTCGCCCGGCAGTTGGACGATGCGCGGCGCGCACGGCGCGAGATCGAGCCGCTGCACAAGACGTTCGGGCCGTTCGATCTCGAGGACGCGTATCGTATCCAGCGGCGTGGCATCGGGTTGCGGGTGCAGCAAGGCGAAGCCATCGCCGGCTACAAGATGGGGCTGACTTCGAAGGCCAAACGCGACCAGATGAACCTCGCAATGCCGATCTACGGAGTGCTCACCGATGCGATGCGGATTCCGGACGGCGAGGCGTTCCACGTCAAACGCGGCATCCATCCGCGCGTCGAGCCGGAAATCGCGTTCGTCACGGCGCGCGAGCTGCGAGGGCCCATCGCCGTCGAGGAGGCGCGCGGCGCCATCGCCTCGGTCTGTGCGGCGATGGACGTCCTCGATTCGCGCTACACGGGGTTCAAGTACTTCTCGCTGCCGGACGTCGTCGCCGACAACGCCAGCTCGTTGCATTTCGTGTTGAGCGACGACGCGCGCGCCCCTGGAGGCCTTCGCCTCGATGACCTCGACATGCGCGTCCTCGTCGACGGCACCCTCGTGCACCAGGCGAAGTCGAGCGCCATCTCGGGCGATCCGCTGCTGTCCCTCGTGCACCTCGTCGAGCTGCTCCACGCGCACGGGCAGGAGCTTCCCGCCGCGAGCCTCGTCTTGACCGGCGCCGCTACGCCGGCCGAGCCGATCGGCGCCGGGCAGACGATCCGGCTCGAAGTGACGGGGCTCGCTCCCGTCACGCTCCGGTGCACCTGATGGAACTGCTCGTCGAGTGGTGCAGCCTCGCGCTCCGCTGGGTCCACGTGTTCGCCGGAATCCTCTGGGTCGGCACCACGTACTACTTCACCTGGGTGAGCCGCCGGCTCGGTGAAGAGGTCGCTGGCGTGTCGATCGTCCACGGCGGTGCGTTCTACACGGTGCAGAAGCAGAGCACGCCTCCCGCGCGGCTGCACTGGTTCCGCTGGGAAGCGCTGAGCACGTGGGTGAGCGGCCTCGTGCTGCTCTGGATCGTCTATTACCTGCCGCAGCCGGACATCTGGCTCGGCGGACTCACCAGGCGCGACGCATCGGACTGATGTTCGGCGTTCTCCTGCTCGCCTGGATCGTCTACGACTTCCTGTGGAACTCACCGCTCGCGCGCTTCGAAACGCCGCTCGTCGCGTTCTGCTACCTGCTGCTGGTCGCGACTTCGTACGGCCTCATGCAGATCTTCAACGGCCGCGCCGCGTACATCCACGTCGGCGCGCTGCTGGGCACGTTGATGACCGCGAACGTCTGGCTGCGCATCGCGCCCGCTTATCGCCGCATCGTGGCCAACATGCGCGCCGGCGCCCCCGTCGACGAGCCGCTTCTTTCCGGCGTGCAGATACGCAGCAAGCACAACGCGTTCCTCGCCATGCCCGCCGTCTTCACGATGATCAGCAACCACTACCCGCTATCGACCTACGGCTCCGAACACGCGTGGGTCGTGCTCTCGATCCTCATGCTCGTCGGCTGGGCCGCAGCAAAGATCATCCGCGATCATTGAGGCGGGGGAGCGCTGGGCGGAAACCCGAAGGACGCAGCGCCCTGGCGTTTCGGACGCGCAGCGACCGGACACGTCGTCCACTATGACGCAGTGCGACCCGTCCCGGGACGGATCGGCGTGCGCGGCGACAGTGCTCCGAAAATATGCGCAGCGATGCGGCCCGCGCGGACGGTGCGCTTCCTCAGCGCTGGCGGCGGCGGTTTTCGAGGATTTTGAGGAAGCTGCGGCTGCGGAGCTCGTCCAAGGTGACGCCGGCGGCGAGGGCCTCGTCTTCGGTGAGAGCCCCGCAGTGGACGCCGCGGAGGAAGAAGTTCAACAGGCCCTGGCCCGTGGCGGCATCGTCGAAGACGTCGCCGACGAGGGTTGCTTGCGCCGCCTTCGCGACGAAATTCTTGAGACGGTCGGACGCGGCGCGGAGGCCTTCGAGGAAGAAGCCGTAGACGGCGCCGTAGCGGCTGGGTAGCTGCGCCGGGTGCAGGTCCCATCCTTGGTAGAAGCCGTTCACGAGCGAGTGGCGCACGTCGTCCGCGTGCAGGCGCCACGCGGCGTGCACCGCGCGCTGGTTTTCGCGCAACTGGTCGGGCGAGAGCTGCGCTCCCTTCGCCGCCTTGTGGGGCGCGATCGGCATGATCGTGGTCGCGCCGTCCGAGAGCCAGATACCCGTCCCTGCGTACGCCACCTTCATCATGTGCTTCGCGAAGTCGCACGCCGGGTGGCGCATCGACTGATACATGGCGGTGATGTCGCACGATGCGGTGTAGTCGTACGTGCCGAAATGCGCCGCGACGCACCGCCCGCGCGCGGCCGCGAGCAGCTTGGGCAGCGTCGACTCGCCATTCGAATCGAGGATTGACTGCGTCGTCTCGATCATCGGCTCCATCTTCAGCGAGCCGCCGCGCAGGCCCAGCTTTCGCTCCAGCTCCTCGCACGCGTCGATCAGCACGGAGACCTGCTCGGGACTGATGACTTTGGGGAGCGTGATGACGAATCCCGACGGGAGCTTTCCCGCGCGCGCGACCAGCGCGGTCACGAACAGGTCAAGCGTCCGTAACGCGCGGCCGCCCAGCTCCGCGGAGAACGTCTTGATGCGGATGCCGATGAAGGGCGGAAGCGTGCCTTCCGAAAGACCCTTTGCGCACTCCTCGCCGGCCGCGCGTGCGTGCCCGTCCTCTTCCGCATCGGGCCGGATGCCATATCCGTCCTCGAAATCGATACGGAAATCCTCGACGGGGTCGCGCTCGAGCTTCTTCCGCACGCGCGGGTGGACCGTGTCCGCCACGCCGCCCGGCAGGCCCAAGGCTTCCGCGAAGACGCGCGGCTCGGGTGCGTATTGCTCGAGCGCCTTGAGAGCGAGATCGCCGAGCTTGCGGGTCGTGTCGAATTTGAACAAATGTGCGCCGCCGTACACCGTGTGCACCGGCTGACGCGTCCCCGATTCGCCCGGATAATGCGCAGCGAACGCGTCCTGCGCGTGCCTCAACCGGTCGGTGAGCTGGCGCAGCGCTGCATCGGATAGGGAAGGCATTCGCGGATTCTCCTCGCGGGTTTCTCCAACGTGCATATCGCAATCGCAGGCTGCAAATGGGCTGCGTCTACCGCGATGTCCGGTGCGTCACTTCCCGGACTTCGACCCCTCCCCTTTCGGCGCGGTCAGCACCGCTTCGATCTGCGCATTTGCGCACGCTCCGCCGTCGCGCGCCGTGCACACGTCGGTAACGCGCGCATTGAGCGGCTGATACCCGCGGAGCGCGATTGTCACGGTGCAAGCAAGGGCGACTGGACCGATGTGCTGCGCTCGAAGCTGCCCGTCGAGATCGACGGTCCCCAGATCCTGGGGCGCGGCATTCG
>Ga0209474_10003793_pt1 | contig 13176 bp, 17 predicted proteins | sample GraSoiAngelo_145_FD_185902 | JGI IMG/M metagenome (GOLD analysis project Ga0209474, IMG submission 185902) | Grasslands soil microbial communities from the Angelo Coastal Reserve, California, USA - 14_1009_05_20cm (SPAdes) (version 2) | ecosystem: Environmental > Terrestrial > Soil > Grasslands...
CCGTGGATGGCCATCGCCGGCCGATCCGCGTGGTCATCGTCGAGAACCATCAGCTGGTTTCCGAGAGCCTCGGACTGCTGCTGGACGGGCAGAGGGACATGGCGGTGGTCGGCCAGGCCGCCTCCGTCGCCGGCGCCGCGGCGCTGCCGCGCATGCTGGCACCCGACGTGGTCGTCATGGATTTCCATCTCAACGACGGGACGGGACACGACGCCGCCCTGGCGATGCGCGAGATCTTTCCGAGCACGAGGTTTGTGTTCTTGAGCCGGGACGGCGGCGATGACGCCCGCCTGGCGGCGATCGAGGCCGGCGCCAGCGCTTACGTGCTGAAGTCCAGCCCGGGGTCCGAGGTCATCGCCGCGATCAGGAACGTGGCCAAGGGTGGAAGCCTCATCCCGCCCGCGATGATCGCCCGGCTCGTCAGCCGAGGCAAGGACCGCCAGCACATGCGGGGGAGCCTGAGCGCGCGCGAGCGCGAGGTGCTGCAGCTGCTGGCCGACGGCGTGCCGACACGCCAGGTCGCCCACCGGCTTGGGATCAGCTACTCGACCGTCCGCACCCACGTCCGGTCGATCAGCGCCAAGCTCGGCACGCATTCTCTTGTGAACACGGTGGTGGCCGCCCGTGAGCTGGAGCTTGTCAACTAGCCCGCGGGCCTAGTTGAGGAACGTCCCGATCCGCAACCCGAAGAGGTCGGGGTGCGCCTTCAGTGCACGCAGCAGCGCCACGCCACCAAACTCACGGGCGTCGTACTGACAGATGACCACCACCGGATAGCGCTTCGACAGCAGCTCGAACGCCTCCTCATACCGAAGCATCTCGTCCTCGGACCGGAACATGGTTCGCTCGCACGACATCTCGCCGACGATGCGGAGCGGGGCACCCCTGCCGGCGATGAGCTCCGAAAAGCGGCGCTCCCACTCGGCGATGGCCTCCGCGGCGGTCGCGCCGGCGAAAAGGATCGGAGTGATCATCCCATCGGGAGGATCTCCAAGGGCCGCGACGTACCGCGAGAGCAGCGGCTCGGTGGCCACGAGCAGACAGGGCTGTCCGAGCCTCATGCCGTCTGCCAGGAACGGCACCGACAATCGCAGCCCGCCTTCATCGGTGCTGTAGAACGTCGCGAGGTGTCCGGGGACAGGCGCCGACGCGCCGCCGATCCTGACCACGCCGTCGGGCCGCGCATCTCGGGAGGCATCAAGCAAAGCCAGGAGGTCGGACTCCTTGAATCGCCGTTCGCGGCGGCCGCCGACCCGGCTTACCGCAAGCCGTCCTGAGTCTGCCCAGCGCCGAATCGACGCCTGGCTGACACGCAAGAAGCGCGCGGCCTCCGCAGTGTTCAGCAATCCTTCAGTGGTGTGCTTCACTGTAAGTTGTGATACGCAATCCTATCCAGCTGTAGCCTAAAGTCCAGTATGAAAGGTGACTAAATTCGAGGACAGAACAGCCGCTGAGGCCCTGCCAGGGACGGCCTGGCTCGACTCCGCCCGCGGTCGTGGCATCCTCGGCCGGCTGTCGGATGAGCTGGTCGCGGCCCTCATCCGAGGGGCGCAGCGTGTGGAGTACCCGGCTGGTTCCGTCGGCCTGCGCTACGACGAGACCCCGAAGGCCGCGATCGTGCTGAATGGAACGCTGCGTTCGTTCATCTCTTATCCCGACGGCAGTCAGGCGACGACGCGCTACCTCAGGGCTGGGGACCTGACGGGCGTGTTCGCTCCTCGCCGGCCTGTGCTTGCGAGGGGCGTCCAGGCAATAGCGCAGAGCGAGCTGCTGTTCGTCGCTGCCGAAAGGATCAGGGAGCTAGCCCTCGCGGAGCCGTCATTTGCGTGGGCCTTGATCGAGGAGCTGACCACCGTTCTGAATCTGACGCAGCGGGCGATGTACCTTCGGGCGTTCGCCACGGTGCGCCAGCGAGTCGTCTGCGCGATCGTGGACCGGGCGACCGCGTCAGGTGCTTTGAGGGTGGGCCAGACCGTCGTGGGGACACAGCAGGACCTTGCCATCGCGGTCGGCTCAGTGCGCGAGGTGGTCGCCACCACCCTGGGCAGCCTGAAGCACGAGGGCCTTGTCGACCTGCGGCGGGGCGGGCTGGTCATCCTGGATCCCGACCGACTCGTCAAAGAGGCGGATGCCGTCGTCGGCGGTGTCGGCTGACCCCAGCTCGCCCCGCTACGTTTTTCTACCGCCTGGGATCTTGTTGAGCGGTCCTGAACCTGTCCTCCCCGACCTCAGCCAGTCGATGCAGTCTGCGCATACGACCTCGGTTGCTTCTCCAGGCGGGCCAAGCGACGATCGCGCGATCCCGCACAGCGACGCCTCCGCCCCGGCCCGCACCAGGTGCAGGATCCCGCCGCGGGCATCATCACCGGTGCGAATCATGCGGACTCGATACTCGTGTTCGGGCACGACGGAGACAGTGACGGATAAACGCTGATCCGGCAAGGGTGGCAATTACCGAGCCGTGTGATCTATCTCACTCAGACCGCGGAGACGGCCACCTCCACCTGCCTGGTCCGAGGACCGTCCCATTCGCACAGGAAGATCGCCTGCCAGGTGCCGAGCGCGAGCTTGCCGCCGCGCACCGGGGCCATGCAGGAAGCCCCGACAAGGACTGTCTTGATGTGCGCGTCCGAATTGCCCTCGGCGTGTTCGAACGCGGCCTCCTTGGGAACGAGCTCCCTCAGGTGCGACTCGATGTCCGCGGCCACGTCGGGGTCGGCGCCCTCGTTGATGGTCACGCCGGCGGTCGTGTGTGGGACGAAGACGTGGCAGGTCCCGTCAATCACCCCCGCGTTTTCGACGGCCTCCGCGACGCGCGCCGTGATATCCACCAGCTGTGCCCGGCGGGCGGTCTTGACCTGGAACGTGAGCCAGCTCACTTAATGACCAGGTCCCAGTAACGCTCGGGCTGATAAGCGTCGTCCAAGAGCCCGCCGAGGCCGTGTACCTGGCTCGCGTAGCAGGTCACCGCGGCGCGCTTGGCATCGGCACTCTCCACCTGCAGCGGCCGGAGGCTATAGCCCGCGTCCGCCAGGCGTGAGACCACCTCCTCCATGGCTCCCGGCGTGCTCCGGTAGATCGCGTCCTCATAGATGATCCAGCGCACCGAGGGCAGCGAGCGTGCGACGTCGAAGCACGCCTGCGCTGTGACCAGGTGGTCTGGGTGCTCGAGCCCCAACGGCGAGGCGACGAGCTCGCCACCGTCGACCGCGGCCCGTATCGCCGCGGCCACGTCGTCGCGCTCCGGCGGCTTGCCGTCAGCGTACTGGCGGTCGAGGAAGTCCAGCCACAGCGCCGACGCGCCCAGGTGCTCGAGCGCGATCTCGTCCTCCTGGCGGCGCCGGCCGACCACATCGTCTCCCTCGCTGAAACCGCACCGCCGGTCCCACTCCGTCAGCGGATGAGGGCCGGGACGGCCGGCCGTCACGCTTACCACGAGGGCGCCCGGGTGTGCGGCCACAAGGCCTGCGCACCCGAGCACGACGTCATCGAGGTGCGGGGAGATTGCGACTAACGGCGGGCGGGGACTTGCTCCATGACCTTCAGCGATTCCCTGATGAAAGCAGGTATGTCCGACGGCTGGCGGGAGGTGACCAGGTTGCGGTCGACCACGACCTCCTGGTCGACGACGTCGGCGCCCGCCTTCTTCAGGTCTCCCTGGATCGTCTTCCAGGCGGTCATGCGGTGGTTTTTGTGCTGTGCGGCCGTGAGCAGGAGCTGTGGGCCGTGGCAGATCGCGAGCACAGGCTTGCCCGCCTTCATGAAGCTGTCGACGAAGGCGACGGCCTCATCGTGCGCGCGGAGCTTGTCCGGGCTCGAGCCGCCGGGGATGAAGAGGGCGTCGAAGTCGTCCGGCTTTACATCTCTGAACGACCGGTCGACGGTGGCCTTGACCTTGCCCTTGTCGCCCTCGAGCTGGGCGCCCGCCTCCAGGCCGACGATCGTGATCTCATTTCCTGCCTTCCGGAAGGCGTCGTACGGATCTTTGAACTCGGAGTCCTCGAACTTGGGGCCGAGCACACAGGCGATCTTCATGGCAAAACCTCCTGATTCCTGGTTTCAAAAACCACCTTACGAGGTAGATCAAAGGTGCATGCAAGTCCAATCCTCAGCGTCAGCGTGGCTTGACGAAGCCGACCGTGCGGACCGGGCGATCTCAGGCGAGGACACGCCCGCCCTCGGCGACGTGCTGTCCGGAATCGAGGAGCGGCCGCGGCCGGCAGCCGATCCGGCGGAGGCCGATGCCGACGCGCTTGGTGCCTACCTGCGAGAGATCGGCCGCGGCACCCTCCTGACCAAAGAGCAGGAGGTCGAGCTCGCCAAGCAGATCGAGGCCGGCTCGCAAGCCGCACGAGGGCGCATGACCGAGGCCAACCTGCGCCTGGTGGTGTCGATCGCGAAGAAGTACCAGGGCAGGGGCATGCCGCTGCTCGACCTCATCCAGGAGGGCAACGTCGGCCTGATGCGGGCGGTCGCCAAGTTCGACCACCGGCGGGGCTTCAAGTTCTCCACCTACGCGACGTGGTGGATTCGCCAGGCCGTGCTGCGCGCCATCGGCGACCAGGCACGGACGATCCGGCTTCCCATCCACATCGGCGACCAGACCAACAAGCTGATCCGCGTCTCGGACCGGCTTCGCGACTCCCTTGGCCGCCAGGCGACCGACGAGGAGATCGGCGAGGAGCTGGGATTGACGCCCGTCGAGGTCGTAGCCCTTCGCCGGACGTCGCGTGACACCGTCTCGCTCGAGACCCCGATCGGCGAAGAGGGCGACACCGAGCTCGGGCACCTGATCGAGGATGCGAACGCCGAGTCGCCCGCCGCGGCGGCGCTGCAAGCCGACCTGAAGGACAGGGTCGACGACGTGCTGCGCGTGCTGGCGCCTCGCGAGCGGCGCGTCATCCAGCTCCGGTTCGGCCTGACGGACGGTCACCAGCGGGCGCTCGACGAGGTCGCGCGGCGCATGGGGACCAGCCGGGAGACGGTGCGGCAGCTGGAGCGCATGGCGCTGGACAAGCTGCGCCGCACCGGCAGGGCTGCGGCGCTCAGGTCGTACGCCTCCGGCTGAGTAAGCTGGGCGCGTGTTCGGGCTCGCCCAATACGCTGCCTTCGCCGGCGTCTCCCTGGCGGTCATCTGCACCCCGGGACAGGACACCGCGCTGACCATTCGCAACACGCTCGCCGGCGGGCGCCACGCCGGCGTCGCCACCGCGTTCGGCGTGGCCGCGGGCCAGGCGACATGGACGGTGGCCACGGGCGCCGGACTCGCGGTCGTGCTCATGGCCTCGGCACCGTTGTTCTTCGTTGTCCGCCTGGCGGGCGCCGCGTACCTGATCTACCTCGGAACCCGGTCCCTGCTCAGGAGTCTCCTCCCCATTCATGAGGACGTGGCCTTGTCCTCCCCATTCATGGGGAGGTGGCATGCAAGGCCGGAGGGGCAGGCCGGAGGGGCAGCGGCCCGAGGGTCACGGGCGGGAGAGGCCGGAGCTCGCGGCGCTTTCGCCCAGGGTTATCTCAGCAACCTTTCGAACGCCAAGATGGTTGCGTTCTTCGTCAGCCTCCTGCCTCCATTCGCGGGACCGCACCCGAGCTTCATCCTGCTGCTGGCGCTCGGTTTCAACTTCTGCCTTCTGACGCTCGCATGGCTGACCGCGTACGCGTTCGCCGTGGAACGGATGCGACGATGGCTCGGCCTGTCCACGGTGAGGAAGACGATGGATGGGCTGCTCGGCGCCGTGCTGGTCGGCCTGGGACTGCGCGTCGGCTCGGAAGCCCTGGCAGCCTAGACTTACCGCCCAAAGGGCCGTTTTTGGACGAGGAGGACAGCGATGCCTAGGGCCAAGCAGCTGACGCTTTCGGTCGCCGACCGGCCGGGGATGCTCGGAGACATTGCGACCGCGTTGGGCGAGAAGAAGGTCAACATCGTCGGGTTGTGCGCGGCCACGCAGGATGGCGGCGGAATGATCTGGATGGTGGTCGACAAGCCGGCCGCAGCCAGGAAGGTCTTCGCCAAGCAGGGCTGGCAGGCGGCTGAGGAGGAAGTCCTCGCAGTCACCCTCTCGGACTCGCCGGGCTCGCTCGGCCGCTTCGCCTCGAAGCTCGGCAAGGCCGGCGTCAACATCACCTTTGTCTACGCCGGCTCGGCCGGGAGCGCGCGAAAGCTCAACGCCTACTTCGGCGTTTCGGACCTCAAGGCGGCGCTCAAGGTCAGGCCCTGATCGCGTAGTCGCCCAGGCCGCGTTCGAGACGGCCGAAAGCGCGGCGCCCCTGCTTGCGGAAGTCCTCAACCAGCTCCGCCCCGCGGAGGCCGGCCGCGACCCGTGCCCGGGTATGCGCCACCAGGGCACGATGCGCGGCCATCAAGATCGCCGCGGCGAGGAGCGGTTCGACGTCGTCCGGACTCGATCGAGTCTCCTCGGCGAGCACCTCTGCCAGCCCGCGTGTGAACTCGTCGACGATCTCACGCTCGCGCGCCCGGAGTGACGGGCTCGAGGCCATCTCCCGGCCCGCGGTGAGAATGGCGTCGATCCGATGTTTCACGGCCAGGTTTTCCGCACCTTCCAGCACCCGCCGCCGAAAAGCCTTGAGCGCGCTCTCGCCATGTGCTCGGTCGCGTACGGCCTGGACGAGTCGCTCCTCAAAGAACTGCATGCCCGCGTAGAAGAGGTCTTCCTTGGTCGGGAAGTAGTTGAAGACGGTCATGGCCGAGACATCTGCCGCACGCGCGATCGCCGCCACGGTCACAGCTTCGAAGCCATGCTTCGCGAAGAGGCGCTGCGAGGCTTCGAAGATCTCCTGGCGCGTCTGCTGCTTCTTCCGTTCTCGCAGCCCGGCTGTCGCCACGCTCCCATGGTAGCCGAAATAGCTTTAGTCGCATAATAGTTATAGTCACTAAAGTTTCCAGATAGAAGGCTGGTTGGAGGTAAGACCGATGAGCTTGTATTCGATCGCGCTATTCGTACACGTGGTCGGCGCGCTGCTGTTGTTTGCGTTGCTTGCCGTCGAGGGCTACAACCTTCGCGACGCCACGGCCGGTGCGCGGCTCAACCGAATCCTGGGGCCGATCTCCCTGGTCGCGATCCTCTTGCCGGGTCTCTACATGGCGGCGACGGGCCCGGGATGGGCCCCCTGGGCCGGTGTCGGGCTGGTGTCGTATGTCCTGATCGCCGCGGTCGGAGCGTACACGGGCATCAGCGTCATGCGCGGCCGGATGGCCCCGAGTGCGGCCGCCATCTCGTGGCTCGCCCGGACCGGCATCGCGCTCGGCGTCGTCTTCGACATGACCGTCAAGCCCGGCCTGGTGGGTTCGATCACGGCGGTGGTGGTGGCGGTTGCGATCGCGCTCATAGCGGCCGTGCCCACCTTGCGCGCGGTGCGCCCTGCATGAACGCGGTCGCGTCGACGCAGGCGGCCGCGCCCAATCGACGCTGGCTGGCGCTCGGCTTCATCGCGCTGGCGCAGCTGCTGATCGCGCTGGATGCCACCATCGTCAGCATCGCCCTACCGTCGGCGCAGGCGGCCTTCGGCGCCTCTGACGCCGACCGCCAGTGGGTGATCACGGCTTACTCCCTGTCCTTCGCGGGCCTGCTTCTCCTCGGCGGCCGGATCGCCGACATCGCGGGCCGCAAGCGAGCTTTCATGGTCGGGCTGTTCGGGTTTGCGATCGCGTCCGCCGTGGGCGGCGCGGCGCCCAGCTTTGCGGTCCTCGTCGCCGCCCGCGCGATGCAGGGCGCGTTCGCCGCGCTGCTGGCACCGGCTGCCCTCTCGCTGCTCGCGGTCACATTCACCGAGGCCCGCGAGCGGGCGACCGCGTTCGCGGTCTATGGCTCGATCGCCGGCAGCGGGGCGGCGATCGGACTGCTGCTCGGCGGTGCGCTGACCCAGTACTTCACGTGGCGCTGGTGCCTGTACGCCAGCCTGCCGATCGCGTTGGCGGCCGCCGCGGGCGGTTGGTTTGCCGTGCCGGATTCCACACGCAGGGACCGCTTCCAGGTCGACGTCGTCGGGGCTCTGCTGGCCACGGCCGGCCTCGCCGCCCTCGTCTACGCTTGCGCCCGCGCATCTTTGCCTTTTGGCGCGCTGAGCGCGGTCTTGCTTGCGCTCTTCGTGGTCCGGGAAGCGCGGACGCCGGCGCCGCTGCTCCCCCTCCGCATCCTCAACGACCGCACCCGGGCGGGTGTCTACCTGACTGTGATCTGCGCCATCGCCGGCATGTTCGGGGCGTTTCTGTTTCTCACGTATTTCATGCAGGTCGTCCTGCGTCTGACCCCGCTGCAGGCGGGCCTCGGGTTCCTGCCCATGACCGTCGCCTCCCAGGCCGGTTCGTGGCTGATCGCGAGCCGGCTCATGCCCCACGTCGCGCCTCGCGTGCTGATGGCGCCGGGCGCGCTCGTGGCTGCGGCCGGGATGGCCTGGCTGACCCAGCTGCGGGCCGACGGCTCCTACCCGACGCTGGTGCTGCCGGCCGAGGTCCTGCTCGGCGTCGGCACCTCGTGCGTGATGGTTGCCGCCTTCAGCACGGCGACCCAGCGGATCGAGCCCCGCGAGGCTGGGATCGCCTCGGCGACGGTCAACACCGCCCAACAGGTCGGAGGCTCTCTAGGCGCCGCCCTGCTCAACGCAATCGCGATCGCTGCGAGCGCGGGTTTCACCGGCGCTCGAGCCGCCGGGATCGTGCACGGCTTCGCGGTCGCGTCAGGTGCGGGCGTCGTGATCCTGGTCGCGGGCGCGTTCTTCGCCGCGCTCCTGATCACCGCCCCGAGGCCCTTGACAAGAGCCTGAACCGCGCGGTATTCTACCGAGTAGTTAATTAGCCAGGTAGATAAATACGATGACTTCCGATCCCCTGAGCGTCACGTTTGCAGCCCTCGCCGACCCCACGCGGCGAGCGATCCTGGCCCGTCTCGCCGAGGGTCAGGCTTCGGTCACGGAGCTGGCCAAGCCGTTCGACCTGAGCCTGCCCGGCATCAGCAAACACCTGAAAGTGCTGCAGCGCGCCGGCCTGATCACTCAGAGCCGCAACGCGCAGTGGCGGCCGTGCCGCCTCGAGGGCGGGCGCCTCAAGGAGGCGTCTGATTGGGTGGGGGAGTACCGGCGCTTCTGGGACGAGAGCTTCCAGCGCCTCGACGATGTTCTGCAGGATCTCATTCAAGAGGAGAAGAATCGACATGACGACGCAGGGAGAAAAGACGATGCCCAAGACTGAGTATGTGATCGAGCCCGGAAAGATGGACATCACGACGACCACGGTCATCGACGCGCCGCGAGAGCTGGTCTTCAAGGCCTACACCGACCCGAAGCTGTTCGCGCGGTGGTGGGGCCCGCGTCGCTACAGGGCCGACATCGAGAAGTTCGAGTCCAGGCCAGGAGGCGAGTGGAGCGTCGCGCACGTAGGCGAGGATGGAAGCCGGCACGCGTTCCGAGGCGTCAACCACGACGTGGTGACGCCGGAGCGGATCTGCCAGACCTTCGAGTACCTCGGAGTCCCGGGGCACGTGGCGCTGCAGACCGCGGCCTTCGAGCCAGTCGGCAACAAGACCAGGATCACGGTCCAGATCGTGTTTCAGTCGGTCATGGACCGAGACGGCATGGTCGCCTCGGGCATGGAGTCGGGCGCGGACGAGTCGATGGAGCGGCTGGCCGAGCTGCTCGACGAGATGAAGCCCGGCAAATGACCAGGAACTCAGTCGACGCTTACATCGCGGCTGCGCCCAAAGCGGCGCAGCCGCACCTCCGCCAGCTGCGGGCCGTTATCAAAGAGGCGGCCCCGAAGGCCGAGGAGAGGATCAGCTACGGCATCGTCGGCTACTTCTACCCGACGCGCATGGTCTACTTCGGCGGACATGCGAAGCACGTCGCACTCTATCCCGCCGGCGACGCCAAGGGACTGGAGAAGTACCTGTACGGGGCGTCGACCCTGCGCTTCCCGCTCGACGAGCCCCTGCCGATAGCCAGGATCAAGTCGCTGGTCAGGGCTCGCGTGAAGGAGCGCGACGCGAAGGGCTCACGAACTGTGGCAGCCGCTGCCCCTTCGTCGAGTGCTCGGTCAGCAAAGCGAGCCTCCGCTGCCGCGTCTCCTCGCGCTTCGCGCTCATGACCCAGAACGCCGCCGTCGCGCGATAGGACGGCGGCTGGGCCTCGAAGAACTTCCACGCGGCTTTGCGCTTGCGAAAGGCAGCCGCGGTCGCTGCGTCGAAGCCTCGTGACCGGTTCTCGTAGGAGTAGATTCGGGAGCGCGACTCGTCGCGCTTCGCGAACGCCGCCCGGCCGCTGGGGTGGACAAGGCTCATCTCTTCCAGCTCCTCGAAGCGCTTGATGTTGATGGCGCTCCAGACGCTGCCCTTGCGGCGCGGCGTGATGCGCTGTGCCGAGCTGTCGTCGCCCAGCGAGTAGCGGACGCTGTCGATCCAGCCGAAGCAGAGCTCCTGGTCGACCACGTCCTGCCAGCTGACCGACGGCCTTCCGGTCCGCTTGCGGTGGTAGCCGACCCACAGCTCGGTCGCGGAGGCGTGGTTCGCCTCGAACCACGCGCGCAGGTCGGCGGCCGTCTCGAAAAACGTCACGTTGCGAGGCGTCGGCATGCCGCGACAATCTACGCGTGGCCGAGCCGTCCAGCCAGAGCACCTACTACAACGAGATCGCCGGCGCAAGCATCCACCGCCTCGCCGGGATCTCCGACGGGATCTTCGCCGTGGGCATGACCATCCTCGTGCTGACCCTCGCGGTGCCGGCCGCGAACGAGGTCAGGACCGACTCCGACCTGTGGAAGGCCCTGGTGCACCTGCTCCCGGGCGTGGTCACGTACTTCATGAGCTTCCTGACGCTGGGCATCTTCTGGGTCGGCCAGCAGACGCAGCTCAGCCAGGTCGAACGCTCCGATCGCGACTACACCTGGATCAACCTCGCGTTCCTGCTGTTCGTCACGCTCGTGCCGTTCTCGACGGCCCTGCTGGCGGCTTTCTATCAGTCGCGGATCGCCCTCGTCGAATACTGGCTGAACATCCTGGTCCTCGGCGTCCTGATCCTCGCCGGCGCCGAGTACGCGGCTCGGACCCATCTATTCAACGAAGCCCGGCGCACGATCATCATCCATGCCGTCCGCCGCCGGGTGTACACCGCCCAGGGGCTCTATCTCGCGGCCACCGTGCTGTGCTTCGTGGACACGCGCCTGAGCATCGGCCTGATCGTGCTCATCCAGCTCAACTACGCAGTGGCGCCGCGGATCCCGTTCCTGCGCCGGCTTTGACGGCTGAACGAACAAGCCCGATCAATAGAATGCCCGACGTGATGGCCGCCGACGACCCACTTCCGCGCGGCGCCCTGTCGGGCAAGGTGGCGGTGGTCGTGGGCGGTGCCAGCGGGATGGGAAGGACCGCCGCCAAAGCGCTGGCCCTCCAGGGGGCGCGGATCGTGATCGCGGATTTCGACCACGCCCGCATGGAGCGGACGGTGGGGGAGATCCTGCACCTCGGCAGCTCTGACGCGGCCCTCGCCCTGCCCACCGACGTGCGAAACGACCGCTCCGTCGCTTCCATGGCCGGCGATGCCATCAAGGCGATGGGTCAGGTCGACATCCTCCTCAACATGGCGGGGGTCTTCCTGCAGGGCCCGCTGCAGCGCATCAAGACCGGTGACTGGCGCTGGGTCATCGAGACCAACCTGCTGGGCGCGGTCCGCACCACGACGGCGCTCGTGCCCCACATGGCCGCGCGCGGCTCCGGCCACATCGTCAACGCCGTGAGCGTCGGCGTCGTCTCGCCGCTGACGATCGCGTACGACTCGTGCTCCGCCGCCCTGGCGGCGTTCACCAACGCCCTCGCCGAGGAGATGAAAGGAAAGGGTGTGACGGTGTCGCTCTTCCCGATCGGTCCGGGCGGGCCGCGCATCGGCCAGAACACACGGTCGCGGGGCATGGGACGGCTGTTGCACCCGGCCGGCGATCTCGAAGAGGCCACGGCACCGAGCGGGCAGCTCGTCGACCAGCTGATCGACCTGCTCCACGTGAGCCGGTGAACGTTCCGACCGACCTCCTATCGAGCATCGGCATATGCGTCGGCGCGGCGGCGTTGATCGCCGCGGTCACCTGGCGCTTCAAGCAGCCGCTGATCATCGCCTACCTCGCGACGGGCGTGATCATCGGCCCGCACATCGGGCTGCGTTGGATCACCAACGACGAGAGCATCCGCACCGTCGCCGAGATCGGGCTGATCCTGCTCCTGTTCGTCATCGGGCTCGAGATCGACCTGCGGAAGATGGCGTCGGGCGGACCGGCGGTGCTCCTGACGGGAGCTCTGCAGGTCCCGATCTGTGCCGCGCTTGGGCTCGGCTTCTTCGCTCTGCTCGGTGTCGGCAACTCGGCCGGCAACTACGCGCTGCTCTACCTGGCCGCGTGCATGAGCCTGTCGAGCACCCTGGTCGTCGTCAAGATCCTCAACGACAAGTTCGAGCTCGACACGCTGCCGGGCCGGATCACCCTCGGCGTGCTGGTCATCCAGGACCTGTGGGCGGTGGGGATGCTTGCGGTCCAACCGAACATCCTGAATCCGAACTTCGTCCCTCTCCTCGGCTCGCTGTGGCGCGGCGCTGTCCTCGTGGTCGCCGGCTTCGCGCTCGCCAAGTACGCGCTTCCTTACCTGTTCCGGACGGTGGCCAAGGCGCCCGAGCTCGTGCTCGTCTCGGCCCTCGGCTGGTGCTTCTTCCTCGCCGGCGCGGCGAGCCTGATCGGCCTGTCGCGGGAGATGGGCGCCCTGATCGCGGGCGTGAGCCTCTCCACCTTCCCCTACAACGTGGACGTGGCCGCCAAGGCGGTCAGCATCCGCGACTTCTTCGTCACCCTCTTCTTCGTCGCGCTAGGGATGCAGATCACGATCCCGAGCATCCAGGTGCTGGAGCTCTCGCTTGCTGCATCCGTCTTCGTGATCGTGAGCCGTGTCGTGGTCGTGCCCATCCTCTACGCGCTCCGGCTGGGATTGCGGACGAGCATCGTCCCCGCGATCAACCTGGCCCAGGTGAGCGAGTTCTCGATCGTCATCGCGTCGCTCGGCGTGACGCTGCACCAGATCAACCAGGATGTGCTGACGGTCGTGATCATCTCGTTCGCGGTGACCTCGGTCGTCTCCACCTACATGATCAACGCCAGTCACTGGATCCAGCATTTGCTGGCGACCGGCTTCAAGG
>Ga0209474_10003794_pt1 | contig 13175 bp, 17 predicted proteins | sample GraSoiAngelo_145_FD_185902 | JGI IMG/M metagenome (GOLD analysis project Ga0209474, IMG submission 185902) | Grasslands soil microbial communities from the Angelo Coastal Reserve, California, USA - 14_1009_05_20cm (SPAdes) (version 2) | ecosystem: Environmental > Terrestrial > Soil > Grasslands...
TAACCTCTTCGTCTGGCCGGCCACGTCCGATTCCGCTAAAACCACGAAGGCGATAACGCACCAAGGCTATCAGCTTCTGCATTGGGCTGACCCGGACTTTAACTACTGGGCTGTTTCCGACGTTAACGCCAACGATTTGCAGACCTTTAAGCATCTGTTCGAAGAGCAAGTCGCGCCTCATTGAACCGCTAAGCGCGCGGTAGATGCCAGAGGCCAGCCCGGTTTCCCGGGCAGAGACACCGCTTCCGTCTTGGTTCGCCGATCTCGAAAGCATGGATCGGCAAATTTTACTTCCGCAGAGCGACGGGAATATCAGCGCCACAAATCGGTATGGATAGGTAAAGGCAATTTACCAATCGCCCATTAGTGAAACCAAACATAGAAAGACCCACATTATGTCAGCTTCTCCTGATCCCTATCGCAAGCCCGCTATCAGATGCGTGACCGTACTCACTCCGTTTCTGAGACACTTAAATCCAGGAACTCTGGCGTTAGTCATGTTTGTTGCGCTAGCACTTCTAAATAGTACGCGCGGCAAGGACGCCGAAACAAGAGAATTAGGTCCGGTCAAAGTGACGACGAGTGAAGTTATCGTTAAGGGAGGCCAGCTGACCATTCGAGACGTGGATCTCACGGAAAAGGGCACCCTAAAGCGGATAGCACCCAACTAACGGCTGGAGAATCCACACAAAGTTTTACTAAGGACTGCATGAATCCGTTTGACCTAAAGGCCGCCCTGCTGGCCAAACACGCGCAACACCCGGTAATCATTCATTTTCCGATCGCGTTGTTCATTATCAGCGTGGCGTTTGATCTCTTCGCGATCTGGAGAAGGAATCCAGCGATGGCGAAAGCCGCCTACTATAATCTTGTGGCGGCGGCGCTCACGGCGCCAGTAGCCATTGCGAGCGGGTTGACCGCATGGCAGTGGCAATTGGAAGGTGCGAAACTTAAAGGAAACTTGCTTTTGCATCTGATCTTCGCGCTGGCAGCGAGCGGAATGATCTGGCTGCTTTGCGGGTGGCGTATTCGCCAACGGAAAGTTCCGCAACAAACGCCGGGCATTATCTATATAGCTCTTGCACTTGCCACGGTCTTGTTGATCGCACTCGCCGGACACCTGGGCGGGATCATCAGCGGCATCGAGAGCGGCGCGAACTGAAGATTTCTGGAATAAAAGCGCGCCGAGTCAGTAAGGATAGGTGAAAAGCAAACTTACCAAGTAACCCTAAACCTTAAGAACCAAATATTATGTCCGATTACATTTCTCACGACCACGAACACGACGGAATCGATCGCCGCGGTTTTCTGCACTGTATGGCATGGGCAGGCACGGGCCTGCTTTGGACGATCAGCGGCGGGGTGCTTGCGTCTAGAACTCTTGCCCAAATCGCAAAGGCCGGAGAGCCATTGCCGGCTACCGACCTTAGCTTTCTACAGATCAGCGATAGTCACATCGGTTTCAGTAAAGAGGCAAATAAAGATGTGACCGCGACCTTCAAAATTGCTCTCGATCGCATCAACGCGATGCCTACTCCGCCGTCCTTCCTTATTCACACGGGAGATATTTCCCAACTCTCGAAGCCAGAAGAGTTCGACACCTTCGATGAGGTGCTGAAGAGCTGTCGGACCAAGGACGTCTTCTACGTTCCGGGAGAGCATGATGTGCTCAACGATGGCGGAAAGCTTTACCGTGAACGTTATTTAAAGAGCGTCGAAGGCAAAGGCTCGGGCTGGTACAGCTTCAACAAAAACGGCGTCCATTTCATTGGACTGGTCAATGTCTTGGATCTCCAGGCCGGCGGCCTGGGGCAGCTCGGAGACGAGCAGCTTAAGTGGCTTGAAGCCGACGTGAAAGATCTTAGCGCCGACACCCCGGTTGTCGTGTTCGCGCACATTCCGCTCTGGGCAGTCTATCCGCAATGGGGCTGGGGAACGAGCGATAGTGAACGCGCTTTGGGATACTTGAAGCGTTTCGGCTCCGTGACTGTGCTTAACGGGCACATCCACCAAGTGCTTCAGAAAGTTGAAGGTAACGTGACTTTCCACAGCGCAATGTCTACTGCGTTTCCCCAGCCCGCGCCGGGGACGGCGCCGTCGCCTGGGCCGATGAAAGTACCGGCCGAAAAACTGCGCAGCTTGCTCGGCCTAACGAGCGTTAAGTATTTGCAAGGGAAGTCTTCTCTTGCGGTGATCGATTCCAACCTCAGCTAGATCTACTCAAACTATGATTACACTTACTTCCAAAAATAAAATGGCGGCGCTCGTGTGCGGCATCGTTTTTCTCAATCTGTCCCTCTTCGCGCTCGGTGGTGAGATGAAGAACGCCGACAGCACGAAGCCAAACAGAATAGAGATCAAAGACTTCGCTTTCAATCCTCAGACCTTAACCGTGAAGTCTGGGGAGAAGGTGACCTGGATCAATCGGGACGAAGAACCGCACACTGTCGTGAGCGTCGAGAAGCAGTTTAAGAAATCGACCGCACTCGACACGGATCAAGAGTTCACAATTACAGTGGGCGCTCCCGGCACTTATAGCTATTTCTGCTCCGTTCACCCGAAGATGACTGGGACGATTGTGGTCGAGAAGTAGTAAGGCGCGACCGAGGCCGCGGCTTTTTTCCTGCTCATGATGACCACCGTGCTGCCGTTGTTCAATGGAGCAAACGCCGCCGTCGAGCTGATCCGCTCGAAGTGGGAGAGCATTCTGATTCTGGCGATTCGTTAGGACCACTAGAAGTCTCGGGATCAATAGGTGGCTGACGACGATTTCGGATATTCGACATTCGTTAAATAAGTGGACTTGGCGCGTCGAGCCAGGCGGCGGAAGCAATGGAGATGGGCGCTCGCAGCTAGTTGGGGGATTCTCCATGCTCGAATCTAGCAGAGCGAGCAAAGGCAACGGCATCGAGCAAGCCCTGTCCAAAAGCTTTGCGGAGCCGCCATTCGTCGGCTTTGAAGTGCAAGCGACCTGTGTTGCTGTCCAACTGTAAGGCTTGAAACCAGTATGCGTCTGCAGTGCGGATGTATGGCTCGTAGTCCTGAAAGAAAGCTGCCGTGAAACTGTTCGAGAGCGAATCCGGCACGAGCTGGTTGTATGCGCGGAAATCTGGAACTCCGGTCAGCAGGATGACCTTGCATCGGCGTTCGTGAGCGAACTCCCTGAGTTTGCGAATTTCGTCGTCTGCAAAGTCATCCGCTTCACTATGATTTACCTCGCAGTAAATGATCTCATCGCTCGGAAGAATGACTTTGAAGTCTGGAAGGTAGCAACCCGTCTTTGGCAAAACGTAGCCCTCCTCCTCGTAGTCCCAGCGTAATCCAAGCTTGTCGAAGAAGACGGCCCATCGCGCTTCAGTGCGCGAACGAAAGCGATAGCCTTTGTAGTAAGTTTCGATGGCCTTCATCGCGCGCGAGATCCTAACGAGATAATCGAATTACGCGCATTCCCTTCGGTTGCGAGCGTCGAATCAGAGCGATTATTAAATTCCCAATCTCACTCTCAAACACTTCAGAATCCGAAACGATCTTGGTTCCGCTCAGCGAAAACTCTAACGATAAATCGTAAGGCTCGTCGGGTGATTTCATCCGAATCGCAGGTCTTGAATCCAGAGAGGCTCTCTTAGCCTTTAAGCGTCGTGGCATCGAAAAGTTGATCAAGCTGACGCTAGAGTCTGCAACCACGCCGATAGGACGGTTGACGATGTAATTGGCATGTTTTTGCCAATGTTTATAGCGTTTCCGAGCAATTCCGCGTCTGGTTTCATCCCATACGGATCCCAGAGGTTTGTTCGAGCTATATTCAACCCGAAAAATATCGTTCTTCTTCGAAACCGTAAGATGGCTGCCGTCGTTATCTCTGAGAGCAAAGACAACCTGCTGAGGACGATTATAAATGGACGCAACGGGAGCATCATCTATCCACAAGATTGTCCGCGTATTCACCTAATGGGTCAGCGCTTTGGACGCGAGTGCGGCGCGGCGGCTGCGCGTAGGTCTGCGGGTGTGTAGCAGAGCCGAGACGCGAAACCTGTTAGCTGCTTGTCAGCGATTTTTTTCCAATACTTCACTTGTTACACGCGCTTTATTTCAGATCAGTGGCGGAGATTGGGATTTCGTAATCGGCGTCGAGGTAGCGAAAACGTACCTTGTCCCCTTCGCGGGAGGTGACTAGGAGCTTGGAGCCGAGTTGCAATTCGACGTTGCCCTTTGGAGTCTCGATTGATACTGACTTTGTTAGCGTAAACATGTCGTCTCGTTTGCGATGATCGATTTGTTCGTTGGACAATATCTCGACGGACTTATCGTCGATTTTCCGTGTGGTTTGAATCTGATTGTGTGTTGGACGGGATGCAAAAAGATCGTCCCGTTTTTCCGTGCTCACCACTGACATCACAAAAGCGAAAATGAGTCCGACCAACAAACAAAGTCCGCCGCCAACTTTTCCACGTACGATTGAAACAATCGCCAGCACAAACGCCGTCAAAACAACGGTAATGAACCGAGAAAAAACAACACTGGATTAGCTAGCGGGAGAAAGGCCGCCGCAACCGCACACAGCCCACCAGTATAGGCAGGCGAGCGTTCTATTCTGGAGCGTTCGCTTCTAAAAGCCGTGAAAAGTCGGTGCCGTTTGAAATCCGCCACTGATTTCCAATCCGTGAACCCTTCGCAGAAATAATAATCGCTCGGAACAATTACACCTCGCCGCACATTTTTCCTAAAATCGTCTTCACTGAATTCTCGAATCACCTTTCCGTCGCGGGACACATGAACATTCATCTTCGTTTTTCTCGGCAATGAGGCGTTCAGCGGGCAATAAAAAGGCCAGAATAGGCGCTTGCCAAACGAGGGACAATCAATTTCCCGGCGCAGATTAATTATTTACGCGTTCCGGCAATGGTTGCAGCGGCTTTGTTAGGCCGCACATTCATAAGACATCACTACGACATCCGTCCCTCGGTAGCGCGTTCGCTCGACAAGCGACCACCCGAGGCGTGAGTAAAATAGCTCTGTGCCCGGAGTGTAGAGGTAAAGCCGACGCACGCCAAGCGCCGTCGCATCGTCAACGGCCCGCCGGACCAGCGCAGCACCGATGCCGTGCCGCCGATGGTCGGGAGCGACGAAAACGCCGGCCAACCATGGCGACAATTCCATGCGCGTGTCCATATCATATGCGAGCAGCATAGCCGAGCCGAGCAGTGTGCCACCGGTGAACGAGACGATGACTGTCGGTATTTCTCGGTGGCCACAAGATCCCCGAAGTCTAGCAGCGCGTGCTTCGAGGGAATCGCCCGGCCGCAGATACGCCCACTCACGGTGATGCCACCGTGCAAGGGTCGGAATGAAGTCTGGGTAGTCTGCAAGATAGCCAATTTGCACGGCTGTGCGACAGTTCTCCCGATAAGGCGGAGCTCAGCTACCGTTAGCCGGAGCGAGCTTTCGAAACATCGACAATGTGTTTCATAAATTCAAAGCTAGTCATCGCGCCGGCCAGCGGTTAGCTAGACCTATTCGGGTGAACCACATATGCGCCTTGTAAGTGAAATAACCTCTTGCTCCATCGGAGCGTCCGGATAGCCAATCGTGAGACACTGGAATAAATACTGGCGCAAAAAAGACTCGAAACCGCCAAGCCTCTCGTATTGGGCAGTGTGTCCGAGCTCGTGCACGACCATCGGCCGGCGAAATCTGCAATCCGAACGTATGAAAATGCCATACCGTAGTGTCAGCCCTCCCGTGAAAGGCGAAATAAGCTGCGTTGCGTCTGCGGCCGCGCGAAGGGCAGGATTCTCCGGAATGGGGATCTCGGGAACGTAGAGTAGCCGGACGCGCTCCGGCTCTACGACGCCAACTAGACGGGCGTCCGCGATCTGAGCGTCTGATAGTGCCTGACCGCGGCTGCAAATGTCTTGTTCCTGTGCGGCAGCCCACTGGCACGCCAGGGGGAGTAGCAGTTTGAATTGTTCAGGCGTGATCCCGGCATCCATGCGCTTCAAAGGCTAACTAAAGGTTAGACTGCATTCCGCAGTCTACTTCACATATGGGCTGCATCCTTCTCGATTTTCAGATTCCTTCAGACCTGTTTTGGCGCGCGCAGTGATCGTGCGAACTGGCCGATGCGATTAACCAAATCCGGCGACTTCGCCAGTTTTTCGATTTCGCGCACGATTGCGCTGCCGACCACTGCGGCATCTGCAAAACGCCAGACTTCGCGTACCTGTTCCGGGGTCGAGACGCCAAACCCGACGGCGACTGGCAAATCGCTGACAGAACGCACACGCTGCACAAGAGCTTCGGCTTCATGTGTCATTTCACTTCGCGGCCCCGTCACGCCTGCACGTGAGACAGCATAGATGAACCCACGCGCTTGCTGCGCGATACGCGCCAGCCGTTCGTCCGATGTTGTCGGAGCGACAAGAAAAATCGGATCCAATTCATGTTGATCGAGCATCTTAATCCAAGGCTGAGCTTCCTCGGGAATCAAATCCGTGACGAGCACTGCGTCGACTCCAGCCTCCTTAGCCTCGGTTGCCAGGCGATCTTCGCCAAATTGCAACAGGGGATTGAAATAACTGAAGAGTACGATTGGCACCTCGATGTGCTGTTTTGCGTGCGCAATACAGGTGAGCGCGTTGCGGAGTGTAACGCCATTCCGCAACGCGCGTTGAGATGCGCGCTGAATGACCTCGCCGTCGGCCACCGGGTCGCTGAATGGGACGCCAACCTCGATAATGTCCGCGCCGGCGGCCACGAGTTCGATTAATAAGAGTTCAGTTGCCGCAAGATCGGGATCGCCAGCCGTGATGAACGGGATGAACCCGCCGCGTCCGGAGCGCTTTAGCTCGAGGAACGTGTCGCTGATTCGGCTCACTCCGTTGGTAGCTCGGCAACAAGCTGCACGTCTTTGTCACCGCGGCCAGATAGATTCACGATGACCACGTCGTCCTGCGGCAGTTCACGTGCGATACGAAGAGCCGGCATAATTGCATGCGACGTTTCGAGTGCTGGAATGATTCCTTCCAGTTCGGCACAAAGGGCGAATCCTTCGAGCGCATCGGCGTCGCTGGCGTAGAGGTATTCGGCCCGTCCGCTGTCATGAAGATATGCGTGCTCCGGACCGATCGATGCGTAATCGAGGCCAGCGGAAATCGAATGAGTCGTTGCAATTTGTCCGCTCTCATCCTGAAGCACGTATGACATGGTCCCTTGCAAAACACCGACACGCCCGCCGCCACTCGACGCGCTGGTATGAAATCTCGCCGCGTGTTCGCCTAACGAATCGCCGCGCCCACCGGCTTCCACGCCGATCAGTCGGACATTTTCGTCCGCAATAAAAGGATGAAACAAACCAATCGAGTTTGAGCCGCCGCCGACACACGCAATCAGCGCGCGGGGCAATTTTCCCGCCGTGGATAAAATCTGTTCGCGCGCTTCACGCCCAATCACGCTTTGAAATTCGCGCACCATCAGCGGGTATGGATGCGGACCAAGCGCGCTACCCAGCAAATAGTAAGTATCATGCACGTTTGTCACCCAATCGCGTAGCGCCTCGTTGATTGCGTCTTTCAATGTGCACGTTCCCGCGTTTACGGTAATGACCTCAGCGCCAAGCAAGCGCATCCGGAAAACGTTGAGTCCTTGGCGCCGCACGTCCTCTGCGCCCATGTAGACGATGCAGTGCAAGCCGAACAGCGCGCAAACGGTCGCCGTCGCAACGCCGTGCTGACCTGCGCCAGTTTCAGCAATAATGCGGCGTTTGCCCATTCGCTGTGCGAGCAACGCCTGGCCCATGGCATTATTGATCTTGTGCGCGCCAGTGTGCAAAAGATCTTCGCGCTTCAGGTAGATTTGCGCCCCGCCGCCGCGCTCGCTCAGCCGCCGAGCGTGAAATAATGGCGTTGGCCGGCCGCAGTAATTACGCAATAGTTGGTCAAGTTCGCGGCAGAACTCCGCGTCGTGTCTCGCTCGAGTAAACTCTTTCGTCAGCTCGTCGAGCGGCGCCACGAGAGTCTCTGGGACATAGCGGCCGCCAAACTTGCCCCAGTGGCCATGCTCATCCGGCTCGCTTGTCGTGACGGATAATTTTCGCATCTGATATTGTTACGCCATGCGAGTGTCACTAACACTCAGCGGTGCGGACGGCAGCGATGAACTTTTCAATCGTGCGATGATCCTTCACGCCCGGCGTGGTCTCGACCCCGCTGCAAACATCGACCGCCTGTGGCGCGACAGCCGCAATGGCATGCGCGACGTTTCGCGCATTTAGACCACCAGAGAGAATGAGGAATCGGGCGAACGGGAGCGTTGCCCGGGCGGCTGACCAATCGCACGTCACGCCAGTGCCACCGCGCAATTCCGCATGATGCGAATCCAGAAGCACGTCACAATCGGGAAACGAGCTGGCATCTTCGGGCTGGAACCGGCCATCGGTAGAAAAAGCTCGAATGACGCGGAATTCACGCGCCAATTCGCGACATGTTTTAGCCGACAGATCTCCATGCACCTGGACACATTCAATGCCGGCTGCGTTTGCTGTATTGCGAATTTCGGAAACCGGTGCGTCAACGAATACGCCGACCGCACGAACGATCCCCGCCAACGCTTCAACAATCTTCCGCGCTCGTTGCGGCTCGATGTAGCGAGAGCTTTGCGGATAAAAGTTTAGCCCGATCATGTCGGCGCCAAGGTTCGCGCAATCTCTCGCATCTTCGAGACTGGTGAGACCGCAGATCTTGATTTGCAATCGATTCGCTTTCACGACGTTCCATGAGACACAATCTGCCGCTCGCCAGCACGAGCTAGCAGATCGCGAAGCGCGATCCCCGGATTTTTTGCGCGCATTAGTCCTTCTCCAATCAGAAAGCCACGAAATCCGAGCGCCTGAAGGTGGCGCAATTGTTCCGGATCGTGCAGTCCGCTCTCGCTAATCATGATACTGTTTTGCGGCGCTTCGGCGATCAGGCGTTCACTCGTGTTCAGTGAAATCTCGAATGTCTGGAGATCGCGATTGTTCACTCCGATGATTTTCGCGCCTGTGTTCACCGCTCGACGCAATTCATCCGAAGTGTGCACTTCGACGAGCGCGTCGAGTCCAAGTTCGTCTTCAGCTACTTTGCGTAGTTCGCCTAACGAGTCATCGTCCAGCGCCGCGACAATGAGCAGTATTGCGTCGGCGCCTGCAACCGCAGCTTCATAAATTTGTATTGCATCGACAATGAAATCTTTGCGAAGAACCGGAAGGTGCGTGCTGGAACGAACCGCGGTGAGATCGGCGATCGAGCCAGCGAAATGTTCTTCCTCTGTCAGGACGGAAATCGCGCAAGCGCCACCGTGCTGATAATCACGAGCAACATCGGCTGGTGAAAGATCGGCTCGGATTGTGCCAACTGACGGTGACGCCCGTTTGAATTCCGCGATGATCTTCACTGCCGGGGATGGCGTATTGAGAGCTCCGCGCAGACGATGCTTGGCAGCATTTTTTCGAACCTCGACTGCGTGCACGCGAAGCGCATCTACGGAAAAGTTGCCTAGACATTTCGCCATCATCTGTCGCTTTGGCATGATGATTTCTGAGAGAAAATTATTGGTCATTCTTTTTGATTTGTTGCTCTGATGAGGACATCCAGCTTCGATTCCGCGGATCCGCTATCGATGCTGTCGCGCGCCAGGATCGCTGCTTGATGAAGATCCGGCGCAACGTCCGCCAAGTGGAGCGCAGCAGCGGCGTTTATAATCACAAGATCGCGCGCGGCGGAGAGACGTCCGTTTTTTTCACCGTACAGAATTGCGCGGATCAGTTGTGCATTCTCAACCGGCCCACCGCCGCGAAGGCCGTCGAGCGATCGGCATTCCAGACCGAAATCCTCCGGCCTGACGGCGAATGTTTCCACGCCAGGCGCGCCGTCGGATCTAACCGAGCAAGCAGCGACAAACGTGTCACCGGTCAGGGTTATTTCATCGAGGCCGTCAGCGCCGTGGACAACCCACGCTTTCTTCGCGCCGAGAACTCCGAGCGCCGACGCGACCCGTTCGAGCAAGGAACGATCCCAGACACCTAGAATTTGAAACGGAGCCCGAGCAGGATTCGTCAAGGGACCAAGCAGGTTAAATGTGGTGTGCATGCCGAGCTCACGCCGCACCTGTGCGACGCGGGCCGTCGCCCTGTGAAAAAGTGGCGCAAACATAAAACAGATTCCGTAATCGTTCAGGCAGCGTTCGACCGTTTCAGGCACGGCGGCTGTGTTGACACCCAAGGCCTCAAGCACGTCGGCGCTGCCGGAGTTCGATGTCGCAGCACGCGAACCATGCTTTGCCACCGGCAGGCCCGCCCCGGCAATGACAAATGCCGCCGCCGTCGAGACGTTGAAGGTTTTCACTGAACTCGAGCCGGTCCCCGCAGTGTCGATGAACTGCGAATACCGAGAGCGCAATCGAAGCGCGCGGTTACGCATCGCTTCGGCCATGCCGGCAAGCTCGTCGATTGTTTCGCCCTTGACGGCTAGGACAGCGAGCGCGGCCGCCACTTGTCCGTCCGTAGCGGCAGGATTGAGAAGCGCGCTGAGAAAATGCCCGGCTTCAACTCGACCGAGATTCTCGCCGCGCATAAGACGCAACGTCGCTTGCCGAAGATCAAGATCGCCGACAGTAGCCGCCTCACGACCAAGTTCATCCGTTCGTGGTGGCGTTGGCACCAACCAAACAGCAGGGCCGGCGATAGCGTCGCGCGGTGAAGCAGACGCAGCGCCTCGGCCCGCGGTCGAATCGTTCTTAGTCTCCTCCGAATTCATTTTGTGGAATGCGCAGCCATCGCGAGAGCCTTTGTCATCGCGCGTGCCTTGTTTACCGTTTCCTCATATTCGAAGCGCGGGTCGGAATCCGCAACAATGCCGGCGCCGGCTTGAAAGTACGCCTTCCCGTTTTTCAATACGGCGCAACGCAACGCGATGCACGAATCGACGTTACCATCGAACCCGAGATAGCCGATCGCGCCGGCGTAGCAACCGCGACGTGTTTTTTCCAGTTCGCTGATAATTTGCATCGCCCGAATTTTCGGCGCGCCGGAGACGGTGCCAGCAGGAAAGGTCGATTTAACCACGTCGAAAGCGCTGCAGCCGTTGCGTAGCCGACCAACGACATTCGAGACAATATGCATGACGTGGCTGTAACGCTCGATATCCATCATCTCAGTTACGCGCACAGAGCCGAAATCGGCGATGCGGCCAACATCATTGCGCGCAAGATCGACAAGCATGATGTGCTCAGCCCGCTCTTTTGGATCGGCGAGGAGTTCGGCGGCATTGCGTTCGTCTTGGGCGACAGTCACGCCACGGCCGCGAGTTCCTGCGATCGGACGAATCTCGATGACATCGGCGACAAGCCGGACATGCATCTCCGGTGAGCTGCCAACAAGCGCGAAATCTTCGGCGAATTTGAGGCAAAACATGTACGGCGAAGGATTGATGAAACGGAGACACCGATAAAAATCGAGCGGATCGCCGACGAAATCGGATTCGAAACGCTGGGACAGGACGACTTGGAAAATGTCGCCGGCCCGGATGTACTCTTTGGCCTCTGCCACCGCGCGCTCAAACTCCTCGCAGCGGAAATTGCTGTGAGCGGGCGGCATTTCGCATTCCGCAGTTGCAATGAGTGGAAGGTCGGCGGGCCGCGCGAGTTGGCGGATGATGACTCCAGCTGATTCAACAGCTCGCTTATAGACTGCCTCGGGCGAACCATCCTCGAGGAACGCGTTCACGACTATTTTCAAGCTGCGCAACTGATGATCGAAAATTAGGAGGCTGCTTGTGATCATGAAAAGCATCTCGGGTAAATGGAGATCATCACGGTGCGCGACCGGAACTTTTGGCTCAAAAAAATGGATCGCTTCGTAGCCGAGAAAGCCGACAGCGCCACCGGCGAACCGTGGCAATTCGGGGCGCGAGACGAATTGGTAACGCGCCATTAATTTGCGGATCTCGTCGAGCGGGTCCGTCGCCGTGTCGAAGCGCTTCTCGGTGTCGCCGTCGACAACCTGAATTTCCCGGCCGTAACTTTGAATAATGATTCGGGGATTGATCCCAACAAAGGAGAACCGGCCCGAGACATCATTCTTTTCGGTCGATTCAAAGAGAAAGCTGTAACCGGAGTTATGGAGTTTTTTAAACGCCGAAACTGGCGTTTCGCCGTCTGCGACGAACTCTGCAAAAAGAGGAATAACGTTGCCGCAATTCACGAGCTGGGAGAACTCGTCCGCAGTCGGCGTAAGCTGCGCTTTCATGAAAGTGGCGGACGCGACAGAAAGCTTGCGAGAATTTTTTGGCCGTCCCGAGTGAGGACTGATTCGGGATGAAATTGTACTCCTTGGACTGGGAACTCGCGATGACGCAACGCCATAATTTCGCCGTCATCGCTTTCGGCCGTAATCTCGAGACACTCGGGAAGTGAGCTTCGCTCGACGACCAACGAATGATATCGGCCCGCCTCAAACGGCGTCGGCAAATCGGAAAAGAGCGCGCTGCCGTTATGCCTGATCATCGATGATTTCCCATGCACGATGCGGGAAGCGTTGACTACTCTCCCACCGTACGCTTCCGCAATGCATTGATGGCCAAGACAGACGCCCAGGATAGGAATCTCGGGGCCGAAGCGAAGAATGACTTCTTTGCTGATGCCCGCCTCACGCGGTGTGCACGGCCCAGGCGAAATGCAGATCTGATCCGGCGTTAACGCAACGATTTCGTTGAGCGAGATCTCATCATTCCGCTTGACGAGAAGCTCGCACCCAAGCTCACCAAAATACTGCGCGAGATTGTAGGTGAAGGAGTCGTAGTTATCGAGAATCAGGAGCATCGATTTTTGAATCTGTTAGGTGCTTCCCTTTTCCGTTCGACTGTCATCAGCAAAGCGGAGCAGTGACTTGCGGATCGCGCGAACTTCATTGATGAGCTGTGCGTACTCCGAGAGTGTTAGCGCTTGTGCGGCATCAGAAAGGGCAAGTTCAGGGTGGTTATGGACTTCAACCATGAGACCGTCAGCCCCAACTGCCACGCCGGCCCGAGCGAGCGGCGTGACCATGTAGGCACTGCCTGTGCCGTGGGATGGATCGACGATTACCGGTAGGTGAGAGATGCGCCGAATCGCTGGCACCGAAGCGAGATCGAGCGTGTTTCGTG
>Ga0209474_10003795_pt1 | contig 13170 bp, 8 predicted proteins | sample GraSoiAngelo_145_FD_185902 | JGI IMG/M metagenome (GOLD analysis project Ga0209474, IMG submission 185902) | Grasslands soil microbial communities from the Angelo Coastal Reserve, California, USA - 14_1009_05_20cm (SPAdes) (version 2) | ecosystem: Environmental > Terrestrial > Soil > Grasslands ...
CCGTGCCGCCCGTCTCCGCTCCGACGCCATCCAGGCAGCGGACGAGCTGGCCTCCGCGCTGACGGAGGCGAAGGGCGGTCTGACCATCGGCGATCTCCGTCCGGGTCTCGAAGCGGTGCGCAAGGCACAGGCGAGCGAAGACCGGATCGCACGGCTCAGTGCGCGCGCCGGCGGCCGCAGGCTCGCCCCTGCTGCGCTGCCGGTACCGCGGCCGTTCCTCGCTTCGGGGGCGCGACTGGTGGCCGCGAATCCCGAGCTGACACGGGAGCTCGATCGGCTGTCGCCGGACGACGCGGCGCAGATCCGCGCGCGTCTGGCCGACGTGCACCGCGAGAAGGAAGAGACGAAGCGGGCCGAGCCCGCTGCGGCGCCGGCGCCGGCTCCGCAGGCTCCCGAGGAGGCGCCGCCACCCGAGCCGAAGGAGGCGGAGGCGCCCTCGCCGACCCTGACGGTGGCGAACGACGCCGCCATCCTGCTCTCCAAGCGGACTCCGCGCTCGATCACGCTGCGCGAGGACGGGCTGTTCGAGCTCTCGTACGACGACGCGGACTATCTCGTGGATCCGCAGGGCAAGCTGGTGCGCAAAGAAGCGAAATAGACGTTGACGTCGACGTGGACGGCGACGGCGACGTGGCCGTGGACGACTGCGCGCACCCTACTTCTGAAAATCGTACACGCTCCCAATCCGCAAGATTCGCGTCAGCTCGTCGAGCGCCTGCATGTTCTCCCGTGCCAGGCTCGGGTCCGCCAGATCCTCCCCGACCAGCCGGTCGCGGTAATGCCGGCGCACCCACGCCTCCAGCTCAGCGCCGAGCGCCTCGTCCCAGAAGACGCGCGCTTCGATCGCCGATCGCTCTCCGTCCTCCAGGACGATGCGCTGGCGCAGGCAGGCGGGGCCGCCGCCGTTCTCCATCGATTCGCGCAAATCGAGATGGTGCAAGGTCTTCACCGGACCGTCCGCCTCGATCACGCGCTGGAGAAACGCGCGCGCTCGCGGGTCCTCCCGCGCCTCCTCCGGCGCGACGATGGTCATGCTCCCGTCAGGTAACGTGAGCAGCTGCGAGTTGAACGGATAGGCCGCGACGGCGGAAGCGACCGGGAGCTCCTTCTCCGTGGCCAGGAAGGCGACGAACGACCCACCCAGCAGCGCACGCAGCTCGTCCAACAGGTCCGTGACCTCGAGAAAGGCAAGCTCGTGCAGGAGAAGGACGTTCCCGTTTCCCACCGCCAGCACGTCGGTGTGAAAGCCGCCGGCGTCGATCCCGACGGGGTGCTGCTGGGGGAACAGGGCGCGGCTGGTATCCACCTGCCCGAGCCGGGCCAGCGCATGCGACGCTTCGCGGGTCTGGCGCGCGGGATACACGGAGGGTTCGCCGGCGGGCGGCGGATCGCCAAACGCGCGGCGGCCCCAGGCAAAGAGATGCACCGCCGCCCTGTCGGCCGCGAACAGGCGGGTGTGGTTCGCGGCGCCTTCATCCGCGAAGTGCCCTCCGCCGGGCAGGGGATCATGGACCGTGAAATTCCTGGCGTCGGCGAAGATGGCGCGGAGCACGCGCGCGGTCGTCTCCGCCTCCAGCGAGCGATGGAACATCGCGGTGAGGTTCGCGGGGATCAGGTGCAGCCGCCCATCGGCCGCATCGGCGCTGGGAATGCTCGTCGCCGCGTTCGCGGTCCACATCGCCGCCGCGCTCGAGCTGATGCGCAGCAGCTGGTCCTTCAGCTCCGGATCGCGCGCGGCCTGGACGAGCACTTCTTCGTCGCTCCCGCGGAACCCGAGCCGGCGCAGCGTCCGCAGCGAGGGTCGCTCGTGCGGCGGCAGCACGGCCTGTCCGACCCCGAGCGAGGCGACGAAGCGCATCTTGACCAGGCCCTGCAGCGCGGCGGCCCGCGGGCTCGCGGGTTGGTCGGCGTGCGTCAGCGAGGCGACGTTGCCGTGGGAAAGCCCGGCGTAGTTGTGGGTGGGGCCGACGAGCCCGTCGAAATTGTACTCGCGCGCCGGCACGCCGCCCCCGGATCACGTTCCGTAGAACCGGAACACGAGCTCGGCGACGCAGGCCGGCTTTTTCTCTCCCTCGATCTCGATGCTGGCGGCGAGCAGACCCTCGACCCCGTTGGGAACCTCGGTGACGTCGCCGAGCTTCACGTTGAGGCGGTACCGCTGCCCTTCCTTGAGCGGAGCGGGGAAACGGACCTTGTTGAGACCGTAGTTGATGACCATGGCGAAGTTCTTGATCTCGACGAGCTCGAAGAAGATCCCCGCGATCAGCGAGACGGTGAAATATCCGTGCGCGATCGGCTTCCCGAAGGGCGACTCGCGCGCGATGCGCTCGCGATCGACGTGGATCCACTGATGGTCGCCGGTCGCGTCGGCGAACTTGCGGATCGCCTCGTAGGTCATCTGCCGCCAATCCGAGACGCCGATCTCCTTGCCGACGAGGGACTTGAGGCCGGCCACGCCGTCGATCAGGGTCTTGCCCATGGTGCGCTCCCAGTCAGGTCGGAGCCCTGTTTAGCATGCCTCAGGTTCGCCGGCCTCCCGTCCTTTGGAGGAAGATTATTCCTCCAGCACGCGCACCGGCAGCACGACCATCGGGAGTCCCGCGAACTGGAACCGCCGCTGCATGGCATACGCCGTCTCGTTGTGCAGGAAGCGGTCGAACCAGCGCTCGCGCTCGAAGATCAGCTTCCCGGCGAAGAAGATGGCGCGCGGATACTCTCGCGCGATCTCGCTGGCAACCCGGACGGCCTCCGCCACGGCCTCGGTGCCCATCGCCAGGCGGTAGTCCGCGGGCAGGCCCATCCGCTGCGCCTGCTCCACGTATTTTTGCAGATCCTGCTCGGCCTGCTCTCGCACGCGATCCACCTCTTCGACGCCCTGGAAGGTGGCGCTGTCCACCACGCCGACGGTGACGAAGATGACGCCATGGAAGTAGCGAGGAAACAGCTTCAGGACGGTGAGGAGGGAGTGGATGCCAAGGCCGGAGTAGCCCCCGACCAGGAGGACTGCCGTCGGTTTCTTCGGGTCGAGCGCCTTCTTCGGCGCCGGCTGCGAGGGCAGCGCTTCGAGGATCTGATCGAGCCTCTTGAGTCGGGCAAAGACACCCGCGTAGTGTCGCTTGACCGCCATGCAGAGCGAGATCAGGGCGCCGGTCGCCACCACCGTCAGCCAGCCGCCTTCGCGGAACTTCTCTGCCACCGTGATGGTCAGGATCACGACGCAGAGAGCCGCTCCGACGAGGTGGATCCAGATGTGCCTCTTCCAATCCGGCTGCTTGCGGCGCGTCTCCCGCATCGTCCAGTACCGGATCATGGCGATCTGGGTGAGCGAGAAGGTGAGGAAGACGTTGATCGAGTACATCACCACCAGCGCATCCACCCGGCCCCGCGTGTAGAGCAGCATGGCCAGACCGGCCCCGCCCATCAGCAGGACGCCGTTCTGCATGGTGAGGCGATCGCTGAGCGCGCTGAAGCGGTGGGGAAGCCACGAATCGTGCGCCATGTTCGCCATCACCCGCGGGCCGTCGATGAATCCGGCCTGCGCGGCGACGAAGAGCAGCAGCGCCTCGGAGAGCAGCGTGAGGAAGACGAACCACCTCCCGACCGGCATGCCGAGAAGCCTCACCCCGCCGGCCACCTTCGCTGCCAGCAGCGAGTTCATGGTGTGGTCGGGATCGGCGTAGTGGATGTCGAGCAGCAGGTAGCAGAGGATGATGCCGCTGGCGGTGACCGCGAGGCTGATCGCCATGTAGGCCATCGTCCGTTTGGCCGTCTGGACCCGCGGCTCGCGCATGATCTGCAGGCCGTTCGAGACCGCCTCGATTCCGGTATAGGTGCCGCCGCCGAGCGAATAGGCGCGCACGAAGAGCAGGAGAAGGCCGCCCAGACCGAGCGTCGACATCCCGTGCGACAGCCCAGTGGACACTTCCTGCACCACTTCCTGCGCCCGGCCGAGGTGCAGCCCGATGCCGGTGCCGATGATCACGGCGTGCGTGAGCAGGAACGCGAGGAAGATCGGCATCAGCGCCGTCACCGATTCCTTCACGCCTCGCAGGTTGAGCAGCACGAGGACGAGCACCCCGAGAAGCTCGATGTGCAGCTTCAGCGGCAAGCCGGCGATGAGCAGGCTCGACCAGCGTGCGCCGTCGGGAAGGACGCTGAACACCGCGTCTCCACCCGCCGCGATGGAAATGGAGATGGTGAGGACGTAGTCGACGATCAGGGCCGAGCCGCTCACCAGTCCCGCCCGGGGTCCGAGCAGGCGGGAAGCGACGACGTACCCGCCGCCGCCGAAGGGGAAATGTTCGATGACGCGGCTGTAGGAGGCCGCAATGATCAGCACCGTGAAGGCAGTCGCTGCGGCAAGGAAGACAGCGAGATAGGTGTGCTCGCCCAGGTTCTTGAATGCTTCTTCGGGGCCGTATGCCGAAGAGGAGAGGCCGTCCGCGCCCAGGCCGACCCAGGCCAGAAAAGCGATCAGAGAGATGTGCCGGAACAGGTGCGGGTCTTGCAGGTCCTTCGGGCCGCCGAGGAGAAAACGCTTCAGGCGCTGCCCGGGTCTCGGGCGGTGTTCCGGTTCCGGCGGCACGGACTGTGCGGGCGTGCTCATCGCGAAGGCGCCAAACAAGGCATGCACCACGTTCCCTGTCGAGCAGCATCTCGCCCTTGCGGGCCGTTCTCAGCGGCCGGTATTGCACGATGCAATCGGGCGCCCTGTCCTTCCTTGCATTTCGCAAGCATGGGCCGCGACGCCCCCGAGCGTGGGGTTTCCGGCACGACCTCTGCACGAGGAGGCCGTGTGACCTGCTTCCTCGGAGCGTTGTTCGCTGGGATGATGGAGTGGACTTTGGGCCGCGAGCCTGACCGCCATGCCGGCGCGCTCTTGCGGCCGGGAGAACCGCATTGAATGACGAGGCGAACACCGCCCAGCGCGCGATGCGCGTCCTGGTCGTGGACGATGAGCGCAACATCCGCAAGACGCTGGCCGTCTGCCTGGAATCCCTCGGCTGCGCGGTCACCGAATGCGGTTCCGCGTCCGCCGCGGTCGACTCGCTCGCGCGCCTGCCGCACGATCTCGCGTTCGTCGATCTGCGGCTGGGAAAGGAAAGCGGGCTGGATCTCCTCGGGTCGCTTCTCGCGGAGCGGCCCGCCCTCGAGGTGATCATCATCACCGCCTACGCGACCATCGACACGGCGGTCGAGGCGATCCGCCGCGGAGCCCGCGACTATCTGCCCAAGCCGTTCACGCCGGCGCAGATCCAGCGCGCCGTCGAGCAGGCGCGCTCGCGCATCGAGATGTCCACACGCGTTGCCGACCTCGAGGAGCAGCTCGCGGACGCCGCGCCGGAAGTGATGTTCTCCACGCCGAGCGCCGCGATGCGCGCGGTTCTCGACGTGATCGGCCGCACCGCCGCCCACGACGTCCCCGTGCTCCTACGCGGCGAGAGCGGCACCGGCAAGACCGTCCTGGCGCGGGCGCTCCACCGGCAGAGCCCGCGCCGTGGCCGCCCCTTCGCCGTCGTGAACTGCCCCGCGCTCAGCGAGGAGCTGCTGGCGAGCGAGATGTTCGGGCATGTCAAGGGCGCTTTCACGGGAGCGGTGCGCGATCAGCCCGGGCGCGTGGAAGCCGCGGAAGGCGGTACCCTCTTCCTCGACGAGGTCGGCGAGGTCCCGCCCTCGATCCAGGCCAAGCTGCTGCGCTTCCTGCAGGACAAGCAGTTCGAACGGGTTGGAGAGACGCGCACCCGGGTCGCGGACCTCCGGATCGTGGCCGCCACGAACCGCAACCTCGAGGAGGCGGTGCGCGCGGGCCACTTCCGCGAGGACCTGCTCTTCCGCCTCAACGTCGTCGAGGTCACCGTCCCTCCGCTGCGCGAGCGCCGCGAGGAGATCCTCCCGCTGGCGCAGAGCTTTCTCGCGTTTTTCGCCCGGGCGGCGCGCCGCGCGCCGCAGCAGCTCTCGCCGGAGGCGGAACGGGCATTTCTCGCCTATGCCTGGCCCGGGAACGTCCGCGAGCTGCGCAATGCCATCGAGCGCGCGGTCATCCTCTCTCCCGCACAGGTGCTGCAGCCGCAGTCATTTCCGGACCGGATCGCCCAGACCGCGACGACCGTGCCGCAGCTCGGCGGCGACTTCAGCGTCGAGCAGATCGAGCGCGAGCACATCCTGCGCGTCCTCGCCCGCGCCCGCACGCAGGAGGAGGCGGCGCACGTGCTGGCGGTGGATGCATCGACGCTGTGGCGCAAGCGGAAGAAGTACGAAAGCGAGTGACCGCGGCTAGGCCGCGCTGGCACGAACGCTGCGCCCGGGCACGGGCAGAGTGAACCAGAAGCGGCTCCCCTTGCCCGGCTCGCTCTCGACGCCCATGTCCCCGCCGTGCGCGAGCACGATCTCCCGCGCCAGGTAGAGCCCGAGCCCGATCCCCTCCCCCTTCGTTCCTGGCACGCGGAAGAACTTCTCGAAGATCCGGCTCCGGTACTCGGCTGGAATGCCTTCGCCGTGGTCCTCCACCTCGAATCGAACGCTGTCGTGCTGTGGCTGCGCCCGCACCACGACCGTGCTCCCCGGCGCGCTGTGCCGGACCGCGTTGCCGATCAGGTTGTCGAGGACCAGCGCGATCCGCTCCGCATCGGCCAGCACCGGCAGCACCGGCTCGCCGACCTCCGCCGCAAGCTGGATCTTCGCCGCCGACGCCGCGGCGGAGCGGTTCGCCAGCGCTCCCTCGACCAGGGACTTCGCGGAGATGGCCGCGGGCTGCACTTCCACCTTGCCCGCCTGGATCCGCGCGAGGTCGAGCAGGTCGTCGACGATGTCCTGCAGACGCTCGCAATCCTCGCGGGCGGCCTGCAGCAGGTCCGCCTGCTTCTCGCTGACCGCCCCGACCGTGCCCTCGAGGAGGATGTGGATCGCCATGCGCAGCGAGGTGAGCGGGGTCCTGAACTCGTGCGCGACGGTGGCCACCAGATCGTTCTTCAGCTCGTCGAATCGCACCAGCCGCGTCACGTCCTGCAGCACGATGGTCGCTCCGGCGACTGCCCCCTCCTCGGAGTAGAGCGGAGTCGCCCGCGGCAGCAGCCTGCGATCGCGCACGTGAAGCGCCTCTTCCAGCCCGCGGGGCAGGTAGGGGCCTTTTCCGGCAACGACATGCGCGCGCACCTTCTCGATCGCGTCGCGCAGATCGGGATCGATCCGGGTCAAGGGCCGCTCGCCGGCCTGGATCTGCAGCTCCCGCTCGGCGCTCTCGTTCACGTTCAGGAGCGTGCCGTCCGCGGCGACCACCAGGATGGGATCGGGAAGGCTGTCGATGGCCGCCTGGGATGCCTGCTGCGCCTGGAGCAACTCTCCGAGCGAGCTGCTGCGGTACTCGCGCAACTTGTCGGCCATGGTGTCGAGCTCGCGTCCGACCTGCGCGATCTCGTCCTCTCCCTGGATGCGCGCCCGCGCCTCGAGATCGCCTTCCCCGATGCGCCGCACCGCCAGGCTGAGCCGGTTGAGCGGCCGCAGCGCCCGCCGGGTGAGCGATACGGAAGCGAAGAGGCAGAGGACCAGCGCGCAGATGGTGGAGAGCAGGAGCAGCGAGCGGTTGCGTTCGGCGGTGGCGCGAGCGTGGTCGCTCTTCAGCAGCATCGCGTCCTGGTTGATCTCCAGGATCTTCTCCGCCGCGTCCTTGAGCGTGAGGAATTCGGGCTGCAGCTCATCGAAATAGTGGCGGCGCAGCTCCTGTTCCCCGCTGATCCTGCGAAACGCGTCGTACTTCGCCCGGTATTCGTTCCAGGCGGCCCGCAGCCGGCGCGTCGCCTCCGCCTCGCCCGCCTCGGTGATGTTCCTCTCCTGCGCCCGCAGCTCCGTCTCGAATGCCTCGATGTTCGGGGCCGCTTGGGCGTCGCTCTTGTCGGACCTGCCGGCCGCGCGAAACAGGGCGGCGCTGTCGATCCGCTCCGCGGCCTCCTTCATCCGCTGCGCCGCGAGCACGCTGCGGAAGTTGTCCTGCAGGATGCGCTCCGAGCTCCTTCCCAGCGTCTGCAAGGTGTTCAGCGCCACCAGGCCGACGAGGGCAAGGCCCGCCGCCAGCGGCGCCTGCGCCAGCAGCAGCTTGGTCCTCAGGGTCATGCCGCCCGCTCCTCGTCGGTGGCTGCCACCACGTGGAGGTCGAAATCGGTGCCTTCGCGCAAGAGCTGCGTCAGCACCGAGCCGCGCAGCACCTGCTTCCACCAGGGCTGCATCGAGCGTCCCACGATGACGTGGGCGACACCGTGGGTGCGGGCGAAATCCAGCAGCGCCTGCGCCGGCTCATCCGATTTCAGCCGCACTACTTCGGCGCCGAGCTCCCGCGCCTTCTCGACGTTGGCGAGCAGGTGGCGCTGCGCCTCGGAGTCGATCAAGTTCGGCGCCTCGCCCGGCGTTTCCACGTACACGACGAACCAGTCCGTGTTCAGGCGTCCGGCCAGACGGGAGCCGCGGGAGAGCAGCGTTTTCGCGCGCGGTGGATTGGAAGCGAGGCACACCATCACCCGCCCGGACGCCTTCACCTCCGGCGCACCCTTCGCCAAGCCGGCGCGATCCAGGCTCTCCGCGACCTCCCGCAGGGCCAGCTCGCGCAGGGTGGCCAGGTTCTGGTCCTTGAAGAAGTTCTCCAGCGCCCAGGGGATCTTCTCCGGAGCGTAGATCTTTCCCCCCCGGAGGCGCTCCTGCAGGTCCTCGACCGCGAGATCGAGGTTCACCACCTGATCGGCCTGGGTGAGGAAACTGTCGGGAACGGTCTCGCGCACCACCACGCCTGTCGCCCGCTCGATGAGGCCGTTGAGCGATTCCAGATGCTGCACGTTGATGGCCCCGATCACGTTGATCCCTGCATCCAGCAGCGCGAGCACGTCCTGGTAACGCTTGCGGTTGCGCGACCCGGGCGCGTTGGTATGCGGGATCTCGTCGACCACGGCGACGGTGGGCCGGCGCAGCAGCGCCGCGTCCAGATCCATCTCCTCGACGACCACGCCGCGATACTCGATGCGGCGGCGGGGAACGACTTCCAGCCCCTCGATCAACGCCGAGGTCTCCGGGCGGCCGTGCGGCTCGATGAAGGCGATCACCACGTCGACCCCCCGGCGCCGCAGGTCGTGCGCCTCCTGCAGCATCCGGTACGTCTTGCCGACCCCGGCGGCGAAACCGACGTACAGCTTGAGACGGCCGCGCCTCGCGCGTTCGACGAGCTCGAGGAAGTCCTCGGGCCTCCGCGTTTGCGCCGCCTTCGTCATCTGCTCCCGGGATCATTCCACCATTTACCCGCGCCGGTCGCCATCACCACGGCGTGACTATCGAGTGGCGAGCGGCAGGCGCCCGAAATGCCGGTCGAGCGCCCGGTTGACCAGCAGGACGTTGACGCGCGGCTCTCCGAGCACCAGCAAGTCGCGCCCTTCGATATTGGCCTCGATGATCGTCCGCACGCGCGCCTCGTCGATGTTGCGCGCCCGGGCGATGCGCGGTGCTTGCCAGAGCGCCGCCGCCGGCGAGAGATGGGGGTCGAGGCCGCTCGCCGAGGCAGTGACCAACTCTGCCGGCACGGGCCCCTCGGCATTGGGGTTTTCTTGAAGGAGCCGCTGCAGATCCTTCGCTGCTCGCTCGTGCAGCGCCTTCGAGGTCGGCCCCAGATTGGACCCCGAGGACCCCGCCGCGTCGTAGCCCTTTTCACCCGCCGCCGAGGGGCGCGGCTGCAGGTATCCTGCCTTGCCGAAGGCCTGGGCGATCAGCCCGGAGCCGACCACGTTCCCCGAATCATCGCTGACCAGGCTCCCGGCGGCCTGCAGGGGAAAGATCGCGCCGGCGACGCCGGTGGTGACGAGGGGATATGCCAGCCCGACGCCGATCAAGGTGACCAGCGTGGCGCGGACGGCGACAAGTAGCTCGGTGCGAAGCATGAGCTGCCTCCTCAGACCAGACCAGCCGCGGCCAGACCGAAATCGATGATCTTGATGCCGATGAATGGAGCGATCACGCCGCCGACCCCGTAAACGAGCAGCGAGCGGCGGAGCAGCGCCGCCGCGCCCAGCGGGCGATAGCGAACCCCGCGCAGCGCAAGCGGGATGAGAAAGACGATGATGATGGCGTTGAAGACGACCGCGCTCAGGATCGCGCTGTAGGGCGAGGCGAGCCGCATGACGTTGAGCGGCGCCAGCTCGGGGAAGACGCCGACGAAGAGCGCGGGAAGGATGGCGAAGTACTTCGCCACGTCGTTGGCGATGGAGAACGTGGTCAGCGCCCCGCGCGTCATCAGCAGCTGCTTGCCGACCTCGACTACCTCCAGGAGCTTGGTGGGGTCGGAGTCCAGATCGACCATGTTGCCCGCTTCCTTGGCGGCCTGCGTCCCGGTGTTCATGGCTACGCCGACGTCCGCCTGGGCGAGCGCCGGCGCATCGTTGGTGCCGTCGCCGGTCATCGCCACCAGCTTGCCCTTGCCCTGCTCGTCCTTGATCAGCTGCATCTTCGTCTCCGGCGTCGCCTGCGCGAGGAAGTCGTCCACGCCGGACTCGCGGGCGATGGCCGCCGCGGTGCGTGGGTTGTCGCCGGTGATCATCACCGTGCGGATCCCCATGGCCCGGAAGCGCGCGAACCGCTCCGCGATGCCGCCCTTCACCACGTCCTTCAAGTGGATGAGCCCGAGCACCCTCACGCCGTCGGCCACGGCCAGCGGCGTCCCTCCGGCGTCGGCGATCCTCCAGGCAGTCTGCACCAGCTCTTCGGGCATCTGCCCGCCTTGGGTCTTGACGTAATCCCCGACCGCGTCCACCGCCCCCTTGCGCACGTGCCGCTGGTCGAGGTCGCACCCGCTCATGCGCGTCTGCGCGCTGAAGGGAATGAAATGCGCGATCCCCTTCGTCTCCCGGCCGCGCAGCTGGTACTTCTCCTTGAGCAGCACGACGATGGAACGTCCCTCCGGAGTTTCGTCGGCGAGGCTGGCGAGCTGGGCGGCATCGGCCAGCTCCTCGACGCGCACACCGGGCGCAGGCAGGATCTCGCTCGCCATGCGATTGCCGAGCGTGATCGTTCCGGTCTTGTCGAGCAGCAGCGTATCCACGTCGCCCGCGGCCTCGACGGCGCGCCCGCTCATCGCCAACACGTTCTTGCGCAGGAGCCGGTCCATCCCCGCGATACCGATGGCGGACAACAGACCGCCGATGGTGGTCGGGATCAGGCAGACCAGCAGGGCCACCACCGCGGTCGCCCCCAGGTGGATGCCGGAATAGAGACCCATCGGGACCAGCGTGACGCAGGCGAAGAGGAAGACGATGGTCAGGCCGACCAGGAGGATGTGCAACGCGATTTCGTTCGGCGTCTTCTGCCGCGCCGCCCCTTCCACCAGACCGATCATCCGATCCAGGAACGACTCGCCGGGGTCCACCGTGATGCGCGCCACGATGCGATCGGAGAGAACCTTCGTGCCGCCGGTCACGGCGGAGCGATCGCCGCCGCTCTCGCGGATCACCGGCGCCGACTCCCCGGTGATCGCGGACTCGTCCACCGAGGCGATGCCGTCGATGACTTCGCCGTCGCCGGGGATGATCTGGCCCGCGTCCACGATGACCAGGTCGCCCTTCTTCAGGCGCGAGGCCGGAATGATGTCCTCGTTGGAGATGCCGGGCACATCGTCCGTGGGCGGCCAGAAGCGGACCTTCCGCGCCACCGTGTCCTGTCGCATCCTGCGCAAGGTCTCCGCTTGCGCCTTGCCTCGTCCCTCGGCCACGGCCTCGGCGAAGTTCGCGAACACCACCGTGAACCAGAGCCAGATGGAGACGGCGAGCGTGAACCAGGTCGGCGCCGCCCCCGGCGAGGGAGCGAAGACGTCGCGAAGCCAGATCGCGGTGGTGAGGACGCTGCCGATCTCCACGACGAACATGACCGGGTTCTTCGCCACCAGCTGTGGGGCGAGCTTCTTGAAGGACTCCAGCATCGCCGGGCGAAGGATCGAGGGATCGAGGAGCGAGAGCTGCTTTGCCTTGGGGGCCATTTCAGAAGACCCTTCCTGCTCCGGCCGCGAAATGCTCCACGATCGGGCCGAGCGAGAGCGCGGGAAAGAAGGTGAGCGCGCCGACGATGAGAACCACCGAGACGAGCAGACCGACGAAGAGACCGCCGTTCGTCGGGAAGGTGCCGGGCCCCGCCGGAGTCACCTTCTTGTCCACCATCGATCCGGCGATGGCGATGGCCGGGATCATAATCAGGAAGCGCCCGACGAGCATGTCCGCCCCGAGGGCCAGGTTGTAGAAGAGCGTGTGCGCGTTCAGTCCCGCGAACGCCGAGCCGTTGTTCCCCGCGCCGCTGGAGAATGCGTAGAGGATCTCCGAGAGGCCGTGCGGGCCGGCGTTGCTCAAGGAGGAGGTGCCGTAGGGCACCACCAGCGCCCAGGCCGCGAACGTGAGGATGAGCAGGGGGAAGATGAGGACGTAGAGCATCGCCAGCTTCATCTCGCGCGCCTCGATCTTCTTGCCCAGGTACTCGGGAGTGCGCCCGACCATCAGGCCGGCGATGAAGACGGTGAGGACGACGAAGATCAGCATCCCGTACATCCCGGCGCCGACGCCGCCGAAGATGACCTCGCCGAGCTGGATGTTCACCAGGGGAACGAGACCGCCCAGCGGCGTGAAGCTGTCGTGCATCGCGTTCACCGCGCCGCAGGAGGCGTCCGTGGTGACGGTGGCGAAGAGCGCCGAAGCCGACAGACCGAAGCGCGTCTCCTTTCCCTCCAGGTTTCCACAACCCTGCTGGAGCTGCGCGAGGCCCCGCAGAGCGGGATTGTCGTGCGCCTCGGCCCAATAGAGGGTGACGACGCCGGCGATGCAGAGGACCACCATCGCGGCCCACAGCGCCCAGCCCTGCCGCTGGTCGCGCGCCATGCGTCCGTACGTCCAGGTCAGCCCGGAGGGAATGGCGAAGATGGACACCATCTGGACGAAGTTGCTCAGCGGCGTCGGGTTCTCGAACGGATGGGCGCTGTTCGCGTTGAAGAAGCCGCCGCCGTTGGTGCCCAACATCTTGATCGCCTCCTGCGAGGCGACCGGGCCCATGGCGATGACCTGCTTCACGCCCTCCAGCGTCGTCACTTCCTGGTACGGGAGCAGGTTCTGCAGCACTCCCTGGGAGACGAGGAACAGCGCGTAGAAGAAGGAGATGGGGAGCAGCAGG
>Ga0209474_10003796_pt1 | contig 13170 bp, 13 predicted proteins | sample GraSoiAngelo_145_FD_185902 | JGI IMG/M metagenome (GOLD analysis project Ga0209474, IMG submission 185902) | Grasslands soil microbial communities from the Angelo Coastal Reserve, California, USA - 14_1009_05_20cm (SPAdes) (version 2) | ecosystem: Environmental > Terrestrial > Soil > Grasslands...
TGATGGCGGTGGCCAGCCCGACGGCCACCCCGCCGTACCGGGAGCCACGCCCGATGAACCACCGGAAGTCCAGCAGCACCAGGAACAGCAGCAGCATGTTCACCTGGCCGAAGCTGACCGTCTCGTGCAGCGGCTCGAAGACCGCCACGACAGCCGCGGCGACCGCCACGGTGAACCACCGCGACCAGCCGTACCGGTCGGCCACCGGCCGCAGGAACCAGTCCAGGATCACCACGGTGACCAGCACGGTACCGGCGATGGTCAGCGCGTTCGCCGCCCACCACGGCAGCACCGCCATCGGCAGCATGACCAGCCCCGCGAACGGCGGATACGTGAAGCCGTACCGGCTGAACGGCTTGACGTAGTCGTAGATCTCCCCGTTGCCGTGCGCCCAGTACCGGACCGCGCCGTAGTACACCTTGAGGTCGAACGAGCCGTGCCGGACCGCGAAGTTGGCCAGGTACCACCAGGCGCCCGCGGCCAGGACGAGCACGACGAGGAGCTGGGCGACCGTGCGTCGGCTCACCAAACTCCCCCTGTCCGTCGCCCGCCTGTCGGGCTCACGTAGTTTCTAACACCATGGCGCTCGGGTATGTCCGCACGGCCCGTCCGGACGAGGCCGGCGAGATCGCCCGGATCCAGCTTGCCACCTGGCGCACCGCGTACCGCCGGCTGCTGCCCAGGCACGTCCTCGACGAGCTCGACGAGGATTTCCTGGCGCAGCGCTGGCGCGCCGCGATCGAGACGCCGCCGTCCGCGCGGCACCGCGTGCTCGTGGCCGTCGAGCAGGGCGAATCGGCGTACCTGGTGGGGTTCGCGGCGACCGGGCCGGCGGACGACGATGCGCTGGCGCCGGGCGAGGACGCCCTCGGGCCGGACGTCGCGGCGGTCACCGAACTGCTCGTCGAACCCCGGTGGGGCCGCCGGGGGCACGGCAGCCGGCTGCTGGCCGCATCGGTCGACCTGTGGCGGGAGGACGGGTTCAGCACCGCGGTCGCCTGGGCGTACGACGAGGACGCCGCGACGCGCAAGTTCCTGACCGGCGCCGGGTGGGCGCCGGACGGTGCGCGCCGCGCGCTGGACGTGGACGATCTGCTGGTACCGCAGCAGCGCCTGCACGTCTCAGTCGAGGAGCGCGGCCCAGTCGAGGAGCGCGGCTCAGTCGAGCAGAGCACCGAGCCCGAACGTGAGCCCCGGCCGGCGGACGACTGAGCGGACCGCCAGCAGTACCCCCGGCATGAACGCGGCCCGGTCATAGGAGTCATGCCGGACGGTCAGCGTCTCCCCGGTCGTGCCGAACAGCACCTCCTGGTGCGCCAGCAGCCCCGCCGCCCGTACCGAGTGCACCCGCACCCCATCGACCACCGCGCCCCGCGCGCCCGGCACCTCGTCCTTGGTCGCGTCCGGTGGTTCGCCGAGCCCGGCCTCGGCGCGGGCCGCCGCGATCCGCGCCGCGGTCAGCATCGCGGTGCCGCTCGGCGCGTCGACCTTGTTCGGGTGGTGCTGCTCGATGATCTCGACGGAGGGGAAGAACCGGGCGACCCGTTCGGCGAACTCCATCATGAGCACCGCGCCGATCGCGAAGTTCGGCGCGATGATCACACCGACGTCGGGCTTGCGGGACAGCCAGGTGCGTACCCGCTCCAGCCGGTGCTCGGTGAACCCCGTGGTACCCACGACGATGTTGATCCCCTGGTCGATGCACCAGTGCAGGTTGTCCATCACCACGTCCGGCGTGGTGAAGTCGACGACCACCTCGGCGCCCGCGTCGGACGCGCTGAACAGCCCGTCGCCCTGGTCGATCATCGCGACCAGTTCCATGTCGTCGGCGGCATCGACGGCGTTGCATACCGCCGCACCCATCCGCCCCTGGGCACCCAGCACGCCGACCCGGATCGGATCGTGTTCGTCAGTCACCCCGCTACAATATCGGCGCTCGCCTCCGCTCGCGCAGGCCCCGCCGCTCCTCAGGCGCCGCAGTCGGTGGTACGAGCGGTCGGCCAGTCAGACCGTGAAGTCGTGGTCGGCGAACGGGCCGATGACGGCGAGCGACATCGGCCCGGTGAGCAGCTCGGCGGCCACCGCCCGGACCTGCTCGGTGGTCACCGCGTCGACCTTCGCCAGCAGCTCGTCGACGGTGAGCAGCTCGCCGTAGACCAGCTCGCCCTTGCCCAGCCGGGTCATCCGGGAACCGGTGTCCTCCAGGCCGAGTACCAGCGCGCCCTTGGTCATCCCGCGGCCGCGGGCGACCTCGGCGTCGGTCAGCCCTTCGGCCGCGACCCGGGCCAGCTCCTCCCGGGTCAGGTCGAGCACCTCGTCGACCTTGCCCGGCGCGCAGCCCGCGTACACCGCGACCATGCCGGTACCGGCGTACTGCGACGTGTACGAGTACACCGAGTAGGCCAGCCCGCGCCGCTCCCGGATCTCCTGGAACAGCCGGCTGGACATGCCGCCGCCGAGGCAGTTGTTGAGTACCCCGAGCACGAACCGCCGCTCGTCGAGCCGGCCGATGCCCGGTCCGCCGAGTACCAGGTGCGCCTGCTCGGTCTCCTTGTCCCGGACGATCACCTGCCCGCGCCGGGTGGCCACCCGACCGGACCGGCGCAGCGGTGCCGGGTCGGCCGCCGGCCCGTCCGCGAGCGGCGTGGCCCGGACCAGTTCGACCAGCTTGTCGTGGTCGAGGTTGCCGGCCGCGGTCACGATCATGTTCGGCGGCGTGTACCGGCGCCGGTAGAACCCGTGGATCTGCTGCCGCCGCAGCGCCCCCACCGTCTGCGTGGTACCCGACACCAGCCGGCCCAGCGGGTGATCGCCGTAGATCGCGTGGGCCAGCAGGTCGTGTACCTCGTCGTCCGGCTCGTCGTCGTGCATGGCGATCTCTTCGAGGATCACCGCGCGCTCGGTCTCCACGTCCGCCTCGGCGAGTACCGACGACGTGATCAGGTCACCGAGGACGTCCACGACCAGCGGCAGGTCGGCGTCGAGTACCCGCGCGTAGTAGCACGTGTACTCCTTGCTGGTGAACGCGTTGGTCTCGCCGCCGACCGCCTCGATCTCCGCGGAGATGTCCAGCGCGCTGCGCCGCCGGGTGCCCTTGAACAGCAGGTGTTCCAGGAAGTGCGAGGCACCGCACAGGGCCGGTGTCTCGTCCCGCGAGCCGACCCCGACCCAGACGCCGACCGACACGCTGCGCATCGCCGGTACCGGCTCGGTCAGGATGCGCAGGCCGTTGGGCAGGACGGTACGCCGTACCGCCCCGCCCAGCGTGTCCCCGTGAATGCTGGTGCTCAGCGCTGGCGCCGGCGACGCCGGCGTTGCTCGTCGCCCTCGCCGCCCTCGCCGCCGTCGCCGCCGTCGTCCTCGGCCGGCGTGTCACCCGCCGGGCCGCGGTCGGCGCCGCGCGCCGGTCCCCGGTCGCCGTGGCCGCGCTCGCCGCGGTCGCGCGGTCCCCGGTCGCTGCGGTCCCGGCCGGCGGGCCGGTCACTGCCGCTCTCCGGGGCCTCCTCGCCTTCCGGCCGTACCTTGTCCAGGTAGATCTTGCCGCGCTGGTCGATGTCGGCGATCTGCACCTCGACCTTGTCGCCGACGTTGAGGAAGTCCTCGACCTTCTCGACCCGCTTGCCGTTGCCCACCTTGGAGATGTGCAGCAGGCCGTCGCGGCCGGGCAGCAGCGAGATGAAGGCGCCGAACGCGGCGGTCTTCACGACGGTACCCAGGAACTTGTCGCCCACCTTCGGCATGGTCGGGTTGGCGATCGCGTTGATCCGCTCCACCGCGGCCTCGGCGGACGGCCCGTCGGTCGCGCCGACGTAGATCGTGCCGTCGTCCTCGATGGTGATCTCCGCGCCGGTCTCGTCCTGGATGGCGTTGATGGTCTGACCCTTCGGCCCGATCACCATGCCGATCTTGTCGACCGGGATGCGGATCGTGGTGACCCGCGGCGCGTACTGCGACATGCCGGCCGGCGAGGCGATCGCCTCGGCCATCACGCCGAGGATCGTCTGCCGGGCGTCGTGGGCCTGCTGCAACGCGCCGGCCAGGACGTCGGACGGGATGCCGTCCAGCTTCGTGTCCAGCTGCAGGGCCGTGACGAAGTCCTTGGTACCGGCGACCTTGAAGTCCATGTCGCCGTACGCGTCCTCGGCGCCGAGGATGTCGGTGAGCGTGACGTAGCTGGTCTTGCCGTCGACCTCGTCGGAGATCAGGCCCATCGCGATACCGGCGACCGGCGCCTTCAGCGGTACCCCGGCGGACAGCAGCGACATGGTGGACGCGCAGACCGAGCCCATCGACGTCGAACCGTTGGAGCCGAGCGCCTCGGACACCTGCCGGATCGCGTACGGGAACTCCTCCCGGCCGGGCAGCACCGGCAGCAGCGCCCGCTCGGCGAGCGCACCGTGGCCGATCTCGCGGCGCTTGGGCGCGCCGACCCGGCCGGTCTCCCCGGTCGAGTACGGCGGGAAGTTGTAGTTGTGCATGTACCGCTTGGTCTTCTGCGGCGACAGCGTGTCCAGCGCCTGCTCCATGCGCAGCATGTTCAGCGTGGTGACCCCGAGGATCTGGGTCTCCCCGCGCTCGAACAGCGCCGACCCGTGTACCCGCGGCAGCACCAGTACCTCGGCGGTCAGCGGCCGGATGTCGCGCAGCCCGCGCCCGTCGATGCGGACCTGGTCACGCAGCACCCGCGCGCGTACCTCCTTCTTGGTCACCGACCGGAACGCCGCGCTGAGCTCCTTCTCCCGGCCCTCGAAGTCGGCGGCCAGCCGCTCCTTGACGGCGTCCTTGATCCGGTCGAGCGCCTCTTCCCGCTCGGCCTTGCCAGCGATCCGCAGCGCCTCGCCGATGTCCTCGCGGGCGGCCGACTCGACGGCCTGGTACGCGTCGTCCTGGTAGTCCAGGAAGACCGGGTACTCCTCGACCGGCTTCGCGGCGATCGCGGCCAGCTCGGACTGGGCCCGGCACAGCTCGCGGATGGCCGGCTTGGCCGCCTCCAGGCCGCTGGCGACGACCTCCTCGGTCGGCGCGGTCGCCCCGCCGGCGATCAGTGCGATGGTCTGCTCGGTGGCCTCGGCCTCGACCATCATGATCGCGACCTCGCCGTCGGGCAGGGTACGCCCGGCGATGACCATGTCGAAGGTGGCCCGCTCCAGTTCCTCGTGGGTCGGGAAGGCCACCCACTGGTCGTCGATGTAGGCCACCCGGGTGGCCCCGACCGGGCCGTTGAACGGCAGGCCGGACAGCTGGGTGGACAGCGACGCGGCGTTGATCGCGACCACGTCGTACGGATGTTGCGGATCCAGCGCCAGTACCGTCTCGACGACCTGGACCTCGTTGCGCAGCCCCTTGACGAAGGTGGGACGCAGCGGCCGGTCGATCAGGCGGCAGGTGAGGACCGCGTCCTCGGTGGGCCGGCCTTCGCGGCGGAAGAACGAGCCGGGGATCCGGCCGGCGGAGTACATCCGCTCCTCGACGTCGACGGTCAACGGGAAGAAGTCGAACTGGTCCTTGGGCGTCTTGCTCGCCGTCGTGGCCGACAGCACGACGGTGTCGCCGAGTTGGGCGATCACGGAGCCCGCGGCCTGGCGGGCGAGCCGGCCGGTCGAGAACGTCACCAGGCGGGTGCCGAACCGGCCGTTGTCGATGGTCGCGGTGCTGTGCTGGGTGCCGAGAGTCTGCTCGGTCATGGGTAAGTTGTGCTCCTTCGGTCGTGGGTACGACCTCGGGGAGCTTCCAGGCGGCCGGTCTTCGATCGAAGCCTGCGGGACCCGCGAAGGTTCCGAAGGCCACTACCGAGGACCGGTGCGCTCACGGCGGTGCCGGGCTCCCCTGTCGATGAGGTGCGGTACCCGTATGGGTTGTTGCGCGGAAGGGCGGCTCTTCGGCCGCCCTTCCGGGTCGTGCTACCGGCGCAAGCCGAGTCGCTCGATGAGCGAACGGTAGCGCTGGATGTCGTTGGTGCGCAGGTAGTTGAGCAGGCGACGGCGACGGCCGTTCATCACCAGCAGACCGCGCCGACTGTGGTGGTCGTGGCTGTGGGTCTTGAGGTGCTCGGTCAGGTCGGCGATCCGCCTGGTCAGGACCGCGACCTGGACCTCCGGGGAACCGGTGTCGCCTTCGTGGGTCGCGTACTCCTGCATGATCTTGGTCTTGAGCTCTGCTTCGAGCGCCATGCTCTCCCTATCTCGGGTGGTGTAGGAGCCCCGCACCCGCGGCGTCGGGCAGGCACGCGGAGCCTGTACCCGTAACCCGGGTACGACGCAAGGCTACCAGCCGATGCCGGCCGACCCGGCACGGGGCACGTGAACACCGCGGACCGCGCTCAGCTGAGCACCGCCCGCGTGTCGAGCACGTCCTGGGCGATCTGCGCGACCAGCGGCGCCAACCCCTGGTAGGTGCGCATCTCGCGGAGCCGCGCGCCGAAGTCCAGCGCCAGCCGCTCGCCGTACAGGTCGCCGTCGAAGTCGAGCACGTACGCCTCGACCCGGCGCTCGCGTCCGGAGAACGTCGGGTTGGTACCGATCGACACCGCCGCCATGTGCCGCTGCGAGCGGCGTACCAGCCAGGCGGCGTACACCCCGTCGGCGGGGATCGCGGTGTACTGGCCGCACAGCAGGTTGGCGGTGGGGTACCCCAGCTCGCGGCCGCGCCCGTCGCCGCGGATCACCACGCCCTCGACCCGGTGCGCCCGGCCCAGCGCGGCGGCCGCCGCGGCGACGTCACCGGCGTCGACGCAGGCCCGGATGTAGGTCGAGGAGAAGACCGTGCCGTCGGCCGCGATCAGCGGGGTGTCCTCGACGCCGAAGCCGAACGTGCGGCCGAGCCGGGTCAGCAGCGCCTCGTCACCGGCGGCCTTGTGCCCGAACCGGAAGTTCTCCCCGACCACGACCAGCGCGGCGTGCAGGTGCTCGACGAGCACGTCGTGCACGAACTGCTCCGCGGACAGCCGGGAGAACTCCGGCGTGAACGGGATCACGCACAGCACGTCGGCACCCAGCGCCTCGATCAGTTCGGCCTTACGGGCCGGCTCGGTGAGTACCGCCGGGTGCGAACCGGGCCGCACGACCTCGGCCGGGTGCGGGTCGAAGGTCACCACGACCGACTGCACGCCGAGGTCGCGGGCGCGCTTGACGGTATGCCCGATGATCTCCTGGTGCCCGCGGTGCACCCCGTCGAAGACGCCGATCGTGATCGCGGAGCGCCCCCAGCCGCTCGGTGCCGCGTCGTACCCCCGCCAGCGCTGCATGCCGCCTCAGCCCTCGGTGGCCAGGAACGCGGCCAGGCCGCCGGCGAGTCCTTCGGCGACCTTCTGCCGGCCGGTGGTGCTGCTCATGAACGCGGCGTCGCCGGCGTTGCGCATGTTGCCGCACTCGACGAGGACCTTGGGTACGACGGAGAGGTTCAGGCCGGCCATGTCGGCGCGCGGGTTGATCCCGTCGGTGCCGATGTAGGTCGAGGTCGGGATGCCGGTGCGGGTCCGGTAGCTGTCCCGTACCTTCAACGCGAGCTGGTGCGACAGCCCGATGATCGCGTCCGACGGCGCGCCCACCTTCTTCGGCTCCATCACGTGGAAGCCGTGGCCGCCGGCCGGGGCGCCGTCGCCGTGGATCGAGACGGCGACGTCGGCGTGGGCGTCGTTGCCGATGGCGGCCCGCTTGTCGACGCACGGCCCGACGCCGGTGTTGTCGGTGCGGGTCATGACGACCTTGGCACCGGCCGCCTTGAGCAGGGCCTGCAGGCGCAGCGCGACGTCGAAGGTGAACGCGGCCTCCTGGTACCCGCTGTTCGTCTCGGTACCGGTCGTGTCGCAGGCCTTCATGCCGGTGCCCATCGGCACCAGCTTGTTGATGATCTCCGGATGGGCGCCGTTGCCGCCGTCGTGGCCGGGATCGATGACGATCGTCTTGCCGGACACCGCGTGCAGGTCCAGCGGGCCGGTCACCGGCACCGCAGGGGCGGCGCTGGCCGGGCCGCCCGACGGGGACGCCGCGGAGGGCACTGCGCTGCCCGGGCCGGCAGCCGCCGGGGTACCGGGATCCGCCCAGTGCGCCGCGACCGCGGTTCCCGGACCGCAGCCCGCGAGCAGAGCCAGGCCGGCGATGGCGAGGAACATACGGCGCAGGCGGGCAGGCACGCGGCTCATGCTACTAACTGGCCGGTGCGAGCACGACCTGTGCCCGCGCGCGGCCGTCGCGTTCGGCCACGATCGCCAGTACCCGTCCGGCCGGGTCGAACACCGCGTACGGTGCGGCGATACCCACCGGAGGCAGCGGTCCGCCGTGGGCGAGTACCCGCGCCTCGTCGGCGGTCGCCTCACGCCGGGCGAAGAACCGGGCGGCCGCCTCGTTCAACGGCAGCGTCACCGGGTCGTCGCGGGTGGCCAGCTCGTCCAGCGTCACGGCCTCGTCCAGCCCGAAGCCTACGGGCATTCCGGCCCGCGCAGCTTCGCCCGGCGGCCCGGAACACCCGCCCACGAAGGTCCGGCGCAGCGCGGTCAGGTGCCCGCCGACGCCCAGGGCCGCGCCGAGATCCCGGGCCAGCGCCCGCACATAGGTACCCGACGAGCAGTCCACCGCCACGTCAAGGTCCACCAGGTCCGCCGAGCGGCGCACCGCCAGCAGGTCGAGGCGGGACACGGTGACCTGACGGGCGGCGAGGGCCACGTCCTGCCCGGCGCGTACCCGGGCGTAGGCGCGCTGCCCGCCGACCTTGATCGCGCTCACCGCACTCGGTACCTGGGTGATGTCGCCGGTCAGGTCGACCAACCCGGCCCGGATCGCCGCGTCGGTCACGTGCCCGGCCGGCACCGCGGCAACCACGGAACCCTCGGCGTCGTCGGTCACCGTCGACTGCCCGAGCCGGATCGTCGCCCGGTACCCCTTCTCCGCGCCGATCACATACGTCAGCAGTCGGGTCGCCCGGCCGACGCCGACCACGAGTACCCCGGTCGCCATCGGGTCGAGCGTGCCACCGTGCCCGACCCGCCGGGTCTTCGCCAGTCGCCGTACCCGCGCCACCACGTCGTGCGAGGTGATCCCGGCAGGCTTGTCGACGACGATCAGTCCGGTCGGCTCCACGCCCCAACACTAGATGCCTTGGCGGCTCAGCCGCCTGCCCGTGGTCGGGCGCCACGGCGCGGAAGCTGAGCCGCTAGGGCGCGCCGACGACGGCCCACCGTCCGGTACCGGTCCGGGCCAGCATCGCGACGAGCCGGATTAGCACGAACAGCGCCAGCCCGGCCCAGATCCCGCCCAGGCCCAGACGCAGTCCGTAGGCGAGCCAGATGGCCGGCAGAAACCCGCCGAGCGCCGCCCCGATCGTCAGGTCGCGCAGGAACCGCAGGTCGCCGGCGCCGATCAGCACACCGTCGAGCGCGAACACGACACCGGCGGCCGGTTGCATGCCGGCGAACCAGGGCCAGGCGCGCATCGCCTGCCGGTACACTTCGGGGTCGCCGGTGAACAGCCGCGGCAGTACCCCCGCTCCGGCCAGAATGACCACCGCGAACGCCGCGCCGCACAGCAGGCCGACCCGCGCGATGCGCCGGGCCAGCGCCCGCGCGGCGGTCGCGTCGGCAGCGCCGAGCGCCGCGCCGACCAGCGACTGCGCCGCGATCGCCACCGCGTCCAGCACCAGCGCGCAGAAACTCCACAGCTGGAAGGCGATCTGGTGGGCGCCCAGCGCCGCCCCGCCGAACCGGCCGGCCACCGCGGTCGCGGACAGGAAGCACGCCTGGAACGCCGCGCCGCGCAACACCAGGTCGCGGCCCACGACGAGCTGCGCGCGGAGCAGCCGCGGGTGCGGGCGCAGCGGTACCCGCTCGGCGACGAGCGCCCGCACGAACAGCGCGCCGGACAAGGTCTGCGCGATCGCGTTGGCGACCGCGGAACCCGACAGGCCCAGGCCCGCGCCGTAGACCAGCAGCGGGCAGAGTCCCGCGGACAGGAGGTTGGCGCCGAGGATGTAGCGCGGCGGGCGGCGGGTGTCCTGCACGCCGCGCAGCCAGCCGTTGCCGGCCGTGGCGAGCAGGAGGCCGGGGATGCCCAGGGCCGCGATCCGCAGCCAGGCCGCCGCCGGTCCGGCAACTTCCGAAGACCCGGCGAGGGTACCGGCGATGGGCCCCGCCAGCACCTCGATGCTCATCAGCATCAGAGCGGCCAGGGCGAGCGCCAGCCAGGACGCCTGTACCCCTTCGGCGACCGCGTCAGCACGCGACCCGGCTCCGTAGTGCCGGGCGGCCCGGCCGGTCGTGCCGTACGCGATGACGATGCCGAACCAGGCGGCCAGCCCGAGTACCACACCGCCGACGGCGAGGGCGGCGAGCGGTACCCGCCCGAGGTGCCCGACGACGGCCGTGTCGACGAGCACGTACAGCGGCTCGGCGGCGAGCACCACCAGAGCCGGTAGCGCCAGCCGGGCGACCTGGCGCAGTCCTGCCCCGTCCGCTCGCTCTCTCAGCGGTGCCGAGCTTGCGGTATCTACTGGCGGGTGTCCATCGAGGTCTGCAGTGCCCGGCGGGCCTGCTCGCGCTCGTCGTCAGCTGGTTCCGGCTTGGGCTTGGAGGTCGGCATTTCCGCGTCCTTCCAGGATCGGTTGCTACTACTCGGGAACGGTGTCGCAGGCCGTCCGGGGTGGCCGGAAACGGTGGCCGGCGACAGCGTCGGTCCGGGTCGGTAGACCCTGGCGATGGCTGCGCTGGGTGGTGCCGTGGTGGTTTGCACGATCACGCACTCCCTGCTCGGTCCTCGGCGACCGCCCGATCGGGCGACAAGCCTGGCCAGCGGCGCTCCCCGCGGCGGGGAGCTGGCCTAGGAGCAGATCCCGCCGCGGCGGCGAAGGATGAGTACGGCGCGCATGACACGCCTAATCTATCGTTCAGGTCTCACATGATGTGCGGACTTCCCGCATCCTGGAACGGTCGTTAAGGCTGGTCGAGCGCGCCGCGGATGACCGACATGACCTCGTCGAGCGTGCCGTCCGCGGTGAACCCGGCAGCCAGCCGGTGCCCGCCGCCGCCCAGCCCGACGGCGACCGCGGCGACGTCGACGCCGCCCTTGGACCGCAGCGAGACCGTCCACTCCTCCGCGCCGGCCTGCTTGAGGACGCAGGCGACGTCCGCCTCCTCGGCGACCCGTACCGCGTCGATGAGCCCTTCCAGGACGTGCCGCGGCTGGCCGTGTCGCTCCAGGTCGGCCAGGGTCGCGAAGGACCAGACCAGCCCCCGGCCGGCGGCCGCGTCGGCCTCGAAGGTGGCGCGGGCGAGCACGTCGCCGTACAGCTTCATGGCGCCGAACGGCCGGCTGTCGAAAAGCCGACGGGAGATCTCCGCGGGGCGCAGGCCGGTGGCGAGCAGCCGGGCGGCCAGCTCGTGTACCGCCGGCGTGGTCAGGTCGAACTTGAACGACCCGGTGTCGGTGGACAGCGCCACGTAGAGGCACTCGGCGATCTGCTGGTCCAGCGGTACCCCGAGCCGGCGCAGCAGCTCCTCGACCACCACCGAGGTCGCCGCCGCCCGCGGGTCGACCAGATGGATCGTGCCGAAGCGGGTGTTCGAGGCGTGGTGGTCCACCACGATGCTGGTACCGGCGGTGTCCAGCCGGTCGGCGAGCTCGCCGAGCCGCGCCGCGCTCGCCGCGTCGAAGCAGACGAGCAGGTCCGGCGCAGCCGGTGCGGTGGCCGGATCGACCAGCAGCTCCGACCCGGGCAGCTGGTCGAACGGCGGGGTCAGCTCGAACGGGGCCGGAAACGTCGCCCGTACCGGCAGCCCCGCGCGCACCAACCCCAGGCCGCAGCCGAGCATGCTGCCCAGCGCGTCGCCGTCGGGGTTGACGTGGCAGACGAGCAGGATGTCCGGATCGGCGGGCAGGTCGCGGACGGCCGAGAGGGCGGCGGTCCAGTCCTCCTCGGCGATCGGTCCGGCCGGTGCGGTCGGTCCGATCGCACCGACCGCACCGGCCGATAACGCCGCGACCTGCGCCGCCCGGGTCACCGTTCCTCGCCCGCGGGTACCTCGTCGGGCTCCTCCAGCTTGTACGGCTGGGGATCACCGGCGTAGTGCGCCCCGGCGGCCCGCCGGTGGATCTCGGCGTCGGACTCCCGGGCGGTGGCCAGCAGCTCGTCGATGTGCTTGGCGTGGTCCTGCACGTCGTCGAGGACGAAGCTGAGCGTCGGGGTGTACCGCAGCCCGAGCGCCTTGCCGACGGTGCTGCGCAGCAGGCCCTTGGCGCTCTCCAGGGCGGCGGCGGTGCCGGTCTTGGCGGCGGCGTCACCCAGGACCGTGTAGAAGACCGTGGCGTCGCGCAGGTCGGCGGTGATCCGCGCGTCGGTGATCGTGATCATGCCCAGTCGGGGGTCCTTGATCTGGGTACGCACGACGGTAGCGACCAGCTCCCGTATGCGCTCGGCATGCCGACGTACCCGGGCCGGATCCGTCATCTCGCACCTCCGACGACAAGTGACCAACTGTGCTGACACTACCCGGGTACCCACTAATCGTCGTCGCCGTGCACCTGGCGGTGGACCCCAGGAACCTCCACCTCCGGGCGCCCCGCGACCAGCCGCTCGCAGGCGTCGAGTACCCGGCTGACCTGCGCATGTTCGGCCGCGATCGTGGCCACCCCGATCTCGGTACGGCCGTGCAGGTCGAGCGCGCCGACCTCGGCGGCGGCCACCTCGAAGCGGCGGAGCGCCGCGACGATCGGCCGTACGTACGAGCGCTTGATCTTCAGCGATCGCGAGTCGCCCGGCAGCAACAGGTCGAAAACGGCCGTCCCGGTGTACACGAGAGCACGGTAGCGGGCTCAGCTTCCGCGCCGCGGGCAGGCGGCCGACGGCGGCCCCCGGACCGCGGCGAAGGCCACGAGCGACGAGATCTTGGACACTTGTACCCCGTGGTTGGGGTGTAAGCGTCCAAGATCTAGTCCGAAGTGCACAGGCGGCCCCGGGCTCAGCCCAGGTGGGCGACGATCACCGGTTCGGGTTCGCGGGGGATCTCCGCCGCGCCGGCTCCGGCGCGGGGCAGCGGCCGGCGCGGGTCGCTGGAGGCCGAGCTGCCGCCGCGACCCTGGTAGATCATCAGGCCGTTGACCGGATCCGGTACCGCGTCCAGCGCCGCGGTCACGGCCGGCAGCCGGCGGAAGGCGTGCCACGCGTCGGCGTCGCGGAAGGCGATCT
>Ga0209474_10003797_pt1 | contig 13169 bp, 6 predicted proteins | sample GraSoiAngelo_145_FD_185902 | JGI IMG/M metagenome (GOLD analysis project Ga0209474, IMG submission 185902) | Grasslands soil microbial communities from the Angelo Coastal Reserve, California, USA - 14_1009_05_20cm (SPAdes) (version 2) | ecosystem: Environmental > Terrestrial > Soil > Grasslands ...
CGTACATGAGTCCGGAGCAGGCGAGCGGGGGTGGGCCGATCGACGGGCGGAGCGACGTGTACAGTCTCGCTTGCGTCCTGTACGAGATGCTCGTGGGGGAGCCACCCTACACGGGGCCGAGTGCGCAGGTCGTGATCGCCAAGCGGTTCACGGATCCGGTGCCGTCGGTGCGGCGGCTGCGGGAGACCGTTCCTCCGGCGCTCGATGCGACCGTGTCGAGGGCACTCGCCAAGGAGCCAGCGGATCGGTTCGTTAGCGCTGCGCGGTTCGCCGACGCGCTGACGCCGTCAGCCGCTCCGTCGGTTCGGCCGTGGTTCTCGCGTCGCCGGATCCTCCTGGCGGGCGCCATCACGGCCGCCACTGCGGCGTTGGTGGTGACGGTGCTGCGGTGGCGTGCGGGACCGGGTCGGGCGCTGGACGCGAACCTCATCGCCGTTGCGCCGTTCGAAGTGCTCGACCCGAAGCTCGACTTGTGGCGCGAGGGGATGGTGGATCTCCTCTCCCGTCAACTCGACGGCGCGGGTGCCTTGCGGACGGTGCCTCCTTCGATCGTGCTCCGCCGCTGGAGCGGACCTTCGGATGCCGCGTCCGCGACCGAGGTCGCGCGGCGCACCGGAGCACGGCTGGCGGTGTTCGGAGCTCTCGTCGGCAGCGGCACGGACTCGGTGCAGTTGACGGCCACCTTGTTCGACGCCGGCGCAAGGACGCCCGTGGGAGAAATCAAGCTCAGAAGCTCCACGACCAGAATGGACGGGCTCGTGGATTCGCTCGCCGTTCATCTCTTGGGCGAATTGGCCCGTGTACGGCCGGTCGTCGCGGTGCGCAGGGCGTCCCTCGGTTCGATCTCACTGCCGGCGCTCAAGGCCTTCCTGGAGGGCGAGCGGTTTTACCGGCAGGCGAACACCGACTCGGCGCTGGCCTACTACCAGCGGTCCGTCGAACTAGACAGCTCCTTCTGTCTGGGCTGGAGACGACTCGGCCAAGTCACCGAATGGAGTACCTTCTCCGGCGATTCGCTGGCGCGGGTGTACCTGCTGCGAGCGGGCCGGTTGAACCATGGGCTGCCGCCGCGAGAGAGCCTGTTGGTCGCTTCAGAATCGCTGTTCGAGGCGCTGTACGAGATGCAGGAGCCCTTCTGGTTTGAGTACCGTAACCGTCTCTTCACCACGCTCGAAGCCGCCGCGCGCTTGTTCCCGAACGATCCCGAGGTGTGGTACGAGCTGGGCGAGGCACGCGAGCACTGGCCGCTCGGCGGGCGGAACGTGTCAGAACACGCACTGGAGGGTTTCAGCCGCGCGATCGCGCTCGACTCATCGTTTACTCCGGGATACTTCCACACGGCGGAGCTCGGGCTGTGGCAGGGTGGCCCCGCAGAGGCACGGCATTACCTCGCCGCCTACCTCGCCCACGCTGCTCCTCTCGTCAGCGCCCGTGGCGACCCGTGGGCCAGTGGCATGGCCCTCACCTACAAGCTGCTCGATTCCGACGCCACACCGGCGCAGCGCGAGTTTTGGATCTCGTCTGCCTCCGATGCCGCCTTGTTCGGCGCCTTGAACGCTCTGCCGGCGTCGCGCGATTCCGCGGAGACTGAAGTTCGCGTGGCGCGTGCGTTCGCCGGGCATCATCCCACTGGCAATGACTCGTGGGAGCGGTCGAGACGACTCTGGTTAGCTTTCAGCCTCGCCCGGCGTGGGCACCTACGCGAGGCCTACGCGGCTGGCGGGGCAGACCCCGAGGTTGTTTGGAGGCTAGCGCCGTATTCGCTCCGGCTGAGGGGTCCCGCGGCAGACAGCACTGCCGCGTTTTTCGGCCGGCTCCTGCGCGCTCGTCCTCTCCCGTACGGAGCACTCTACACAGCGGCCGGCTGGTGGTCCGTTCGGCGGGATTCGACTTCGCTGCGGTCGCTCTCGCGGCGCATGGACCAAGCACTCGAGGCCTCCAAGAAAAAGTCAGCCGTTTACCACTACGCTCTGTATGGCGCTACGTCAACGAACGCGTATCTGGCCTTGGCACGCGGAGACACGGCGGAAGCGGTTCGGACACTCCTGGCGCTGCCGGACAGCGTGTGCTGGTGGTCGCAATGCGCCTTCGATCGACTCACCACTGGTGAACTGTTGGCCGGCACAGGCAAATGGAGAGAAGCAGCGGCTCTATTTGAGCGCCCCCTTCCGGCGGCACTCTACTGGGGACGGTTGGAAGGACTGTGGTGGCTTGAGCGGGCGCGTGTCTGGGAGCGCCTCGGCCGGCGCGACGACGCGGCTTGCGAATACGGCTACGTGGTAGACGTGTGGAGGAATGCAGACGAAGAGCTGCAGCCGTATGTCGCCGAAGCCCGCGCCGCCCTCGCACGACTCAACGCGGAGCCGCGCCGGTGACCGCCCCGCCGTTCGATCGTCTCCGCGCCGCGCTGGCCGCCCGCTACGCCCTCGAGCGCGAGCTGGGCCGCGGCGGGATGGCGACGGTTTACCTCGCACGCGATCTCCGTCACGGCCGCCTCGTCGCCATCAAGGTGCTCCGCCCCGAGATCGCCGCGGCCCTGGGCCCCGAGCGGTTCTTGCGGGAAATCGAGCTGGCCGCCCGGCTCACCCACCCACACATCCTGCCGCTGCACGACTCGGGACAGGCGGGCGGGTTCCTCTATTACGTGATGCCCTACATCGAAGGGGAATCGCTGCGGGAGCGGCTCGAGCGCGAGGGCCCGCTGCCGCTCGAGGACGCCCTGCGCATCACCCGCGACGTGACGAGCGCGCTCAGCTACGCCCACGGCCACGACGTGGTGCACCGCGACATCAAACCGGAGAACATCCTGCTGTCGGGGGGCGAGGCGGTGGTGGCGGACTTCGGGATCGCGCGGGCGATCACGGCAGCTGCCGCCGGTACGCTGACCGAGACTGGGATCGCCATCGGGACGCCGGGCTACATGAGCCCGGAGCAGGCGACGGAGAGTGAACGGCTCGATGGCCGGAGCGACATCTACAGTCTCGGATGCATGCTGTACGAGATGTTGGCTGGCGAGCCGCCCTACACCGGCGCGAATGCTCGGAGCGTGATTGCGAAGCAGCTCACCGACCCGGTGCCGTCGGTGCGGCGCCTTCGGGACACGATCCCGCCGGCCATCGATGGGGCCGTGTCCAAAGCGTTGGCGAAGGCGCCGGCGGACCGGTTTGTGACCGCAGCCCAGTTCGCCGAGGCATTGACGCCGTCGGTTACCGGGCCAGTTCGGCTGCGGCTTACCGCACGGCGCATTCTCGCAGCGGGTGCCGTCACGGCTGCGGTCGGGGCGCTGGTGTTGACCGTCATCCGCTGGCGTGCTGGCGTCGGCCCCGTGCTCGACCCAAACCTCGTCGCCGTCGCGCCGTTCGACGTGCTCGACCCGAAGCTCGACCTGTGGCATGAAGGCCTGGTGGACGTCTTGTCGCGCAACCTGGATGGAGCGGGCCCGTTGCGCACGGTATCACCGACCGTCGTGGTTCGCCGGTGGAGCGGACGGGCTGATCCCACTTCGGCCGAGGAGCTCGGCCGCCGGACCGGAGCGCGCCTCACCGTCTTCGGGAATATCGTCGGTGCCGGGCTGGACACCGTTCGCATATCGGCCTCGATTCTCGACGCGGCCAGCGGCAACGTCGTGGCGCAAGTCGAGCGACGCGATCTCACCGCGCGCATGGATCGGCTGTCCGACTCGCTCACCGTCGCACTGCTGCGGGAGCTCGGTCAGACCCGACCGATCGCGGCGGTGCGGCTCTCGTCGTTCGGTTCGACCAATCTCTCCGCGCTCAGGGAATTCCTGCGAGGCGAGCACTTCTTCCGCGCCCTCGCCCTCGACTCGGCACTGGCGCACTACCGCGACGCGATCGCGGCCGACAGCACGTTCGCTCCGGCCTTACGACGTATTTATCAAGTGCTGTGGTGGCAAGGCCACCAGGACTCGCTGTGGGTTACCTATGCCTTTCGTGCTGCCGCTTTGAATCACCACCTCGCACCGCGTGAGAGCTTATTGGTCACGATCGATTCGCTAGCTGCGGCGATTAATGGGGCGCATTGGCAGAGGGCGACGGGAACGGCCGTGTGGAACGAGGGACAACGCCTGTATCGGACTCTGGAGGAGGCCACGCGGCGTTATCCCGAGGACCCGGAGATCTGGTACAATCTCGGCGAAGCGCGCTACCACTTCGGCTTCGGACCCGGCGGGTCCGCCACGCAACGGCAGATTCGCGAGGCGATGGATAGGGCGATCGCGCTCGATTCCGGGTTTGCACCCGCGATCGTGTCTCACACGATCGAATGCGCGCTTCGATCGCAAGACGTCGCGGCAGCGCAGCGGTATACCCGGGCGTATCTCGCCCTCGGCCGAGCAGCCGACTTCTTCCCAGTCGTCGCGTACATCGAAGACCAATTGGAGGCTGACCGCTCGGCTGCTCGTCAAGGAGACAGCATTCTGGCGGCGATGTCCGGCGAGCAGTTGCTCAACACTTGGTTCACGCTGTCCGGTTGGCCCGACACGGCCGAGGTTGACGTTTCAGTGGCTCGCCGCCTCACTGAGCCGCGTGGGGTTCCCATTGCCGGAGGCGACTCGAGTCTTGCGGCAGTGCAGCTCGCGTACACGCTCAGTTACCGCGGGCATCTCCGCGAGGCTCTCCTAGCGGGTGGCAGCCAGAGGCCACCGTGGCTGGTGGTCGAGGCCGCCCTCGTGGGGACGATCCGCCCCGATTCGGCCGGATCCGAGTTCGCGCGGTGGCTGCGGGACGGCGCGAATTGGTTTGGCCTGGATGATACACCTCTGGCTCTGCCGTGGTGGACCACGCGGAAGGACACACTCGCGCTGCTCGCGTTCCTCCGAAGGGCAGACGAAATCGAGCGCCCAGCCCCAGGGCGAGGGAGGGCTGAGCTGTGGAAGTATCACAACCCGTTGCTGGACTGGCGCCACTCGGCAGCCGCTGCACGAGGATACCTCGCCCTTGCCCGCGGCGACACCAGCGACGCCTTGGACCGCTTCCTTGCACTCCCGGACTCCCTCTGCCCGTACTGTGAAGACCAGCGTCTTATCAGCGCCCAGCTCCTCGAGGCCCGCGGCAGAGAGCGCGAGGCAGCGAGCCTGTTGGACCGCGAGATCGGGCACTCGCCCCCTTCGTTCTGGGAACCGTTTTGGGCGCTGGAGCGAGCCCGCGTCAACGAACGACTGGGAAATCGCGCGAAAGCGCTCGCAGGCTACAGCTTCGTGGCCGCGGTTTGGATGCACGCGGAATCCGAGCTGCAGCCGTATGTTGCTGAGGCGCGTGCCGCCGTCACGCGCCTCAGCGCAGAGCCACGGCGTTGACAACCCCATTCGACTCTCTCCGCGCGGCCTTGGCGGACCGCTACGCCCTCGAGCGCGAGCTGGGGCACGGCGGGATGGCCACCGTGTACCTCGCGCGCGATCTCCGCCACGGCCGCCCCGTCGCCATCAAGGTCCTCCGCCCCGAGATTGCCGCGGCGCTCGGGCCCGAGCGGTTCCTGCGTGAGATCCAGATCGCGGCGCAGCTCGCCCACCCCCACATCTTGCCGCTGCACGACTCCGGCGCGGCGGGTGCGTTCCTCTACTACGTCATGCCCTATGTCGAGGGCGAGTCCCTGCGCGATCGCCTCGCGCGGGAGCCCCAGCTCCCGGTCGAGCAGGCCGTCCAGATCGCGCGTGAAGTGGCCGATGCGTTGGGCTACGCGCACGGCCACGACGTGGTGCATCGGGACATCAAGCCGGAGAACATCCTGTTCGAGGCGGGGCATGCGGTGGTGAGCGACTTCGGGATCGCGCGGGCGATCACGGCCACCGCCGGGGCCACGCTGACCGAGACCGGGATCGTGATCGGGACGCCGGCCTACATGAGTCCCGAGCAGGCGAGTGGGACCGACCCGATCGACGGCCGGAGTGACGTGTACAGTCTCGGCTGCGTGCTATACGAGATGCTCGCGGGGGAGCCCCCCTACACCGGCCCGAGCGCCCAGATCGTGATCTCCAAGCGGCTCACGGACCCGGTGCCGTCGGTGCGGCGGCTGCGCGAGGGCATTCCTGGGGCGATCGATGCGGCGGTATCCAGGGCGCTCGCGAAAGCTGCGGCAGATCGGTTTGCCACGGCGGCCCTATTCGCCGAGGCGCTGGCCGCTCCGCCCGCGATCCCAGCGCCCGTGCACCCATCTCGCCGTGGCCGGCCGCTGCTGGGGCGCCGGCTCGCTTACGGCGTGGGCCTCGCCGCCCTAGCCGTGCTCGCGGCCATCGGGATCTTCCCGCGCTCCCCCGCGCGATCGGGAACGAGCCACCCCTCTCCGCAGCGGATGCTCGTCGTGCTGCCATTCGAGAACCTGGGCCGACCGGACGACGAGTACTTCGCGGATGGCATGACGGAGGAGGTGACGGCTCGCCTCGCCGGGCTGCATGGGCTCCGGGTCGTCGGCCGCACGAGCGCGAGGCAGTACAAGAAGACCACTAAGACGATCCCCCAGATCGGCCAGGACCTGGGGGTCGACTACGTCCTCGAGGGAAGCGTCCGCTGGGACAAACCGCCGCGCGGCCCGAGCCGAGTACGCGTGACGCCGCAGCTCATTCGGGTATCGGACGCGAGCCACGTGTGGGCGCACGTGTACGACGCGGTGCTGGCCGATGTGTTCGCCGTGCAGTCGAACATTGCCCGGCAGGTGGCCGAAACGTTGGAGGTAACCCTGCTCGCGCCGGAGCGCCAGGCGCTCGACGCGAAGCCGACGACGAACCTCGAGGCCTATGACTACTACCTGCGCGGCAAGGACTACCAGGCAAGGCAACTCGATGACGAGGACGCCCACCTCGCCGTGCGGATGTATCAGCGGGCCGTTCAGTTAGACCCCACGTTCGTGCTGGCCTACGGCGCGCTCACGCGGGCGCATCTCAACCTGTCATGGGGCTTCGGCGAGACGGGCGAGCTACCGAAGGCGCAAGCGGCACTGGACCGCGCGCAACAACTCGGCCCCGAGCTCGTCGAGACCCACCTCGCGCTCGGTTACCACTACTACTACGGCAGCCGGGACTATGATCACGCGCTGGAGCAATTTGCCTGGGTCCGGGCTCGGCAGCCGAACGACCCGGACGCGATCAGGATGATCGGCGCCATCCACCGCCGCCAGGGTCGCTGGGCGGAGACGGTGAGCGACCAGACCCGGGCCACAGAGCTTGACCCGCGCAGCCATTTGGCCTTCGCTGACCTCGGGCAAACCTACCTTGTACTGCGTCGATACCCGGACGCAGACCGCGCCTTTGCACGGGCCGCCTCGCTCGCGCCCGACGTCCGCACATACCCTGTTGCTCGAGCGCATGTCTCGCTGTTGTGGGATGGGGACGCCACCAAGGCCCAGCAAGTCTTGCGGCAGGCGGGGACCACGGTCGACTCCGTGCGATTCGTCGCGGGCCCCAGTGGCGTGGGCCCCAGTCCCGACTCCCGTGTGTTTTTCAGGGTGTTCGCCTCTGACTATGGAAAGGCGCTCGCCCATTCCCCGCTGCGCGCCGCAGGAGGTGATACCGCCAGCTACTACCTGGCCAAAGCCGAGTACTACGACCTCACCAGCGAGACCCCACGGGCGCATGCCTACTTCGACTCGGCCCGCGTCGTCCTGGAAGCGAAGATGGCCACCCGACCGGCGAACAAGGCATCAGAGCAGTGGCCCGTGGAAATGCCTCTCGGGCTGGCCTACGCCGGCCTGGGTCGCAGGGCCGACGCGATTCGACTCGGGCGACAAGGAGCCGAGCTCGTCCCAGTATCGAGAGATGCGCTCGCCGGGCCTCTCATGCTGTTCGGACTGGCCGAGATCTATATACTCGCGGGGGAGTACGAGGCCGCGCTCGACCAACTCGAGTACCTGCTGTCGATCCCGTCTCCGCTCTCGATTCCACTGCTGCGCGTGGACCCCCTCTATGCGCCATTGCGGGGGAATCCGCGGTTCCAGCGACTCGTCGCTGGCCAATAGCTCTCCTTCATGGCCGATCAGCTCGCCCGCCTGCAAGCCGCCCTCGCTGACCGGTACACGATTGAGCGTGAGCTCGGCCGCGGCGGGATGGCAACCGTCTACCTCGCCCAGGACCTGAAGCACCATCGCAAAGTCGCCATCAAAGTGCTGAAGCCCGAGCTCGCCGCGGCGCTCGGCCCCGAGCGGTTTCTCCAGGAGATCGAAATCGCGGCCGGCCTCACGCACCCGCACATCCTGCCGCTCCACGATTCGGGCGAAGCCACCGGTCTGCTGTATTACGTGATGCCCTACGTCGAAGGAGAGACGCTGCGGAATCGGCTCGACCGAGCAGGCCAACTCCCGGTCGCCGAGGCGGTGCAGATCGTGCGCGAGGTGGCGGACGCCCTGAGCCACGCCCACAGCCATGATGTCGTGCATCGCGACATCAAGCCGGAGAACATCCTCCTCGAAGCCGGCCATGCCGTGGTGAGCGATTTCGGAATTGCCCGGGCGATCAGGGCCGCGGCGGGCGCGAGTCTCACCGCGACGGGGATCGCGATCGGCACGCCGGGCTACATGAGCCCCGAGCAGGGCGTGGCGAGTGCCCGGGTGGACGAGCGAACCGACATCTACAGTCTCGGGTGCGTGCTGTACGAGATGTTGGCGGGCGAGCCGCCCTTTACGGGGCCGAGCGCGGAGAGCATCGTGCGCCAGCACCTCGCCGCGGCGCCGCCGCGCGTCAGCGCGATGCGCGCGGCGGTCCCGCCTGCGATAGAGGAAGCGATCGTGCGGGCGCTCGCCAAGACACCCGCCGACCGCTTCGCTACCGCGGCCGAGTTCGCGGGGGCCCTCGCAGCGCCGGCGCCGCGCGTGCGCGACACGGGACGCCGAACGTCCCGGCTCGCAGCCGGGGCCGGGCTCGCGGCGACCCTGCTTGCAGCGGCGGCCGGGCTCTTCGTACTGTCCCGGCCGCACGGCGCGCCGCCTGTAGCGGCGCGTCCCCGCCAATCGATTGCCGTGCTGCCGTTCGTGAACGTGAGTGGTGCCCCACAGGAGGAATACCTGAGCGACGGCATCAGCGAAGAGCTCATCAACGCGCTCTCGAAGCTGCCCCAGCTCCAGGTCGTGGCCCGGCCGTCGTCGTTCGCATTCAAGGGGAAGAACGAGGACGTGCGGCAGATCGGTCAGGCGTTGCAGGTGGCGACCGTGCTCGGCGGGAGCGTCCGCCGGGCCGCGAACCGCCTGCGCGTGACGGCGCAGCTGACCGACGCCCGGAACGGATACAACCTCTGGTCGGAGACCTACGACCGTGAGATGGGAGACGTCTTCGTCGTGGAGGACGAGATCTCCCACGCGATCATGCGGGCCCTACAGGTGCACCTGGTGAGCGGGGACAGCCTGACGCTCTCGCGCCGCCCCACCCACGACGTCGAGGCGTACGAGCTGTATCTCAAGGGACGCTACTTCTACAACAAGGGCGGGTTCGGACCCGTCGAGCAGGCGCTGGCGTACTTCCAACAGGCCCTGGCGCATGATTCGAATTATGCGCTCGCGTACGCCGGCATCGCCGACGTGTACCAGAGCCTCACGGCCTCGACGTATCTGCGCCCCCGCGAAGGCATGCCGAAAGCGAGAGCCGCGGTCCTCAAGGCGCTCGCGCTCGAGCCCACGCTCGCCGACGCCCATGCATCGCTCGGTGATCAGTTGTGCGTCTACGACTGGGACGCGTTGGCGGCGGAGCGCGAATTGCGGCGGGCCATTGAGTTGAATCCCAGCCTTGCCAATGCCCACTATTTCTACTCGCACTGCCTCGCGGCGCAGAGACGATCGGAGGAGGCGCTCGCCGAGGCCAGGCGCGCGCACGAGCTCGATCCGCTGAATCCGGAGGTCGCCACAGGGCTCCCATGGGCCCTCTATGCCGCTCGACGATACGATGAAGCGATCGCCGGGCAGCAGAAGTCGCTCGACCTCGAGCCTGGCTTCGCCCAGGCGCACATGCTCCTCGCCCTATCGCTCGCCGGGAAGGGGCGCTACGCCGAGGCGCTGGCGGAGGCTCGAAAGATGGCCGCTCTGGCTGGCGACGCGCCCAGCTTCGTGGGGATCTTGGGGTACGTAGCCGGGCGCGCCGGCGAGCGCGCGGAGGCGCAGCACATCCTCACGGAGCTCGAGCGCCGCCCGCCCGGCAACACAGCGTTCGCCATCGCACTCGTCCACCTGGGCCTGGGGAACAACGACCAAGCGCTGCGCTGGCTGCAAACGGCTTACCAGGAGCGCTCCGAGTGGCTCGTGTTCTTCACGCCGGCACCCTTGTTCGACCTCCTCCGCTCAGATCCGCGCTTTAGGGCGCTCATGAGGAAAGTCGGCATCGAGTAACCGCCCAGGAGCGTAGAGGGCGGGCCTGTCGGATCGTCAGCGCGCCGCCGGCAGTACGCCTCCCACAATCACGCTCAGCACCTGCTGGTCAAGGCCGGCCGCAGCAGAGTCGCGCGTGACGCCCTGCCACTCGGTCGTCGCGACGGCGACCAGGTCGAGCGACGGTGCCAGGTAGACGAACTGCCCGCCGAATCCCCAGGCAAAAACGGCGGGCAGCGGCGGCCCGTCGGCGACCCACCAGAGGTAGCCGTACGTGACGCCGGCCTGCCGCCCTTCCGTCACGCGCCAGGCGAAGCGCGGCGCCGCCATGGCCTGCAGCCACGCCGGCGGGAGGACTTGCCGCTCGCCAGACCGACCGCCCTGGAGCACGAGCTGGCCGAAGCGGAGCAAGTCCCGCCCGGTGAGCCTGATCCCCGAGCCGCCGTTCACCGTGCCGTTCTCCAGCGGCTCCCACACGGCGCTCGTGATGCCCGCGGGCCGGAACAACGCCGTGTCGGCGAACGCGGGGAGCGATGCTCCCGTGGCGCGCGTGAGGAGCAGGCCGAGCAGGTGGACGGCGGCGGAGTTGTAAGTGAACGGTCCGGGGGGACCCGTCTGGGGCCGGTCGAGCAGGTACTGCACGTGGTCGGCCGAGACGATCCACCTGTTGTAGTCGTCGCCGCTGAGCTCGTCCCACTGGTATCCGGACGTCATGGTCAGAAGGTCCCGCACCGTCACCGCACTGTCGGCCGCGTCCAGCGTGTCTGGCGCGCCGATGTAGCGCCCCACCGCCGCGTCGAGGCTCGGCAGCTTCCCGGCCGCAAGGGCAAGACCCGTAAGGGCCGACACGACACTCTTCGTGACCGACCGCACGTCGAACACCGTGCTCGAGTCCGCGCCGCCGAAATACTGCTCGAGCACGAGGCGCCCGCGGCGGGCCACGAGGAGGCTGCGAAAGCGGGGAATCGCGGCTGCGGAGCTCGCGGCGACTCCGAGCAGCGCGCCGCTCATGCCCACCTCGCCCGGCGCAGCGACGGTCCACGGCTGTGCCAGGTCGACAATCGTGGGAGGCGCGGTGGCGTCCCCGCAGGCTGAGACGAGCCAGGCAGACGCGAGCAGGCCGAGCCCGAGGGCCTGCAATTGACGCCGCGCAACACGACGGAGCGGGTACACGTCACTAATGCCTGGTGGCAAGCCCACTAGAAGGCGAACGACGTCTCGAACCCGCTTGAGCGAGGCAGGGGTCGAGACGTCGCTCTGCCAGTGAAGAAAGTCGTGCCTCGCCGCCGCCCGCAACGCGACCTCAGTGCCGGGTAGTGTCCGTCGCGACCGGCTCGAGTCTCGTCATCTGGAACTTGATCTTCGCGATCATATCCGGCGACGACTTCTTCTTATGACATTTGAAAACGATCGCCTCCGCGCGGTCGGGCGTTTCGGTAACCGAGTTTGCCTTGGTCGGTGGCCCGACCCCACCTTCATAGCGACGGGTCAAGCACGTGTCAAACGGCGACGCAAGTTCCAGGACGGAACAAGACATGGCCGACATCACCTACGACGACTTCCTCAGGGTCGACATCCGGGTCGGCCAGATCGTTCGAGTCGACGACTTCCCGAAGGCCAAGAAGCCCGCTTACAAGCTGTGGATCGACTTCGGCCCGCTGGGCGTGAAGAGCTCGAGCGCTCAGCTCGTGAAGCACTACGAGAAGGCGGACCTGCTCGGGAAACTCGTGCTCGCCGTCGTGAACTTCCCACCGCGCCAGATCGCGGACTTCTTTTCGGAGGTGCTGACGCTCGGGGTGATCGTAGCGGACGGGGACGTGGTCTTGGTGCACCCGGACCGCGACGTGCCGCTCGGCGCGCCGCTGCGCTGAGCGTCTCACGACAGCCGGGAATGGATCCGAAGCGGGTGGAGCAGGCGTTGCGCTACTACGACGACTTCTTCAAAATAATCAACGACCTCGGCCTGGTCAGGCAGGAGTTCCTGCAGACCTGCCAGCGTTGACACCACAGCCATGACTCTCAACCCGGTCGATCGCTCGTTGCTCCGGTTGCTGCTGTACTACATCCTCCTCGTGGTGGGGACGATGGTCGTGGGGCGCTACGTGCCCGCCGTGCGCCAGGCCGTCTCGCTCGAAGGGCCGCCGCTGGGGATGACGTCGCGGGAGCTGCGCAAGACCTTGGAAGAAGGGGCTGGCGCGACGGGCGAAGGCGCGGCGCCGCGACCGACCCTGCCGCCGCGACCGCGCTCGCGATGATCGGAGCCCTGGCGCTCCGTGATCCCGGTCGCGCGGGTGTACATGCTCACCAAGCAGCGGGTCGGGTACGATCCGTCGGTGGTACAGACGGTGATTCTGCTGCCGCTCGCCGTCGCGGGGATCGTGGCCGTCGTCCAGAACAGCCTCGCGCTCGCCTTCAGCCTGGCGGGGCTCGCGGCGGCGGTGCGGTTCCGGAACACCCTCAAGGACACGAAAGACGCCGTGTACATTTTCGTCGCCATGGGCGTGGGCCTCGCGGCCGGCGTGCAGGCGCTCGCACTCGGCTTCGTGATGTCGGTGATCTACAACGTCGCGGTAGTCACGTTGTGGGCACTGAACGTGGGCGACACCTACCCCGGCGAGCCACGCCCCAGCTTCACCGGCGAGTTCCCGATCGCCACCGCCGTCCCCGCGATCCACGACGTGCTGCTCGTGGAGGCGGACCCGGCCGCGCAGCCGCTGGTCGAGCGCATGCTCGAGCGGCTCACGAAGAGCTGGCGGTTGATCGAGCAGGTCTCCGGCAAGGACGGGCGGATGACGCTCACCTACGAATTGCGACTGAAGAAGAAGACGACGCGGGCCGCGCTGATCGACGCCATCGCCCGCGAGGCCGCGCCC
>Ga0209474_10003798_pt1 | contig 13167 bp, 12 predicted proteins | sample GraSoiAngelo_145_FD_185902 | JGI IMG/M metagenome (GOLD analysis project Ga0209474, IMG submission 185902) | Grasslands soil microbial communities from the Angelo Coastal Reserve, California, USA - 14_1009_05_20cm (SPAdes) (version 2) | ecosystem: Environmental > Terrestrial > Soil > Grasslands...
GCAATAGAATCACTGTCCCGGCCCATTCAACGGATGAGAGCATGGTCACCTGTACGGACTGCGGTGACGAAATCGGACGGTGGGGCGACGTGAGAGTGGGTATTCTTGACGTTGCCAAGAAGAAACCTGCTGCAAAGCGCGGCAGAGTGGGCCGCGCTCTGGCCCACAAAGCAGGGACTCACGTCTGGTGATTTTGGAAGAAGTGAGGGCCGTTGCGAGGTCTTGCAGCGGCCCGATTGCTATCTATTTGTGTCTTGGTCTCGATGGAAAACCGATTCTGGTTTTGTGATCGTTTTCGCAGATTCCGACGCCGCGACGACGGCGTGCCGTACGCGTGTGAATCTTATGCGCGACCTTCGGGAGATGTCAGTCATGGATTTTTGCGCGAGGTTGAAAGGAGGAGGCGCGGGAACACGCCTTTTACTCAGTTATCCCAGCAGTCATTTTGCGAACTTGGGATGAAGGGTTGCAAGCGTATCCAGAAGAACTGCGCAACAGGCCTTTGCACGCTCCTCCGTCAATGAAGTCTCGTCTTCTACCCATGGGCGCAAATGCTCGATGGCCCTAGCGCTAACCTCGAAGTCCTGTTCGCTTCGCATTGTAATACTAGAACCATTCGAGTTCTCGGAGAGCTTGCAATCACGCTCCCAGTGAAGGATCGAAACGATCTGCCGCAGGGCTTTGTAGATAGCGGCTAGGAAAGACAAGGCAAAGCAGGCGAACAGTCCGGCACTGATGCTGCCCCACCAGAATCCAAAAGCTGCGGCCCCTGCAAGCACCGCGACAGGGGGAATCACATTGTGAATCCAGGTGGCAGACAGATCAAAAACGATGGCCTTCTTGGCCTTTTTAGCCATGGAAGTAATCCATTGCTGCACCCGGGTCGCGAAGGGCCTTATCCAACCTTGGATGTTGGTGGCCAAAGAGCTAACCGATGGCCGGATTCCTACGTTCGTGTGCATTTTTTACGCCCACTTTTATTGAAGTCTCTACCCGCGATTCTAAAGGTAGTCTTGTTTTAGCCGACGTAACCAAAGGCCATTGTCAAACTCGACCCGGGTACCTTCCTTATGCGGCGCATGTTGTAGGCATCTTGGCTTGCGCGTCGGAGAGAATTCCTAACTGGTCGCGCGCCGCAGTTTTCCCCATTTGTATAACTATCCCCAAAGCGCGATTGACCGCACCCCATGCTGACCTAAACATCCTCGCCCAAGACTTGTCGGGGCCTCGCCAGCACTGGGGCCAGCATGCTTGGGCAGGCAATTTCGCATTACCGGATTCCGGTTGCGGGGGCGCGCGGTCGGAATCGGAGGCAAGAACCTCTACTTATGCTACAAGGAGCGAAGGAAATTCAAGATGTCCTGCTGCTGCGACGGGCTGAGCGCGTTGAAATTGTTGATTACCCCGTTGGCCTCCGAGCTACATTTCGAGGGGTGGAAGCGATCGTGATTTCCATCAGGGATTTTGCCATTACAGTCGGCATGCGTCTCGATGGCCTGCAATACATCGGCGGTGCGTCCGTCATGCAGGAAAAACAGACGCTGGCCGAGGCCCCACAGTGGTGCAGTGCGGAACTGATCCGGACCCGCCGCCCCTTGGTTGATACCGTCCGCCAAACCCGAGCCCATGTGATGGAGGGCAAAATCGGAGAAAGGGCGATAGGTCACCCCGCCCATGCTCGTGAAGATAGAAGCACCTGTAGTGAGCGAGGGTGAGTGACATAGGGCACAACCGATACTGCTGAACAGAGTCGAACCGTTTAACGTGGAAGTTGTCTGGGGACTTGGCGTCGGTGGCGCCAACAGGCGGATGAAGGCGGCGAAGTTCGCCGTGTCGGAGAGCATTTCCGATGCCGTACCTATCGCGGTGCCGTTGTTCGGGCTGGCGCTGTTGCCATTGACGAGGTTGGTCGAGTCTTCTGGCATCTCATTAAACACGCAGCTGGGAATCGCGGATCGCTCGTTCGGAAATAGCTCGTTGGATACGCCTTGTTCGACGTTATAAGCTTCGCCGGCGAAGATCAGCAGCGACTTGTTCTGGGCCTTCCAGCCGAAGCGGGTGATCGTGTTGTCGTTGCCGTTGGTGTTGAAACTGCCACCGATGCCGAGCCCGGACCTTGCGGTCTGTGTGGCAGCTAGGTTGGCCCGCAGAGTGGCATCGGACGTGTTCTCTACTAAACCCAATCCGAAGAGCGGGGTTGGGATGCGGAAAATGACGTTGTCTTTGGCAAGCTGCTGGGCGAAGTCCGGTTGCGCAAGAGTGCAACCCACGGCATCCGTTCGGCCGGTGATGGTATACAAATCATGAACGCTGCCATCCGGCGAGCCGTCGGGATTCTGGATGAACCGTGCCTCGCGCACCGGGCCGCTGGCGGTGACGAACGCGGGAACCGAATTGATAGCGCCATCTAAGTTCGCGAGCGCTACCTGTGGGTTGGGAATCGGGTTCTGCGGACTGGCCAAGCCAGGGCTGCTGCCGCCGATGGCCGGCTGGGCATGGCACATCGTACAGCTGTTCCCGTTGAATGTCGGCCCTAATCCCTCACTATCCTCGCCGGAGATGTCTCCCGATACGGACTGTACTTCTTGGAAGCGCAGAAACGCCTGGTTAAAGAAAGCCTGTTCGTTAGCATTCAGGGTGGGGAAAGCACCGCCGGCCCCGGGCAGGCCGCCACGCGGCCCGAGGTCGTGTTGAGCCTGAAGCGCTCCAGTACTCAGGATCGCCGGCAAAACGAGACACAAGACTACAGCGAGCAACTTCGACTGCTTCATCCGCACCTCCCCGCGAAGTAAGACACAGTCCGGCGTGAAGCCGTTTTTTTACTGGGAGGAGCGGCGCGCGGTTCGTACAACCGCTGGGTTCGGGGAAAAGACCTAAGACGAAACTAGGTCTGAATCAGGAAGGAGTCAAGATATCCAGAAGGACAGATGGGCTTGTCCAAAAGGCCAACCCGTCATGGGATTTTACGCTCGCGTTTTTCAGGAGGCTTGGCTCGCGGATTTTGCGTGGTTTTTGAGGAGGGAATTCGGGACCGTAGAGGCGATCAGCTACCGCACGAACGGAGTCACACTGAGATCAGAGAACGATGAGCTTCCCCTCCGCGCGGGGCCGGGCCGTGAACCTTCCTTTCGTTAATGGGCTGAAAAGACGCGTCGGGGGCGTTCACCACTGGCACAGCCAGCGGATCTGAAGGAGCCGATTGAACCGGTTGCTTCAGCTTAAGAGCATCAGACAGATTAAGAAGAACCAAGTCGTAGCGTTCCGGGCTCAGGGCGGGTCGAAGTTCGTCCATGCTCTGGACTGCCTTGAGACGATGCTTCCCCTTGTTCATGGCTGAGATCCATTGTGGATCTTTGAGGATACTGGCGAGGAGCGATCCCTCGGGCGCGTAGGCGAGAATTGCCGCTGGCCGGTCAGCAGATAGAGCTGAGAAACGAAGGCCCCGTCCGAGGATGAGCCTGGGACGGAAGTCGTGTATCGGACCAGTAACACTTCCCAGCCGATTCCTGGTTGCCGCGCTATCGCAGTGCCACAAAGTTTAGAATCTGCCCGAGCACTGCTCCCAGGACGCTGTACTCTCCGTTGTAGTAGGTTCCGTATTGATAACGGCTGTAGTAGCCGTCCTCGTAACCGCGGCGGAAGCCTTCTCGGAAGTAGTAGTTGTACGCACCTTGGTCTTCGCAATAGCCGTCATACCCGTAGTTCGCGTCCTGGTAGGCATAGGAATCGCGGTAGTCGAAGTTCCAGCGATCTTCACGGTCCGCGACACCCGCGCGATATCCTTCCCGATAGCCGTAGTTTACCGCCCGCCGCAGCAGGTCCGCACCGTACTGGTTGACCTCGTAGTACGACCCACCGCGGTAATAGCGATAAATCGGTGGCGAGTAGAAGTACGGGTCGGAGTAGTAGTCGTATCGGGCTTGCCGGATGCGAATCTCCTCCTGCCGCAGGTGTTCCAGATATTCTCTCTGGCAGCGGTACTGCGCCAAACGCCGCTGGCGCTGCAGTTGCTCCGTCTGCCACTGCAGACGCCGCTGCTGTTCCCCGAGGTTTCGACGATACTCAGCCACGCGTAGCTGCTGTCGCTGGATGAGTTGCGCCTGCCGCTCCCGGGAAAGCCGCTGCTGCTGCATTTGCTGTTGCCGGTTTCGTTCTAGTTGCGCCTGCCTCTGGCTCATCTCGATCTGCGTCTGCCGTTGTTGTGCGCGTTCCTGTTGTTGACGGCTCAGCTCCTGCTGGCGCTGGATAGAGAGGCGCTGCTCCTCCTGTTCTCGGCGGTTCAGTTCCTGCTGAGGCTCGTACTGCGCTCCCTGCCGATTCTGTTCAAGCTGCCGTTGCTGCCGCTCTGCGCGTTCCCGCTGCTCTCGGCTCAACTCCTGACGGCGTTGGTCGGAGACACGTTCTTGTTCGTATCGCTGGCGGTTTAGTTCCTCCTGACGTTCTTGCTGCGCCCGCTGCCGACTCTGTTCAAGCTGTCGTTGCTGTTGCTCTGCGCGTTCCCGCTCTTGTCTGTTCAGCTCCTGCTGGCGCTCCTGAGAAACACGCTCCTGTTGCTGCATCTGCCGTTGCCGGTTGACATCCTGCTGACGTTCCTGCCGCCAGCGGTTCTCTTCCATCTGCCGCTGCTGCTGTTCCTCTCGCTGCATTTGCCCGCGGTTTCGCTCCGCTTGCCGTGGTTCGTCGCCGCGGCTCGACTGTGGCCGGTTCTGCGGCCTCTCGGGCCGCCCTCGATTCTCATCCTTTTGGTCTCGATCCTGTTTGCCGTTTGGTTGATCCTGCTGCGCATGGCCGGGAACACCCGCCGCAAGAAGCAAACTCATAATCGCAGTTCCCATAATTCCGATGCGCTTCATGTGGCCTCCAAACATTTGGATGCGTGAACGGCTCAGAGTCGACCGTCGCTTGCGCAAGTTTTGCGAAAACTACAGCAGAGTTTAAGGCTGGCTTCAGGAAACGTGCGAGAGTGCCGAAGTAGTTTTTCTTTGATGTGAAAGCTTATAGAGTCCTGGGCTATAGGGGAATTCTGCGGAATTCTGCCGTGGGGGATGAATCCATCAGGAGAGCGTGCGGGGCTATTGCCGGATCGATGAGTTTCATTGAGGGAGAACTTCGGCGCCCGACATCAAGCCAGGAGGTTGTTCGAAATCACGGGCGGCGTCCCAGGCGGGCGTCCGAACTCTGGGAGAAAGAAGTTTCGATATTGTAGGGGTGACGGTAGCCGAATTGGTGATCAAGTGCGATGGTGTGCGGCGTTCGGCCAACTGGCATTACAATGCAAACGATTCGAAGCCCAAGAAAGGCAATTCCGACACAGCCGCGGGCAGACGAGATGCGACCTTCCTTGGTCTTTTCCCTGCGCCTTGTGGCCCCTGCACTGCTGGTCATGTTGTTCGGCTGCGGCGGAGGTTCCTCCAGCACCGCCGTTAACCCTCCGCCTGGAGGCCCGCCCGCGCTGGGTCTGTCGGCATTTGTCAGCGGCCTGGCGTCACCGACCGGGATGGAAGTTCCCAACGACGGCAGCGGACGCCTGTTTGTCCTCGAGCAGGGCGGACGAATCCGCATCATCCAGAATGGCGCTCTCGTCGCCACGCCGTTCCTCGACATCACCTCCAAGGTCGAATCGGGCGGAGAGAAGGGACTGCTCGGGCTCGCATTTCACCCCAGCTTCAGCTCGAATCGCCGCTTCTTCGTCTATTACACGCGGCGCCTGAGCCTGCAGCTTCAGTCGGTGTTCTCCGAGTACGCGGCCTCCAGTTCGAATCCGAACCAAGCCGATGCTTCCAGCGAACGCATCCTGTTAGTGGTCAACCAGCCTTTTGACAACCACAATGGCGGCCAGCTCGCTTTCGGGCCCGACGGTTTTCTCTACATCGGCCTGGGCGACGGCGGCAGCGAGGGCGATCCGCAAGGCAACGGACAGAACCTGCAGACGCTGCTCGGCAAGATCCTGCGGATCGACGTGGACGGCGCCTTCGCTCCGGGGAAGCAATACGCGATCCCAGCGGACAATCCTTTCACTCCGCCCGGCGGCTTGCCCGAGATCTGGGCTTACGGTCTGCGCAATCCCTGGCGCTTTTCTTTTGACCGCGCGACCGGTAAGCTCTTCGCCGGCGACGTTGGCCAGAATAGTTTTGAAGAAGTGGACATCATCACGAGGGCCGGCAACTTCGGCTGGAACAAGATGGAAGCTTCCCACTGCTATCCGCCGGGAAGCTTGTGCAGCACGGCAGGGCTAATCCTGCCGATCATGGAGTATGCGCACAATAGCAGCGGCGGCGAGGCCATCATCGGCGGTTTCTTCTATCGCGGTTCTGCGATCGCCGGGCTGGCTGGCGCCTATGTCTTCGGTGACCTTTCTAGTGGACATATCTGGGCCGGGGTGCAGGACTCGAGCGGCAATTGGAGCCAGACGCTGGTGCTCAACCACAATCTCACCGTCAGCTCCTTCGGCCAGGACTCCGCCGGCGAACTCTACCTGCTCGATTACGGCAACGGCGCGGTGCTGCGCCTACGCGCCGCGCCTTGAGCATATAAGCAGGAAAAGAGAGATCTTATGATCGCCGTGTCTTCGCCCAAGGCCTCGATTTTTCCATGATGGTTGGAGCGCAGTCGAACGAATGCAGACGGTTAGAGAGTGTCCGTGAAACGCATCCATCCATCGACCGTCGGGAAAGAGCATCGCCCATACCCATCCGAATACTTTCGAAGCGATCTGGCGGATACTGGTGTAATCGCCCGTCTCCCTTGAAAATCTCTCAGGCTGTGCTGCGATTGATGCGAGAACGCGAAGAGTGCGATTCGGGTTGCAGTGGTTCGCCCTCAATATGGCAGGCACTCTGTTACAATCCTCGCCCCGAGGGGGAACCATGGACATCATCTCGCAATTGAAAGAAGAGAGGGCGAAGATTGCTGGACAATTGAATGCGCTGGATACTGCTATCACAGCTCTGAGCGGATTAGATCGCCGAGGCGGATCACGCGGACCTCGCAGGATGAGCGCATCGGCGCGAGCGAAGATTTCTGCTGCACAGAAAGCGCGCTGGGCAAAAACAAAGGGCCACAAGGTTGTCCCGATCAAAGCCGGCAAGCGACGTATATCAGCAGCGGGATTAGCGAATATCAGAGCGGCAACCAAGGCACGATGGGCAAGGTGGAGGGCAGCCAAGAAATAAATCACGGTGCACACATTCGTAAACTAAGATGGCCCAACACCCAATGCTACCCAAGCCAATCTGCCTGTTCGCGGTTCTTGTCGGAATTTTCTTCGCTTGTCAAAAAGGGTATGTGCCGAGCAGACCCGTCGTAGATGTCGTCGTACGCAACGCACATGTCTACACCGTGGATGCACAACGCCCGTGGGCGCAAGCGGTGGCCATCAAAGATGACCGCATAGTCTGGGTGGGCGATGAGAGGGATGCGGAAGCGCACGCCGGTCCGACTACCAAGGTAATTGACGCGGCTGGCCGAATGCTGCTGCCCGGCTTCATTGACAGTCATTTCCACGTATTGCTGGGTGGAAACCCGGATGTGCTCCGCATTGAGAACGGAAACACCCTAGCGGAGATCCAGCGGCAGGTACGCGAATTTGCTATGAAGCGTCCGGAGCTGAAGTGGATCGAGGTAGAAGGTTGGAATTATTCCGCTTTTCCGCGTGGGACGCTGCCTTCCGCTAAGGACTTGGCTGGTCTCACGGGCGGACGTCCGGCGTTCCTGGTTGCCTATGATTACCACACCATCTGGATGAACCGCGAGGCACTCCGGGAATTTGGGATTACACGGGCTACACGCAAGGTGATCTTCGCTGAGCACGTGGAAAAAGACCCGAACACTGCCGAGCCAACGGGCATCCTAACCGGGTTCGGCAGCACGGGACTTTCCCCAGATGCGGAGGCGGAGCTACGCAAGCACCTGCCGTCGCATACGCCCGAGGCGATTGCGCGTAACGTCCAGAACAACCTGGCAGCAGCGGTGCGCGCGGGAATCACAACCGTAGTCGATCCACAGTCCTACTTAGAAGATCTGGATATGTATGCGCGCCTGCGCCGTGAGGGCAAGCTGCCGACAAGGCTGCAGGTGGCGCTGTTTCACCGCCGTGGAACCACGCAGGAAACGCTGCAGCAGTTTGAGCAGGCACGGCAGAAGTATGACGACGACTGGCTGCGGGTTTCCGCCGTGAAGCTCTATATCGACGATGTGATCGAGCCGCACACGGCAGCGCTGCTGGAGCCGTATGCGGATCGCCCTGGAACACGCGGGGAACTGGACTACCCGCCGGACGAGTTTAAAGAAGTCGTGGCGAGGCTGGATCGGATGAAGTTTCAGGTGTTCATTCATTCCATCGGCGACCGAGGGATCCGGACAGCGCTAGATGCGATCGAATATGCGGAGGAGCAAAATGGGCCCCGCGAGCGCCGGGATGAACTGGTCCATATCGAGTGTCTGAATGAAAAGGACATTCCACGCTTCAAACAACTGGGCGTTGTCGCTTGCATGCAGCCTCGGCATTGCGCACCCGACATCACGGGGCAGTGGGCCAAGGCGGTCGGCCCTGCGCGCTGGAAATATGCGTGGGCGTTCCGCAGCCTGCGTGATGCGGGGGCGATGCTGGCCTTCTCCTCCGATTGGAATGTGGCAGAAATGGAGCCGCTGATCGGAATCTACACCGCGCTGACCCGCAAGGGACTCGACGGCAAACCAGAGGGTGGTTGGGTACCGGCGCAGACAATCGATCTGGACACGGCGATTCGCGCATACACGATCAACGGCGCATTCGCGAACTTCGTGGAGCAAAATCGGGGATCTATCACCCCCGGGAAATATGCCGACCTGGTCATGCTGTCGGATGATTTGTTCAAAATTCCAGCGGAGAAGATCAAGGACACGAATATTACGTGGACAATGGTGGGAGGAAAAACTGTGTGGAGCAAACAGTAGACAGACAGAGTACAGGCGATGAAACACATCGACGCCGCTCTCCACGAATTGGAGCTGGCAGAACGCTGGGCACGCGAGCATCACGACATCAAGTGAGGTTCCAACCAGCCCGCATTGAATGATTCTTAGATCGGGCGCGACTCTCCCAAAGGGCGTTTGGCCGGGGAGCCGCGACGCAACAGGCGAACCTCTGTTCTTTGTCTTACTTCGGTGCTTTCTTCTTCATTCTGTAAATCAAAATGAAGAGCACCACTACTGCGAGAATGCCGGAAACGACCCTGATTAGGGTAACGTTGTCCATTTCTTCACCTCAACGCGGTTTGGCACCGCTGGCGCTCCAATTCCCCTCAACAACTTTCGTGGACTGGCTTTTGGACAGTGTATGGCTGAGTTGCTGTCTCCAGGTAGTGCATCTTCATATTCCACCCTGCTTACTGGCATGTTCCGAACTCAGAACAAGACGTTAATCGAGGTTCACGGACGGTCACAAGGGAAATCCTGCATAGGTTTGCACTCGCTAGCTATTGCGCCGCTGAAATTTTCCAGGTAAGCTGCCTAGGATCATCTATTTTAGAAATTGCTCTTTTTGGAACGGGTGCTGATAATCTATGGTCGCTGTCCAAGAAGCCCCGCTATGAATTTGCGGGTTAAAGCCCAGGAGGAAGTATGAGGAGAGTCGTTTTATTAGCGGTTTTGGCGCTGGCTCTGCCAGTTGCGGCTTTTGCAGACAGCGTGACCGATTACGCGACGTTTGGCACCACTTCTGCCGGAACCGCTACATGGAGCGGCATCCCCGTGACCGCTGGAGGTACGATATCTGTTACCTCGGCTCTCTTTGCTATTAACAATGTGAGTCAGCCAGCGGGCGGAACAATAAGCCTTACCACGGGTACCCTGACTGCTGTCACCGGCGGGTTCACCTTCACGGGTGGCATGATCGACATCACGAATTCCAGTAGTACGACACTGTTCCAAGGGTCGTTTACAAGTGGAAGCGTTATGGTGCTGAACGGAGTCACGTTCATCAATGCGGTTGGCAATAAGGTGTCGGTGACGTTGCAGATTGGACATGGTGCCGTTAGCGGAGATACCTTCGTCACTCCCGAACCTGGCACTCTCGGTCTGCTTGGCACCGGCTTGGCAGGAATTGGTGGGCTTGTCCGGCGAAAATGTGTAAGGGCTGCTTAACCCAATCGTTCGTGTTGTCTGGGTTGTGACGCCGCCTCATATGCGGCATGTTTCCCTTACGACGAAGCAATTCTACTCAAACTCTTGAGCATTGAACGGGCATCCGACATCTTGCCACGCTCTAGTTGCGTAACATCTGGACTTGACTCTTGTTGAGCGATGGCCTACTCTGCCGCCCCGATGCAAATTGCCAGCTTGTCAGGATTCATTTCGAGCATCGCAGCCTCGTACAGTTTTTGCCAATCAATATGCGGCACGGCAGCCCTCACTTCCTGAAGAATGTGTATTAGTTCTGCTGTCATAGATTTCAAGTTACATTTCGTTAAGTTTTAGTTGGAAGCGAACAAGCCTCAATCCCCAGAATCAGTTGCTCGATGGTCCCACGGATTTTGGTTCCTAGCAGAGGTTGGCATTAGCCAATTATAGGGTTGAGTCTGATTTGCCCTGAACACAGAGGTTCATCCCATTTGCTCCAAAATCAAGGACAAGACCTCGCCTTTTTTCGTTTGAATAAAGAGTCCTGGGACCGCCGTGTTTCAGCGGGTCTGCTTATCGGGTATGGATGGCCGCAGCATCTCTTTGGCTTCATGTCGGATTCTTTTATCGTGAAATCGAGCTTCTTGGTCGGGATGGTTCTTTGTATGCCGCGAGCGAGCAACTTCCGATCTATGGTGCTGACAATCGCGTCCACATCAGCAGGCTTCGTGAAATAATCATCGACTTCTTCACGGATGCTATGAACTGCGGTTTCAAAAGCGGGGTACGCCGTCAAGAGGATTGTCACGGCATCTGGATTGGCTTCCCGCATGGCCTGTACAACTGTGAATCCGTCGCTTTCCCGGTCAATATTGATGTCCGACAACAGAACATCAAAGCGTTGAGCTTTTATCGTTGCGAGCGCCTCCGATACATTTGCCGCGACCTGCACTTGAAATCCGCGCTCCTCGAAAATCGGCAGCAGCGTCAGACGAATGCTCGGTTCATCATCCACCAAGAGAAGCTCGTTGCCGCCCTCTCTTTTTGTGGCAATTCTTTTTGACACCCCGCCGCAAAGCTGGTTTTCGCGTTCTTCCAGAGCTTTATTGAGTTCTTCAACGATGGACAGGAGTTTCTTCGGGTCTTGCTCGTGGGCAGCTTTTCGTGCCAGTGCCTTCCAGTCCTCTCGATTTGAATTAACCATATGCTGTGTCTCCGTTTTACCAAGCGGCCAGGATTGCTAACCTGCACCGTTCCGATGGAACTGGGCACTGATGAGCCGTCCGCTTGTTCTGGTAGTTCTTCATGCACATGCTTTCTTCGTTTCACTGCCGATCAGTTTGTCGATTGCCGAGAGCAAGGTGTCGGAGCCGTCGCCCTTCTCTAACACCACATCCGCAAACCATTTCAGGGATTCAGGTATGTCGTCAGGAAAGCTGCTACAGATCACGACGGGCAGCTTCGGATGCTCCTCCATCAGCACCCGAGCGACTTGATTGCCGTCCAACCCTGGCATTCTGAAATCGAGCACTACCACACTAATTGAGTATTTGCGAGTAATCGCAAGGCCGGTTGGACCATCGGGCGCGGTCAGAACCGTGTAGCCCTTTGCCCCTAAGAGAGCTTTGTAGAGGTCAAGAACTCTGGGATCGTCGTCAATACAGAGGATACTAGCCATAAACCTTGGCGTGCTCCTCAGTTAAATTGCTTGCGTGATTGCTGCCAGGGGAGAGCAGAATTGTCTCGCCGCAAACCGCAAAATGGAATGGCCCAATGGTGCTATTCTGGTTACACCTTGCCTCTACGATTCCACCAAATGCCGCTCCTGAAGCGTGTCTGCGGGCAAGGGTCGGTCCAGTTACAGTAAACACCCGATTCAACTCTGGCGTTGTAACATGAATGATATGGCAGGCTAGAGTAGGGTTGGGTCGTGACGCCAGCACTCCTCCCCCATACCCAAATGGCAGCCCTCCCCAGAGTTCTCTATGAGACTCTCGCCCATCCTAGGGGCACTGAAAACACATTCGCTCGAAGAATGGTTCTGGCGTCTCGTTTTCGTGGGAGTATGTTGCGACTTCCTCTATCTGGGATGGTTTATTGCCAGATCGCTACGCGCACATTAGAAGTGGGATCGCAATTTTGTGGCAACGGCCGCACAGAACCGTGAGCCGTCGCACGCCATCAAGAATTGTCCGACAACCTTTGTCAAAAAATCAGATTATCAAGCACCCTATACGTTCAATTTATGCGGCAGCGTCAGGCTTTGTCGGATCATGCTTCTCGCTCTCGGCCTTGAAGCCGAACTTAGCCTCAAGCTCTGCACGATTCGTGCGGTTTGCGCCTTATGGCGAATATGAGTCAACAGAGCCATTCCCAACATCAGCATTCCCAGCAACAACTGAACATCAGGCGTGGAACTCACAATAGTGGTATAGCAGCAAATCTGCCGTGATTTTCAGGTCATTCAGGGTTGTTCTGAAAACAGAACAAATCGCCCGTCACAATGGAATTCCGTACAGAGACAGGATTTCTTTCAATGTTCGCCCGTAGATGAGTGCCAGCGCGTACAAGCGGTGAATGCGATTTAATGGCAGCCCGCTCAGATTTAGGATTGAATCCTCGCTGGAATCCGATTATTCTCCCGACCAAGATTTAGAGACGGAACGGAGAAGGGCCAGAGCGATCTGGCCCTTTTCTTTTAATTAATGCTCTTCGTGAGACGTTTTTTCGGCTGAATCCGGTGCAACCCCTCCAACATCCCACGCATGATTGTGTCAGACTTCCGCGTCCCGCTTTTGCCCAATTCACGTAGGAAGTTACCTACTCCCAATCGATAGACTTTGTGATATAACACCCGCTGGTTTTAGCCCCGCTGATGGAGGTGCTCTCATGAAAAACATGATGCGTGCCACGCTCTGCATTGCACTCCTGGTCTTGGCCGCGCTTCAAATCTCTCACGCAGCGGTAATCACAAACGTATCGGTTCCCGTGAATATTCCTGTGTTCATTCCCTGTGCAGCAGGTGGAACCGGGGAGTTGGTTGTTTTGAGCGGTGATCTGCATGTGCTC
>Ga0209474_10003799_pt1 | contig 13162 bp, 13 predicted proteins | sample GraSoiAngelo_145_FD_185902 | JGI IMG/M metagenome (GOLD analysis project Ga0209474, IMG submission 185902) | Grasslands soil microbial communities from the Angelo Coastal Reserve, California, USA - 14_1009_05_20cm (SPAdes) (version 2) | ecosystem: Environmental > Terrestrial > Soil > Grasslands...
CGCGCCTGCACGGCCCGCGCCTGGTGATTGGCCATGCCTTCGAGCATCTCGAACTCGACCCAGGGCTCCACGCGGTGGGCCTCGCGCAGCACGAGACCGTAGGCGATGTCGAAGAGGTTGTGGCTGGCGACGCCCAGGTGAACGGCCCCGGCGTGCTCGGGCGGGCAACCGTACTCGAGCATGCGCTTGTAGTTGGCGTCGACCTCGAGCTTGGTCGCGTACGGCGCCTGCGCCCAGCCGTGCACCGCCGCGTCGATGCGCTCCATGGCCAGGTTCGCGCCCTTCACGATGCGCAGCTTGATCGGCGCGCCGCCGCGCCGGTGCCGCTCGCGTGCCCACTCGGTGAGCGCACGCTGCACGCGGTGCGAGTCGGGCAGATAGGCCTGGAGCACGACCCCCGCGCTCAGCGCGAGGAACTCCGGCTCGTCCAGGACCTCGCGGAACGCCGTCACCGTGAGGTCGAGGTCGCGGTACTCCTCCATGTCGAGGTTGATGAACTTCGGCGTCACCCGCCCGTCCGGGTGGCGGTAGCGATGGAGGGCGGCCGCCCGGTAGAGCGTGCGCAGGCGCTCGGCCACCCGGGCCACCGTCGCTCGGAACGCGACGAGGTCGATCTGGCTGAAGACGGACGAGACCTTGACCGAGATGTACTCGACGTCGTCGCGGGCGAGCAGCCCGAGGTAGGCCTCCAGCCGGCGCGCGGCCTCCGCCTCGCCGAGGATCGCCTCGCCGAGCTGGTTGAGGTTCAGTCGCATGCCGTCACGGCGGCGCTCGTCGAGGTAGCGCTCGAGGTCTTCCTCCTCGCCAGGCAGGATCACGTTCTGCGTCTCGTGACGCAGCCGGCTCACGATGGGCGGGACGACCAGGCTCGGCAGGTAGTGGGCGAGAGCGCCGCCCAGGAGCAGCGCCACGCGCTCCCACCAGTCCATGTAGCGCGGCACGCCGTAGCGCTCGAGCAGGTAGGCGAGCTGGTCGGCGATGCGCTCGGGCCGGCGGCTGCGAAAGGCCTGATCCGCCAGCGCGATGGTGAGCTCCTTGCCGTGCGGATCGGCGATCATGCGGGCGAGCTTCTGGGCCTGCGCGCGCTCGTCGGCGGTTTGCCGCGCGCGCGCCTCGCGCAGGAGCGCCTCGGCCAGCTCGACGGCGCGGTGGGCGAGGCGCTCTCCCGTCACGCGCCCAGTGTACGCGCGGCGCGCGAGCGCCGGTCGCGCATCCGGCGTGAGTGCGCTCGACTACCGCGAGGCGCGCGCCAGCCGGGCTCCGGCGCGGGCGCCGGCGATCTGCAGCAGGGACGCGAGGCGGGCGAGCGCGGGCGGCCGGCGGGCGGCCGGGCGCCACACGAGCGCGACCGGCAGCGCGGGCACGCGCGCGCGGGCGCTGACGACGCGATCGGCCGGCGCCTCGGCGAGCGCCAGCGCGGGGACCAGTCCGATGCCCAGGCCGCCCGAGACGTAGGAGAGCAGCAGGGACACGCTCGGCACGTCGATGGTGGACACCGGGCGGATCCGCTCGTCGGCCAGATACTGGTCCAGCAGCGCGCGGCCGCGGCTCTCGGCGGCCAGGCGGAGGACGGGCTCGCGCCGCAGGCGCTCGGTCAGCGACGCCCGGTCGCGGCGTCCGCGCCGCGGCCCGACCCAGACGAACGGCTGATCGAAGAGGTGGCGCTCCTCGAGGCCGCGCGGCGTTTCCTGGCCGGTGACCACGGCGAGATCGACGTCGCCGGCGGCGACGAGGCGGACGCCGGCGCGCGAGTGCGTGGTGACGATCTCGAAGCGCACCGGGGGATCGGCGTCGAGCAGGTCACGCAGCACCGGCGCCAGCAGCCCCTTGCCGAGGTAATCGCTGGCCGCCACCCGCAGCGTCGTCGCCGGGTGGCCGGCCAGCTCGGCGAGCTGGCCGAACGCCGCCTCGGCGCCGCTCCACAGCTCGCGCACGACCGGCAGCGCCGCCTCGCCGGTGGCCGTGAGACGCACGCCGCGCCCGGCGCGCTCGAAGAGCTTGAGGCCGAAGTGCGTCTCGAGCCGCCGGATCTGCTGGCTCACCGCCGAGGGGGTGACGTGGCGCTGGCGCGCCGCCGCCGCCACCGAGCCCGTGCGCGCCACGGCCAGCAGGGTCTCGAGGGCGGGAAAGAGGCCGGCGCTGACCATGAAGCAGATCTTAACATTTGATTCATAACGTTTCACTGGACTACACAGTGGCGGTGAGGCAGGATACGCCGACGGCGAGGACGCCAAGGAGGAGTTGCATGGCACGCACGCTGCTCGACAAGGTGTGGGAGGCGCACACGGTCCGGACGCTCCCGTCCGGCCAGACCCAGCTGCTGATCGGCCTCCACCTCATCCACGAGGTGACGACGCCGCAGGCCTTCCAGATGCTCAAGGAGCTGAAGCTCAAGGTACGCATGCCGGAGCGCACGTTCGGCACGCTGGACCACATCATCCCGACGACGGACCAGAGCCGTCCCTACGCCGACCCCATGGCGGAGGACATGGCCGAGCACATGATCCGCAACACGAAGGAGTTCGGCCTGCCGCTGTTCGACATGGCGACGGGCAAGCAGGGCATCGTGCACGTGATCGGGCCCGAGCTCGGCCTCACCCAGCCCGGCATGACGATCGCGTGCGGCGACAGCCATACCTCCACCCACGGCGCCGTCGGCGCCATCGCGTTCGGCATCGGAACGACCCAGGTGCGCGACGTGCTGGCAACCCAGTGCCTGGCCATGGCCAAGCCCAGGCTGCGCCAGGTCCGCGTGGACGGCGCGCTGGCCCGCGGCGTGTACGCCAAGGACGTGATCCTGGCCATCATCAACGTGCTCGGCGTGAAGGGCGGCGTGGGCTACGCCTACGAGTACGCGGGGCCCGTCATCGAGCGCATGACGATGGAAGAGCGGCTGACGGTCTGCAACATGTCCATCGAGGGCGGCGCGCGCTGCGGCTACGTCAATCCCGACCGGACGACCATCGACTACCTCCGCGGCCGGCCGCACGCGCCGCAGGGCGCGGCGTTCGAGCGCGCGGCCGACTGGTGGCGGAGCGTGGCGACCGAGCCGGGAGCCGCGTTCGACGACGTGGCCCGCCTCGACGGCTCGGCCATCGAGCCGGTGGTGACCTGGGGCATCAATCCCGGCATGTCGATCGGCGTGAGCCAGACGATCCCCAAGCCGGAGGCCCAGCCCGAGCCCGAGCGGCCGACGTTCCGCGAGGCGCTCGCGCACATGGGCTTCCAGGCCGGCCAGCCGATCATGGGCGCCAAGATCGACGTGGCCTTCGTGGGCTCGTGCACCAACGGGCGGCTGTCCGACCTGCGCGCCGCCGCCGAGGTGGCGAAGAAGGGCAAGGTGGCCAGCCACGTGCGGGCGCTCATCGTGCCCGGCTCGCAGCAGGTGGCGAAGGCCGCGGAGGCCGAGGGCCTGCACGAGATCTTCCAGGCGGCCGGCTTTCAGTGGCGCAAGGCCGGCTGCTCGATGTGCCTCGGCATGAACCCCGACAAGCTCGAGGGCCGCGAGATGAGCGCCTCGTCGAGCAACCGGAACTTCATCGGCCGGCAAGGCAGCCCGACGGGGCGGACGCTGCTCATGAGCCCGGCCATGGTCGCCGCCGCCGCGATCACCGGCGCCGTCACCGACGTGAGGGAGATCCTGAAATGAGCCCGACCGACTTCAAGCGTCGCGAGGTCGCGGGCCGCGGCATCCCGGTGCCCGGCAACGACATCGACACCGACCGCATCATCCCCGCGCGCTTCCTCAAGGCGGTGACCTTCGAGGGCATGGGCGAGCACGCCTTCGAGGACGCCCGCAAGCAGAACCCCGAGCATCCCTTCAACCAGACGGTCTACCAGGGCGCCTCCGTCCTGGTCGTCGGCCAGAACTTCGGCTGCGGCTCCTCGCGCGAGCACGCGCCCCAGGCGCTGATGCGCTGGGGCATCAAGGCCATCGTCGGCGGCTCCTTCGGCGAGATCTTCTTCGGCAACTGCGTGATGCTCGGCATCCCCTGCCTCACCGTGAGCCAGGCCGATCTCGAGTGGCTGCAGAGAGCGATCGGCCGCGACCCGCAGCAGCCGGTGGCGGTGGACGTGGAGAAGCAGGAGGTCCGCTGCGGCGAGCGCGTCATCAAGGCCGCGGTGCCGGACGGCGCGCGCAAGCAGCTCGTGGACGGGACGTGGGACTCGACGGCGGTGCTCCTGGAGGCCGGCGCAGCGATCGAGGCGACGGCGAGGAAGTTACCGTACGTCCGGGGGTACTAGTTCTACATGGGGGCCCCGATATGGCCCCCAAGCCCCCCGACGCTCGGGCGTCGCCGGCGGAGCCGTCGCCGCCCTCGTCAACCGACGGGCTCCGAGCGGGCTGAAGAGGCGCGCCACGGCCGCGCCGGCTCAAGATGGACCTCCAGGACGCGGTCGCCCAGGTTCACGATCCAGTAGTCGGCGATGCCGCAAGCCCGACTCCGCCACCTCGGCGACGAGTGCCGGGCGCGTCGGATGCGCGGCGGCGTAATCCCGCGGACGTCCGCGCACGACGCAGACGAACGAACCGGCCGTCCCCGAAGGCCCGCTCGATCGCCTTCGCCGCCAGGATGATCGCCGTCGGCTCGCTCCAGTTGCCTCGTGGCAGCCCGATGCCATCGGCGGCCCGTGGAGGCGTCAGCCTCTGCGGATGGATACATTAAAATAGCGGGCAAGCACCGAACACTTCGCTCGACGGGGGCCTGATGACGAATCTCGCCAAGCGCGACCTCATCGCCCAGTGGGCGTTCGACACGCGCCCGGTCCTGCTGCGCTTCCACCTCTGGCTCGAGGACGTCGAGGTGGAGCGGGCCCAGGCCGAGCCGGTGTCGGCGCACACGTTCGCGCCGCGGGGGATCGCGCGGTGCCTGGCCATGACCTCGGCGGCGACGGCGCTCGGCACCCGGCTCTTCGGCGACTACGGCGCCGGCGCCGGCAAGGACAAGGCGAGCGTCAACCAGGTCAAGAAGGCCGCGGACGCCGTCAGCGCCTACGTGATGAGCGAGGGTCTCTGGCACCTGACGCGGACGCTGCCGGAGAACCACGCGCTGATGGTGTGCCTCGGCGAGGGGTTGATGCCAAAGGCCGGCGAGACGCCGGAGATGGGCGCCAATCCGATGCTCGGCTTCGGGCGCGTCTACGCGCGCCCGGAGCTGGCGAAGACCGTCGAGCGGCGGGTGCGGCGGCTGCTGAACGAGCCGGGCCACACGTTCGAGCAGTTCCACGAGTGGCTGCGCGGCCGCGGCATCACGCTGTGGGGCGCGGCCGTGGACACGCTCGAGAACACCTCGCGCTTCGCCGACGGCCAGCCGACCGGGCCGATGGCCGTCTTCCACCTCTTCGACTCGCCGCTCCGGCTGTCGCGCCCCTACGAGTCCTACATGGGCTGCCTCACGATTCCCGCGCGCGTGACGCAGGCGGCCGAGAACGCCGCGGTGCTGCTCGACTACCGCACGCCGCGCAAGCTGGTCGTCGAGGCGATCGAGGCGGCGTATCCGGGGATCCGGCGCGAGAACATCCACGTGTGGACGCTGCGGGGCAAGAGCCGCGTGCATCGCCTCGGGCGGCTGTGGGACGAGTGGGAGAAGGCCGGCGTCCACCTGGTCGAGGACGGCTGGAAGGCGCCGTCGGGCCTCGCCGTCTTCACCGACTCGGGCACCTACGCGCCGACCTTCCTCGTCGGCGGCTGGAAGGACGCCCACGGCGCCGGCCACGTCTTCCTCTGCGACGGCTACGCGGCGACGGCGGAGGCGATGCAGGCGGCGAGTCTCGCGGATGTCCTCGACGTGCACAGCACGATGTCGCTGTTCTCGCCGACGTTCGAGCTGCCGGCGGACGTCGAGGGCCGGCTGATGCAGCTCGATCCCTCGGCGCCGGACTTCGTGCAGCGCCTCGCCGCGCTCCGCGGGGGCCAGGCCGTCGACGCCGGCAAGGTCCACACCTACGCGGCGGCGATTCACGAGGCGGCGGCGTCGAACATGCCGCTCGGCAAGGCGGTGCTACGCGCGGACGACTTTTTGCCGGAGAAGGACTGGTCGGTGGTCGCCAGCGTGGGCTACATGTGCGACGACCCGTACACGGGCGCGCCGGGCGTCACCGCGGTGGCGGACGACGTCTACCGCGTCACCACGCGACTGGCCACGCGGAAGGCCTCCAGCCTGATCACCTTCACGCTGCGGCTCATGGAGCCGGTCCAGACGACGCGCCAGGTCTTCAGTCCGCTGCTCGTGCGGTTCCTCTCGGGCGTCGATCACGCCACCCGGCCGGTCAAGATCTCCGACTCGGGGCGCATCCGCAACGAGCTGCAGACGATGATCCCGCAGGCCCTCGAGCACGACGGCGACCATATCCGGGTGCGCTTCGAGCGGATCAACGAGATGGTGCTGCCGCCCGACGCGCAGACGCGGATCCGGGACGTGCTGCGCTGGTACAAGGCCAACCATCCGGTGTGGTTCGAATGGCTCGACCTGGCATGAGCGCCATCCGGACGGGGTGTCTTCCCGAGGCCACCGATCTCGGCTAAGCTGCGCCGGAGCGACCCCGTCGCGACAGGAGAGCCCATGCGCGTCACCGCCGCCGTCCTCTACGACGTCCACAAGCCGTACTCGGTCGAGACCGTCGAGCTGGACCCGCCCAAGCGCGGCGAGGTGCTGATCAAGGTCGGGGCGGCCGGCGTCTGCCGGAGCGACCTGCACTTCCAGAAGGGCGAGGCCGCCATCGCCCTGCCGGCGGTGCTCGGCCACGAGGGCGCCGGCACCGTCGAGCGCGTGGGCGAGGGCGTGACGATGGTCAAGCCCGGCGACCGCGTGATCCTGAGCTTCGTGCCCAACTGTGGGCACTGCCACTCCTGCGAGAGCGGCCGCCCGCACCTCTGCGACGAGCACGCGCGCACGACCGGCAAGCTCTTCGACAACACGTCGCGCCTGCACACCCGGGCCGGCCAGGACTGCGCCCACATGGGCAAGGTGGCGTGCTTCGCCGAGTACGCCGTCGTGCCCGAGATGGGCTGCGTCCCGGCGCCGGCCGCGCTCGACTTTCCACAGCTCGCGCTGATCGGCTGCAGCGTCACCACCGGCGTCGGCGCCGCCGTGTTCAATGCCCGCGTGCAGCCCGGCGACAGCGTGGTCGTGATCGGCTGCGGCGGCGTCGGCCTCAACGTGCTCCAGGGCGCGCGCCTGGCCGGCGCCACCACGCTCGTGGCGGTGGACGTCAAGGACGCCGCCCTGGCCTTCGCCCGGAAGTTCGGCGCCACCCACGTCGTCAACGCGCGCACCGAGGACGCGGTGGCGCGGGTGCTGGCGCTCACCGGCGGCGGCGCCCGGTTCGCCTTCGAGGCCTACGGCAGCGGCGCCACGACCCGGATGGCGGTCGACATGCTGCGCAAGCGCGGCACCGCCGTCATCGTGGGGATCGCGCCCGCCGGCGACACCGCGGCCATCGAGCCCGTCGTGCTCACGCGCGGCGAGAAGACCATCACGGGCACCTACTACGGCTCGGCCCACCCGCGCCAGGACATGCCGCGCATCGCCGACTGGGTCGAGCGCGGCCTGCTCGACGTCGCCAGCCTGGTCACGCGGCGCTATCCGCTGGCCGAGATCAACCGTGCGTACGAGGACATCGACACCGACGCGGTCGGGCGCGGCGTGCTCGTCTTCGCCTGAGCGTCACCCGGAGGGCCAGCCCATGCGCGCAGATCTCGTCGTCGGCAGTCGGCTTCCCGATCTCGAGCTGCCGGATCACCGGCGGCGGCCGGTGCGGCTCTCGGCGCTGGCCAACGGCTATCCGCTCATCGTGAGCTTCTACCGCGGCTACTGGTGACCGAAGTGCGCGGTGCAGGTCAGGCACCTCACGACGATGCAGGACGAGCTGGCGGTGAACTATTGCCAGCTGGCCGTCGTCAGCACCGATCCGCCGGAGGTCACGGCGGCGTTCCGCGCCGGCGTCGGCGCCACCTTCACGTTCCTCAGCGATCACGCGCGGCGGGCCGTCACCGAGCTCGACATCGTCGAGCAGACGGCGGCGGGCTTCGAGCACGGCCTGGTGGCGGTGCCGTACAGCTTCTCGCTCCATCCCGACCTGACGATCCACCGGATCTACAACGGCTGGTGGTTCGTCGGCCGGCCGACGCTCGAGGAGCTGCGTCAGGACCTGCGCGCCATCATGCAGAAGTGCCGCCCCGACTACGAATACGCGCCGCCGCCGAAGACGTGATCGATGAGGTGACGCGCGGGATCCTGGCGCAGGTCGACCAGCGCGAGCTGATCGACCTCGCCGGCGCGCTGATCCGCATCCCGAGCTTCAAGACCGAGGAGACGCCGGTCGCGCGCTTCCTCGCGCAGTTCTTCCGCCAGCGCGGCTACGACGTCGACCTCCAGGAGATCGAGCCGGGACGGTTCCAGACGATCGCCACGCTGCGCGGCACCGGCGGCGGGGCCAGCCTCATGCTCAACGGCCACACCGACATCAACGCGCTCACCCGGCGCTGGCGGCGCGACCCGTGGACGCCCACGCTCGAGGGCGATCGCCTCTACGGCCACGGCGTGCAGAACATGAAGGGCGGCCTGGCCAGCATCGTCATGGCCGCCGAGGCCATCCGGCGGTCCGGCGTGCGGCTGGCGGGCGACCTCGTCGTCGCCTGCGTCGCCGGCGAGACGCAGGGCGGCGAGGGCACCCACTTCCTGATGGAGCACGGCTTGCGCACCGATGCCGCGGTGGTCGCCGAGCCGTTCGGCGCCGACCACCTGGTCACCGTGCACTCCGGCATCGTGCACATGGCCATTCACACGTACGGGGTGACCGGGCACATCGGGCGGCTCGAGGGCACGGTGAACGCGGTCCACACGATGACGGCGGTCATCGACGCCCTGCAGCGCGGGCAGGTCGGGCCGCGGCACGTGGCGGAACTGCACGCGTTCCCGCGGCTGAACATCGGCAGCATTCTGGGCGGGCGCGGCGACGACTACGTGCTCGTGGAGCCGCCGTACGTGCCCGACCTCTGCACGATCCTGATCGACGTCCACTTCGTGCCGGGTCAGACGGTGGACGGGATCGTCGCCGACATCCGGCGCGCCCTCGAGCCGCTCACCGCGCGCGATCCGGACGTGCGCTACGCGATCGAGATCCCGCCGCCGGCCAGCTTCAAGGGGCGCCGCCGCCTGGTGATGGAGCCGTTCGACATCCCGGTCGACGCGCCGATCGTGCAGGCGGTGGCCCGGAGCTATCGCGCCGTCACCGGCCAGGAGCCGAAGGCGATCGGCGCGGTGCTGCCGCACTCGTACAGCGCCGACGACACCTGCCACCTGTGGAAGGCCGGCATCCCGTGTCTGCTCTACGGCCCCGCAACCCTCCGCGGCAACGCGGACGAGGACGACGCCTGTGCCCTCGTGAGCGAGATGGAGAAGGTCACGCGCGTGCTGGCCGTGACCGCACTCGACGTCTGCCAGCGCAAGCCGGCCGAGCTGGCCACCTGAGAGGAGACCACGATGACATCCAGAGGGCTCCGACTGCTCACCCTGCTCGCGATCCTGGTGCTCGTCGCCACCGGCGCCGCCCGGGCCGAGGACTGCAGCGGCACCATCACCGCCGACGAGGCGATGAAGGCCGAGACCGCGCGCTACGCGGCCCAGACGAGCAACGACTTCGCGGCGATGGACAAGCTCTTCGGCAGCGACCTCACCTACAACCACTCCTCGGCGGCGTCCGACGACAAGGCGAAGTACATCGACGCCATGCGCTCGGGGCGTACGAAGTACCGCAAGATGACCCCGAACGGCGACGTGACGACCCGCACCTATGGCTGCATCGCGATCATCACCGGGACGGCCGTGTACGAGGTGACGTCCGGCGGCCAGGACCGCACGGTGCCGCTGCGCTTCACCGCCATCTGGGCGAAGCGTTCGTCCGGGCCCGAGTTCGTGTCGTGGCAGTCGACCGGCATTCCGCCGCGGCAGTAGCCGGCGCGGAGCCGCTCCAGACCGACGTGAGCGCCAGGCCCGAGCGGATCGACGCCGCGCGCGCGGCCCTGATCGTCTACGACGCCTGCCGTCGTGCCCTGACGCCCGCCGACGCCGCGCGACGGGCGGCGATCCGGCCCGTCCTCGACGCCTGGGTCACGCTGATCGGCGCGTGCCGGGCGCGGGCCATGCCGATCATCTACACCACGCCCGTCAGCCGGGCGGACGGCGCCGACGTCGTGCTGCTGCCCACCGACCTCAGCGTCCAGACGGGAGTGCCGTCGCTCACCAACTGCATCGAGGGCACGCCGGACGCCGGCTTTCCGGACGAGATCGCCCCGCGGCCCCAGGACTTCGTCTACCTCAAGCGCCGCCCCAGCGCGTTCTACGGCACCGGGGTGGCCGAGCTGCTGCGCGCGCTTCGCCGCACCGTGCTGGTGATCGGCGGCGGCGCGACGAACCGGGGCGTGGAGACCAGCGTGCGTGAGGCCTTCAGCATGGACCTCGACACCGTGGTCGTGCGCGACTGCTGCTGGGGCGGCGACGCCGCCGCCCATGCCTACAGCCTCGACACGTCGATGAAGATGTACGCGCGCATCCGCACCCTCGAGCAGGTCCGGGCCATGCTCGCGTGACGCGCGGCGGGCGTCAGCGCCGCCGGGCGGCGAGCCACTCGGCGGCTGACGGCACGGTCGGATCGCGCGGGCGCAGGCTGTAGTACGGGATCAGCGGAAAGTACGCGTCGGCCAGCCTGCGGAGCTCGGCGACGGGCTCCGGATGCAGGTCGACCCGCAAGTCGACCACGGCGTACGGCTCACGGTCGACCACGAAGAGTCCGCTCGAGACCTCGCCGTTCGGCTGGCCGCCGGCCGCCTTCCCCGCCTCCAGCGCCGTGAGGAGGCGCTCCCAGAGCGGCAGGTCGGGGCCCTGCTGGAACGCGCCGAACATCGCCTCGGCGACCTTCACGCCCACCACCGCGTTGGCCGCCACGACCACGTTGCGCTCGACACGATGCCCCGCCCACGGCTTGTTCTCCGAGCCCGTGCGGGCGGCGGCGAGACCGGTAACGTCGAGACAGCCGAGCTGCCGGCGCTCGACGAACGGGTCGCTCGCCGCGATCTCTTCCAGGACGCGGGGCGCCGGATACCCCGCGCACAGGAGATTCAGGCCGAGATGACCGAGGCGCGGATTGGTGCTGGCCTGGGTGACGACGGCGCCCACCCCGGGAGCGACGTGGATGCACCGTGACCCGACCGCCATCTCGCTGGTCGCGATGGCGATGCCGAACATCCCGGTGCGCTCACACCGGCCGATGAGCGAGAACGTCGTGAACTCGATGCCGATCGATGCTCGAGCCCCGCCATCGGCGGCCATGGGTCAGGCGCCCCACAGGTCGGGCAGCGTGTAACCGCTCCGGAACGGATCGGACGGATCGAGGCCGTGCTGGAAGATCCCGGTGATCCACGCCTGGCCGGCGATGGTCGGCACGATGCCGGGCCGCTCTCCCACCATGACCTCGCGGGCGATCCCGGCCTCGAAGCGCGAGCCGATGATCGACTCGTGGACGAATCCCTGGCCCGGGGCCAGCTGCCGGCGCGCATGCAGGACCGCCAGGCGCGCCGAGGTGCCGGTGCCGCAGGGGCTACGGTCGAGGCGGCCGGGCGCGACGACGACGGCGTTCCGGCTCACCGTCCCCGGGCCGGAAAAGGGCATGGCGAATTCCGTGAAGGTCACGCCGTGGATGTCCGGATTCTCCGGATGGCGCACGGCGAGCTGCTGGGCGGCGGCGGCCGTGATCCGGTTGCCGAGGGCGACCAGGTCCCGCGCTTCCTTGGGCTCCACCGCAAAGCCGAGTGACGGCGCATCCACGATCGCGAAGAAGGCGCCGCCGTAGGCCACGTCGACCGCGATCGAGCCCACGCCGTCGACGTCGAGCAGGGCGCCGAGATGCGTGGCGAAGCACGGGACGTTCGTGAGCTGCACGCGCTCGACCTTGCCGTCCCGGCAGCGCGCCTCGACGGGCACCGGGCCGGCCGGCGTGTCCAGGGTGAGCGATGTCACCGGCTCGCGCATCGGCAGCATGCCCGTCTCGAGCAGGACGGTGACGGTGCAGATGGTGTTCGATCCGGACATCGGCGGATAGTCGGCGGCCTCCATGATGATCAGGCCCGCGTCGCAGTCGGGCCGGGTGGGCGGGGTCACGAGATTCACGCAGAGGGTGGGCTTGCCGCGCGGCTCGAACAGGAGCCAGCGCCGGAGCTGGTCGCCGTGCGTCTCGAGGAAGCGCTTCTTCTCGAACATGGTCGCGCCCGGCGGGGGCAGCACGCCGCCGACGATCACGTCGTTCTCCTCACCGCCGACGTGGCAGCCGATCACCGTGACGGTCCGTTCCCACCTCACGGGCCCGGTCGATCCTGACGCGGGCGGGCTCGGCGGAGGTGACGGCTCATGGCCAAGGAGAGTACATCAGCACGGCTGGCGGTCGAGGCCGCATGCTTGGTATCATCCGTGCGATCGCGGCGGGCGAAGGAGACGGGTCATGGACGAGATGAAAGCGGTCGATCTCCGTCAGGTCATGAGCAGCATTCGAGACGCCGGCCGGCCCAACACGGTCCTCTGGCAGGCGCCGGACAGCATCGCCTTCGTCGCGCGGGGCCGCGAGTTCCGCAGCGAGTTCCACACCGACCCGAGCGACGAGGTGATGTACATGCTCAAGGGCGACATGAATCTCCACTACCGGACCGCCGGCGGCGACGAGAAGGTCGCCGTGGTCCGGGAAGGCGAGATCGTGTACTGCCCGGCCGGCACGCCGCATTCCCCGCGCTTCTCACCCGACTCGTTCGTGCTCGTCCTCGAGCGCAAGCGGCGGCCCGACGAAGCCGACCACTTCACCTGGTACTGCGAGAAGTGCGGCGCCCGGCTTCACGAGAGCGTCAAGCACGTCGCCGACTACCGGGAAGACCCCGTGTCGCGCGCCTACGCGGAGTTCTACGGCTCCGACGCGCATCGCACCTGCGGCCGCTGCGGCCACGTCACCCCGCGGCCGCCGGCGAAGGCCTGAGCGAAAGCGGCGCGTCAGTTGAGCGTCAACCGGACGACCGCATCGACCGAGGCGGACGCGTCCAGCCCGGCGATGGCCGCCACCAGCTCGTCGTAGCGCGCCGGCGCGACCGGCAGGCCCGGCAGGAAGCGGCGCAGCTCGCGAG
>Ga0209474_10003800_pt1 | contig 13161 bp, 7 predicted proteins | sample GraSoiAngelo_145_FD_185902 | JGI IMG/M metagenome (GOLD analysis project Ga0209474, IMG submission 185902) | Grasslands soil microbial communities from the Angelo Coastal Reserve, California, USA - 14_1009_05_20cm (SPAdes) (version 2) | ecosystem: Environmental > Terrestrial > Soil > Grasslands ...
CAGGTCGCCACGCTCGCGCCGAGCTGCTTACCCACGAAGAGCCCGAGCGCGATGCCGAGGGGCACCGGCAACAACAGGCTCGCCGGGGAGATGCCGGCCAGCGGGATACCGGAGTTGGCGAGCGCGAAGACGGGAAGGATCCCGAAAGCCACCCAGGGATGCAGGCTGTGCTCGAGTCGGTGCAGTGGCGCCTCCTGCCCTTCCCTGGCGCCCCGGAGCGGAACCGCGAATCCCAGCGCGACACCCGCCAGGGTCGCGTGCACGCCGGACTTGAGGACGCAGATCCAGAGGAACACACCCGCCAGGACGTAGGCGGCCACATGGGCGCAGCCCGCGAGATTGAGCGCGATCAGCAGCAAGATGGCGGCCCCGGCCAGCGCGAGCGATCCGGTCGAGAGGTCCGCCGTGTAGAACAGCGCGATGATGATGATCGCTCCCAGATCGTCGATGATGGCCAGGGCCAGGAGGAACAGCTTCAGCGAACTCGGCGCTCGGGTCCCCAGCAGGGCGAGGATGCCGACCGCAAAGGCGATGTCCGTCGCGGTCGGGATGGCCCAGCCGACGAGATCAGATCCGGCGTGATTGAAAGCCAGATAGATGGCCGCCGGCGCGGCCATCGCCGAGACGGCGGCGATGGCCGGCAGGGCGATCGCACCGGGCTGGGCGAGCTCGCCCTCCAGCAGCTCCCGCTTGATCTCGAGGCCAACGAGCAGAAAGAAGACCGCCATCAGCCCGTCGTTGATCCACAGCAACATCGGCTTGGCGATCTGGAAGCTTCCCAGCTGCACTGCCGCCGGAGCCTTGAGAATGGCGCTGTAGAGCTCGGCCAGGGGCGAATTGGCCCAGACGATGGCGGCCGCGGCCGCGGCGATCAGCGTGAGGCCACCGGCCGCTTCCCAGCTCAAGAAGCGCTCGATCGCCGACACCGTGTCGCGATCAGCGCGCCCTCGCTCGTCCGCGCGGTCACGAGCTTCCATTGGCCGTCACTCTACCGCATCAACGCCACGATGACCGGCCCCCAGGCGGTCAGCAAGATGTTGCCGAGGGCGTAGGGCACGGTATAGCCGAGCGCGGGAAGCGGGCTCTCCGCTTTCTCCTGGACCGCGCGGAGACCCGCGGTGATGGTCCCCGCGCCGGCGCACGCCCCGAGGAGGATGACGGGGTCCATCCTCAGGACGAAACGGCCGAAGAGAATCGCGGTGACGTGAGGCAGCACGGCCACGACCAGGCCGACGAGGATCAGGCTCACGCCGGACCTCTGCAGCCCCGTGACGAAGCTCGGACCCGCGCTGAGACCGACCACGCCGATGAAGACCGTGAGCCCGACCGTCTCGAAGACCCACATGGCGGCCTCGGGAATGCGCCCGAACGTCGGCCGCACCGCGCGCAGCCAGCCGAACACGAGGCCCATGATCAGCGCCCCGCCGCTGGCGGTCAGCGTGAGCGGGAGTCCGCCGACGGTGACCGACAGCAGCCCGACGAGTCCACCGATGAAGATCCCGAGGCCGACGAAGATCATGTCGGTCGTGACCGTGGGCCGATCCGGGTAGCCGAGGTCCTTCGCCGCGCGCTCGACATCGGGCTTGGCGCCGATGAGGCTCAGCACGTCGCCCCGATCGATGCGCGTCTCGAGCGTGAACGGCATCTCCTGCCCGAGCCGCACGATCTTTCGAAGGAAGACCCCGCGCGACGACTCGAGGGCGGCGAGCTCCGTCAGCGTCTTGCCCGCCATGGCCCGGTTGGTGACGACCACGTCGAGGACCTCGACCGGAAAATCGAGGAGCTCGGTATCGGTCACCTCGGAGCCGACCTCGCCACCTCGCGCCATCAGCAGCTCGGCGCGAGTCATCACCGCCACGACGTCGCCCAGACGGACGATGGTGTCCGGCCGCGCCTCGACGATCGCGTCGTTGCGACGGATCCTCGAGATGAAGACACGCTGGCCGACCGGCAGCGCCTCGATCGCGGCGACCGTCCGGTTCAGGAGTCGCTCGTTCGTCACGCGGTACGCGCGGACCGCGAACCGCTGGAGCGCCGAGATCACGCCCGGCTCCGCGTCGGCGCCGCCGACCACCTGGGCCTGCAGCTTGCGGCTCTCCTCTTTCAGGTCGATGCGCATCAGCCAGGGACCGACGTTCGGCAGAAACCACACGATGAACGCCGTTCCTACCAGGTAGGTCACGGCATACGCAACCGGGATGTTGTTCACCAGCGCGGTCTTGTCAGCCGCCGGAAGGTCGAGCCGGCTGATCGCGTCACCGGCGGTCCCGATGACCGTGGACTCGGTGAATGCCCCGGCCAGGAGCCCGGCCGTCGTTCCCATGTCATACTCGAGAAGCTTCGCAGCCGTGAATGCGCTGAGCAGGCACGTGACGCACAAAACGACGGTGACCGCCAGCTGCGGCATCGCGTCTTTCTTGAGGCCGCGGAAGAACTGTGGGCCGACCTTGTACCCGATCGTGAACAGGAACAGGTCGAAGAAGACGTTCTTCACCGTCGCGGGCACCTTGATGTCGAGCTGCCCGATGAGGACACCGGCCAGCAGGGTGCCCACGACGGTACCGAGGCTGAACGTCCCGAACCGGAGCCGGCCGATGAAGAAGCCGACCGCCAGGGTCAGGAAGATCGTGAGCTCCTGGTGCTCTCGCAAGGCGGTGACGAGGTATTCCATGGTCGGCTCCTCAGCGGACAACCAGGAAAAGCCACGGGGTGCCCAGCAGCAAGAAGACGAGGAGACAGAAGCTCGTGGTCAGCGCCCCCAGCTTGTACAGCTCGCCCTGCGTCAGGTAGCCGCTGCCCACGAAGATGACGTTCTGGCTGCCCCCTTGCGGCGTGATCGTCGAGAAGTAGCTGCTGGCGAACAGCAGCGCGAACGCCATCAGCGGCGTCGGCACTCCCGCCCGCAGCCCGACGTCGACGAACACCCCGAAGAGCGCCAGCACTTGCGACGACTGGCTGACGAACAGGTAGTGCATCAGCACGTACAGCACGAGGAGCGCGACGTAGACGGCCGGCCACGCGACACCTTCGAGCGCGGAGGACAGCCGCCCGCCGACGTAGCTCATGAAGCCGAGCTCGTTGAGCTGGCCGCTCATGGCGAAGAGCACCGCGAGCCAGAGATAGGTCGCGAGCGTTCCGCCTTCCTGAGCGATGTCGTCGAGTGTGAGCACGCTGGTGGCCAGCAGCGCGCCCAGGCCGCCGAAGGCCACCGCGGTGAGATCGAGCTTCAGCGTTCCCGCCGTGACCCAGCCGGTGACCATCAATAGAAATGCCACGGCCACCACCTTCTCGTCCCGGGTCAATGGTCCCATCGACCGGAGCGCCGCGCGGGCCGCCGCCGGCGCATCGGGTGTCGCGCGGACGCCCGGCGGAAACAGCCAGTACAGGACGATGGGGAGGAGCAGCACGGCCGCCAGCGCCGGAACGGACGCGGCGAGCAGCCACGAGCCGAAGTCGATCTTCAGGCCGTACTGCCGCGCGATCTCGAGGCCGATCGGATTGACCGACGTCGCCGTCAGCCACAAGGCCGACGAAACCGAGAGGCTCGCCATCCCGCAGAACATGAGGTAGCCGCCGACCCGCCGCTTCTTCTCGTCATGCGGCGTCGAGCCCGCGCCCTCGGCGAGCGACAGGACGATCGGGTAGAGCACCCCGCTGCGCGCCGTGTTGCTCGGAAAGGCCGGCGCGATCGCGGCGTCCGTGAGAAAGATGCTGTAGGCCAGCCCGAGCGTGGACCGGCCGAAGGCGCTCACCACCAGGAAGCTGATGCGGCGCCCCAGCCCCGATTTCACGACGCTACTGGCGACGAGAAAGGCCACCACCACGAGGAGCACGCTGCCGTTGGCGAAGCCCGCGAAGGCCTTGGCCGGCGCGATCGTGCCGGCGAGCACGGCGGCGGCCGCCGCCAGCATCGCCGCGGTCAGGAGCGGGAACGCGGTCACGATCACCGAGAAGATCGCCGCCGCGAAGATGGCGAACAGATGCCAGGCCTGACTCGTCAGCCCCGACGGGATCGGCGTGAACCAGAGGCCAAGGGCGAGTGCGAACGTCGCCAGGCGGCCGAGGAGCGCGCGGCGGGAGCCCAGTGCGGTCACGAACGGGGCGTTCCCGCGGCGGGCAAGGTCACGCGTCCCTTGAGGCCGACCGCGCGCCCGCTGATCGCGCCCTCGTCGGTCTCGATCACGTACTGCCATCGAAGCTCGTACTCGCCGGTCACTCCGGCGTAGCGCCCCGTTCCCCCCGTGATCGTGCCGGTGACGTGGCTGCCGGTTCCGATGGGCTGACCGCGAATCTGGCTGAAAACCTTGTCGCCGCGCTCGTCCGTCCACACGCACTGGCCCGTGCCGCCGGTCAGGCTGTCGGAGAACCCGATGGCCTCGCCCTGAAAGCCAACGCCGAGCCCCCGCTCGCCAGTCAGCAACAGAGATCCGGTCAAGCTGAGGATCGACGCCTTGTGGCCGCGCTCCAGCTCGAGCGTGCGTCGGGAGCCCGACGCGGACCACGTTCCCTCGAACGTGCGCGTCTCACCGGCGGCCGGCACTCGCTGGGGATCGACGGCCGACCCTGAGCACCCGGCTGCCAGGAGAACGGCGAGTGGAAGCCACTTACGGGCCATCGCGATGAGCGCCTCGAAGCGCCGCGCTTTCCTTGCCGTGCCTGGTGAGATCGGGGCCGGACTTGCGCTGGATCGCGTCGCCGGCGGACGCTCCTTGCCCCCAAGCTGGAGCAGGAAGCGTCTGGACGAGTGAAAGCGCGAAGAGAGCCAGCGCGGCCGCGGCTCCGCCGCGAGCCTTCACCGCGGCGACCCGGACGATCCCAGATGGCCGCCGCGATGAGGCTCGCGAGATGGCTCCGTCACCTCGGCGCCCCTCACGTCTTCGGGGCGCGCCTGGATGCCTCGTACGCGTCTCGATAGCCCCGCGCGATCGAGCGGACGCCGCGTCCGATGTCGTCGTACACGTCGTCGGCGAGATTCGCGAGCGAGACGCGCAGCGACCAGTCGGGCGCGTCGAAGCCACCGCCGTTGAGCAGGACGATGCCGTGCTGCTCGGCGAGGCGGAACGCGAGGTCGAGCGGATGGATATTCTTCTTCAAGTACTGGACCGCCTCTTCGCCAATGTTCTTGCGAGCCCAGAACTCGAAGTCGATCAGGCCGTAATAGGCGTCGTACAGGTCGTGCGTCGAGGCCTCGATGCCGAGCCCCTCGATCATCGCCGTCGCGCGCCGGTGGACGATCTCCATGCAGGCGGCCTGGTACGCCTTCGCGGTGTCCATCAGCTCAGAGAGCGAGAACAGGCTCATCATTACTTGTTGCGGCAGCGAGAGCCCGGCGGTGTGGTTGAGGGCCACGTCGCGGCTGTCGGCCACGATGCGATCGATGAACTTCAGCTTGCGCGGCTCGAGGGTTATCGGCAAGTACCGCTTGTCGAGCGCCTTCAGCGCTCCGTCCGGAAGCTTCGCGATCATCTTGTCGTAGAGGTTGTCCTCGTGGACCGCGATCACGCCGAGCCGCCAGCCGGTGCAGCCGAAGTACTTCGAGTACGAGTAGACGCCGATCGTGTTGTGCGGCAGCTCGCCGAGCAGGGACCGGAAGCCGCGGACGAACGTCCCGTACACGTCGTCGGTCAGCAGCATCAGGTCGGGGCGCTTGGTCTTGACCAGATTGGCGATCTTGCCGATCGTCTCCTTGCTGAGCGCCACGCCCGTCGGATTGGCCGGGTTCACGACGAAGAACGCCTTGATCCCCGGATCCTCGAGCTTCTTGAGCTCGGCATCCGTGAACTGGAACAGGTTCTCGCGCTTCGCCTCGATGTTGACCACGTTGAGCGCGTAGTCTTCCAGGTGGGTCATCTCGATGTAGGGCGTGAAGATCGGCGTGGCGAGCGCGATGGTGTCGCCTTGCTTGAGGAGCCGATTGGCCTTCAGCGACTTGAAGAGATAGCACATCGCCGCGGTGCCGCCCTCGACCGCGTAGAGATCGAACTTGCCCTTCGGGTGCGGGCTGCCGCACATCGCCCACATCAAGTACTCATGGGTGATGCGCTCGTTGTGCACGAGCATGCGGTCGGGCACCGGATAGTTGTCGCCGATGATCGAATCGACCAGCTCGTGCACGAAGGCGTCGGGCTCGAACCCGAACAACTTCACCGCGAACGGCACCATCGACGCCAGGAACTCAGCGCCAGGCGTCTCCTTGTTCTTGGAGAGGTACGCCGCCAGCCGGTTGGCGATGCCCTGAGCCGCGGGCATGCCGCCGAGGCCGGCCGGATGCTCCATCACCCGCTTGCTCTCGGTGATCGCGAACTGGCCGAGCAGAAAGAAGCCCTCGCGCGGGGTGGTGGCGATCCAATTGGGGTTGCCGCGCCCGGCGTTGAGGAACGCCGACTGCGCGGTGCGGGACGTCTTCTTCGCGAGCTTGATCAGCTCGTCCTTGATCTCGAACGGGCTCAGGGTCTCGAACTTCTTCAGGGTCATGAGGTCACTCATGGCAATCGCCTCCGTAGGCTCGTTGCTTCGGTTCTATCTATTCGGCGCCGCGCAGCCAGCCGCGCGCTGGCCGCCGTGAATGCGGTGCCGATCGTGTCGATCGTGTCGTCGTCCTCGCGCTGGGTGCTTCGTCACGAGAGCAGCATGACGACGATCATTCCCCAGACCGTGAGGAGCGTGTTCCCGACGGCGTAGGTGACGGTGTAGCCGAGCGCGGGCACCTGGCTGCGGCCGGCATCGCAGACCAGGCCGAGCGACGCCGTCGTCGTGCGCGCCCCGGAAATGATGCCGAACAGGAGCGCGTCGTGGAAACGGAAGATGAACTTGCCGACGAACATGCCGAGGATCAGCGGAACCGTCGTCGCCACGGCACCCCAGAGGAACAGACCGATGCCCTGCGTCTTGAGGCCATTGACGAAGCCCGGGCCGGCCGAGATGCCGACGACTGCGATGAAGATGTTGAGGCCGACCGAGTTCATGAACCAGACGGTCGAGGACGGGATGCGCCAGAAGAACGGCCGCGTCGAGCGCAGCCAGCCGAACACGATCCCCGAGATCAACGCGCCGCCGGCCGTCGACAAGGTCAGAGGGATCCCCGCCACCTTCCAGACCAGCGCGCCGACCAGCGCGCCGATCGTGATGGCGCCGCCGATGAACGCGACATCGGCGACGTCGGTCGGCCGATCGGCAACGCCGAGATCCTTCGCCGCCGCCGCGGTGTCCTGGGTGCGGCCGACCAGGGTCAGGATGTCGCCGCGCTGGACCGTCGTGTTCGGCAGCACTGGAATGTCGGTGGCCGTCGCGCCGCGGGTGATCTTTCGGAGGAAGACGCCCCGGGCGGAGGGTCGCTGGGCCAGCTCGACGAGCGTTTTTCCGTCGACCTCCTTGTTGGTCACGTACACGTCGACGCCCTCGACGGGGACGTTCAGCAGCTCGGGGTCATCGACTTCCTTGGCCCCCTCACCGATCATCCTCACGAGCACTTCTCGCGTACCCGAGACGGCCACGACGTCGCCTTCGCGCAGCACGGTGTCGGCGGTCGCTTCCTCGATCTTCTCGTTGCGGCGCAAGCGCAGCACGAAGACGCGCGCGTCGGGCACCATCGCCTCGGCGTCGGCGGTGCGAAGGCCGACGGCCTTCCCACCGGGCTGCACGCGGAACGCGCGTACCACCCAGCGGTGCCAGGCGGAGCCGGCGCCGCCCATTTCCTTGGTACCCCCCTGCTTCTCCTCGTAGTCCTTGCACGCCTTGACGAGATTGATCCGGAGCAACGCCGGGCCGACCAGGGCGATCACGATCGCGGAGCCGACGGTACCGAAGATGTAGCTCACGGCGTACGCGATCGGCATCGAATCGAGATAGGCCTTCGTCCGCTCGGCGGGCAGACCCAGCCGGTTGATCGCGTCGGTGGCCAGACCCATCGAGGCCGAGATGGTCTGTGACCCGGCGAAGAGTCCGGCGGCATAGCCGAGGTCGTAGCCCGCCATCTTGGCGAGGACGATGGGAACCGCCAGGCAGAACACGCCCTGGACCACCGAGAAGATCGCTTGCGGCAAGCCGTCCTTGGCGACGCCGCGGACGAACTGCGGGCCGACGCCGTAGCCGACCGCGAACAGGAACATCAGGAAGACCGTCGCCTTGAGCGGCGTGGAAATCGTGATCCCGATCTGGCCGATGATGACGGCCGCGAGCAGGGTCGCGGTGACCGAGCCCAGACCGATGCCCTTGAAGGTGAAGCCGCCGAAATAGTACCCGAGGCCGAGCGCGAGAAAGATCGCGATCTCCGGGTATTGGCGCAAGCTCGCGAAGAGCCACTCAATCATGTCGTCCTCCCTACTTGCTCTTGTGCTTGGTGAGCGCGTCTGGCTTCAGCAGCTCCAGGCCCTTCCTCGCGTCGTAGCCGTGGATCTCCTTCACGTCGAGCTTGCGCATGAACGTGATGATTTCCTTCGTCACGACCTGGCCCGGCACCATGATCGGAAAGCCGGGCGGATACGGGATCACGAACTTCGCCGAGACGAGCTCAGGGCCCTTGGCCAGTCGCTCTTCGATCGTCTTGCTGTCGAGCTTGACGTACTCGCAGTTCGCGGCGTCGTAGGCCATGTAATACGCCTCGCGCATGTGACCTTCCTGCGTGACGCTCTTCGGGTCGTCGCGGAAGGCGTCGTGGAAACGCTGGAAGTCCGGCAGGTCGGGCACGTCCTCGACCAGCGACTTCACCCGAGCCTTGAACGCCGCCTTCTCTTCGTCGCCGCCCTGGGCGAGCCGCGTGTCGATCGCCCGCGCCATGTCGGCCAGGGCTTTGATGAGGTGTGCGAGGTCGCTCCGGGTGTTGTTGATGTTGATCTGAACGAGCACACTGTTGCGCGAGGTCTTGTTGATCTGGATGTCGTGCTCGCTGGCGAGAATCCCCTTGAACTGGGTGCCGTCGTAGCCGGCGGCGCCGCAGAGCAAGGTGATTCGCGTCGGGTCGAGATAGAACTCGTCGTTGTCGAGCGCGGTGATCGTGGCGGTCATCGTCCAGCCCGGCGCGCCCCAGTCGGTGAAGCCCGACTTGCGGTACTCGGCCGGGATCATCTCGGCCGGCGTGGCAACGCGGAAGTACTTCGAGATCAGCGGGTGCCCGTTGATTGAGCGCCGGGCCTCGATCGCGAGCTGCATCGCGCGCCCGACTAGTTCGTAGCCCTCGAGCTCCATCTGCCGACGCGCGACGTCGAGCGAGGCGATGATCTGCAGATTGGGCGAGGTCGAGGTGTGAGTGAAGAACGCCTCCTTGAAGGAGGCCTCGACCGTGTGGAAGTCCTGGTCGGCGACGACGATGATCGAGCCCTGGCGGAGCGACGACATCGACTTGTGCACCGAGTCGCTCTCGTAGACCCGCACCCGCACCTTGTCCGGGTCGGGCAGAAGCTCCATGTCCAGGAGCTTCGGATCGCTCGCGTCGAGCTTCCCGGCGCTAGCCTTGAACGTCTCGTAGCGCTTCTTGTACTCGGGATCACGCACCAGCTCGCGAATGGCCGCGGCCGCGCCCATCGCCGTGCGCCGCCGCAGGAACGGTGAGAAGCGCGCGAATCCGAACCACGCCTCGTCCCAGAGGAAGATGAGGTCGGGCTTGATCGCGAGGCACTCGAGCATGGTCCGCTTGACGTTGGCGACGTGGCCGTCGAAGGTGCAGTTGGTCAGCACCACGAGCTTGGCTCGGTCCAGCTTGCCTTCCGCTTTGAGCTGCAAGAGCGCCTGCTTGATCGGCTTGATCGCGAGGCTCCCGTACATCGAATATTGGGTGAGCGGGAAGGCGTCGATGTAGAGGGGCTGGGCGCCGGCCAGCACGAGCCCGTAGTGGTGCGACTTGTGGCAGTCGCGGTCGATCAGGACGATGTCGCCGGGCTTCAGGAGCGCCTGGTGGACGATCTTGTTCGAGGTCGACGTGCCGTTGGTGACGAAGAAGCTGCGGTCGCCGCCCAGCGCGCGGGCCGCCTTGTCCTGCGCGATCTTGATGTTGCCGGTCGGCTCGAGCAGGCTGTCGAGACCGCCAGTGGTGGCCGACGACTCGGCGAGGAACAGGTTGGCCCCGTAGAACTCGCCCATGTCGCGGATCCAGTTCGACTTGAAGATCGACTTGCCCCGCGCGACCGGCAGCGCGTGGAAGGTGCCGATAGGACGCTGGGCGTAGCGCTTGAGGTTGTCGAAGTACGGCGTCTCGTAGCGATCCTTCACGCCGTCGAGGATCGCCAGGTGGATCTCCATCGGCTCCTCGACGCCGTAGAAGATGCGCCTGATCGGCGCGGCCTCGGCCGAGCCGGCCAGCTCGGCGACGTCGCGATCGGTCGTGAGGTAGACGTCGAGCTCCGGCCGCCACCGGCGCACGAGCCGCGCCAGCAAAGTCCCGAGATCCCCGCTGCGCGGGCCGTCGGCGATCTGGACCTGGCGCGTGAGGATCTCGCGCAGCGCCGGCACCGTGTACTGCGATTCGTACCCGAAGCCGTCGCTGATCACGACCGCCTGGAAATTGGGGTTGAAGACGACGGCGAGCACCGCATCCTCGAAATTGCCGACCACCACGGGCTCGTAGACGAACTCGTCCTCGACGCGCCGGAGCCGGCGGAACGTCTCGCGGAGATCGGGCCACATCACCCGGTCGGCGGGCGACACGCACAGGACCTCGAAGTACGGTCGCCGCGCCTGGCCGCGCCCGACCGACGGCGGCAGGACGTCGGGCACGCGGGGATCGCTCTCCTCGTCGGCCTTCCAGGGCTCGACGTCGTCTCGATAGCTGTTGCTGAGGAGCGCGCTGCTGATCCGCTGCACCAAGCGCGCGAAGCCGGTCCGGTCTCCGGTCTGCAAGCGCTCGTACACCTGGGCCATCAATCCCGGGCCGGGATACGCGCAGAAACCTTCCAGCGGGGCGAGCTCGGCGAGCAGCTCCTTAGGATCACGACGCAATCCGCCCACCGGACCCGGGCCGGTCCCCATCAGGGCTCTCGCGACGCGGTTTAGGGTGCGCCAGCGGTCGACTCGAGCCTCCGAGGCGGCAAAGAACTCGTTCAGACCGAGGACCCGCTCGATCGATGTCGTGCTCATCAGAGAAACCTCCTCGTATGGATTCACGGGATCAGAAGAGATCCCGCTCCCAGTTGATGATGATCCGGAACTGATAGCCCAGTGTCCTGGCGTCCTGCTGATCGAGGATCGCGGCCCGCGCGCGGAACCAGATCCCGCGCAACGGGGTCGGCTCGATCCACGGCGGCCGGTAGTCGATGTTGAAGTCGTACTCGGCTTGATGCGGGGCATCCCTCCGCGTGGTCGGGTTGATTGCGTCGGTGCCCCAGGCCGCATTGACGTATCCGCTCAGTCCCTGGGCCAGATCCTTCGAGGCATCGTAGGCGAAGCCGATGAGCCACGCCTTCTCGTTGGCGCGATCGAAGTCCTGGTCGATCATCGAGAGGTATCCGGGAAAGCTGCCCCAGGGTGCCTGGATGGTGTTGCCGGCGCCGGTGATCGAGAACGCCGTGGTCAGCGTGAACGACTGGTAGATCATCTGGACGCGCGCGCCGCCTTGCTGCGTCACCCAGTACCGTGACGAGACGGGCACGAGCCCGTCGCCCACCGCGCGCTGGTCCGTGAGCTGAGCCCCGAACCGGAGCTTCCAGACATCGCTCAGCGAGTACAGGTAGTCGGCGGCCCCGTAGATCGTGTTGAAGGTGTTGACCCCGTACTGATTGCTCAGGTCGAGCTTCAGACCCTTCAGCGGCGTCAGGGTGACGCCGGCCAGCCCGGCGCCGTCGTTCGATCCCTTCGCTCCGGCCTGCTCGGACATGCTGATGAACTCATCGGAGTTGCGCGGCTTGATCTGCCAGAGATACCCGGCGAGGTACTTGACCCAGTCGACCTTGCCTCCGAGCGTCACACCCTCGAAGGTATTCGGCGTCATCCGGTTGTCCTGGGGATTGATGTACGCCTGGTCGACCATCTGTCGGTAGCCCGTGAGCAGCGCGTACTCCTTGTACCGGAGCGCGCCCCACGCCTCGCCAGGGACGTAGTAGCCCTTCTGTCCCGCCTTGAGGAGCGTGGTTCCGTCCCTGTCGTCGGGCGCATAGAGCGGGGCCGAGCCGTACAACGTCGCGCCCATCGCGAACGTGTCCAGCAGCCAGCCGGACTTGACGCCGATCCAGCCCCCGAAGGCCAGGGCCTCGTTGACGGAGTCGTCGGGCTTGGTCCGGTTGAAGTAGTAGGTCCGCAGATGCAAGGTGAAGTCGGCGTCCCGCAAGAACGGCGGAAGCGTTTCTCTGGTTTCCTTGAGCTGGGGGAAGAGGCGCTCGAAGAACGGCGCCAGCGGCGGCGGAGGCGCGTCCTCGGCGGACGCCGGACCCGGCCACCAGGCAGCCCATAGCAGCAGGCCGAGCGCAAGCGATTGCCAACGCACGTGGCGTGTCCGGCGTGTTGTAAGCATCCTCGGTGGCCTCCTCCGCTGCGGTGAGTTCGTCGGCGCCGCAGCCTTCTTATCGTCGATGGCTCCGAACGCAAATAAGACCTTGGACTCAGGCAGAAGATCCCCCCCGGTGGACTGATTCACTCGAGCGCGTCGATTACGACTGTAGTCCCATGGACATCGGCATTAAGGTCGTCAGGCGGCCGGTGAGGCGCGGAGTCGAGCAGGAGTTCGAGCGACGGTCACGCTCTCGAAGGAGCTCCAATCCGTGGCGCAGGTCCAAGATATCGGAGGCTCGCTCAAATCTTCCAAAGAGCAGGAACGGCGTACGCCGGCTGACGAGCCCTATGGCTTCCGTTCGTTCTGGCGCGCGCCCGATGCGCGACGTTTCACTGCCGTCACGCGGAAGCCGCCGCGCTGATTCTCTCCGGCTTCGGTGACTCCCCGCACGAGCCTGACGACCTCGACCCCGGCGCCGCTCCATAGGGCGAGGAACCGCGATCTCCTCTCCAAAGGGCTCATTGACGAGCCCCGAACCCCAGGCTACTGTCGCCCTGCCTACACGCCCCGCCCGCTTCAATGACGTGCGCCGGTCGGGGCAGGAGCAACCGATGCCATACAGGATTTCCCGGCTCGGCATCGTGGAGATCCGGTCGCGATGGGATCAAGCTCGTGAATAAGCCATGGCAGCCTGACCAAGAATTCGAAAAGCGGATCGCGTCCCGCCTTCTAGATGTATTGATCCG
>Ga0209474_10003802_pt1 | contig 13159 bp, 14 predicted proteins | sample GraSoiAngelo_145_FD_185902 | JGI IMG/M metagenome (GOLD analysis project Ga0209474, IMG submission 185902) | Grasslands soil microbial communities from the Angelo Coastal Reserve, California, USA - 14_1009_05_20cm (SPAdes) (version 2) | ecosystem: Environmental > Terrestrial > Soil > Grasslands...
CCCGCGGCGAGCGCCCAAACTCCTGGCTGAAAAGCCCAGAAGAAGATCAATCAGAAAGGTGGCGTCCCCACAGAGATTCGAACTCTGGTTACCGCCGTGAAAGGGCGGTGTCCTGGGCCTCTAGACGATGGGGACTTTTCGAGCGGCGCGGGATACCACGCCCGGCGCCGACCCGTCTAGCCCGCGCGCACGCCATAAGACGGCCGAGGATGCGCATACGACAAGGCGCGTCCGGCGCTATCGAGTGGCAGGTCGCGCGACGATCTTGAAGCTGACCGTCACCTCGTCTTCCACCTTCACGAGGCCACCCGCCACCGAGATTGGTTCCATCCCGAAGTCCGTCTGCTTGACGATCATCTTGCCCTTGGCGGTGAGCGTGTCGTCGCGCAGCTCGAGCTGCAATGGCACGGTCGCAGGCTTCGTCGTTCCGTGGAGCGTCAGCTCACCGGCAACGGCGCCGACGTAGACACCAGGCGAAATCTGCGTGCCAGTCACGGCTCGTGAGCGAAAGCGGATGGTGGGAAACCGCGCGACGTCGAGGACCTCGGGTGACAGCATCGTTTGCTCGATCTTGTGAATGTCCTCGGCCGACTCGTCACGATCGGTGATCTTCAACGATTTCGCTTCCACGCTCACGTCGAGTGACGATCGCGACATCTCGTCGAAATCCGCGATGACCTCGCCCGCGACTGCTTGAGCCACCGCATCGTGGTCGTGGCCGGCGAAGCTCCCAATGCCCGTCTTTCCCACGTGAACGAGCATGCTGCTGCCTGCTGCATCGATTGCGAACGTTCGCGCCGCAGCCGCTGGGGCGACGCACAACAGGAGCAGCGCCGAAGTAGCACCGTTCACGTTGTAGCGTACGTAGCCTCGGCTGCCGCCCGCCGCACCACATTCTGGGCCCGGAGCGAGAGCTAACCAGCGAGGCGCGCCGGTTGCTTCTTCTTGCCGAACATCCACGCGCCGAGCACACCAAGCTCGTAGCAGAGCAACATCGGGATCGCCATCAGCGCGAGGTTGAACGGATCGCCCGTGGGCGTCACCACCGCTGCGATGAGGACGTTCAGTACGATGGCGTGCCGGCGGTACTTGGCGAGGAACTTGTGGTCGACGATGCCGACCATTCCGAGGAACGTCAGCACCAGCGGCAGCTCGAAGATGATCCCGAAGGCGAGGATCAGCGCCATCACCAGGCCGAGCTGCTCGTCCATCATCAGCACGGGTTTGATGTCCGGGCCCGCGCTGTTGATGAGGAACTCGAACGCCGGCGGAAGGATGACCGTGTAGCAGAACGCCGCGCCCGCCATGAAGAACAGCGTCGCCGCGAGCACGAACGGCACGATCGCGCGCCGCTCGCGCCGGTACAGCCCCGGCGCGATGAAAGCCCAGATCTGCCAGAGGATGGCTGGCGCGGCGATGAACAGCCCCGCATACAGCGCGACCTTCAAGTAGATGAAGAACGGCTCCACGCTGCTGGAGAAGTGGAGCGCCTTCTCACCCTCGGGCAGCGCCGCGAGGACGGGGCGCATGAGGAAATGGAAGATCGGGATCGACCAGTGGTACGAGGCGACGAAGCCCAGACCGAGGAAGAGCACGGCCCACTTGAGGCGCTTGCGCAGCTCGAGCAGGTGCTCGCGCAGCGTAAGATGGACGTCGTCTTCGGGCCCTTCGCCCGGCGCAAGCGGCTTCGGCAGTGCCGCGGGACTCACTGCGCGTCCTTCACGCCCTCGGCCGGCGTGGAGGTCGCCGCCGGTGCGGACTCAGCCGCGGGCGGCTCTACGCCGGTCGTTGCTTCGAGTTTCGCCGCCTCGCGCGCGACGACGCCTTCAGGCGGAACGAGGCGCAGGGCGGGTTGTGAACCATCGCCCTCGGTAGGCGCCGCTTCGATCGGACTGATTCCAGCCGCTGCGCGGCGCGCTGCTGCCCGAGCGGACGCAGGGTCTGCTGGCGTGGAGGCGGCCGAGCGCGCTTCCGCCCGTGCGGCAGCAGGATCGGGAGCCACGGGCTGCAGCATGCGCTGCGGCTCGGAGTCGTCGAGGCGCACCATCTCCTGATCGAACGTGGTCTTCAGATCGTCCGTCGCCCTGCGGATCTCACGCATCCCCTTCCCCAGCGCCTTCGCGATGGAGGGGAGCTGATCGGGGCCCAACAGGAGCAGGGCGAGGCCGAGGATGATGACGACTTCCGTCATCGACAGGCCGAGCATGCAGCCGTTGTAACAGAGGGAACGCGCCGTGCACAGGCGCATTTACCGACGTTCGGCCCTCTTACAAGCCCTTGATGAGCGCTTCTTGCGCGGCAGTCGTCGACGGTGACGGCCCGCCGTTCGGCGCCGCGATCTGTTGCGTCTCGTCGGGCGGGTCAGTGCCCTTCAAGTATGCCTCCAGCACGGGCTGGCGCGTCAGATCGGTAGCGCGCTTTCCGGTCTCTGCATCGACGCTCACCCAGACGATGTTTTCCGTCGGCGGATCGAACTGCGGCTGCGGAACGCCCTTGAGCGCGCGCTGCATGTAGTCGAGCCAGATGGGCAACGCGGTGTGCCCGCCCGTCTCGTACTTGTCCATCGGCACTTCGTAGGTGTCGTAGCCGACCCACACTCCCGTGACGAGATCCTTCGTGTACCCCATGAACCAGGCGTCGAAGAGATCGTTCGTGGTGCCCGTCTTACCGGCGACGGGCTTCCCGAGCGCGACCGCGCGGCCGCCGGTGCCGGGCGGCTTGCAGACCTCTTCCATGAGGTGGTGCATCAGGAACGCGGTCTCCGGCTGAATGACCTGCTCGACGGGCTCGAACAGCTTCGCGTACCCGGAGGCGATGCGATCCGGCAGCGTCGTCCACGGATCGTAGAACGAGCTGTGATCCTCGAGGATGCGGCCATCGCGGTCCAGCACGCGCCTGACGAAGATCAGGTGCGGACGCTGCCCCATCCGGTTGAACAGCGTGAACACCTGCGTGAGATCCCACAGGTACACGCACGAGGATCCCAGCGCCATCGACAGGTCTTCATTGATCTTCGTCGTGATGCCGAGCTTGTGCGCCCATGCGCCCGCCGACTTGACGCCGACCTGTTGCAACGTCCGGATGGCTGGCGTGTTGAGCGAGTGGATCAGCGCCTTGCGCACCGGCACCTCACCCTGGAACGCCTCGTCGTAGTTGTTCGGCTTCCAGCGCTTTCCGGTCGACTCGTCGTCCGTCACCATCGGCGCATCGAGAAGAATGGTCGACGGCGTGAAGCCGCGCTGCTCGATCGCCGCGCTATAGATGATGGGCTTGAAGGCGGACCCAGGCTGCCGGCACGCCTGGAAGGCGCGGTTGAACTCGCTCTTCTCGAAGTCGTAGCCGCCGATCATCGCGACGACGTAGCCGCTGTTCGGATCCAGCGAGATGAGCGCGCCCTGCAGCTTCGGTTCCTGCTCGAGCGCGTACTCGCCTTTGTTTTCCGTGGCGCGCACCAGCACGACGTCGCCCGGCGCAACCACGCCCTTGAGCGTGCTGATCTTCGAGTACTCGGAGTTCAGCTCTGAATTCGGTTTGCGCGCCCACCAAGTGCTTGCGAGCGGGATGATCCCCTTCGAAGGTCCGACGGTGACCGATACCTGCTCCTTCTCGACCTTCGTGACGAGCGCCGCGACCACGTCGTCGTTCTTCCCATCCGCCTGGAGGAACTTCTCCTCCTTCTGCACGAAGTCCGCCCAGTCCTTCTCCGGCAGGTGCATAAGCGGGCCGCGGAACCCCTGCCGCTTGTCGACCTCGAGGATTCCCTTCAGCGTCGCGGCGATGGCGTCGTGCTCGCGCTCCAGGTCAACGGTCGTGAAGATCTGCAGACCGTCCTGCAGCAGGCGCTGGTTGCCGTAGCGCGCGACGACGTCGCGGCGCACGTGCTCGGTCACGTACGGCGCCGTCTCGCGGAAGATGTCCTGAACCGGGTAGACCTCGATCGGCGCGGCGTCCGCCACGGTGCGTTGCGGGGCGCTGATCATCCCCTCTTCGAACATGCGGCGCAGCACGTACGCGCGGCGCGCCTTCGCCCGCTCGGGGTACGCGAACGGCGAGTACTTGCTGGGCGCCTGCGGCAGACCCGCGATGAGCGCCATCTCGGGAAGCGTCAGCTCCCACACGTTCTTGCGGAAGTAGTTCTCCGCGGCGGCCTGCACTCCGTACGAGTGGTGACCGAGGTACACCTCGTTCAAGTACAGGTTGAGGATCTGCTCCTTCGTGAAGTTGCTCTCGAGGCGCCGCGTGAGGATGAACTCGCGGACCTTGCGGCGGACACCTGCCCAACCGCTGCGGACGCGCACTGCTTTCACGCCTTCCGACGACGCGATGATCGCCTTGGCGGTCTGCTGCGAAAGCGTCGAGCCGCCGACGATGCGGGCGCGCTTCACGTACGTCTGGTAGAGCCCGCGGACGAGCCCGGTGAAGCTCACGCCGCCGTGGTCGAAGAAGGCGGCGTCCTCGCTGGCGATGAACGCCTGCACCAGCTTTTTCGGAATCCGCTCGTAAGGCACCACCACGCGGCGTTCGTCGTAGAACTCGCCAATCAGCTGCTGATCGCCGCTGATGACGTTCGTGACGATGGGCGGCCGGTAGTGGCGCGCCCAGTCGATCGAGGGAAGCCCCTTCGCGAACGCCGCGTACACGATGACGAGCGCGATCGTCCCGAGCAGCGCGAGCACACCGCTCGGGATCCCGATGAGCACCCAGAGCCGCTTCTTGCCGGGGCCACGGTCCGCCATGAGCCGAGTCCAGACACGGCGCCACAGCGGCGGCACGGTCTTCGGCGGAGGCGACGGAGCGGTCGTGTTCATGGTCGAGCGCGGCTGAGGATAGGTACAAATGCGCCGGAACGCATCATCCTTTCCCCACGTGGGGTTTTGTGGGCGACCATGCCACGCCTGCCCTGGGCAGCGCGGCAGCAAGGTCGTCGGGAAGCGGCGCGTTGAAGACCAGGCGTTTCCCGGTGATGGGATGCGCCAGCGCAAGGCGAGACGAATGGAGGAACATCCGGCGCAAACCCCACGCCGCACGGGCGCGCCGGTTGAACACGAAATCCCCGTACTTCGCGTCTCCGACGATCGGATGCCCGGTGGCCGCGAGATGGCGGCGGATCTGGTGCGTCCGTCCCGTCTCGATCTCCACCTCGAGCAGCGTCGCCTCGTGTCCGCCAGCGAGCTTCGACCAGTGCGTGACGGCTTCTTGCAGGTTCACGCCGCGCTGCTGCTTGCTCGCCAGCGTCTGCTGGTGCTCGGCGAGGCGGAGATCGATCGTGCCGCGCTCGCGCTGGAACCGGCCCTTGGCCAGCGCGAGATACGTCTTCTTCGCCTCGCCTGCCGTGAAGATTTCCGTCAGGCGCACCATGGCCTGCCGCGTCTTCGCGACCACCACCACTCCACTCGTCTCGCGGTCCAGCCGGTGCGCCGGGCTGGGCTTGAACTCTCCCTCGCCGACCACGAGACCCTGACGCGCGAGATACGCGCGCACCTGATCGACGAGCGTGTCGCCGCTGATGCCCGAGCCTGGATGGATCGCAAGGCCGGCGGGCTTGTCGCAAACCAGCATGTGCGGGTCTTCGTACAGGACGGTGAAGTCCTGCGGCACCGCGCTCGGCGGGCGCGGTGCGGGAGCCGGACGCGGAGTATCCGGATTCGCCTCGCGCGCGCCGTGCACGACGACCACATCGCCCGGCTGCAGCAAGCGGCCGATGTCCGTACGTGCGCCATTGACGCGGACCTTCTTGGTACGGACGAGCTTGTAGAGATGCGAGAGCGGCATCTCCGCGAGGCGCCGCCGCAAGAACTTGTCGAGCCGCTGCCCCGCCGCGTCTTCGGAAATCGTGTATTCGAGCTTCATCGGCCCGGTTGCGTCTCGTGGAAGCGAACGACGCGCCAGGTGCCGTCCTGCTGGCGCGCGAGCGTCAGATGCGCCTCGCGCTGCAGGCTGCCTCCGCCCTGCGGGCGGATGTCGAGCTTGTAATCGGCGGTGCGTTCGGCGCCCTCCCCCGCGAGCGACGAGCGCGTGTAGTAGACGCGCACCTGGCGTGAAGGGAGTGGATTTCCCGGCGCGCGCGCTTCGGCGGTGAGCCGCAGCTCGTCCTTCAGGCGCAGCGCCGCGACCCCGGCGGCGAAGGGCATCGCGCCCTGCTGGTCGGACTCGACGTAGTAGTGGTCCACGAACTTATCGGCGACGGAGCCGGGGTCCTTCATGCCGCCGCACGCGACGAGCAGACCGAGCGCGAACGCGGCGCGCATCATGCGTCGACCACGTCGAGCGCGCGTTTCCACAGCGCCTCCTCGGCATCGGCGCAGGCGCGCGCGTTCTCGGGCGAAAGCCGCTGCGCGAGCGCGCTGAACGCGTCGGCGGAACGGGTGCACAGCCGCGCGAGCTCGGGGAACGACGCCTCCTCGAGAAACTGTGCGTACATCCGCCGGAAAAGACCGCCTCCCGTTCCGCGCTGCTCGATGACCTGGGCAGCGAGCCGGAAGCAGCGGTCGGCATCGGGCTGCTGCTTCCACGAAGGCAACTCTTCGGCGAGCGCGCGCAGCCCCGGCAGGCCGGTGCGCGGAGCCGCCTCCTCGGTCAACCGCATCGCCTGCAGCAGCACCGCCTCCCGCGTCCGCTTCGGCGCGCGCGGATCCACTTCCCCCAGCGACAGCACGGAGATTCCATCCACGGGAACGGGCGCCGGTCCACCGAGGGCGCGCAGAAGGCCGGTGATGGGAACGCGCACTGGCTCGTCGCGTTCATTGTCGGAGATGATCGCGTCGTCGCCTTCGTGGCCGACGACGGCCACGAGATGGCCGTACCAATGGTTGCGCGCACCCAGGTACGGCAGCTCGAACAGATCCGTATAGACGAGCGCGGGCTTTCCTTGCGCGACGAGCTCGCAGCAGCGCGCCCAGGCCGCGGCCGGCTTGTCGTACAACTCGTTGACCAGCTCCGCGCCGAGCAACGCGCACAGATCCTGTTCGAACGACGGGCTACGCCCGACGAAGAAGCGCGAAGCCTGCTGCGGCGGCTCGCCTTCGTGCAGCGCGAATCCCAGCCCGGCGCCCAGCCCGAACACCATCGGCTCCGACAGGGTGAGACCGCGGTGCGCCAGAGCGGAAACCAGAGTCCCCGACCCACAATGCACGGCCTTCCGGTGCGGGTAGCTCGCGATGCGCATCGTTGCTCGATCCTAGCAGCGCGCAGTAGGGTGCGCGACCGTGACGGCCAGGATCTACACGCGCCGCGGCGACGACGGTTCGACCGGTCTGTTCGGCGGTCCCCGCGTCCGCAAGGACGACCTCCGCGTCGCGGCGTATGGAGAGGTCGACGAGCTGAACAGCGCTCTCGGCGTCGCGCGCGAAGAGATGCTCGGGGCGCCGCAGAAGGACATTCTCGCGATTCTCGACGCGCTGCAGAGCGAGCTGTTCACCCTGGGCGCCGAGCTGGCCACTCCGCAGCAGGACAAGGCTCCGCGCGACGTGCCGCACATCGAGGCGCACATGATCGCGCGCATGGAGAAAGACATCGATCGATTCACGGCCGACCTGCCGGAGATGCGCCAGTTCATCCTGCCGGGCGGGTCTCGTCCCGGCGCGGCGCTGCACCTCTGCCGGACCGTGTGCCGCCGCGCCGAGCGCGCCGCCGTGCGGCTGGCGGAGAGCGACGCCGTGTCGCCCCAGGTGCTCGCGTACCTGAATCGACTTTCCGACCTGCTGTTCGTCCTCGCGCGCGCCGCCAACCTGGGCGCCGGCGGCCGCGAGATTCCCTGGGTGGCGCCGAAGCCGTGACGAAGCTGTTCGAGCTGCGCGAGCTTCAGGACCGCGCCTCGGTGCGGTTCTCGCTGCCGCCGGTCCGCGGCCGCTTCGGTCCCCTCGCGCTCGAAGGATTCGCGTACCGCGCTTGGGACGGCAGCGTGCGAGCCTGGGTGAATCTCTGTCCACATCGCGCGCAGCCGCTGGACCTCGGCGACGCCCGCCTCTTCAACTCCCTTGGCGAGATCGAGTGCCAAGCCCACGGCGCCCGGTTCGATCCGGAGACGGGCGCGTGCATCGCGGGGCCTTGCCCCGGCGCCTCCTTGCAGCCGCTCCGCATCCAGGAACGCGACGGAACCGTGGCGCTGGACGAATCGGTCCCGCCGCCGCTTTAACGGAGGCGCTTCAACACCGCGTTGGTAAAGACGCGCGTCGTCGCGGTCCCGCCCAGGTCCGCGGTATTCGCCTCTCGCGAAGCAATCGTGTCGCGCACTGCATGCATCAGCTTTTCCGAGGCGGTGCGTTCGCCGATGTGCTCGAGCAGCATCACTCCGGCGAGGATGACCGCGGTCGGGTTCGCGACACCTTTCCCGGCGATGTCCGGCGCGGTTCCGTGTACCGCTTCGAAAATCGCAGCGTCGTGGCCGATGTTCGCGCCCGCGGTGAGGCCGAGCCCGCCGATGAGCCCCGAGGTGAGGTCGCTCAGGATGTCGCCGAACAGATTCGTCGTCACGATGATGTCGAACTGATTGGGGTTCTTCACCAGCTGCATCGCGCAGTTGTCGACGATCATTTCGCGGAACTCGATCTCGGGATGGCGCGCGGCGACGCGCCGGCCCGTGTCGAGGAACAGGCCGCTCGTCGCCTTGAGGATGTTGGCCTTGTGCACGAGCGTGACACGGCGGCGGCCGCGCGACTTCGCGTAACCGAACGCGTACTCGACGATCCGCTCGCTTCCTTTCCGCGTGATGATGCTGATCGACTCGGCCGCGCTCCGCTCCTCGTCGACGTAGTGTTCCACGCCCGAGTAGAGGCCCTGCGTGTTCTCGCGAATCACCACCAGGTCCACGTTCGTGTAGCGCGTCTCCACTCCGTCGAAGCTGCGCGCCGGCCGCACGTTCGCGTAGAGGTCGAACTCCTTCCGAAGAGCGACGTTCACGCTGCGGAACCCCTCGCCGATCGGCGTGGCGAGCGGCCCTTTGAGCGCGAGCTTCGTCCGGCGGATCGATTCGAGCGTCTCGCCCGGAATCGGCGTCCCGTGCGTCGGCACTGCTCCCGCGCCCGCTGCGACGCGCTGCCACTCGAGGCGTGCACCGGATGCTTCGATCGCCTCGACGGCGGCGCTGACAACCTCCGGCCCGATTCCGTCGCCGGGGATCAACGTCACGGGAACGGCCATGGCCGGTGCCTTCCTAACCTTTGGCGCGCTCTGGAGCAACCCACAGCGCGACGAGAAGCAGCACCATCTCCACTGCCACGAGCGACGTCGAAAACGCGTGCAGCCGGCCGAATTGCGGGAGCTGCGTCTGACCTGCTGCGCGGAGCGTGTGGATCCGCGGCGTGACCCACTCCGAAGAAGTGAGAGCGCACAGTCCGGCGAGCAGTACCGGCACGGCAGCGACGCGCGCCGACGCCATGCCCCCTCGCGCGAGTGCGACGGCGCAGAGCGCGGCAATCGCGCAGAGCAACAGCGTCATGCGGTCGAGCGACGCGAGCTGCGCGCCGACGAGATTGGCCGCGGTGGTCCGTGCCGGCGAGCCGGGCGGCAGCGCCGCCACCTCCCGTGGGAACGCTGCGGGCGCGGCGACCACCGCGAAATAGACTTGTGCTCCGAGCAGCAGCCCGGCGGAGAGCCGGTAGAAATAGGCGCAAAGGCGCATCACACGGCTGCCATTTGCGCTACCTTCGCTCCGTCATGCAAGGCGACATGGACATCGTCGACCCGCTCATCGACGAGTACCTCGTCCGGCTGGCGGGCTCGCCCGACCCCGTCGAGGCGGAGATGCGACGGTACGCGGACGAGCGGGACGGATTTCCCATCGTCGGCCCGGTGGTCGGCGGCCTCTTGCACCAGCTCGCGCTGCTCGTGCGCGCGCGGCGCGTGTTCGAGGTGGGCAGCGGGTTCGGGTACTCCGCGTTCTGGTTTGCGCGCGCGCTGCCTGAAGGCGGCGCGGTCACCCTCACCGACTACGATCCAGACCATCTGGAACGCGCGCGGACCTGGCTTGGACAGGCGGGTCTGATCGATCGCTGCCGTGTGTTGCCGGCCGGCGACGGCCTCGAAGCGCTCGAGCGCGCCGAGGAGCTGCAGGACGTCGTCTTTCTCGATGGCAAGAAGGAGGAATACCCGCGGGCGCTCTCGGTCGCCCTGTCGCGGCTTCGCGCCGGCGGTCTGCTCGTCGCGAACAGCGTCCTGTGGGGCGGCGCGGTCGCGCGCGGCGAGATGGACGCGGCGACGGCCGGATTGCGGGAGTACGCGCGCGTCGCCTTCGGCTCCGAAGGGCTCGTCTCGACGCTGCTCCCCGTCCGCGACGGAGTTGCGCTGACGTGGAAGCGATGACGATGCAGGCCGAGGCGCAGCGCACGGCTATCGAGGACGCCACCGGCCGCGTCAAGCGGAAGGCGCGGGAGCTCGGGTTCGATCTCTGCGGAATCGCGAGGGCGCATCCGATCGATCCGGCTCGCCTCGATCGGTGGTTGGCGCGTGGATGGGACGCGCCGGCGATTTCGTACGTGCGTGAACGGCGCGCGGAGCGGCTCGATCCGACGCGGCTTATCGAAGGAGCGCGCAGCGTCGTGGTGTTCGCGGCCAGCTACGCACCGCTGCTCCCGGAAGACCCTGCGAGCGGCGATCTGATCGTCGCGCGGTACGCACACGGTCGCGATTACCACAACGTCCTTCTGAAGCCGGCGCGCAAGCTCGCGGACTGGCTGCGCTCGACGTTCGGCGCGCGCGTCTACTGCGAGGTCGACACGGGCGCCGTCCTGGAGAAAGCGTGGGCGCAGGAAGCCGGGCTCGGATGGATCGGGAAGAACGGCTGCCTCATCAACGAGAAGCTCGGGTCGTGGCTGCTGCTCGGCGCGCTCGTGACGGATCTCGAGCTGGCGCCGGATGCTCCGCACCCCGATCGCTGCGGCGATTGCAGCGCGTGCATCCCGGCGTGCCCCACGCAGGCGATCCCCGAGCCGCGTTACGTCGACGCGAATCGCTGCCTCGCCTACCACACCATCGAGCACCGCGGCCCCATTCCGCCCGAGCTCGCACGCGCCGCCTCTGGACGCGTCTTCGGGTGCGATGCGTGTCAGGACGTCTGCCCCTGGAACCGGCGCGCGCCGCCGGCGAGTTTCGTGCAGCTTCGCGCGCGGCCGAAGCAGCGCGCGCTCGATACGAAAGACGTGCTGCGGCTCACTCCCGAGGAGGCGCGGCGGCGTTACGAAGGGACTCCACTGTTGCGCGCCGGGCGTGACGGGCTGGTCCGCAGCGCACTCGCCGTGGCTCCGCGGCCGCTGTCGCCGGAGTTGCGCACCCTCGCGGAGCCGCTCGTCGACGATCCCGCGCCAGGCGTTCGCGAAGAGGCGCGCCGCGCCCTGGAAGAACTGCACCGCTCCTGATCAGTACGACGGCAGAGTCACCACGGCGCCGTTCACGGCTGTCGAGGCCGGATCGCACAGGAAAGCGATCGCCTCGGCCACCGCCTCGACCTGTACCCAGCGGGCGCTCCCCACTCCGGGCATGGCGCGCTCGTTCTGCGGCGTCCGCATCGTCCCTGGAGCGACGCAGCTCGCGCGAACGCCCGTCAGCGCACCTTCCTCGGCAATGGCCTTCGTGAGCGCGATGACACCCGCTTTCGCGGCGGCATACGCCGACGATCCTGCGAGGCCCACGAGCGTGGCGGCCGTGGCGGAAGTTACGTTCACGATGCGTCCGCCATCCGGACCGAACCGCCGCAGCGCCGCCCGGCTCACCACGAATGCGCTGCGCAGATTCGACCCCATCATCGCTTCGAACATGTCAATCGTCGTGTCGGCCACGGCCGAACCGCCTTTCCATCCGCCGGCGCAGTTCACAGCCGCCCACAGCGGCGCCGGGATGCCGTCGAATGCGGCCTCCACCGACCGCTCGTCCGTGAGCTCCACCGCGCGTTCGTCTCCGGAGCGCTTCTGATGCACGAACGGAACGACGCGGGCGCCCTCGCGCGCGAGGCGCGCGCACACCGCACGGCCAAGATTTCCGGACGCGCCGGTGACGACGATCGACCTTCCCGCCAGATCCATGGCGACCTCCTTGACAGGCCGGCGCGATGCTCGCAGATCCACGCCGTCCGTGGTGATCTCGGGTGTCGTCATCGCGCAGCTGCGCGCACCGCGAACCGCAGCCGAGGTCCCTCCCGAGCCGGCCTGACGAACCGCTGCTTCACCTGCGACGCATGCCGGCGATGTAGAAGCCGTCGGTACCGTGGCGGTGCGGAAGGAGCTGCACGTCGTCGGCGCGCGCACCGAGAGTGGCCGCGCGTTGTTCGCCGAGCAGCTCCGCGGGCGAGACGGTCCGGAACTCGGGATGGTCAGCGAGGAACGCGGCGTGCACGTCTTCGTTCTCGCGCCGGTTGATCGAGCAGGTTGCATATACGAGCAGCCCGTCGGGTTCGACGAGCGAGGAATACCTGGCGAGAATCTCGCGCTGCCGCGGCGGAAACGAATCGACCTCCGCCTCGTCCATGCGCCACCGCGCGTCCGGGTTGCGTCGCAGCGCGCCGAGCCCGCTACACGGTGCGTCGACGAGCACGACGTCGGCCCTGTCGCGCAGGTCGTCGAGTCGCGGCTCGCCTGACGCTCCCTCTGGCACCGTGCGCGCCTCCCAATTGTGTACGCCGTCGCGGCGCGCGCGCAGACGGAACTCGTCGAGACGTCGGCCGTCGCGGTCGCACGCCACGATCTTCCCGCGGTTGGCCATGTGCGCTGCGAGCGCCAGCGCCTTTCCGCCTGCGCCGGCGCACGCGTCGACGACCAGCTGCCCCGGTCTCGCGCCGCACGCTTCCGCGACGAGCTGACTGCCCTCGTCCTGCACTTCGAAACGCCCCGCCTTGAACGCCTTCAACGCGAAGACGTTCGTCCGTCCGGTGAACGTCAATGCATGCGGCGACCACCGCGTCGTTTCTACGCGGGCACCCTCCGCCTCGAGGAGTGCGCGCAGCTCGTCGCGCGTGTTCTTCAGCAGGTTGGCGCGGATTGTGAGCGGCGCGCGCTGGTTGAGCGCCGCGGCCAGCTCGCGCGTTTCGTGCGGACCGAGCTGCTCCGCCCACCGCGCCGCGAGCCAGCGCGGCAGGCTCGTCTCGGCGGCGAGCGCGTCGATGGGGTCGTCGGGAACGCCAAGGTCGCCGGGGCGCGCGACCATCTGCAGTGCCCACGAATAGGGCGCGACT
>Ga0209474_10003803_pt1 | contig 13159 bp, 15 predicted proteins | sample GraSoiAngelo_145_FD_185902 | JGI IMG/M metagenome (GOLD analysis project Ga0209474, IMG submission 185902) | Grasslands soil microbial communities from the Angelo Coastal Reserve, California, USA - 14_1009_05_20cm (SPAdes) (version 2) | ecosystem: Environmental > Terrestrial > Soil > Grasslands...
CGTCGCGTTGGCGGTGTTGTCCTTCACGTCCTTCACCGTGTCGCTTTCCGCGAATACCGGCAGCGCAAGCCCCATGGCCAGCGCCGCGATGACGATCCCTTTCCGCATTCGATCCCCCGTGGCAAAGGCCGGCCGGATGGCCGGCGGTCCTCCGGAAGCTGCGCACGGAATGTCCGCTGCACAACGACCAGGAGGAACGCCCGCGAGCCGGATTACCGGTCCTTCGGCTGGTTGCTCGCCGGCTCGCGCGTGTCGGCCGGTTTCTGCGGGTCCACCGGCTTCTGCGTATCGGTCGGCTGTCCGGTCACGTCGCCGGGACGCGACGACATTCCCGGATCTTTGTTCGGGCTCTTCGAGTCGTCGGTCGTGCTCGGGTTGGCCGGTCGCGCGACGCTGCCCGCGCTGCCTTGATCCGGGGAGGGGCTCACGCTTCCGCGCGTATCCGTCGCGGCGCCGCTGCTGCTCTCGGAGCCGGCAGGGCTGTTCGGGGCCGCCGGGCTGGCCGGGCTGGTCTTCGTCTCATCGGCCGGCGACGCCTGGGACGGCGAAGCGCGGTGGCTCGCGCCACTCGTCGAGCTCCGCCCCTGGGAGCGGTGCTTCTTGCTCTTCTTCTCCTTGGCGTTGGAGCTTGGGACGGCGCTCGACGAGGTGTCGCTGTTCGACGAGCCGTGCTCCTCGGCCTGTGGCGTCTTCTCTTTGGTATCTGCGGGCGGCGTGGCGTTGGTCGCCGGGTTGTTGCTCGGCAGCGTGCTGTTGGACGACGAGGTGTTCGACGAGTTGCCGGGCAGGGCGCTGCTGTTCTGATCCGCGGGGAGCGTCGCGGTGCCCTTGTCCTCGGTCGTCTGACTCTTCGGGGTGGCGCTGCTGCTGGTATCGCTGGTGCCTGTACCTGTACTCGTCTGCGCGCGGGCGCCGAACGCCGACAGGGCGAGCGCTAGCGCGGCGATTGCGGTGATCTTCATCGAGCCTCCTTGGTCAGCTTGCAGAGACTTTGGAGATTCACCGCCTGCAATCCAATGGACGGGGGCGCGGAAGGGCGAAGCACGAAGAGGGAGGTGGCTGCTCGCCAGCTCCCTCTCAGGTCATGCAGTGCGTGCATCAGCCGTCGGCTGACTCAGGCGCTGAAGCTCGACCCGCACCCGCAGGTATGCTTGGCGTTCGGATTCTTGAAGCTGAACCCGCTCTGGCCGAACTGCCCCTCGACGTAGTCGACCTCCACGCCGAGCAGGTACATCGAGCTCATCGGGTCGACGAAGCACTTGACGCCTTTGGCCTCGAACACCATGTCGCCGGCCCGCTCGTCCTTCTCGATGTCCAGGCTGTACTGGAATCCCGAGCATCCGCCGCCGACGACGGCGACGCGCAGGCCGGAGCCTTGCAGGCCCTCGCGCTCGATGGTCTCCTTGACCATGGCGGCTGCTTTGTCCGTCAGCTTCACAGGAAGCGGAGGCTCGGACTGGGACTGGGTCTGCGGATTGACCGTCTCGGTCTGGGTTTCCATAGCGACAGTATACTCAGATGCGCGCAGAAGACTAGGGATTCAGGGAACGCCCACCATCCACGGTCAGGATTTCGCCGGTGATGAACGGTTCGCGGGCGAGGAAGAGCACGGCGCGCGCCGCATCTTCCGGCGTCCCGATGCGCCCGAGGGGGATGCGTTTCGCGAGTGATGCGGCGTCGGTGCCCTCCGGCAGGAGCACCGCGCCGGGGGCGACGCCGTTCACCCGGACCTCCGGCGCCCACTCGAGCGCGAGCTGCCGGGTCAGGGCGGCCAGCCCTGCCTTCGACGCCGCATAGTGTGCGTATCCCTTCCACACCTGCGCCGTGCCGCACACGTCGAGGAGCGTGACGATCGATCCCCGCCGGGCGCGCAGGTGGGGCAGCGCAGCCTGCATCAGGTAGAAGGGGCCGGTCAGATTCGACGCGAGCATCGCCTCGAATTGCTCGCGGGGGAGCTCGTCCGCGGGCGCTCTCTCGAATCGGGCCGCGCTGCAGACCAGCAGGTCCAGCCCGCCGAGCGCGCGCGCCGCCTCGGCGACGATCCGCTGCGGATCCTTCGCCTGATCTCCCTGGATCAGCGGCGCGCCCCCCAGGAGCGCGGACGTCTCCTCCGCCTCGGCGCGCGATGTGCGGTAGTGCACGGCGACGCGGTATCCGGCGCCATGGAGGGTCAACGCGATCGTGCGACCGAGACGCTTCGCCGCCCCTGTCACCAAGGCTTGCATCCGGGGAGAATACGCTCTCTATTGCCCGCCGCGATGGGGAAGAAGAGCAAGGCCGGCAAGGCGAAAGCAGAACCGGCGGCGTCCGAACCCTCTCCCGAGCAAGAGATCCCCATCTCGCCGGCGCCGCTGCCCCTGGAGCGGCTCGACGCGCGCGCGCTCGGCGAGTTCCTCGAGCTCTGCTTCGCCGATCGCCGCCTTCTCGAGCTCTGCGGCGAGCTGCGGCTCTACAGTCCGGGATACCGTCTGGAGGCCATGCCGCCGAACCAGGTGGCGAGGCTCCTCGCCGACGAGGCCCGCGCGGCGGAGGATGCGGCGAGGATGCTCGACAAGGCGATCCGGGAAGCGCTGCGCAACCCGGTGCTCGAAGGCAAGCCGCTCACGGAGGAATATTACCGGGACTTGATCGAGCTCTTCACCGGCGACCCGCTGCAGCATCTGGCCCGCGTCGCCTGGCGCGCCCTGATCGACGACGACGAGAAGCACCGGGCATACGCGCTCTCCGCCATCGAGATCGGGATCGAGGCGTTGGACGCGCCCGCCAAGGCCAAGGCGCCTCCGCGCAAGCCGCAGCTTCCCGCCGACGTGCAGGAGCTGCGAAAGGAGCTGGAGGAGGCGCGCAAGAGCGGCGAGCGGGCGGAGAAGGAGCGGGAATCGCTGCGAGAGCAGCTGGTGGCCGCGCGAGGGGACATCGCCGAGCGCGAGAAGACCGTGGCCGACGTGCGGGAGGAGCTGTCGCAGGTGCGCTCCGAGCTGACGCGGGCATCGGCCGAGGTAGGGCGCCTCACCGCCGCCGGCGAGGGGCGCGCTCTCTCCGATGCGCGCCGGCTGGCGGACGAGAATCGCTCCTTGTCCGAGCGGCTGCGAGCAGCGGCGGAAGAACGGGATGCGCTGCGCGGACAGCTCGCGCAGGCGCAGCGGACCAGCGCCGCCGCGCCCGCGGTCGCGCCCGCGCCCGCGGAAGAGGAGGCGCTGCCCAGCGCGGAAGAGGCAGCCACGTTCTTGATCCCGATCTTCACCCGCGAGTTCTACGAATCCATCCAGCGCTGGGACCGCCGCATGCAGCGGGCGGCGTTCGACAAAGTCTCCCTGCTCGCCCGAGACTGGCGGCACGGGTCGTTGCGGGCCATCGCGCTCGAGGGCCTTCCGGGCTACTACCGGATCCGCATCGCCACCGACGTGCGCCTCATCTACCGGCGCGGAGAAGGGAACACGGTCGAGATCCTCTCCCTCATCGATCGCGAGGACCTCGATCGCTACATCCGCCAAGCGAGGACCCGATGAACGAAATCGATGCCCGATCGCTGCAGGAGAAGCTGAAGGAACCGGCGCCGCCGCTGCTCCTCGATGTGCGCAACCCGCCCGAGCTGGCCGCCGAGGGACGTATCGAGGGCAGCGTGAACATCCCGTTGAACGAGCTGCCGGCGCGCCTCGGGGAGGTTCCCGAGGCCCGCGAGATCGTCGCCGTGTGCAAGGCAGGGATGCGCTCGTTCAACGCGGCCGCATGGCTGCGCCAGATGGGGCGAAACGCCGTCAGCCTGACGGGTGGAATGGATCAGTGGAAGGCCCTCGGGCTGCCGGTGGCGCGCTGAACGGGGCACGCCGGCCGGTGCGCGAGGCGTTCGCTGTCTGGGCCGCGATCATCGGCGCGCTCGGGGTCCTCGAGCTGATCGGCCAGTCGCTGGCGTTCGTCCACGGCCTCGTCGGCGCCGTGGCCGTGGCGGCCTTTCTCTATGTGCCGCTGCGGATGCTCGAGCGGCGCGGACAGGAAGCCGATGACGCCGGGTGGCGATTCGATCGGCTCCCGCGGGATCTGGCCTGGTCCCTGGGCGCTTGCGCCGTGGTGCTGCCCTTGTTCGGCGCCGGCTTCGTGCTCTTCGCCAGGTGGTTCTCGCACCTGCCGCCGCAGACGCAGCACTGGATCGCGCCGTACGCGCGCTTTCGCGGATTCCATCTCGATCTTGCTTTCTCCTGGGAGCTCGCCGGGCAGATCGCCGGGAACGCCGCGGTTGCGTTCGCGGAGGAGTTCTTCTACCGCGGCTACATGACACTGCGCTTCGAAGAACGCTGGGGTCCGGTGCGCAGCGCCTTCACCGCTGCGGCACTCTTCGCGGTCGGGCACCTGCTCACGCCGGCGCCATGGAGGCTGGCGGTCTTCTTTCCCGCGCTACTCTTCGCCTGGCTGCGCAACCGGACCGGGACCATCGTGGGCGCGTCGATCGCCCACTTCCTCTCGAACGTGTGGCTGCTCTTGCTGGAGAGGTCGGCGTTCTAGGCGGCCCGCTGAGCGCTGCGAATCGATCAGTGCGGAGCGCGCGCGGGCGCAGGGTTCAGTGAGGCAGCGATCACACGGACGGCGGCGCGCGGGCTGACGCGAAGCGCCTGCACGGCAAGCTTGTTCTTCATGCCGTGCACCACCATCGGCCTTCCCGCCATCATCGCCCGGTAGCCTTCTTTCGCCACCTCCTGCGGCGAGGCAGCGCCCATGCGGAACAAGCGCGAGCGCTCGTTTCCCGCGACGGCGGCGAACTCGGTAGCGGTCGCGCCCGGGCAGCTCACGGTGGCGGTGACGCCGGTCCCGCGCAGCTCGTACCAGAGCGCTTCGGTGAACGAGTTCACGAAGGCCTTGCTGGCGTAGTAGGCGGCCATGAACGGCCCGGGCTGGAACCCGGCGGTTGAGCCGACGTTGAGGATCCGCCCGCTCTTGCGCGCGATCATCTCCGGGAGGAAGGCGCGCGTGAGAGTGAGGAGCGAGACGATGTTCACTTGGATCATCTCCAGCGAGCGGTGCAGGTCGATTTCCGCGAAGGGCCCGCTGGTGCCGAAGCCGGCGTTGTTGACCAGGAACTGGATCGGGAGACCGAGCCGCCGCACCTCGTCAACGACCTGTCCCGCCGCATCCGGGGACGAGAGGTCCGCTGCGATCACGTGGGCCTGCCGCCCGCGCGGCCGCAGCTCCTTCGCGATCGCATCGAGGCGATCCCGCCTGCGCGCCACCAGTACGACGTCGTGTCCGTCGGCGGCGAACAGCTTCGCGTATTCCGAACCGAGCCCGGCCGATGCGCCGGTGATGAGCACAACTTTGGCAGAGTTGGCCATGGATCCAAACCTCCTTGTGCGCCTGAACAGAGCACCGTCGGATCGGATGCACAAGCGTCGTCGGGGGTGTTCCCGACGAAGCTATTCGAGGTGCATGCAATTCAGCAGCTTCTTGAAACGCGGGTCGGAACGAAGCGGCTCGGTGCAGGGTGCCACCTTGATGTTCAGCAGCCCGGCATCATGCTCGGCACACCCTTTCTCGAAAAAGGCGAACGCGCCATCGGCGTCGCCGAGCGCGACATAGACCCAAGCGGAGATCGAAGGAGGGACGTAGACATGTCTCGACTGCTCTTCGAGATCCCGCAGCAATTGCAGCGCCTCGGTTCTTCGCCCGGCGTAGGCGGAGATCTGCGCGCGAGCTCCGAGCACGCCCATGGCCGGCCACGAGCGGACCTTCTCCAGTTCCGTTGCTGCGTCCGCGTACCTGGCCTTCAACAAGTACACGCCGATGAGCCCACCGCGCGCCTGGTCGAATCCGGGGTCCATCTCCAGCGTTTTCCGGAAGCGCTCGAGCGCTCCATCGTAGTCTCCAGAAAACATCTGGATGTTGGCCGCCACACTGTTGATGATCAGTGCAGTAGGATCCGCCTGCAGCGCGCGCGCCACCTCCGCCTTCGCCTCATCGACCCGGCCCATGGAGGTGAGCGTTTCCGCGTACCACTGCCTCGCCGTTGCGTAATCCGGTTTTAACTCGATCGCCGTACGGAACTCGCGCACGGCCGTCGTCCAGTCCCATTCATGCCAGGCGAGGTTCCCGAGCGAGGTGTGCGCCTCCGCCAGCCCAGGGTCAAACTCCAGCGCTCGTTGAGCCGCGGCCCTCGCTTTCGGTACCAGATCCGCTGCCGGGACGACGTCGTAATCGATGCGCAGCGCGATGGCGTCCGCGAGGCCCGAGTACGCGAGCGCATATTCCGGATCAACCTGAATGGCGTGCTCGAAATGCTCGGCCGCCTTGCGGAAGGCGTCGAGATTGCGCTTGTTCCAGAAGTATCTCCCCTTCAAGTACAAATCGTGCGCTTCCAGGCTGGACGTCGACGGCTTCAGCGCTACCCGGCGCACCAGCTTGCGTTGCAGCGTCTGCGCGATGGAGCGCGCGATCTCGTCCTCGACGGCGAAGAGGCTCTTCAACTCCCGGTCATAGCTCTTCGACCACAGGTGATACCCGTCGGCGACGTTGATGAGCTGGGCGGTGACGCGGAGAGCGTTGCCCTCGCGCCGCACGCTGCCCTCGAGGAGCGTATTGACGTTCAGTTGCGATCCAATCTGGTCGACGCCCAGCGTCTTTCCCTTGAGCGCGAACACCGCAGTGCGCGAGACGACGCGGAGGCCGTCAATGTTCGCCAGCGAGTTGATCAGTTCCTCGGTGATCCCGTCGGAGAAGTAATCGGTTTCCTTGTCGCTGCTCATGTTCACGAACGGCAGCACGGCGATCGAGGGCGCCGCCGGAGACACGGTCCGGACCTGTCCTGGTCCGCGAACGACGAAGTAGTAGAGGACCCCGGGGGCCGCTGCGAGGACGCCGATACACGTGAGCACCAAGGCGAGAGGAACCCGCTTCAATCCGGCGGCCACCGCCGGTGCGGTGCGCTCGATCCCACCTCCCCTGACATCGAAGATCCACGCCAGCGTGACGACCAGCGGAAATCCCAGTGCGAGCGCAACCACTGAGTAGGAGAGCACCGCCTCCGACCAGTGCAGGCCGTGCATCACCGGCTCGAGGACCTGCAGCACGGCGAACGCCGCGATGCCATAACCGACCAGCGCGCGAAAAACGCGGCGCCGGTTCAACTCTGCGAGCAGAGGAAGCTGCACAGCCCCCGCCTCCGTAGGGACGATATCACGCCAGCGGGTGCAAGGTCGCCGCCGCGGAACGCGGCGGGGTGGGGGAACGCTCGTTGAACTCGTACGGCAAGCGTGTGTCGATTTGGCCAGAGATGCTACGTCCCGCCGATACTCTGCCCGAATCATCTCCAGGCCTCGGGCGCGAGATGATTGGGGAGAGATCATCGCGACGGGTAATCGGCCGCGACAGCGACCAGCCGTTACAGCGACCGGATGTCCGTCAGCGTCCGCGGGATCGCGATCACCTCGCGCTCCGCCACTTCCCGGAAACCCTCGGTGCCCTGAGCGCCCGAGAGCACCATCGCGGCGCGCAGCATCCGGTGAGACTTCACCTTCGGGTCGTGCTCATTCGCCGAAGGCCCGATCTCGTCCCGCAGGCAAGGGATGAGACCGTCGATCACGCCCACCTGCAACGGATGTCCCCGCCGCAGCGTCGCCATCACACGCCCGTTGCTCACCACCGCCGCCAGGCCGGGCAGCGGCTGGCCCACCTGCTCGAACGCCCGCTCCGCTTCGCCGACGGCGGCCGCGAGTGAGCGGGCCGCGGACTCGGCGCCGAGCTCGTGGTCGTCGAGACGGCCGACGTCGCGCAGACGGGAAAGGAAGGTGAAGAAGAGCCCCTCCGCCGCCGAGTCTCCTTTCACCGAGCGGCGCAGGTAGTCCGGCAGCGCTTTCAGCAGCACGGAACGGATAGGGGCGAGCGCATCCGGCTGGCCGGCGATGGCGAAGAGCCAGCGCTTGAAACGGAAGGGCAGCGTGATCTGCTCGTTGAACGCCCGCGCCGACGTCGAGCTTCTCCGGCAACGCGGGCTGGCCGCCGAGCGGCCGCTTGCGCAGCAGCAGATCGTCGCTCTGGAAAAATCCGACACCGGCGGCCCGCTCCGAGGATCCGAGCGAAACCTTGCCGGCGAGCCTGCGCAGAACACATCCGAGAAGAGTGGCATCCGACTGGTGGATGGCGAGGAACTCTGCCAAAACGAGAACCCTCCCGTGACTGCAATGTGGGTCTTGTAGGATCGTAGCGCACCCGTCGGGCGAGCGCCAATGGTCGATCTTTGACCCTCTCCAGCAGCACGGTAGACTCGCCGGACGTATGGCCGAGCCCGACGATATTGCGATCGGCATCGATCTGGGTACCAGCTACAGCTGCGTCTCGATTATCGAGAACGGCCAAACTACCGTGATTCCGAACGAATGGGGCGAGCGCACGCACGCGAGCGTGGTCAGCTTCCTCGAGGACGGCACGGTGCTGGTCGGCAACAGCGCCAAGCGCAACATCATCACCAACGCCGACAACACGGTGTACAGCGCCAAGCGCCTGATCGGCCGCTTCTACTTCTCGGACGAGGTGAAGAAGGCGCAGGCGGTGATGCCCTACAAGATCATCGAGGGCGAGAACAACTCCGTCCGCATCCAGATCCGCGACAACGTCTACTCGCTGCCCGAGATCTCCGCGCTGGTGCTGAAGGAGATGAAGTCGATCGTCGAGAACTACCTGGGCCACGAAGTGGAGAAGGCGGTGGTCACCGTGCCCGCCTACTTCAACGACAACCAGCGCCAGGCGACCAAGGACGCCGGCCGCATCGCCGGCCTCGACGTGCTGCGCATCCTCAACGAGCCGACGGCCGGCGCGCTGGCCTACGGGTTCGGCAAGGACATCACGCAGAAGATCGCCGTCTACGACCTGGGAGGCGGCACCTTCGACATCTCGATCCTCGAGATCGGCAAGGATGTCTTCGAGGTCCTCTCCACGGCCGGCGACACCTACCTCGGCGGCGACGATTTCGACGACCGCATCATGACCTGGCTGGCGGAAGGATTTCTCAAGCAGAACGGGATCGACCTGCGGCTGAACAAGTACTGCCTGCAGATGCTCAAGGAGGCGTCCGAGCGCGCCAAGATCGACGTGGGCCGCGACGGCTCGGCCAAGATCCGCGTCGAGGGCATCTGCCAGGACCCGAGCGGCAAGGTGATGGATCTGAGCGCGACGCTCACCGAGGCCGAGTTCAACCGGATGGTGATGGACCTGGTGCAGCGCACCTTCAAGGTCTGCGACGAGGCGCTGCAGAGCGCGAAGATGACCACGCAGGACCTGGACGCGGTCATCCTGGTGGGCGGGCCGACCCGGCTGCCGATCATCCGCACCTCGGTGAAGCACTATTTCGGCAAGGACGTGATGGCGGGCATCGATCCCGACGAGGTGGTCGCGATGGGCGCGGCCATCCAGGCGAACAGCCTGCAAGAGGCCAAGAGCAACCACTACCTGCTCGACGTCACCCCGCTCACCCTGCGCGTCGGGACGGTCGGAGGCTACACCGACAAGATCATCGACAAGAACACGCCCATCCCCATCGAGCGCAGCAAGTCCTACACCACGAACCGCGACGGGCAGGAGAAGGTGAAGATCCGCGTCTACCAGGGCGAGTCGAGCAAGGCGGCCGAGTGCGAGATGCTCGGGGAGTTCGAATTCTCCGGCTTTCGCATCGGCTACCGCGGTGAGGTGCGCATCGAGGTCACCTTCGAGATCGACACCAACGGCATCGTCAACGTCACCGCGGCGGACGTGGAAACGGGCCAGAAGACCTCGTGCACCATCCGTCTCTCCTCGGGCCTGACTGAGGACATGATCAAGGTGGCGAAGGAGAAGAACGCGCGCGCCACGCTGGCGCGGGGTGAGGCGGCCGCCTGATGGACGAGGCATTCGAGATCGAAGCGCAGGCCCTGGCCCAGGTCCTCGACGAGCTGGACTACTTCCAGGTGCTCAAGATCGGCCAGAATGCCAGCCCGCCGGAGATCAAGTCGGCGTACTACCGCGCGTCGCGGGCGTACCATCCCGACCGGTTCAGCACGCTCCCCGCGGGAGAGTTGAAGGACAACATCGGCCGCATCTACAAGCGGATCAACGAGGCGTACGTCTGCCTCCGCGACGACACCAAGCGCACCAAGTACCTCGCCGACGTGCTCGGCCCCGAGCGGCAGAAGAAGCTGCGCTTCGTGGAGGCGAGCGAGCAGGAGCTGAAGAAGGAGAAGGAGCAGGAGGTCGGGGCCACGCCGCAGGGTCGCAAGTTCTACATGGCGGGACTCGCCGACATGGCTGCGCAGCGATTCGCTGGCGCCGAGCGCAACTTCAAGATGGCGCTCACCTACGAGCCGAACAATCCCAACTTCAAGGCGAAGCGGGACGAGGCAGGCAAGCTGATCAAGAACGACATGAGCATCCGGTGAACGGATTCGATCTGTTCTGCCTTCTGCTGGTGGTGCTCTTCGCCATCTGGGGCGCGTTCCGCGGGCTGTTCCGCCAGATCTTCGGCCTGATCGGATTCATCGGCGGCATCGTGCTCGCCCGGCTGTTGGCGCAAAGCTTCGGCGATGCCTTTGCCAAGGACCTGGGCCTTCCGGTGGCAATCGCGACGGCGGCCATGGCGATCGCGCTGTTCCTCGCCGCGGAGATCGCAGGCAAGCTGGTGGGAAGGTTCCTGCACAAGCGGATGACGGGCGGGTTCACGAAAGCCGTGGAGCGCGGCGGCGGATTTCTCCTCGGAAGCGGCAAGGGCCTCCTGGTCGCCTGGGTATTGGCCTCCCTCATCGCTCTGCTCCGCCCGCACCTGCAGCATCTGGAGTCCGACACCTCCCTCTCGAAGCTGGACCTCGCGCACTCCCACGTCCTCTCCGTTGCCCGCGAGGTGAACCTGATCACCGAGCTCCGCGGCCCGAGGAAGACCTGATCTCCGGGGTCGTTACCGGCGGGAGGGCCAGAGGCAAGAGACGTCGATGCGCGTTGCCGGAACGCCCAGGGCCACGTCACGCGTCGCAAAGAGCACGAACTCCGGTGATGGCCCGAGCACCATCTGCCGCATCCACAGCGAGCCGGGCACGCCGGCGAGTTCCCCGAACAGCTCCGCATAGCGCATCCCGGCGGGCTTGCCGAACCAGTGCGCGACCTTCGCGTCCACGAACTCCGCGGGACCTTGCTGCAGCTCGTACAGGCCGCCTGCGCCGCCCGCGGCCAGCGCCGCCACATCGTCGTGCGGCGCGCGCCGCGGCCCGCTGATCGCCCCTTCGTTCAGGGTTCCCAGATCGGCAAATCCCGCCACCCGATACCAGTCGAGATACGCCGGGCCCGGCAACCATGCGGCGGCGCCATGCCTCATGGAGAGGGCGCCGAGGTAGCCGGGCGGCTTCTCCGCCTCGAGTGCCAGCAAGAACTCGACGAGGTGCCGTTCGTAATCGGCCGCTCCCTCCCGCGGCCAATGCCAGAACGTGTACGCGAGCATCTGGGGACACAATACGCAACTCGGCGTGCCAAGTGGAGCCGTTGGCACGCAAGTTGTGTATTGTGTCCCCGAATCAGCCGAATCAGTCGCGCAACGCTGCTGCGTCGAGCTTCTTCAGCCTCGCGTACGCGTATCGCCGATCGATCACGAGCCGCTCTCCGCGCTTCTCCGGCGCGTCGAACATGACGTCGGCGAGCAGCTCTTCCATGATGCTGCGCAGGGCGCGCGCCCCGAGCTTCTTCTCCACCGAGTACTCGACGATCGCCTTCAGAGCCTCCTCCTGCAGCTCCAGATCGACGCCGTCCAGGGCCAACGCTTCGCGGTACTCGCGCGCGAGCGCGTCGGGCGGCTCGGTGAGGATCCGGTAGAGCTCCTCCGGCGTCAGCTCCTCGAGCTGCACCTGGACCGGAAGGCGCCCGAGCAGCTCCGCGAGCATGCCGTACTCGATCAGCTCCTTCACCCGCAGCCGGGAAGCGCCCATGCGGCGGCCGGTGCTTCCGAATCCCATCTGGCGGTCCACCTGCACCTGATGCAGGTCGGTGAAGGTGCCGGCGCAGATGAAGAGGATGTCGCCCGTGTCGACCTGCACGAAGTCGTGCTTGTTCCAATGCTGCGTGACGTTGAGGGGCACGAAGATCTCGCGCCCTTCGAGCAATTTCAGCAACGCCTGTTGCACTCCTTCGCCGCCGATGTCGCGGCTTCCCGCCCCGGTGCGGGCGCTGCCGGAGCGGCGGGCGATCTTGTCGACCTCGTCGATGAAGATGATCCCGCGCTGGGTGGCATCGATCGAATGCCCGCTCTTGAAGAGCAGCTCCGCCACCATCACCTCGACGTCCTTGCCGTAGTAGCCCGCCTCCGTATATTCAGTGGCGTCCACGACGGTAAAGGGCACCTCGAGCAGCTCCGCCAGCTTGCGCGCGATGTGCGTCTTCCCCGAGCCGGTCGGGCCCATCAGCAGGAGGTTCGACTTGCGCAGGAGCGTCGCCTTGCCCTGCCTCCGCTGCTCGATGCGCTTGAGGTGCTGGTGGGCCGCCGTGGCGACGGCACGCTTGGCGCTCGTCTGCCCGATCACGTAGCGATCGAGGTGCTCGTAGATCTCGCGTGGTGTGGGGATGCGGACTTCGTCGCGTGCGGGCGGCCGCCTCGGACCTCCCGACGGAGGGAACGAGCGCGTGCGATCGTCCTTCGGCATGCACGGCAGTGTACCTCAGCCGCGTTCCCGCCCGCATGTCCGACCGACTTGCGGGCGCTCCACGCTTGCCGCCGGCACGTCGGGCGTCCAGCTTTCGCGTGCACACGCGACAGGAGAGGACACAACGATGACGATTCGCAGATGGATCACCCTCGCTTCCGCGGCCGCGATGATCGCCGGCGTCGGAGCATGCAAGGACAACACGGGCGGTAGCAGCGCGGGTACCAAGACCAGCTCCGAGGCCCAGGGCCGCCGGAGCGATACATTGCCCCGCGCACGCGGAGCGGACGCGGGCGCCGACATGAGCGGCAGCGCAGCCGGTTCCACCACCACGACGAGCCCCAGCCAGGACACGTCGGGCAGCGCCTCCGGCAGTGCGAGCGGCTCCAGCAGCGGCAGCAGCTCGGACACGACGAAGAAGTAACACCGCGCCGCCGGGACGGGACGCCCCGGCGGCCGCCGTCGGTGGTCCCGGCGCTGTGGCCGGTGTCCCCCGCCCGGAGCTGTCCCGGCGTGCGGTGGAGCCTCCT
>Ga0209474_10003804_pt1 | contig 13155 bp, 13 predicted proteins | sample GraSoiAngelo_145_FD_185902 | JGI IMG/M metagenome (GOLD analysis project Ga0209474, IMG submission 185902) | Grasslands soil microbial communities from the Angelo Coastal Reserve, California, USA - 14_1009_05_20cm (SPAdes) (version 2) | ecosystem: Environmental > Terrestrial > Soil > Grasslands...
CCACCTTGCGCACGGCGGCCTCCAGCTCGTCGGGGGAGGCCAGCCGGGTGAGGACGGCGTCGGCCCCTGACGACAGCACCGGCCGGACCTTGCCGGTCTCGCTCACCGGGAGCAGCGCCAGCACCCTCAGCTCGGGGTAGGCCTTCTTGGCTTCGGCCACCAGGTCGGGAAGGCGGGAGTGGGCCGGGCTGCCGGCCACGAGGAGGTCGGGTCGGGCCGACCACAGCCGCATCATCCCGTCGTTGGCCCCGGCCGCCTCGCCGACCACCTCGATGCCGAGGTTGCGCAGCACGCTGGCCACGCCCTGGCGGTACAGCGCCCACTCGTCGACGATCACCGCCCGGAGGCCGGCGGGGTTCGGAGGAAGAGCAGGCGGAGGGCTCATCACCGCCTCCAATCGGCCGACAGGAAGAGAGATTGAGTGTTGCCTGAGGAGTTTGTCCGGACGGCCACTTCGAAGAGGCTATGCCGGTCTAGTCCCATCGAGCGATGGTGGAGGATCCGGGTCATCCTGCCGGACGGTTTACCGGCTCTTAACGCTCTCGGATCATGCCGTGCATGCAGACGGCTCTCCCCCCGCAGCTTGCCCTGGCCGACGGTCCCCTGCCGCCCAACCCCGACGAGCTCGTGCGCCAGCACCTGCCGCTCGTGCATCACGTGGTGGCCGACATGATCGCCCGGGTCCCCCGGCACATTCCCCGGGACGAGCTGACCTCGGCGGCGCTGTTCGGCCTGGTGCAGGCCGCCCGGGCCTTTGACCCGGACCGGGGGGTGACCTTCGACCGCTACGCCCGTCGCCGCATGCAGGGGGCCCTGCTCGACGATCTCCGCAGCCGGGACTGGGCCAGCCGGGGCGTGCGGGCCGCCGCCCGCAAGGTGCGGTCGGTGACTGATGAGCTGACGGTCTCCCTCGGGCGCACGCCGACCGACGTGGAGGCCGGGGCGGCCGCCGGGTTGTCGGCCCACGAGGTGAGCCGCCTCAATGACGACGTTCACCGGGCCACCGTACTGAACTACGACTCGGTCTACCGCGATTCCGAGGACTGCGACGCCCTCTCCGCCGCCGAGGGCGACCCGGGCGAGGTTCTCCTCCGGCGGGAGCGCCGGGCCTACCTGCGTGACGCCGTCGCCGCTCTGCCCGAGCGGCTGCGGGTCGTCGTGGTCGGCTGCTTCTTCGACGAGCGGCCGATGCTGGAGCTGGCCCGGGAGCTGGGCGTGACCGAGTCGCGGGTGTCGCAGATGAAGGCCGAGGCGCTCGGCCTGCTGCGGGAAGGGCTCGACGCCACGCTCGACGCCGAGGCCGAGTCGGCGCAGCCGACCCAGGGCCGGGTGGCCCGCCGCAAGGCCGCCTACTTCGCCGCGGTGGCCGCCGGGTCGTCGTACCGCGACCGCCTCGACTCGGTGCCGCGGTCCATGCAGGAAATTGCCGATCCGATCCGCTCAGCTTCGTAGCTCACCGGTCGATCGGGAAGGTCGGACCGCACCAAGGCGGCCCGAGGGGCCCCCACGGACGGATGAATGGCCCCTGACCCAGTCAAGGAGGAGAAACCATGGGTCTGCGAATCAACCAGAACATTGCGGCGATGAACGCCTACCGGAACCTGACGGTGACGGACGGGCAGATGGCGAAGAGCCTCGAGAAGCTGTCCTCGGGCTTCCGCATCAACCGGGCCGCCGACGACGCCGCCGGCCTCTCCATCAGCGAGGGCCTGCGGGCCCAGGTCGGTGGCACCAAGGTCGCCATCCGCAACGCCCAGGACGGCATCTCGGTCGTGCAGACGGCTGAAGGTGCGCTCTCCGAGGTGCACTCGATCCTGCAGCGTATGCGGGACCTCTCCGTGCAGGCCGCCAACGCGGGGTCGCAGGACTCCACCGCCCGCACCGCCGCCCAGACCGAGTACGACCAGCTGAAGGCTGAGATCGACCGGATCGGCACGACCACGAGCTTCGGCAACACCAAGCTGCTCGACGGGTCGTTCGGGAACCAGGCCGGCGTGGTCAACGGCTCCGGCATCGGCGCCCTGACCACCGTCACCGGTACCAACGACACGTTCAAGCTGTCGACGGAGGCCGTCGCCGCCCAGACCCTGACGCTCGGGGCCACCACCTACGCCAACACGGCGTCCGGTGCCTCCAGCCTGCAGTCCGACCTGCAGACGGCGATCGACGGCAACGCCAGCCTGAAGGGTCTGGTCACCGCCACGGTGTACCACGACTCGACGATCAACAAGAACGTGGTCAGCTTCACCCGCAACTCGACGGCGGCCGGGACCTCGGTCACCACCGCTGCCGGCGCCACCGACGTCCTCGCCGGCCTCGGCGTCGCCGCCACCAGCGGCAACGTCACGACCGGGAGCGGCGGCGTGTTCCAGGTCGGCGCCAACAACACCACCGCCGACAAGATCACGGTGAGCATCACGAAGATCGACTCGACGTCGCTGACCGGCATCGGCTCCGTCGACCTCGTGAACAACGCCGCGGCGGCCATCGACACGATCAACACCGCCATCACCTCCGTGTCGACCAGCCGGGCCAACCTCGGTGCCTTCCAGAACCGGTTCGAGCACACGATCTCGAACCTCTCCGTCACCGCCGAGAACCTGTCGGCGTCGGAGAGCCGGATCCGTGACACCGACATGGCACAGGAGATGGTGCAGTTCACCCGGTCCCAGATCCTGACCCAGGCCGGTACGGCGATGCTGGCCCAGGCCAACCAGGCGCCGCAGCAGGTGCTGCAGCTGCTGCGTGGCTAGCCGGTGACCGACAGTTGAAAGGGGGCGGCCTTGCGGGGCCGCCCCCTTTTCGTCTTCGAGGTGACACATGGAACCAGTCGGGAGCTTTCCGCCGCCCGCCCCGGTGCGGGCGGTGCCGCCCAACGTCGCCCAGGGGCATCCCGTTCACGCCGATCCCACGCCGAACCCGGCCAACGTCGGCATCGAGGTCTCCCGCCGGCCCGACGGGCTGCAGCGGATGACGTTCATCGACATGCGGACGGGCGTGGTGATCTCGGAGACGCCGCCACCCCAGGTGCTGGCCGTGGTCGACAGCATCATGGCCGCCATCCGCCAGCGGGAGGTGTGACATGCCGACCGGCAGTGTCGATGGGCTGGTGAGCGGGCTCGACACGACGACGATCATCAGCCAGCTGATGGCCATCGAGAAGCAGCCCCAGGACGCGCTCAAGACCAAGCAGACCGACGCCAACCAGATGGTGGCGGTGTACCAGGCGCTCAACACCAAGTTCGCCGCGCTCGGCAGCGCCGCCCAGACCATCAGCCGCGTCGCCGACTGGCGAGCGATGAAGGCGACGTCGTCGAGCACCAACGTGACGGCCAGCGCCACCGCCGCCGCCAGCACCGGCTCGCTCAGCTTCACCGTCACGCAGCTGTCCCGGGCCGGTTCGGTCGCCACCACCGGGACGGTGGCGTCGACGTCGGTCGTCGTCGCCAACGGCCCGCTGCTGCTGTGCAGAGGTGCCGACGTCCTCGGCTTCGCCGGGCTGACCGCCGGTGCGGGGCTGACCGTCGGTGCCCATACCGTCGAGGTGACCCAGGCCACGGCCGGCGCCACCCAGACCGGCACCGCTGCCGTGGGCGCCAACACCACCATCGGCGCCGGCGCCACGCTGGCCGTCACCGTCGACGGCGTGGCCAAGACCTACACGATCGCCGCCGGCACCTACAGCGCCGCCCAGCTGGCCACCGCCGTCGGCACGGCGTCGGGCGGCGATCTCACCGCCTCCGTCGATGGCAGCGGCAAGCTGGTGCTGACCACCACCCACGAGGGCAGCGCGGCCACGCTGGCCGTGACCGGCGGCAGCGCGGCGGCCACGCTGCAGCTCGACACCGCCGCGCCGGCCACGGCGGGGACCGACGGCGCCGTCTCGGTCGACGGCGGCGCCGCCATCACCGTCGCCAGTGCCGGTTCCGGGATCAGCCAGGCCCTGGCCGGCGCCAACGGCACCATCAACGCCTCCTTCGCCGGCGGGCTGCGCCTCGGCCAGGCCAGCCTGGTCAACGTCGACACCGGCAACGGCAGCCTGGCAGCCGTGGTCGACGCCGTGAACGCCTCCGGGGCGGGGATGTCGGCCGCGGCGGTGAACACCGGCGGTGGCTACCGCCTGCAGTTCTCGTCCACCACCACCGGCGCCGCGTCCAACGTCTCCGTCGATCCGCAGCACCTCACCGCGGGGCTGAACGCCTTCTCCACCGTCCAGGCCGGCCGGGACGCCGTCATCCGGATCGGCGAAGGGCCCGGGGCCTACGAGGTGCGCTCGGCCGACGACTCGCTCAACGATGTCCTGCCCGGCGTGACGCTGCAACTGGGCGCCGCCGATCCCGACACCGTCGTGACCGTCAACGTCACCCAGGACGGCAACGCCCTGGCCGACAAGGTCAGCGCCCTCGTCGACGCCGCCAACCAGGCCGTGTCGTTCATCGCCGCCCGTTCGTCCTACGACCCTGACACGAAGCAGGCCGGAGTGTTCCTCTCGGACGGCCTGGCCCGGACGCTGCAGAGCCGGGTGTACTCGGCGATCTCCGACGTCGTGGCGGGGGCCAAGCTCGGCGCCCCCGGATCGGCCGGCATCGCTCTGGTGAAAGACGGCACGATCACCTTCGACCGCTCGGCCTTCCTGGCCGCCTACGCCAAGGATCCCGACGGGGTGGCCGGCCTGTTCCGGGCGGGCGGGTCGGGCACCGACAGCCATGTGAGCTTCCTCACCGCCTCGGCATCGACGAAGGCCGGCACCTACGCCGTTCACGTCACGCAGGCCGCCACGCAGGCCGAGGCCGACGGGACGGCGCTGTCCGGCGCGGGGCTGGTGGCCGGCGAGACCATCGACGTCCGCATCGGCGGGGCGACGGGCACGACGGCGTCCTACACCGCGGCGGCCGGCGCCACCCTCGACACGGTGGCGGGCGGGCTCAACGCCGCCTTCGCCGAGAAGGGCCTGGCCCTGTCGGCCCAGGTCGTGGCGGGCAAGCTGGTGGTCCGCTCCGCCGGCTACGGCAGCGGGTCCAGCTTCGAGGTCCGCACCAGCGCCGTCGGCGGGGCCGGGGAGCAGACCGGCCTGGCGTCGGCGGCCAATGTGTGGGAGGGGCACTCTGGCACCGGACAGGTGCTCGTGGCCCCGGCGTCGGACACGACGCTCGGCGGGCTGGCCCTCACGGTCACCGCCACCGCCGCCGGCGACTACGGCAGCTTCACCTACACCCCGGGGGCCGCCATGCGGCTCAACATGGTCGCCTCGGGCGCCACCGACTTCGCAAACGGGGCGATCACGAACGCCATCAACAGCCAACAGGGCGTGATCCGTGATCTGGCCGCCCAGATCGCCGATTGGGATCAGCGACTGGAGCTTCGCCAGAACCTGTTGAGGACCCAGTTTGCCAACCTCGAGACCGCCCTCGGGAAGCTCAAGGACCAGAGCAACTGGCTGGCCGGACAGCTGGCCAGCCTCCCGACCGGCGGCGCGTGACCACCAGAGAGGAACTTCACGGATGAATGCCTCGATGATCAGGAACCGCTACGTCGGCGACAGCGTGTCCACCGCCTCGCCGGCCCGGCTGGTGACGATGCTCTACGACCGCCTCGTGCGGGATCTGTCGACCGCCGAAGCGGCGCTGGCCGTCTCCGACCTGGCCGCGGCCAACACAGCCCTGGTTCACGCCCAGGACGTCGTGTGGGAGCTGGCCGCCGGGCTCGACCCGACCCGGTGGAGCGGCGGGCCGGCGCTGGCCGCCCTCTACCAGTTCATCCGGAGCGAACTGGTCACCGCCAACGTCAAGAAGGACGCCGCTCGGGTGGTGGCCGTCCGACAGCTCGTCGAACCCCTGCAGGAGGCCTGGCACCAGGCCGCGGCCGAGATGACCAGCGCCGGTGCCAACCCCCTGGCCATTCCGGCATGACCGATTGGGCGGCGCTGATCGACGAGATCGAGGATGGGCTGGAGTCGTCGCCGCCCGTCCTCCTCGACGACCTGCCGCCCGACCCCGGGCCGGTCCCCCCGGCGCTGGTCCCCCGGGCCGCCCGGGCCCTGCAGCGCATGGTCGACCTGCAGGCGGTCCTGGAGGGTCAGCAGGCCGAGATCGCCGACCAGCTCTCGGCCCTGTCCGCCGCCCGGGCCGCCCGCTCCCGCCAGCGGGACGGCGCCAAGCCCGTCCCGCACTTCCTCGACCACCGCGCCTGACCCGGCGGCCGTTGGGTTCGTCCGGACGTGATACGAGCCACCTGAAGCGGTCTCGTTCCGGCGTTCCTGAGTTCCGACAGGTGGAGCTGAGGAACGCCAGTTGGCCGAACCCGTCCGGGTCGGCGCCGAAGGTGGTTGATCGGTGGGACGGATCGGCGGACGCGCCAGCCCCGGGCGGTCACCAGGTGATGGCGGCGAACGCCGCATGGAGCTTCTCGGCCCTGGCCGGCGTGGTGGCGGCCCAGGCGATGCGGCCGACGAGGTGGGCGCGGAAGTCGGGGTGGCCGGAGCGGTTGGCGGCGGCCGGGCCGTTGGTGGCGGCATCGTGCAGCACGGCGCGGAGTTGGTCGTACTGCGAGCGCGCCACGTTGGGCCGTTCGTTCACGACGAGGCCGGTGACCAGCTGGCGCTGGGCCCGACTGCGGACGCGGGTCTTGGTGTCGTTGACCCGGAAACCTTCGGCGGCGGCGATCACTTCGACGAGAGCCACGATCCGGCCCGCTCGGCGGAGCAGCGGGCGGTCGCCGGACAGGGTGAGGTCGTCGGCGTAGCGGGTGTAGGTGGCGCCGAAGCGGGCGGCGAGCGCCGCCAGACGGCGGTCGAAGCGGTGGGCGGCCAGGTTGGCCAGCGCCGGTGAGGTCGGGGAGCCCTGGGGCAGGTGGGGGACGGCGAGGGCGTCGAGCATGCGCCGGCGCCGGCCCACGCCGTCGACCGACGCCGCCGCCGGGGCCCGGGAGAGGGCCCAGGCCGGCGTCGTGGTCGTGCACAGCCCGGCCAGGACATGGGCGACGGGCTCGGGGTACCCGGCCGTCCGGAAGATCCCGTAGACCCGCCCGGCCGACACGGCGGCGAAGAACGACTCCAGGTCGCACCGCCGCACCCCCTCCCGGCCGGCCGCCGGTCATGGCCGAACGGCCCCGGGTGAAGCCGTGGGCGGCGGGATGGGCGGGGATCCGGTCGAGGATCCCGTGGAGCACCATCCGCTGCAGGTCCTTCAGTTCCCGCTTCGGTGCTTCGAGGAGCCGCCCGGAGCCGTCGGCCTTGCGGATCCATGACCGCTTGTAATGGCGAAGCGGCTCGTGGAGGACCCCGGGTTCGAGCGACCAGCGGTCGGCGAACCAGTCGAGGTGGCCCGGCGTCACCCCGAGCCATCCGGCCAGGGCCGCCAGGTCGTCGACGACCGGGACGCCCCAGCGGGGGGCGATCATGGCCAGCGGCTCGGCGGTCCACTGCCGGACCGTCCAGGCTTCCCGCTGCCGGCGTTCGGCCCGCCGGTAGTAGGGGACGGCGGCGATGAAGTCCGCCAGCTCCCGGGAGCGGTCCGAGGGAGGTTCGGGATATTCCGACCGCACGGCCCGGGCGAGGTGGATCATCCAGCCCCGCTTGCCGCCCATGGTCTCCCGGCCGCGCCTCGCCATCTCCGGTGGTTCCCACGGCCCGGCCAGGAAGGCGCTGGCCAGGGACAGGGGGACGTTCTCGGTGAAGTTCACGGCGACAGCGCCCGCCGACCTTGCCGGTCGTCACGGTCCTGTGCTGCGCGCCAGCGCAGGCGCGGACCGGGGATGCGTTGCGGTACCACGGTGCTCAACCCCGGGGGATCCCCGGAGAGGCCGTCACGGCCACCGGAGCGGCCGCAGGCCGACTCGGACGGGCGCTGTCGCACGACGGCGCACAGTAGTGGCGCAACGCCCGCCTTCGGACAAAGAAACGGCCGGTGTCTCATCTCCCGGCCATGTTCTCCGAACGGGAGGGGCACGACGCACGGAGTGCGATCCCGCAGCCACGGACCGGCCGCCCAACACCTCTTTCGGGAGACGGCGCTATGTGTCCGTGGTCGCGATGATCGACTCCACCGGTTCGGCCATCTACGCCGCGCTCAACGGGCTCTCCGCCCGCCAGCGCGTCATCGCCGACAACGTGGCCAACATCGAGACGCCCGGGTACATCGCCGGGCGGGTCTCGTTCGAGGACAACCTGCGGGCGGCCATCGAGACCGGCGACCCGGGCACCACGTCGGTCCTGACGACGCAGTCCGGCGACCCCGTCAACCCCAACGGCAACAACGTGTCACTGGACAAAGAGGTCGTGTCGCTGACCGACACCGACCTCCGCTACCAGCTGATGGTCCAGGCCATCAACCAGAAGTTCGGGCTGCTGCGCACGGCCATCGGGGGCGGTGCCTGATGCTGTTCCCCACCTTCCAGACGGCCTCCTCGGGCCTCGGCGTGTTCCGCACCTGGATGGACGCCGTGTCCGACAACATGGCCAACCTCGACACCGTGCGGCCGACCTCGCAACCGGCCTTCCAGGCCCGCTTCGTCGTGGCCTCTCCGATCGGCGACGGCCAGCAGGCCATGACCGGCGGGCCGGCCGGCGCCACCGTGACCGGCATCTCCCTCGGCGACGCCACCGGCCGCCTCGTCAGCGACCCGACGAACCCGCTGGCCGACGCCAACGGGATGGTCCGCTACCCCGACATCGACATGGGCGACCAGATGGCCCAGCTCATGATCGCCCAGCGGGGCTACCAGGCCAACCTGTCGGTCATCGACCGGGCCAAGGACGCCTACCAGCAGGCCCTGTCGATCGGGCGGTCCGCCTGATGGCCGTCAGCGCCATCGCCGGCGCCGTCGCCCAGCTGCCCACCACCCCGACGCTACCGGCCACCGGGCAGATCGGCTGGACGGGCGGCCCCGGGACGATTCCCGGCGGCGGGATCCCGGTCGGGGACACCACCGCCGCGGCCAACCCCCAGAGCTTCGGTCAGTCGATGACCCAGGCCCTCGACAGCCTGTCCGGCGCTCAGGCCAAGGCCGACAACCTGGCCGTGCAGGCCGCCACCGGCGACCTGACCAACGTGCACGACTACATGATCGCCGCCACCGAGGCGTCGCTGGCCACCCAGCTGACGGTGGCGGTGCGCAACAAGGCCGTGGAGGCATTCAACCAGATCATGAACATGGGGGTCTGAGCGGGTGGCCGCTCTGGACATCAGTGGCGCGCGCCGCCGGGCGGCCGGCGTGTGGTCGGGCTTCACGTCGGGCCAGAAGACCATGCTCGCTCTGGCCACGGCCGCCATCGTGCTCGGCGGGTACTTCTTCACCCAGTGGGCGGCCCAGCCGACGTGGGCGCCGCTCTACGGCAACCTGGCCTCGTCCGACGCCGCCTCCGTCACCCAGGAGCTCTCCGGCAAGGGCGTGCGGTACCAGCTGGCCGACGGCGGCGCCACCGTCATGGTGCCCCAGGCCCAGGTGTACCAGCTGCGCCTCGACATGAGCGCCAAGGGCCTGCCCACCGGCGGGTCGCAGGGCTACTCGCTGCTCGACAAGCAGGGCATCACCACGTCGGAGTTCCGCCAGCGGGTCGACTACCAGCGGGCCCTGGAGGGCGAGCTGGCCCGGACCATCGGGGCCATCGACGGTGTGTCGGGCGCCGACGTGCACCTGGTGATCCCGGCCGACGACGTGTTCGCCGACGACTCCCGCAAGCCCAGCGCCTCGGTGCTGCTGCGGCCCAAGACGGCGGGGAAGAAGTTCTCCTCCGACCAGGTCCGGGCCGTGGTCAACCTGGTGGCCGGCAGCGTCGAGGGCCTCACCCCCGACGCCGTCACCGTGGCCGACTCCGCCGGGCATGTGCTCTCGGCGCCGGGGGCCGACGGGCTGGCCGACTCCGGAGACGCTGAGGCCACCCAGACGACGGCCTTCGAGGACGGGCTGGCCCGCAGCGTGGAGGACATGCTGGCCCCGGTCACCGGCGCCGGCGGGGCCGTGGTGCGGGTCAAGGCCGATCTCGACTTCGACCAGCGCTCCACCACGACGGAGTCCTTCGCCCAGCCGGCCGCCGGCCAGACCTCACCGCTGGTGAAGGAGACGACGAGCCAGGAGACCTTCACCGGGCCGGGCGCCTCCAGCGCCGCCGGCGGCGTCCTCGGCACCAACGGGCAGACGACGACGGGCAACGCCGCCTCGACGGCCAACAACTACAACAAGAACTCTGCCGACCGCAGCTTCGCCGTGGGCAAGGTCACCGAGCAGGTGAAGTCGGCGCCGGGCAAGGTCACCCGCCTCTCCGTCGCCGTCCTCCTCGACGACAAGGTCAAGGTCCCCTCCGACCAGATCAACAACCTCGTCACCGCCGCCGCCGGCCTTGACACCAAGCGGGGCGACGTCGTGTCGGTCCAGGCCATGAGCTTCGACCACAGCGCCGCCGACGCCGCCACCAAGGAGCAGAAGGCCGCACGCGAGTTAAGGAGTAAGGCCGAGCTGATGAGCCTCGTCCGCACCGTCGGCGTCCTGCTCATCGTGCTGGTGGCGCTGTTCCTGGCCTGGCGCAGCGCCAAGAAGGGCGCCGTCACCCGTCACCCCGTTCCCGGTGTGCTGTCGGCCGGGCCGGTGCCGGCCGACGCGCTGCAGGCGGCGCTGGCCGCCCTGGGCGCCTCGGTGCCGGCCGTGGGCCCGGGCGCGGCACTCGACGCCGGGGAGCCGGGCGATCCCCGGGGGCTCGGGGGTGGCCCCCGATATGACAGCGGGCGGACCCCGGCGCTGCCCGGCGCGCCCGAGGTCAACGGCGAACTCGCCGAACTGATCGACCGCCAGCCCGACGAGGTCGCCTCGATCCTGCGGGGCTGGCTGGCTGACCGGAGAGCCTGATGGCCCGCGACCGCGCCCTCACCGGCGCCCAGAAGGCAGCGGTGTTCATCCTCCACATGGGCAAGGAGCGCTCGGCGGAGGTGCTGCGCTCCATGCGGGAGACCGAGGTGGCCGAGATCATGGCCGAGGTCGCCCGTATGCGGACCATCAACGGCTCGTTGATCGAAGAGGTCGTCAACGAGTTCAAGGAGATGGCCGACGCCAAGGTCACGATCACCGCCGGCGGCCTGGAGCGGGCCCGGACGCTGCTGGAGGAGAGCCTCGGTGGCGACAAGGCCACCGAGATCCTCGATCGGGTCACCGCCTCGCTGATCGAGCTGCCGTTCGAGTTCCTGCGCCGGGCCGATCCCCGCCAGGTGCTGTCGTTCATCCAGGACGAGCACCCCCAGACGATCGCCCTGGTGCTGGCGTACATGACGCCCGACCAGGCGGCCATGGTCATGAGCGGCCTGACCGAGGACCTCCAGCGCGACGTGGCCATGCGCCTGGCGGTGATGGACCGCACCAGCCCGGAGGTCGTGGCTCACGTCGAGCAGATGCTGGAGCGCAAGCTCTCCTCGGTGTTGCAGCCCAGCGAGCTGTCGTCGGTCGGCGGCGTGCAGAGCCTCGTCGACATCCTCAACCGCTCCGACCGGGCCACCGAGCGCCTGATCCTCGAAGGGCTGGAGAACAGCGACTCCGAGCTGGCTGACGAGGTCCGCCAGCGCATGTTCGTCTTCGAGGACATCGCCAGCCTCGACGACCGCTCCATCCAGCTGGTGCTGCGTCAGGTCGACTCCAAGGAGCTGGCCGTGGCCCTCAAGGGGGTGCGCCAGGAGGTCCGCAACGCCATCACCGGCAACATGTCGGAGCGGGCCGGGGCCAACCTCGTCGAGGAGATCGCCCTGCTCGGCGCCGTGCGGCTCAAGACCGTGGAAGAGGCCCAGGGCGCCGTGGTCCGGGTCGTGCGGGCTCTGGAGGAGTCGGGCCAGCTGGTCCTCGTGAGGAGCGCCGATGAGTTCGTCGAATAGCGCCGCCCGGGCCTTCGAGGTGCGCCAGGGGCCGGTCGGGAATCCGGCCCTGACCCGGGCCCGCGTGTTGCGGGGGCTCACCTTCAGCCGGGGTGCCTCGCCGCTCGACGCCGAGCTGCCCGGCCCGGCGGCCGAGGTCGACCCCGCCCTCGCCGCCGTCGAGGAGCGTCGCGGGTACGACGACGGCTACGGGACCGGCCTGGCCGAGGGCCTGGCCGCCGGACGGGCGGCCGCCGCCGCCGAGACGGCCGCCGCCCTGACCCGCCTGGAAGCCCTCGGCCGGGCACTGGCCGAGGCCGCCGACGACTTGCGCCGCCGCCAGGCCTTGGAGCTGGCCGGTCTGGAGGACGCCCTGGCCCGCACGGCGGTGGACCTCGCCGCCGCCGTCGTCGGCCGCGAGCTACAGCTCTCCGCCTCCCCGGGATCCGACGCGCTGGCCCGGGCGCTGGCGCTGGTCCCCGCCGGCTGCGCCGCCGTGGCCCGCCTCCACCCCGACGACGTCGCCTCGGTGGGCGACCTGTCCAGAGCCGTGACGGTCATCGCCGATCCGGCCGTCGAACCGGGCGGCTGCATCCTCGAAGTCGGGGACTCCCGTATCGACGCCCAGCTCGGCTCGGCCCTCGACCGGGTGCGGGCCGCGCTCATGGGGGAGCGGTGAGCCCGGTGCGAGTCGTCGAGGCCCGCCGGCTGGCGGCGGCGCTGGAGGCCGCCCGGCCCCGCCGCTTCGGACGCGTCCAACGGGTCGTCGGCATCCACCTCGAGGTGGCCGGCCTCGACGCCGCCATCGGCGACGCCGTTGTCATCTTCGCCCCGACCGGCAAGGTGAGCGGCGAGGTCGTGGCTCTCCACGGCGACCGGGTCGTGTGCATGCCGTTCGGCGATCTCCACGGCCTGCGGACCGGCGCCCCGGTGTGGACCCCGGGTCATCCGCCCACGATCTCCGTCGGCCGGGCCCTGCTCGGCCGGGTGCTCGACGGTCTCGGCCAGCCGATCGACGAGCGGCCGCTCCCCGCCGGGCTCGAGACGGTCACCGTCGACGGCACCGCGCCCCACCCCCTGTTGCGGGCCAATGTCGATCGGCCGCTGCCGCTCGGCGTACGGGCCGTGGACACGCTCATCCCCTGCGGCCGGGGCCAGCGGCTCGGCATCTTCGCCGGGTCCGGCGTCGGCAAGTCGAGCCTGCTGTCGATGATCGCCCGGGGCACCGAGGCCCAGGTGTCGGTGCTGGCGCTGGTCGGGGAGCGGGGCCGGGAGGTGCGGGAGTTCCTCGAGCGCGACCTCGGGCCGGAGGGGCTGGCCCGGTCGG
>Ga0209474_10003805_pt1 | contig 13155 bp, 10 predicted proteins | sample GraSoiAngelo_145_FD_185902 | JGI IMG/M metagenome (GOLD analysis project Ga0209474, IMG submission 185902) | Grasslands soil microbial communities from the Angelo Coastal Reserve, California, USA - 14_1009_05_20cm (SPAdes) (version 2) | ecosystem: Environmental > Terrestrial > Soil > Grasslands...
GCCGCCGCACGATCCGAATTACCACTTCACTGCCGATATGACGAACCAGGCGATCGGTTGGATGCAAGCGCAGCATACACTCACACCTGATAGACCTTTCTACGTCTATTTCGCTACCGGCGCGCTCCACGCACCGCACCACGTCCCGAAAGAATACATCGATAAATACAAGGGCAAGTTTGATCAGGGTTGGGACAAACTGCGTGAGGAAACTTTTGCCCGGCAAAAGGCAGGCGGAATCATCCCGCAAAGTGCGCAGCTCACTCCGCGCCCCAAAGAAATTCCCTCCTGGGATTCACAAACTCCCGACCAGAAAAAACTCGGAGCGCGTCAGATGGAAACCTTCGCCGGTTTTGCCGAGCATACTGATCATGAAGTTGGCCGATTGGTGCAAGCCCTCGAAGAGATGGGCGCAATGGACAACACCTTGTTGATTTACATGGTGGGCGATAACGGCGCCAGCGCAGAAGGCGGACCCGAAGGCGCCTACAACGAGATGATGGCGTTAAACGGCATCATCAGTACTGCCGCCATCAACATGCCTCATATCAATGAATGGGGTGATCCGAGTACTTTTCCCCATTATGCGATTGGTTGGGCATGGGCGGGCGACACCCCGTTCCAGTGGACCAAGCAAATCGCATCTCATTTTGGCGGAACGCGCAATGGCATGGTGATGCACTGGCCCAAACGCATCAAAGCTAAGGGTGAAATCCGTTCCCAGTTTTCGCATGTCACGGATATCGCCCCGACTGCGCTGGAAGCCGCCAGTCTTCCTTTCCCGAAAATGGTTAACGGAACGGAACAGCGGCCCTTCGACGGAACTTCCCTCGTTTACACATTTGATGAGGCAAACGCAAAGGCGACGCATACGACACAGTATTTTGAAATGTTCGGCAACCGGGGAATCTATAACGATGGTTGGGTGGCGTGCACGCGCCATTCCATTCCCTGGTTGATGGTAGCGAACCCGCCGCTCACCAAAGATGTGTGGGAACTTTATCACGTCGATGAAGATTTCAGCGAAGCCAACAATCTTGCGGAAAAGAATCCGGAAAAGCTCAAGGAGCTTCAAGATCTGTTTACGAAAGAAGCGGTCAGGAATTCTGTGTTGCCGATTGATGACCGCAGAGCAGAGCGATTCAACCCCGCCATTGCTGGAAGACCGGACATCATGGGTACGCGCACTTCACTCACGGTTTATCCCGGGATGGTCGGGATGACGGAGAACGCTTTCATCAACGTGAAGAACCGTTCGCACACCATCACTGCCAATGTGGAGTTAGCCAACACCAACACCAACGGCGTGATCATCGCACAAGCCGGCAGGTTTGGTGGTTGGACCCTCTATATGAAGCAGGGAAAGGTGTGCTACGAATATAACTTTTTCGGAGTGGAAAGAACCAAGATCGCCTCAACCGCTTCCCCGCCCGCCGGAAAACACGTGATCAAATTCCAATATGAGATCGATCAAGCGAAGCCAGGTACGGGAGGCAAATGCATCTTGTTGGTTGACGACAAGAAAGTTGCCGAAGGGCACATTCCCAAGACACAACCGTTCGCCTTCTCTGGAGATGAAGGGGCCGATGTCGGAATGGATGGCGAAACGGCTGTTTCAGATGATTACAAGCAGGGCGATAACAAATTCACTGGCAAGATCGCCAAGGTGACCATTGACCTGACCCCTTCAAAGTTAAGTGCTGCCGATGAAAAGAAAGTGGAAGAAGCGGGAGAAGCGGCAGCCGCTATCGAGGACTGATCAGCAGGACAATTTTTGAACAGGAGCAAACTGAGAGAACAGAGATGAGAAGCAACAAGACCCTCGGTTTCCTCTGTTTGCTCCTGTTCAAAGGACCATGCATTCGTTGTTTGAAAAAGCGTCAGGGTTAACCGAGACACTGATCGCGGCGGCCATTGAAGTCCATCGAGACAAAGGACCCGGCCTGATCGAATCCATCTACGAATGGTGTCTGACGAAGGAGTTCGAGCTGCGTGGGTTGCCATGCGTGAGCCAGAAACTCGTGATGATTGAATACAAGGGCTTCACGCGAGAGGAACCGTGATTCGATATGCTGGTGGAAGGTTGTGTGCTGGTGGAAGCAAAGGCCGTAGAGAAGATTCTGCCCATCCACAAAGCGCAACTCCTGAGCTACATGAAATTGCTGAATGTCCCGCTTGGGCTGCTCATCAATTTCCATGAAATGAAACTGACCGACGGGGTTCACCGCCTGATCCTCCCCGGAGTCACAGATGAAAAACAAAACTCGACAGGAGCAAACAGAGTTAACAGAGATGGGAAACAACAAGACCTCTATTTCCTCTGTTAGCTCCTGTTCAGGTTCGGAAAACTACAACTTATTGCCCCAGATGTTCGAGGGCCTTGCGCATCGGTGCGCTGGAAACCTTGATCATGCCTTGCAACGGATGGTTCATCTCCAGGATAATAAAAATCGCGCCTGACACCGACAACGCGCTGATGAGCAGCACGGTGATCACCGTCCAATTGCGAGATGCGAACAGGCCGAAGCTCAGGTGCAGCATCGTCAGCCAAAATAAAACGACGACAAGAAACACCACCGGGAGCGCGATCTGCGCCTGCTCGATTAACAGCCAGCGCGCTTGCAGCATATCATTGGTGATTTGTTCCGCCTGCGAAAGTAACTGGCGCTGGGCGTCGGTCGCCGGCCTGAGTGCGCGCAGCTTCGCCTGAATCATCTCCATCGCGTTCGCCCGCTCGAAGCCCGTCATCCCTGATCCCGCGTTTTTCTCCTCCGGCCAGAACATCTCGATCCCTGCGGCAACGGCGCGGCGCAATTGTTCGCGGACGTCTTTGGTCTCCGGGCCATAGGCCGCCAGGGCGCGGTCCAGGAGGATGATTTTCGCGCCGTTTTGAATCATCGCGTTGCTCGTGGTGTCGAACGAACTCTTGGCCGAGCTAACGAGCAAACCCAGAACCAGGGCGGACAGGGTAGCGATCATGCCGGCAGCCACCTTCACAGTATCCTTGGAAGTATCGCGCAGATGGTGCTCCGGTATCAGGCCCTGCAGCAACAAGCCCAGTAGCGCCCCGCCGAAGATGCACACAGCGGAGATCAAGCCGACGGTCAGTGAACTCGTCATGCAGCTGTATCGGTTGTTTTTTTCCTATCTTACCAGTCGGTGGATCGTGCAGGAACGGCTCGCAATTTACAATGCTTGTCAATGATGGCGACAATCGCAACTAGGCGACCCTAGGCGATTCATAAGTCACCAAAGGAGGCCGCCTAAACAGTTCCATCAATTCGCAACAGAAGCGTGCGAGCGGAAAGTCCCAGAAAGGTCTTTTGCAAACGACGGATAAACCTTGTCTCACCCACCGTTCCATTCCGCCATCAACGACAACAGGGTGACGGCATCCTGCCCCAGTAAGCATTCCGGCAGCCAGGCTGGCCCGTACACGGTTATTACAGATGATGTACAAAGGTTCGCTCGCTTCGCGTTTACGTCCCCGAAGCACCTTAGCTGCTGAAAGCTCCCTTAACGGGAATGACTGCGCGCCTCGAATGTGAAAGCTTTGGAATTCTTGCTTCGTCCGGACATCAATGAGGTCCAGAGGTTGGCGCTTGTCTATCAATGCTGCCATTGCGGAGGAATGGATGGTTATCATACAACTCAACATTGTCTGAACATGATCTGGCCGGGTATTGGACTTTAGGCCTATGTCCGTGCCGCCACCGGATATGGCGGTCTTAACTTTACCTTGCGGTGCGTTTCACCGTGTCGGCAACAAAAGGCCCATGTGTGATTCTGCACGTGGCGTCTTATGGTCGTATTCGGTTAGCTTAACCTTTGCACCGAGCCCCCTCAATCGATTCGGGGATTACTGGCGCGTGAGTTTTGCGAAGAGCCATCGTCCTGACAAATTGTTTTATTCCAGACGCCATCGCTTCAAGAGCCGCCCACAAAATCGCAATTGCCTGAAGCGATAGCCAACCTGAGGTTGCAAACGCACCTAGAAGTACGCCGACGTTGGGACGCTTCATCTCAGCGAAAAATTGGGGCGGGTTCATACGTGGAATTATTCTGACCGCGTATTCCGCAAGGCGCCAAAAAGCGCGGTCCTCAATTAATACTTGCTAAACTCAGTCTGGTGCCATGGGACCAAAGTCCCATATCCCAACGCGACAGTATTCAGCACCTTTTAGTCGCGCTCTGGCTAAGACACACCGTTCCGCCAAGACGCTTGATCAATGATGCCGACACGAATGGTGCTGCCAGTCACTACACCCATGGAAAATTTGTCTCGCTCTTCTTCTCGCACTCGCCACTTTCAAGGGCAACAAAGTATCAACCGCGGCAGTGGCGGAGGGCGTCGCCGGTAAAAAGATTTAGAAAAAATAACTCAAACTCGGACTCCAATATGAAAACTACGATCACGCTTCTGCTAGCCATCAGCACGCTGGCAACCGGCAACCTTGCCGCCAAGTCCAAGCCTAACGCGGCCGGCGCGCCGGCTGATCCGGGCTGGCCACGGGAACGCACAAACGAACAGGGCCGCCTCATTTATTATCAACCACAGGTCGATGCCTGGACAAACTTCAAGGAACTGAACTTTCGCATGGCTTTTTCCCTGACGCCGAAAGGCGGGAAAGAGATCGTCGGCATCCTCGAAGTGCAGGCGCAGACGGATGTGAATGTGGACGATCACAGCGTTCTGCTCAGGGATTTTAAGATTAAAGAAGTCAAGCTTCCCGGATTGGATCCCGCGAAGGCGAGCCAGATGGATCAAGCGGTCCGCAGTTTCCTGCCGGTGGGCCATACCGTTGTCATGGCTTTGGACCGGTTGGTCGCGAGTGTGGAGAAATCGCAAGCACCGGCGTCCGTGCAGGTGCAGAACGATCCACCGGTAATTTTCATCAGCAACACGCCGGCCATTCTCTTGAACGTGGATGGTGAAGCGGTGCGAGCCGATATCGCCGGAACCAACCTGGGCTTCGTCGTTAACTCTAACTTCCCGCTCTTTTTCGAGAAGGAATCCCCGAAGGACTATTACTTATATACAGGTCAGCAATGGCTCAAGTCAGCTTCCATGGAAAACGGTTGGGCTCCGGTGTCGAAGCTGCCAGAGGATTTCTCCAAGGTGGCGAACGACCCGAAGTGGGAGCAAATGAAGAAGCCGATTCTTTCTCCTTCGGCCAAGGGAAAACCACCCACGATCTTCTATTCGAACAAGCCAGCCGAAGTAATCTTGTTCCAGGGGCAACCTGCCTACGCGAACATTCCCGGAACGCAGTTGTCTTACGCGACCAATACCGATGCCGACCTCTTCGTTGATACTGCGGCGCAGCAGTACTACTATCTGGCCGCTGGCCGTTGGTTTAAAGCAGCTGATCTGCGCGGTCCGTGGACTTACGCGACACCAGAGTTGCCGCCAGACTTTGCTAAGATTCCTGAAAATAGTCCGGCTGCGCGGGTGCTCGTATCGGTTCCGGGGACCGACGAAGCCAAGGACGCCGTGCTGATGGCCCAGGTGCCGACTACGGCGGTAGTGGACCCGAAGGCTGCAGAGCAGGCGAAGGTTTCCTACAGTGGAGATCCCGAGTTTAAGTCGATTGAAGGGACCTCCCTCCAATATGCTACTAACACAGCGGACAAAGTAATCAAAGTAGGAGACGTCTTCTACCTTTGCTTGCAAGGGGTCTGGTTCATGTCGCCCAATCCGTCGGGGCCCTGGACCACGGCGACTTCGGTGCCGAAAGAGATCTATACGATTCCGCCCAGCTCGCCTGTTTACAACGTCACTTACGTTACACAATCAACTACTCCCGAAGGCAGCATTCAATCTAGCTATACCGCCGGTTATTTGGGAACTTTCATAGCTGGCGCCGCCGTTGGCGCGATCCTGGCCAGCGGCACCGGCTACTACTATCGACCTTACTATGGTTACCCTGTTGGCGGATACCCCATCTATCGTCCGTATGCTACCACGTACGGTGTCGGTTCTTACTATAATACATATAGCGGCGCCTACGGAGTTGCACGCGGGGTTTACGGCCCTTACGGAGGAGCCGCAGCCGGTGCTGCCTACAATCCTTACACTGGGACATACGCCCGAGGTGCTACCGCATACGGTCCTTACGGGAGCCGGAGCGTGGCGCAGGCATATAATCCCTACACCGGGACTTATGCTGCGACTAAACAAGGTTCGAACGCTTACAGTTCTTGGGGGCAATCGGTTGTATCCAATGGTAACAAATCCGCCTACACGCAGCATTACTCCAATGCAAATGGCACCGTTGGATCGATTCAGGGCTCACAGGGCGGAGCCGCCGTCGGCGCTTCTACCAAGTACGGGGACACCGCCGTGGCCAAGACCTCCAGCGGTAACATGTACGCCACCCACGACGGCAACGTCTACAAAAATACCGGCTCAGGTTGGAGTTCATATAACAACGGCAACTGGAACTCGGTAAATAGTTCTGCGAGTTCGAAGAACGCTCAGGAACAAGCAAAGAACTATCAAAACTCCGGAGCTAACCAAGCCTCAGCCCAGCAACAAAAGCAGAGCTACCAAAAATCCGGTAGTAGCAGTAGTTCCAATCAAGCCCGTGCTCAGCAGCGCGCACAGAGTTCCGAACGCTCAGGCCAGTCGGCGCAAAGCCGGAGTTCCGGATCTAGCGAGGTGGACCGGGAGGCCCAGAACCGGCAACGCGGCGCATCGCAAAGCCAGCGCTTCCAGCAAGCTTCCCGTGGTGGCGGCGCTGGGGGCGGAGCAGCGCGCGGTGGTGGAGGGCGTCGGCGCTGAGAGATCGCATTTCCGATGACGGGAATTCGATTCGCGTGAGGCCAACTGCAGGCGCATGTCAGCTATGACTTCGGCCGCGGCGTGTGGGGTGCGGTGGACGGGACCTACTATCTCGGCGGCCGCACGACGATAAACGGCATATCGGAAAATAACATGCAGGAGAACTCGCGTGTCGGCGCCACCTTTGCCCTCCCGGTGAACAAACACAACTCGATCAAATTCTACGTCAGCACTGGCCTATCAACCCGAACCGGGAGCAACTTCACCACCGGTGGGATCGCCTGGCAGTATCGCTGGGGCGGTGGGCTATGACAATGCCAGATGCTTTTGATCGGTTCCTGCTTGTTACGCTCGTCCTACTTGGCGCGCGCGTGTTGCCGGCGGCGGAGCCGTCGTCCATCGATTCCGCGACCGCTGCCGCAGACCAACTGAAAGCACTAAACGATCGGACCATCATCGTGTCTAGCGTATGGCTGGACACAGAGTGGGACCAATTCAAACATGGTGCAGAAGAGGCCACGTGGACGCTGGGAGGATTGTGGGGATGGCGCGTTAGCGACTGGCAAGACGGGGCTGTGCGGCTAAAGGTGCCGTTCGTTTATGATCGGAGTGATCAAGCATCGGGCCACGCCGACATAGGCGGCATAGGGGATATCGAGGTTGCCACAGGGACCGCTTTTCGCCTGAGTAACAGCTGGCGGACAGGCGGCGGCATCGAATTGCATGCTGATAGCGCTTCGAATCCCGCGCTGAGTAGTAATGTCTGGCGCCTACACTCGTCTTGGTCCATTGCGCACGATGTCACGAACTGGCTCACGCTTATACCGACTGCCGAATACAGCCATTCCGTCGCCGAGGAACATAGTGTCTCTCCGCAGCGTTATCTCGAGTTGTCTCTACCTGCCGCCTTCATCCTTCCCCAAAATTGGTCGATCGGTACGAGATACAAAGCGAAGATCGACTTTGAAAATGGCGACCGCTGGACCCACACAGTAGACGTGGGTGTTGCCAAACGCCTCTCAAATATTCCGGTCGTCCTCAGCGTTACATTGGAGAAAACTCTTGACGGCGGCGGCAAGAAGTTTCAGGCGAACTTCACGATGACTTATTACTTCGAGAGGTATCACGTGCCGAAATGACCGACTTAGGAGGCAAGTCGCGCCGGTATAGGCCTAAAGTCCAATATTCATTCAGCGCCCAAGCAGGCAAACTCCGATACTTTTCCGACTACAATAGCACTCTCATCGAGCGAATTCGTAGGCGTCGAGCGGCCCAAGACCAACTCCAGGATCTTTGCGCACACGCGCTGGGACGCGATCCCCGTTGCTGCCGCGCTTTTACACTGCGCTTACTTCTTCGGCATGTTTTATCTACTTCCGCGTCCCGCTTTGGGTCATGCTCATTCTCGGTTTCATCTACTCAATCAGCATTTCTTGGAACATCAACGGCATTTCCCACAACTTCATTCACAATCCGTACTTCCGTTCCCCGCTGCTCAATCGTCTATTCAGTATCTTGGAATCAATCACAGTCGGCTTTAGCCAAATCTTCTACGAATGCATTCACATGCAGCATCACAAAGCAAATCCCCACAGTGATATGATGGAGATAACTCCTCGCATCAGTGACAAGCGGGCCGACACACGACAATGAATAGTGCCATCACCGCCGCCATTTTGTTCGTATGCCTCGCCGGCGTCGCGTTGCTCGGAAGACGCGTGCGTCGTTATCTTCCCGAGGATCATCTGAGCGGAGACTCCAAGGACGCCGTGAAACTGGCCCTGGGCCTTGTCGCGACCATGACGGCCCTGCTCCTGGGGTTGCTGGTCAGCTCAGCCAAGGGCACGTACGACACCATGCGAAGTGAAGTGATGCAGCTGACCGCCAAGGTCGTGTTCCTCGACCGGGTGCTGGGCCTTTACGGACCGGAAGCGGCGGGCGCCCGCGGCGAGCTTCGCGAAGCCGTCGCCGACGCGGTCCGACGCATTTGGCCAGAAGAGCGGAGCGGGCCCGCCCAGTTGGCTCCCAATGAGCAGGTGGGTGACACGTTTTACATCGCCGTCCAGCGCCTCTCACCGCACGATGACACGCAACGCGCCCTCAAGACGCAGGCGGCGACCCTCATGGTGGAAATCGGCCAGCTTCGGTCGCTGCTGCAAGCGCAATCGGTCCCCTCCATTTCAAGGCCGTTACTGATCGCAGTAGTTTCCTGGCTCGTGATTATCTTCCTCGGCTTCAGCCTGGTCGCGCCACCCAATACCACGACCACCCTCGCTTTGGTCGCCGCCGCCTTCTCGGTCGCCTGCGCCATCTTCCTAATTCTCGGGCTAGACCATCCGTTTGGCGGCCTGATTGGGATTCAAAGCGAACCGATGCTCAACGCCTTGAGCCATCTCGCGAAATGAGGTCTTTAAAACCCCTGACTCACCATCGATCAATCTGCCGAAACCTGTCGGTTCGTTTTGCAAACCACGGCGGTCGCTTTCAAGTAACATTTGATAAATGAAATGACCTAACGAGTCGCAGTGGACGAGCCTAAAAACGATCGTGACATGTTCGTTCACCCCTTTTCAACTGAGACGGCGGAAATCGCTGTGGCAAACGCCCGCTTCGATGAATTGCCGACGACGAAACCAAACAGACATGAATTCCTTGACCAAATGTTTTTCAGTCTGGCTTCAGGGTAACTTTTCGGTCTCTTTCGGGATCAGACTGCTCGCGGTTTGCATGAGTGGCAAGACGACAACGGCCAAACGGCCGTCGGTCTGCCATGGATCTCCGCCTCCATTCCGACCATGCAGTTCCTGGTGGAAGCTATCGAGCCACTGGACTTGAGGGGGGACTGCTTTGCTCACGTCGGCAACCAGCAGATTCCTCTCGGCATCGATGTTCGGTGAAATATGGTGGGTAACCTGGCCAGTCGTGCGACCTAGTTCGACACCGATGTCGTAAGCGGCCGATCCAATCCAGGCAGGCCGGTCGTCGTGGGTCTTTTCCATGTGCCAGAAGCGAACGTGATGGCGTTCCTTGGGGCTGTGCCCAACTGGTTTTTCAAAAGCCAGATCTTCTTTCCGTCCGAAAAGATAAAGATTACTGACCGGAGCCTCATCATCCGGTTTTCGCAAAACGGTATCGACCACGATTCGAACGCTGCTGCGAAAGGTCAGTGGATCGGCGGGGTCCCATCCGGCGGCTGTCATGGCCCGGATGATTTCTTCCTCGGTGCCGACCAGAGCGATATTCAGGGGATCTCCGGGGATATCACTCGACGTCTTTGTCACCCGAGGGCTCTCCTTGATAACCGCAAGATGGCTCTCGTGACGCTTCCAGAGGCGTGGAAGAATCAGGTAAGCGATGAGAAAATAGAGGGCGGCGACGGCGAGGAGAATTCGTTCCCAGGTCGGGAAACCTCGTCGTGTTTGTGATTCAGAACCACTCACCATGTGACTGAAAACAAACCACGGGCGGCTCCAAAAGCCTATTGATGGGAGGTACGACTTTAGTCCCATAGGCGATCGATTTTTCATCATGTTTATGATTGCTGGACGAATAAAGCGGTGCTGTGCTGCTCGCGCGTCCCTTTCTTTTCCCGCTAATTATTGTTAAACCCACCGACACGGAGGTCTACACTCACCATGCATCCTGACATCCCTCGCCGCCATGAGCTACGCGCATGCCTCTGGCTCGCAGTACTTGTTACAGTGCTTCATCCTGCGAGCGCGCACGCCTCATTATTCCACGGGGAAACGCTGGACGCTATCGCCAACGGAATCTCGTGGGTCGCGATCGTCATCGCGCCAATCATCGGCATCGCCATTTTCTGGCTCGTCCACATTTTACCGAAGAAGATCGCCGAGAAGAAAAAGCATCCTCAGACTAAGGCGATCCAGTGCCTATGTTTGCTCTCGCTTTGCTTTGGCGGATTGCTCTGGCCCCTGGCGTGGCTTTGGGCTTACTCGAAGCCAGTGCTGCACAAGCTCGCTTATGGCACCGACGTGGACGAAACCATCGGCCATCACGGCGAGGCGAAAGAGGAGAAAAGCGAGATCCGAGCAGCTGCGCGCGCGCGTCGCCGAACTCGAACTGCAGGGCAGCAGCAAGGGAGGGCAGTCGTAATGGGGGATTGGAAATATGATGTGATATCCGTGGGCTATCCGGGCCCGGTTCTTCGTGGCTGTCCAAAGGCAGAACCGCGAAACCTTGCTCCGGGTTGGGTTGGGTTCGATTTTGAAGCCGCTTTCGAGCGCCCAGTAAAAATTATAAACGATGCTGCTATGCAAGCGCTTGGAAGTTATGACGGAGGAACAATGCTCTTTCTTGGGCTAGGCACCGGTCTGGGTTCTGCCCTGATCGTCGATGGCTGCGTCCATGCAATGGAATTGGCTCACCTTCCCTACAAGAGAGGAACCTACGAGGACTACGTCGGCATTCGCGGACTGGAGAAACATGGCAAAAAGAAATGGAGACGTCTGGTCGCCGATGTGGTCGAGATCTTGATGGATGCGCTTCGTCCAGAAGAAGTGGTTCTTGGTGGCGGGAACGCAAAGAAGCTTAAGGAGCTGCCCTTACATTGCCGCGCAGGCGAAAACGCCGACGCATTCCGAGGAGGGTTTCGCCTTTGGGAAAAGCGTGTCACCAGCGGACACCTGCGTATTCGGATAGCATGAGCACGTCTGTCGAAAAAGAGCGCATCAACGCTGAAGCCGCTCGCACCGCCGACTGGAAACGGTGGGGGCCTTATTTGTCGGAGCGGCAATGGGCGACCGTTCGAGAGGACTACTCGGAGACGGGAGATTCCTGGGGCTACTTCCCCCACGACCATGCACGCAGCCGGGCTTATCGCTGGGGCGAAGATGGCTTGCTCGGCATCACTGATCGCGGATGCAGACTCTGCTTCGCATTGGCACTGTGGAATGAAAAGGATCCGATACTTAAAGAGCGGCTGTTCGGCCTAACAAATCCCCAAGGGAATCATGGTGAAGATGTGAAGGAGCAATATTTTTACCTCGACGCTACTCCAACATACTCATACGCGAAGGCGCTGTACAAGTATCCGCAGACTGCATTTCCCTATGTCTGGTTAGAGGAGGAGAACGAGCGGCGCGGCAAACGCGATCCGGAGTTTGAGCTAGTCGATACCGGCGTCTTTAACGAGAACCGCTACTTCGACGTCTTCGCCGAATACGCGAAAGCATCGCCTAACGACATTCTTATTCGAATCACTGTGGCCAATCGCGGACCGGAAGCAGCGACGCTGCACTTTTTGCCTACCACCTGGTTTCGCAACCAGTGGTCTTGGGGACACACGGACGAAAGCGTAACTACGAAACCGTCTATTACGCAGGACAGAAATTGCCTTTTGCTCAACCACCCGATGCTGGGCCGGTTCTTTCTGCATGCCGGGCCCAATCCGATTGGCCAACATCCGAGACCGCTTTTCACTGAGAACGAGAGTAACACATGTCGCTTGTGGAACAGCGGAGACAAACGCGCTTTTGTGAAGGACGCTTTCCACGAATATGTAGTCGGCGGCAGGACGGATGCCGTCAACCCTGCAGGCATCGGCACAAAAGCCGCACTTCATTACGTGCTACGGCTTCCCGCCGGCGCTGCGCATACGGTTTCTTTGCGATTGTTTGCGGAAAAGGAAACACCAGCGGATCCACTCGGACCTTTGTTCGAGAAAACCTTTGCAACACGGATCGCGGAAGCAGATGATTTTTATCGCACGATCACAATAGCGACGCTCAACCAAGCGGAGCGAGGTGTCATTCGGCAAGCCGCAGCCGGCCTGCTCTGGAGCAAGCAATTTTATCACTACGTCGTCGATGAGTGGTTGAAAGGCGATCCGGCGATGCCCCGGCCGCCTGCCAGCCGACGCGAGGGGCGCAATCATAATTGGAGGCATCTCTATAGCCGCGATGTGCTCTCAATGCCGGATAAGTGGGAATACCCTTGGTTCGCAGTTTGGGACTCAGCCTTTCATCTACTGCCTATCTCTTACGCGGATCCGCAATATGCCAAGGAGCAACTCATCTTGTTCCTGCGTGAATGGTACATGCATCCTAACGGTCAGATACCCGCTTATGAATTTAGGTTCGGCGATGTGAATCCGCCGGTGCATGCGTGGGCGGCTTGGCGTGTCTATAAAGTCTCCGGCCGAGGCGGCGAACGCGACCGCGATTTTCTAGAAAGCGTCTTCCAAAAATTGCTCCTCAACTTTACCTGGTGGGTAAATCGCAAAGACGCTACCGGTGAGAATCTTTTTTCCGGCGGCTTCCTTGGCCTTGATAACATTGGCGTCTTCGATCGCTCGCAGCCGTTACCTGACGGCGGCACACTCCGCCAGGCTGATGGCACCGCCTGGATGG
>Ga0209474_10003806_pt1 | contig 13153 bp, 11 predicted proteins | sample GraSoiAngelo_145_FD_185902 | JGI IMG/M metagenome (GOLD analysis project Ga0209474, IMG submission 185902) | Grasslands soil microbial communities from the Angelo Coastal Reserve, California, USA - 14_1009_05_20cm (SPAdes) (version 2) | ecosystem: Environmental > Terrestrial > Soil > Grasslands...
TTTGGAATTATATTTCGTGATGGAAATTGCCATCACCCTTACCGAATCGAACTTTGATCGCGAAGTAAACAACAGCGAAAAGCCCGTCCTGGTTGATTTCTGGGCGGAATGGTGCGGCCCCTGCAAGCTAATCGCGCCGCTCATCGAAGAGATCGCGCGTGAAAAAGGCGACGCCATCAAAGTGGGTAAAGTGAACATCGACGAGAATCAGAATCTCTCCTTCAAATTCAACATTCGCGCGATCCCCACTCTCCTGATCTTCAAGAACGGCCAGGTGCGCGATCAGGTCACCGGCATGACGAGCAAGAAGGATTTAGTCGGTCGGATTGACGCGTTGGCGTAGCCCGCGAGGCGATCATTATCAACATGCCTGATCGCCTGTAGGATTACGAACAACCCGATGCCCCTGATCTTCCCTGGGGCTCAGAGGCGGCCGCACGCATCGTGCCCTATCGCTGGTAGATCACGCCATCGGTTCGACCTCAATTCGGCTGAGTGCTCGGGGCCGCAACACTTCTTCAAGGGTCCTTCCCAGATTCTAATCACCATTCGCCTTTTTCCGAGGCATGCGCCCGGCGCGGCTCGAACGCGCAACCTTCAGCTCCGGAGGCTGACGCTCTATCCAGTTGAGCTACGGGCGCTGGTGGGGAGCGTGATTATAATTCGCGGGCAGCCGATCACAAGAACACGTCATCCCGAGCGTAGGGCGAGGGATCCCGATGCGAAACCTTTAAGGTAGCTTGCCAGGATCTCTCGACTTTCGCTCGGGATGACCACACTTGCGTTTAGCCCGCATCCGCGGAGATTGAGCGCCCGCAAAAGGAGTTGCTATGAATCGCATCATCGACGCTATCGAGAAGGACCAATTCAAAACCGAGTTGCCGGCATTTCGCGTGGGCGACTCCATCCGTGTCCACACTCGAGTGGTGGAAGGCGACAAAGAACGCATTCAAATTTTCGCCGGCATCGTCATCGGTCGGAAAGGTCGTGGCTTAAATGAAAGCTTCACCGTCCGCCGGATTTCCTACGGCGAGGGAGTCGAGCGCGTGTTTCCGTTGCATTCGCCCCGCATTGCGAAGGTGGAAGTGGAAAAAGAAGGCCGTTCCCGCCGGGCCAAGCTCAATTACCTGCGCACCCGCAAAGGGAAGGAAGCGACCGCCGTGCGGGAATGAGCGAAAGAGTGAATAATGATCGGTGACTGGTGAATTGGTAAATCCGGTCACGACAACCCACTGAGCACTCGTCATTCGCTGTCATCCTGAGCCGCGAAGACGGCGAAGGATCCCACATCTGGTTACGCGCTTTCTTAATTGAGTAAGGCTTTTTTGCTCAAGAGGGGTCACGCTCTGTTCGGGATGACGGCGGGACAAAGTCGTGCGCAAGGACGAGGAACTGCGATTCACTAGTCACCATTCACACTTCGCAACTTCCCGATTGCCGAAATTGAGATAATCTTCGGCCGATGTATCGGCGCTGCGGTTTTCGTTACGAAAAAAAACTGCGCACGCTCGGTGTCGTCCGTATCGCCGGAATTGACGAGGCCGGTCGTGGCGCGCTGGCAGGGCCGGTGGTAGCCGCGGCCGTGATTTTGCCAGAGAAATTCCGCCATCGAAAATTAAAGGATTCGAAACAACTCCTGCCCGAGCTGCGCCAGGAAATCTACGACGAACTGGTGTCGCGCGACGATATTATCTGGAGCATCGGTATGGTCGACTCCTTCGAGATCGATCAAATCAATATTTTGCGCGCGACGCACAAGGCGATGCGGTTCGCGCTCGAGGGGCTGTGCGGGCCGCCCGAGCATGTGCTAATCGACGGACTTCCAGTCTCGCCATTTCCTCTACCGCAAACCGCGATCATCGACGGCGATTGCATCAGTCTTTCCATCGCCGCCGCGAGCGTGATCGCGAAAGTGACGCGGGATCGTTTAATGCGTGAGTTTTGCGCGCGATTCCCGGAGTATTGTTTCGGCCAGCACAAAGGTTACGGCACCGAACTTCACCTCATCAAACTTCATGAACACGGGCCTTGTCCGATCCATCGCCGATCTTTCGAGCCGGTGGCGCAACCGCTTCTCGCGCTCGAAGGAATTATCTGAACATCTGCGGCTCGGTGCGCGTGGAGAAAAACTGGCCTGCGGCTTTCTCCGGCGCAAAGGCTACAGAATTCTTTACCGTAATTTCCGGGCGCGGCACGGGGGCGAAGTCGATATTGTTTGTCGCGATCGCGACACTCTCGTCTTCGTCGAAGTAAAAACGCGCACTCGAGAAGATTTTGGACGGCCAGTTGAAGCGGTCAACGCCGCGAAACGCAAATTGATTTCGCGGGGCGCGCTGGCCTGGTTGCAATTGCTGGATAACCCAGACATCCTCGTCCGGTTCGACGTCGTCGAAATTGTCCTGGCTGAAGACGGGCAACCGCGCTTCGAACTAATTCGCGACGCCTTTCCCCTTCCCGCACCCTATATTTATTAGTCAACTCATCTTGTCGGAACACAGGCTTCCAAGCCTATGTGCCGACGGTGCGACGCCTTCCCGCGCCTTGCCAGCGATTATTGGAGGGACACGCGCTGTCGAATCCCAGCATTTTCGGCGCCGACAGCGCGCGCCCTCCATTTTAACGGGACACAGGTGCAGCTAACAATTCGTAGGAGAGCACACTCAGGCAGTAAATCGCCGCCGTTTCTACCCGCAAGATAATGGGACCAAGAGTGATGGGACGACAGCCGTTGCTTCGGGCCAGATTGAGCTCCGCCGGAGTAAAATCGCCCTCCGGGCCAACGCACATCAGAACACTCGCCGGACGAGCGTCATGTTCGCGTTCGTAATCAGCCAGCACCGTTTTTAAATGCACTGCGTCGGATTGAAGAGAACCGATTAATCTCAACTCGAGACCTCTTCGCGGTAGTGGCAGCCGTATCAGCTGCATTTCCGGATTCGGTGCAGGCGACACGCCGGCCTCTACAGTTAAAAAGAAATCACGTGGCGTTTTCGGGAGGAGCACCGTCGGCAGCCAGTTTTGTCCACATTGTTTGGCCGCTTCGATCGCAACCTGATGCCATTTCGCTTGCTTTTGCGCCGCTTCTTTCGCCTCGAGATGAACGATGGTGCGCTCGGAAATCAGTGGCGCGATCTCCGCCGCTCCGATCTCGACGGCTTTTTGCACAATTAGATCCATGTTTTTCCCTTTCGGGATGGCCTGCGCCAGCGTGATCCGACAGGGCAGCGGCGGCACCCGCGCCTCGTGCATTTTGCGTAAGAGAATTTCGTCGCGGCTTACCTTCGCAATTTCAGCCGTGATTTCATGGCCGCGACCGTTGAACACAACCACCCGCCCAGCAGGTTGAAGACGAAGCACATCGCGCGCGTGATGTGCTTCGGCTCCCGCTAAAACGAGCGAGTCAGGATTCCAATCTTCCGGGGCGATATAAAAGCGATGCATTAGGGAAGTTTGATGGTTGATGTTTGATGTAACCGCGCAATCTCTCAACAAATCAAACCTCGAACATCAAACATCGGTGATCCCTCGCCTTTGCTCAGGATGACGGAAGCAGAGCTAGCGAAAGAAATCTTTGGCGCGTTCAAAAAAGCTTCTATGCAGCGGAGTATTTTCTTCGCCGCATGAATTGGCAAATTCCTCCAGCTTGCGCCGTTGCTCGGAGTTCAATCGCGTTGGCACTTCCACAATGACGCGTGCGAGTAAATCTCCGCGACCGCGGCCCTCGATGTTGGCAATGCCCTTACCACGCAATTTAAACACCTGGCCAGTTTGGGTTCCGAGCGGAATCCGCAGGCTTGCCTTCCCTTCGAGCGTCGGCACCGGGACCTCGCCGCCGAGCGCGGCAATCGCAAAAGAAATCGGAACCTCGCAATAAAGATCATCTTCATCGCGCTGAAACACCGGGTGCTCCTTGATGTGAAGCACGACATAGAGATCGCCCGGCGGCCCGCCGCGGATGCCGGCTTCGCCATTTCGTGAAGAACGCAACCGCGAACCACTCCCGATACCCGCCGGGATTTTCAATTTGATCCGGCTGGAATTTTCGATCCGCCCTTCGCCGCCGCATTTGTGACAGGGTTTTTCGATAATCTGTCCGGCTCCCCGGCAGCGCGGACAGGTTTGCGATACCTGGAAAAAACCGCGCGAACTAATTACCTGCCCGCGACCCCCGCAGGTTGGACAATTGATCGAACGCGAACCTGGTTCCGCACCGCTGCCATTGCACTGGTCGCATGTATCCAGCTTACGAATTTCAATCTCCTTCTCTGTGCCAAAAGCGGCCTCCTCCAGGGTGATCTGCATATCGTAACGCAAATCGGAACCGCGCTGCCGTTCTTCCGCGCGACCGCCGCCGGCACCCCCGAAAAAGCTCTCGAAAATTCCTCCGCTGCCGCCCCCAAAGACCTCGCGGAAAATGTCGAACGGATCGTGGAATCCGCCCCCGAAACCGGCGGCGCCTTGCGAAAACGCAGCGTGCCCGAATCGATCGTAGGCGGCACGCTTATCGACGTCGATCAGGACGTCGTAGGCTTCGCCGAGTTCCTTAAATTTTTCCTCGGCGTGTGGATCGTCCGGATTCTTGTCCGGGTGGAATTTGACCGCGAGCTTGCGATAGGCCCGCTTGATTTCGTCCTGAGGCGCGCCTCGGGCGACCCCGAGCACTTCGTAATAGTCGCGTTTGGTCGTAGGCATTTAGGATGACGAACAGCAGGCGGACAGTGACATGAAAGCAAGGTTTCTGCCGACCGGAGCTTCTAACTTCTCACTTCTCCTTCTCTTTTCACTTCTCTCTTTCTCAAGAAGCGCGGCAGGGAAGCCACGCTATGCGCACAGGATGTGCGCTCTACCCTTTCACTCATTGCTGCTTCTGGCGGCGCCGCTCGAAACAACCACCGCCGCCGGTCGCAGCAGCCGATCCTTCAGACGATAGCCACGGCGGGTTTGTCGAATGACCCGGCCTTCGGGAACTTTATCGCTTGGTTCGTGGCCGATGGCCTCGTGCAGGTTGGGATCAAATTGTTTTCCAACCGCATCGATTGGTTCCAGTCCATTAGCCGTTAGAAAATCGTTGAGTTGCTTAAGGACCATGCTCATGCCGGAGTAAATCGGCGACCGCTCGCCCTCCTCGCGGGCGGCAAAAAGTCCAAGCTCGAAATTATCGACGATTGGGACCAGGCGTTCGAGCAACGAACGATTGGCGTACTTAATCCCTTCATCGCGCTCGCGGGCGGCGCGCTTTTTGTAATTCTCAAAGTCCGCCTGGGTTCGCAATGCCAGGTCGCGAAAGCGATCGAGATCGCCTTGCAAACTCGCAACTGGATCGTCCGTAGCTTCTCCGTCGGTCGAACTGTATCCGGGCTCGGCTGGCACTGGAGGTGGAATTTTGTCTTCTTCGCGTGGTTCAGGGCTGGTCTTTTTCATGTTTACGAATGGTGATTAGAGTGATGTCATCGTTCTGTGGATGCGCCCCCACGAAATTGCGCACGTCATCAATTAATCGCGTGATAATGGCCGAAGCGCCGTGTGCCGCGCTCGCCCGCACCGATTGAATCATCCGGTCAATGCCGAATTCGAAACCGTCGGCATCCAAGGCTTCAGTCACGCCGTCGGTGTAAAGAACCAGACAATCATCCTGCTCGAGCCGGATTGCGAAATCGTTCGTGATCCGATCGAACACACTCCCGCTATCGATGCCGACGACCATTCCGGGTGGCTTGATTAATTCGACCGTTTGCTGGACGCGACGATAGAGCAAGGGGGCATCATGGCCAGCTCGCGCCAGCGTGACCGAACCGACAGAATGGTCCACCACCAAATATGCCATGCTAATGAACATGTCCTCTTTGATGTCGGGATAAAGCTGGCGATTGACTGCCTTCAAAACGTCCGCCGGCGACGGATTTTGCGGTGCCTGACTGCGCAGAACGCTGCGGCAAATCGCCATAATCAATGAAGCGGGTACGCCTTTGCCCGAAACGTCCGCGATTGCCACGCCGAGCCGATGTTCGTCCACCCGGATGTAATCAAAGTAATCGCCGCTGACCTGCCGGGCCGGAATGTTGATCCCGGCAATTTCGAACCCGGGAACGGCCGGCGATTTTTCCGGAAGCAGAATCCGCTGAATGTCGCGCGCGATTTCCAGGTCGTGATCGAGCCGCTTTTTTTCATTCGCTTCAGAGTAAATGATGGCGTTGTAGAGGGCGAAGGCGGATTGCTCAGCGATCGATTTGAAGACAACAAAATCACTCGGCGTGAATGGCGCACCCATCGGGCCGTTGCCAACCGCGAGCACGCCCATGTTTTGCTTGCCGTAAAGCAACGGCGTGGCCATCAGCGAAGCGGTCCCGAGAGGTGTTTCGCGCAAGCGCGCCAATTCCGGTACGTCTCGTACATCGGCCAGCGAAATGGGTTGCGCCGTCTGCCAGACGGTGCCGATCAAACCTTCGCCAGGTGGAACACTATGCATCCGCAAAAATCCTTCCAAGGCAGCGGGGGCAGTCGCGGCCTGATGCAAAATGTGACCCGGCACCGGCACCAGCGGCGGACAACCCTTGGAAAGAAATAGCGGCACGAGTTTGTTCCCGCTTCGATCGGTGAGATAGAGCGCGCCGCCATGAGCGTCGAGAATTCGGGTGGCCCCTTCCACGATCAGCCGATGCAAATCATGCGGCTTGATCGTTTCCCGAAACGCTTCACCCAACCCGTGTAAAAAATCGAAGACGAGGGTTTCTTCGACCTGGATTTCCTCCTTCGAGCGCTCGAGGGCATGTACCTTCCGTCTTTGGCGGAAGGAAGTGAAAATCCAACCGCAAATCGCGATAGCCAGGGCGGCGTAGAGAAGAGTCGGCCACATGAAGTCGGCAGCCAACTTACTTCTTTACCGGGTTGTCGTGAAGGTCTTGCTTGAGGTAGTCGAGAACGTCTTTGAACCGCAAAAGATTTTCCGGCGCCGCTTCACACAGCGCTTCGTGAGCTGCCAGCATTTCCTTGGCTTGCTCTTTTTTTTCCAGGGTTTTGGAGGCCAGCGCGCCGCATTCCGGAGCGCGCGCGCCGTTGCTGGAGATTTGAAAAAGTTGATCCAGACCAAGGCCGGAAAGCAATTGACGGCTGCGTTCGCCACAATGCACCACTCGAAGGTGTCCCTGCCCAAGTTCCTTCAGTCGCAGGGCCAGTCCCGCCATTGTTCCCATAAAAGTGGAATCCATCATCACGCAATCGACAAGATCGAGCACGAACTCGCGATAGCCGCGGTCCACCATTTCGCGGGCAAACTGCTTGAAATTTCCGCTGTTCAGAAAACTGCCTTTGCCCTCCACCCGGACCCAGACGGCAGGGCCGCTTACTCCGACCTGAATCGACGATTCCACAATAACTATAGAACGTTATGGAACTTAGCCCTGGCAGTCAAACAAACTAGTCCCATAAGAAAGAGCGTTTCTCGGCGACGATCCGGCCGTGTTCGATGAGTAAACAACGCCAAGCCAGCACTTGCCCGTCATCAAAATACTCATCGCCCACCACTCGAAATCCGCTGTGATTCGTCCCGCGGACGTTCTGGTAGGCCTGTTCTTTTGCCTGCACAAAAGCTCGAAGTTTCTCCTGTTTGTATTCAAACCGGACGGTCAAATCCGAAGGCCGCTTTGCCCGCCAGAAAAAATCAAAGTATTGCCCGAAGCGTTGCCGTTGATCGAGCGCGGTGACTGCGCCGTACATGCGATAGGAGCGTTCAAAATTTATCGAGGCTTCCTGAACCACGCTACTCGATTTGGAACTGGCCTTTTTCGTCGGCGTCGCGGGAGTGTTCCCCTTCTGTCCTTTGTTAACAGGAAGGTTTAGCGACAGCGTGTAGATCTTGGCTTTGCGAAACTGGAAATCGGGATTGAGCGCCAGTGGAAATTTCCCTTGCTCGGTATCGGCCCCAGCGACAGAGCAGACGCTCAGCAGAAGCGCGACCGCGCAAATAAATCGCATTACCCATATCAAACCGGCTGCGTGCGACCCTGTCAATGCAGAGCGAATGCCGGTTTCGCTCTGAAAGCACCCAGCTAAATTTCGGTGTGATCGATGTCCGATATGAGCGCGGCGTTTTGTTGCCACAACAGAATCTTTGGCTCGACCCGTGGGAGGCCAAGGATTTCGCTTTCGTTTCTCACGCGCATAGCGATCACATTGCACCGCATCGCGAGATCATCGTTTCAGAGCGAACCGCTAGTTTGATGCGAGCCCGCCTCCCCGGAAAACGCAATGAAATCATCCTGCCATTCAGCCAGGAAAAGGATGTCCGGGGAATGCGGGTGACCTTGTTTCCAGCGGGTCATATTTTTGGTTCGGCTCAGCTTTTCTTACGCACCGAGAATGATTCGCTGCTTTACACCGGCGATTTCAAATTGCGCCAAGGTCAGTCGGCCGAGGCCACGGAATGGACCGCGGCCCACACTCTGATCATGGAAACAACTTACGGCATTCCCCGTTATCGCCTGCCGCCGACCGAGGAAGTGATCGCGCAAATCGTCGCTTTTTGCCGCGATGCGATCGAGAACAAGGAAGTTCCCGTGCTCCTTGGCTATTCGTTGGGCAAAGCGCAGGAAATCCTTTGCGCGCTCGCCGGGGCCGATCTCACACCGATGCTGCATGGTTCGGTTTATCAAATGACGCGTATTTATGAACAATACGGCCAGAAATTTTGCCGTTATCTTCGTTATCATCCGAATGATCTCGCGGGCAAGGTTCTGATTTGTCCGCCGAGCGCGAATCGCTCGCGCATGCTCGAAAAAATTCCGCGCAAACGGGTAGCCATGATCAGTGGCTGGGCAATCGATCCGAACGCGATTTATCGGTATCAGGTGGACGCGGCGTTCCCGCTTTCCGATCATGCCGATTACGATGATCTGTTGCGTTATGTCGAGCTGGTGGGACCGAAACGGGTTTTCACTCTGCACGGATTCGCCGCGCAGTTTGCACGCGATTTGCGCGCGCGGGGTATCGAAGCATGGGCGCTGACTGAGGAAAATCAGATGGATCTCACGTTGGGGAGGTCTCTCGCGCAATTGCCCGATACAGCCATCGCCGTTTCAACCGCGCAATCGAATGGTTTGCCGCCGGTGACGGCGGCAGCTACAACGGCCACTCCATCGGAATTTCTTGCTTTCGCAAATGTCGGCCAGGCCATTGCAGCGATGCCGGCGAAGCTCGAGAAGGTCCGTCTGTTAGCAGAATATTTCTCGACGCTCGATGATGAGCGACTCGCGTTCGCCACGGTTTATTTTACCGGTCATGCCTTTCCCCAAACCGATTTGCGCACGCTGCAAGTGGGCGGCTCCGTTATTTATCGCGCTCTTGGCAGCGCGACAAAACTCAGCGACGCAGAATTTCGACGTATCGCTCACAGTCACGGCGACGCCGGCAAGACTGCGTTCGAGGTGCTCGACGGCCGCACTGTTCCAGAGCCTTTCGGTATTGCAGATTCCTACAAGTTTTTTGAACACCTCCAGAAATTACGTGGACCTGTTGCGAAAAAAGAGGCGCTACAAAATCGCGTGGCGCGTCTCTCAGCGCGGGAAGGCCAGTATGTGGTCAAGATTCTTACTGGCGATCTGCGTATCGGATTACGCGAGGGCCTGGTTGAGGAAGCAATCGCCCAGGCGTTTAATGCGCCGCTCGATGAGGTCAAGGAAGCGAACATGCTCCTGGGCGACATCGGACGCACCGCGGTTCTGGCAAAAAATAACGAGCTTCATCGGGCAGAGCTTTCGCTCTTCCGCCCAATCAAATGCATGCTCGCCAGTCCTGAACCAACCGCCGAAGCCATCTGGAAACGGTTCGTCGATGTAGCTGCTACTGTCTCAGCGGCAGAACCGAAAAACCTGACGCCCGAGACGGCGCCAGCTACAACTGTAGCCGCGGTCGCTAACCGCGGCCCGGCGCCAACGACGCCGGCTACAATATATGTCGAAGACAAATTCGATGGCATCCGCGCACAGCTGCACGCCAGCCGCGCGCGCGCGGAAATATTTTCACGCGATCTCAAGCGTATCACCGGACAATTCCCCGAAATCGCCGAGCAGGCGCGCGAATTTTCAGAAGAGGTAATTCTGGATGGCGAGATCATCGCCTTTGCCGAGGATCGCAAGCTGACATTTTTCGATTTGCAGAAACGGCTCGGGCGAAAAACCGACGCGCTCGATTTATTTGAGACTTCTTCGGCGGATGTGCCGGTAATATTTGTTGCCTTCGATCTATTATTTTTGGACGGCCGTTCTTTGTTGAGAACGCCGCTGCGCGAACGGCGCGAGCTGCTGCGCGGTCTGAAATTGCCTTCGAAATTTCAAATCGCATCGGTGGTGGCGGCGCATTCCGCTAACGAGATCGAGAACGAATTCAAACGCGCACGGCTGCGTTTAAATGAAGGGCTCATGGTCAAGGATCCGGAAAGTTTTTATTCACCGGGACGACGCGGAATGTTCTGGTTCAAGCTAAAGAAGGAACTGGCGACACTCGATGTCGTGGTTGTGGGAGCCGAGCTTGGTCACGGTAAAAGAAACCACGTGCTCAGCGACTATACCTTTGCCGTGCGGGACGAACGGAGCGGCGAATTATTACCAATCGGCAAAGCTTATAGCGGACTGACCGATGCGGAGATCGCCGAGCTGACCGAACATTTCAAACAAAATACCTTGGTTGAGCGCGGGCGTTATCGTGAGGTCAAACCGGACATCATCTTGGAAATTGCCTTCAATTCCATTCAACCAAGCTCGCGGCACTCCAGCGGACTCGCCCTGCGTTTTCCCCGAATCAAAGCCATTCGGCGCGACAAGACGATCGAAAATATCGATACTCTGGCCTACGCCCAGCAATTGGCGGCGGAACAAAATCGCGGCAACCGCTCACCGTCATCCCGAGCGCAGTCGAGGGATTCCGCCGCGTAAGCTTTAAGGTAACTTCAACGGTATCCCTCGGTCCGAGCCGGACTGGCATTTTCGCTCGGGATAGGGAGCTCAAGGCGAAGGAGACGGCGACACGGACGGGTTCGCTCGCTTTTTGGCACTGGCGTTGCGAATCCAGGAGCTGGTCGCGGGCGTTGCGGTGGCGGGTTTTTCAGCCCGCGGCCCGGCCTCGGAGGGAACGGGTGAAGTAAGCGGTGATGAAGTTAAACTAAGCTCGGCCGATACGGTTCCCTGCGGAAAGGGAGTGCCCGTAGATAACGGGTTAAGGCGCAGGCGAGGCTTTGAAGTAACCACTGGTTTTTCGCCACGCTCGGGCTTTTGCACGGTTGCCTTCGGTGTGGATGAGATCGTGGGCGTGGGTGTCTCAGTCGGCGATAAAATGGGAGTTTTCGTGGCTGTAAGAGTGACACTTGCCTCCGGTTGCGGCGTTATCGATTTAACCGGACTCGGTGTCGCCGCCAGGTTTGTCGGAGTCGGCGTGTTCTCGGTTGCTTCCGGTCCTTCCGCCGGCACAGGCACTTCAGTTTGAATCTGGGCAAGCACCCCGTCGCTGGCTTGCTGTCTCTGGCATGCAAAAAAACATGCGCTCAGGGCCAGAAAGCAAAAAGCCCTTTGCATCAACCTTTAGACCTTTCTTACCATTCTATTTCAGTGTGTGACATTGGCTTGCACCCAGCAAGCTTCCTGCCATTCCGACCCGAGTTAAGGTGTCGGCGAAGGCGAAGCTTCCGGGGCAAAGCGGGTGACGGTCGTACTCTCAATCCGATCGCGATGCCCATTTTGCCAGTTGGCGTAGGTCGCAACTACAACTAGACCAACAACAATCGCAATCATCGCGATCCACGCGCCTTTCGACACGCGCTCCTCCTTGTCCTTACCCGTTTCCATCGATCGTTAGTTTAGCAATTTCGGTCATCACCCGCTCGCTCAAACCTTGATACACACCTTTTCCTCGTTCAGCGATGTCCGCTTCACTGAAAAAAATCGGATGCCCAACCACGATGGTAATGGGATGAAAGCGGATTTTTTTGCTCCCGCGTGGCCAGGCTTCGTGCGCACCGAAGATGCGCATCGGCACAACCGGGGCCCGCGTTTTCGCGATCACCAGGCCAAGACCAGGCTGGGCGGGCTGCAAATTACCGTCGAGGGTGCGCGCTCCTTCCGGAAAAACGAGTGTCGCTTGTCCCGCCCGCAAAATTCGAATCAATGCTTTAAGAGCGCTGCGATCGCTGCCTTCCTGATCGACTGGAATAACGTTCAGCTTGGGCAGAAGCCAGCCCCAAAACCAGTGATCGAGCAATGTCCTGCGGGCGAGAAAAAAAATCGCGCGATCAGAAGCGTTGCCCGCTAGCGGTGGATCGAAAAAACTCTGATGATTCATCGCCAGAATTACCGGCCCGCTTTGGATCATGCGTTCGCGATGCAGGATGCGAAATCGAAAAAAGACTTGGGCAAGTAGACGGGAGAGAGTGTAGCCTAGCCAATAGTACGGGTTCATCCGTTGCTGGCGCGCTGTCTCTGTTTGGGAGTGAACCGGCAAGCCTTTTTTGATTAATTGCTGCAGGATTCGATCGACCACGCCATCGATAGTGAGCGAAGAGGTATCGATCACCGCAGCATCCGGCGCGACGACGAGTGGTGAGGCGGCGCGCGAAGAATCAGCGCGATCGCGCGCGGCGATTTCGTCGCGTTGGCCTTCGGCCAGGCGCCGTTGCACCCGCACCTCCGGGGAGGCGTCGATATAAAATTTGAAAGGTGTTTGCGGGAAAACGGCTGACCCGATGTCGCGGCCTTCCATGACGACGTTGCCTTTGTTGGCGTATTCACGCATGTGAGAGACGAGAATCTCGCGAACACGCGGGACGCTACTCACGAGAGAAACGGCGCGGTTAACATCATCATCGCGCAAATGCGCAGTGGGATCGTGATCATCGATTAAGACGCGCGATTGGTTATCAATAAGATCGCAGACAATTCTTGATCGCTCGACGGCGGCGGCAACAGTAGCTGGTTCGTGCACGTTGACGCCGTGTTGTAAAACGTGCCAGGTCACCGCGCGATATATCGCCCCGGAGTTGACATAGGAAAATTGAAGCCGCTGGGCCAAAGTGCGCGCTACGCTGCTTTTGCCGGAAGCGGCGGGACCATCGATGGCGATGACGTGATGGGCGGGCATTGAGGCTTGCGACGTTTCTTCATTGGAAATCGCG
>Ga0209474_10003807_pt1 | contig 13152 bp, 13 predicted proteins | sample GraSoiAngelo_145_FD_185902 | JGI IMG/M metagenome (GOLD analysis project Ga0209474, IMG submission 185902) | Grasslands soil microbial communities from the Angelo Coastal Reserve, California, USA - 14_1009_05_20cm (SPAdes) (version 2) | ecosystem: Environmental > Terrestrial > Soil > Grasslands...
AACGAAATCGACATTTTGTTATCTCCAGCGGCTTCGGCGCATCTCCAACTGCTTTTTTAGATCGTCCAATGCCGATTGTCGGCTTTGCCGAATCGTTTTCATGTAGAAAATCGTCCCAGCAGCGCCGAGAGCCGCTGCTCCCACAAAATTAAGTCCGGGTCCGAGTTTCCACAGATACGCGCCAAGGATTGCGCCGGTGCTGACGATCAAATCGCGAACAAGATAATACGTGCCGACCATTTGGCCGCGACGGTCGGCGTCGCTGTATCCGATGATCATCGCCTTGCGCGACGTATCGCCGAACTCTTTCAAGCCGCGAATCATAAATGCGATGACCAGCGCCGAAAAACTTCGCGACAACAGCAAACTGATCGGAAAAAGCGTGAACACGATGAAGGTCACGATTACGAAAGGCTCGCGTCCATGGCGATCCGCATAATGCGATGCAGGAATGATGCATACGATGGCAGCGAGCATTTCTATGGCGGTAAGGATGCCCACTTGCCGGCCGCTGACGCCGATGTAATCCATCGCAAAAATTACGACCCAGGCGTAGGGCACTCGTTCGCAAAAGCGAATCAAGATGTCGCTCAAGAGCAAACGCTTCATCGGCGAATTGAATTCGCGCAGGGTTCGCCAGAAGCTCCAGCGCTCGAACTGCGGGGCTGTCGCGGCGGCGGCTTCCGGCGCACCTTTCGTTTCTTCGCGCAACTGCCGCTGCACTAAAATTGTGACCGCCGAGAGAAAGATCGAGATGACAAGCGCGATGCGCACGCCGTTGATGATTCCGAACCGGTCTATCAGCATTCCGCCGAAAAATGGCGCAATCATGATCGGCAACCGTTTGATTACGGATTGAACGCCCACGCCCATGGAGTGGCGATTTGCTTCAAGCGCAGCTCCGATGAGGGAAAACGTCGCGGGCAAAGAAAAACAAGTCCACGAAAGGAAGAGAAACATTCCAGCGATGACTGCGGCCCAATGCGGTACAAGCAGGACCAGCGCGTAGCCGGCGATTGAGACTACGTTGAAAATAATAAACGCGCGCCGGTGTCCCCAATGATCCACAAGAACTCCCCCGGGATAGGCGTAGATCGCGCCAACCAAAGTGCGCAGCGCATCGTAAAGGCCGATCACAAAAACCGTTGCGCCGACCGCCAGCAGGTACTTCGGCACAAAACGCATCCAAAGTTCTTCGCCCGCGCCGATCACAAAAATGGCGATGAGCAGGATGACCAGGTTGCGTTTGAGTCCGAAGAAATCCGCGAACTGCCGCTTCCGATTTACGCTTTGCTCACCTGGCGTTTGCATTCTGCGTAAAGCGCGTCGTAAACGATGAATTCGCGTTCGAGAATTTCATGATCGCTCATTCCGAGCGCGCCGAAGCCGCTGGCGATCCAGCGCAGACCTTCTCCTGCTGGATGTGGATCATGCGGGCGCGAGTCGGCAGCTCGCACGATTTCGCCGAGTAAAGCGAGCGCTGGGTCGGCGAGCTTGTATTTTTTCAAAATCGAATTGAACGAAACGTCTTCGCCGTGGTGGCCAAGTTCGCAATTCGGAACGTCGAACGCGATTCCACCATTAATCTTTGCCCAATCAGTGTCCCGCGGCAGAAACACAAACTCCGCGTCTCGGTCGATGAATTTTCTGATAAGCCACGGACATGCCACTCGGTCCACTTTAATTTTCTCGCGAGTGATCCATTTCATGAACTAGACTCCGTTTCGTGGCAGCTTGGTTCTGGTATGCAGTCATCGCCGCCATTCTCTATGGCGCCCATCAAATCTTTACACGACTTGCGGCGGAGCGCATCGGCGAAGGTCTCGGCGGGTTTGTCGTTGAAGCCAGCGCCGCGTTATCGATTCTAATCTATCTCGCGTTTCTCTGGATTGGTGGACGTTGGAACCAGAAGTTCAGTATGTCTGGTTTTAATTACTCGATGCTCACCGGCATTTGTGTCGGGGCTGGCACCATCGCGTTCTTTTTACTTTTTCAAAAGGGCGGTCCGCTCTCTTCTGTTCCAGCCATTCTGGCGGGCGGCGCAGCGATCATGGCCATCGCGGGGATTCTTTTCTTTCGCGAACCGCCATCGTGGCAAAGAATCGTTGGCGTCGTGTTCGCGATAGTCGGATTGTTTTTGCTGCGCAAATAAAATCGAGCGGCGTTCATTTTCCGGCGCGGAGGCTTTGGCGTGCGCGATTTCTCTATAACAGTCAAACCTAAATGACAAAGTCCGGCACGTGTTGGCTTATCTGAGCGGACACGACCGATTGCGGAGGACAAAATGGACGAAGAAAAATCGGAACTCGTTGCGAAGGTACCGCAGGTAACATTTTTATTCTGGATCGTTAAGATCCTCGCGACAACGCTTGGCGAAACCGGCGGCGACGCCGTAACCATGTCGTGGCTTGGCGAAACGACGCCCGGGGCCAAGGGCACCGGTTATCTAATCGGAACAGCCATCTTCGGTGTCATCTTTATCGTCGCGGTCTTGGTGCAGATCAGGGCCAGAAAATTTCACCCGTTCCTTTACTGGTTGACGATTATCGCAACGACGACGGTCGGCACAACGCTGGCCGATTATTGCACGAGATCGCTCGGCATCGGCTACCCCGGCGGTTCAACTATCTTGCTCATCTGTGTAGTTGCGTCGCTTCTGATCTGGCGGTGGTCGACTGGCAGCATATCGATCGAAACAGTGAGTACGCCGAGGGTCGAGATTTTTTACTGGGTGACAATCATGTTCTCCCAGACTTTGGGGACCGCGCTTGGCGACTGGGTGGCTGATACAAATGAAATGGGGTACCTCGGCGCTGCCGCCGTTTTCGTTGGGTTACTTTTGTTGACCGCTATTCTTTACTACCTCACGAACTTTTCCCGCGTGATTTTGTTTTGGGCTGCATTCATTTTGACTCGCCCGCTGGGGGCTACCCTCGGCGATTTCCTCGACAAGCCGGTCACGGAAGGAGGCCTGGCTCTAAGCCGTTACACTGCTTCGCTGGCGCTCGTGGTGGTGATCGTCGCATTGATCCTGATATTCCCGCAAAGGCCTGCTTCAAAAGCGCATTGATCAGTAAACGAACTGCATCCCGAAATAGCCGATCAACGCTGTTGGCTGATTAGGTGAGCGAAGCTCGTGTCCCATCGATACAATCAGTATGTAATTTTCGGTGAACTCGCGCCGTAGACCAAAATTCAACGTCAGCACATCCCGGCTGAAGTTCATTCGTGATTCGTCATGGAGTTCTGCCATCAGCATTGTTGTTTTCGCGACATCAAATCCGCAGACAATTCCGTACAACCATTCGCTTCGACCAACGGTGCTCGCTAGCGGACCGAATTCGGCATCCACGCGCAACCGGCCAAACGTTTTTGCAATTTGAAATGGAATCTGGAAACGTGTGCCGTCTTCAGCGAGACCGCGGCGGACGGATGATTGCGACACATTGAAAAGGACGCGCGGAAACATCGACATATCGACGCCGCTCGTAGCTTCATCGAGAAAGCGCCATTTCACCGCCGCTTCAGTCCCGCCCCATCCGCCGATTAAACCTTGGCCGCTACGCTTCAGCAGCACCGGCGCGGTTTGCAACGTGAGCTGAATGTGGTCGCCTACTCCGTAATTCAAATCGATCTCGGGCACATCGTATGCGGTTTCGCCAGGACGATATTCGAATGTGATCGCAAAATTATTTTCCCATTTTCCGTTTCCAGGCGTGCCCGGGTCATCAGTGATCATCGGCGGACCGCCTTGGCCAAGGACAACTCGTGCGGCGCACGCGAGGCCCAGAGCAACCGCAAAATGCCGCACATCTAGTCTTTTGTTGACTCCGCCGGACCGTACACAAGCAGCTTAAGTGTGTCTGGAACAATGCTGGGGCGTGCAGGCGACGCACCGGGCGAAGGTGAAGGTGCGGGCGCAAATTGAGCAGTCGGTAAATAAATCCGGTGCGTCTTGGGATCGAGTGCCATTGTTCGCGCACCGCGTTGCGTTTTCAACACCTGAACCACAGCCAATTTGTCCGGCATTTCTTCTTTCGCGATGGTCGTTGTTCCATCGCCACAGGAAGCGAACGCGAGCTGGGTTGAATCGTCGAACGCGCAACCATCAACTCCGCGGCCGATCGGAACGTTCGTAATAACCTTGCCGGTTTGTGTATCGAGCATCACCATCATGTTGTTGTGGCAACCGGCGAACAAACGATGATGCTGCGCATCTAAAGCGATGCCGCTCGGTTCTTCTCCCGGCGCAAGCGACCAATGGGCGGTAACCTCATGCTTGTTTGCATCAATGACTGCGACTTCGCTCTTGTCTTCGATATTGCAGTAAACGCGTCCCGCGCTTTCATCTACCACAGCGAATTCTGGATTTCCTTCGAGCTGAATTGTTGCTGAGACGGTAGCGGCTTTCGCATTGATAACGGTGACAGAATTTCCAGTATGATTAAAAACGTAGACCTCACCGTGACGGGGCTCGTAAACAACAGCGTCGGGATTTTGGCCAGTGTCGATTTTTGAAACCGTTTTCAATGTTGTCAGATCGACGACGCTCGATTTCGATTCTTTGCCATTCGACGAAAAGCCGCGTTGCACTTCGGGCACCGGCACAAATGCGTGAACGCCCGGCGTGTCGGCAATTTCTCCGGCGACGGTGTTTTTACTCAAATCGACAACGACGACTTTCGCCGCGTGTGAAAGGTAGAGGCGGCCCGCGGTCGGATCGATTGCCAAAATATCCCAGCCTCCCTCGCCTCCAATCGGTATCTCTCTTGCCAAGCGGTACAGTTCATTGCCCCCTGCCGTCGCACTCTGTAGATTAATTGGCTTCGCTTCGGGTTTCGTCTCGGCCGCGGCGGCGCCGAAAGCCAAAATGAGTTGGATCAAGGCGATCGCGCCAATTTTCACAAATTTCGAGCCGCGATTCATCAGAAAAGAGTGACGCCTGTAAAAGAACATGCTCATAAAACAATCAACCTTTGAATTATTGCTCAACTACAAAATTATTCGACACGGTAAGCGCGAACTTCGGCCTTTTGCGAACCGCGATGTGGAACAGCTACGAAGAGAGCGTCATGTTTTGAAACGAAAAGTCCGGTGCGAGCGCCAGCTGCTGTGTCAACTTTGGTAGAGATTCTATAGGTATCCGGATCGGTCTGCTCTATGATGTCGATCTTGCCTGCGCCGCAGATCGCGTAGATGCAATGACGCTTGCTATCGTAGAAGACCTCGTCGGGATCGCCGGAAATGTCGATCTTTGCAACAATGTTACTCGACTTCGTGTTGAGCACGACAAGCTTCGAGGGAAGACGACACCCGACAAATAAACGATGATTTGCTTCATCTAGCGCCATTGGAAAATTTCCAAATGCCAAATCTGTCTTCCACGTGGCGACGACTACGCCCTTCTCCCGATCGATCATTGCCACGTGACGGGAATTTGGGACGTTTACAAAAATTCGTTTGCCATTCTTTTCCAACTCGAAAGCTTCAGGATGCGCCGAGAGTTTGATTGAGCCGATTTGCTTTCCATCTGCTGCGTTGACGATGGCGATTCCGCCGCTGCCGAATCCAACATAAATCTTTTTTGTCGCGTCATCGTAACGAACATTGTCGGCATCATCCTTGAAGTTTAGTTCACTGATTTTCTGAAATGATTTTCCATCGTAAATCTTGCAAACACCGCCTTTATCGTTTGCCACGAAGATGCGGTCCAGCTCAGGGATGTAGGCGATTCCTTGCGGTGCACCGAGGCCGGTAATCGAGTGAATTCGCTCGCCATTGCGCAGATCGAGAACTTCAACTGAGTTGTTGCCAAGTGCGCAGATAAATAACCTTTCGCCTGCGGCATCGAATGCAAAATGGTCGATCCGCCCTTCTACCCCTGGCAACGCAATGGTTTGTTGTAATTTGAGCGATGCGCTCTCCATCGCTGGCATTGCAACGCCTGTGCAACACAGTGCGATGGCAAGGCGAGTTGTATTAGTGGCAAAGGAGGCGCTCAATTTTGCAGCGGCGAGCTGATCTTAAGTAAGCCGCCCACCAAGAGTCCGCCTTTGACGGCATTCGCCAAATCTTTTGCTGGGCCGTGGCCCCAGTAATGGAAAAACATGATGCGCGGTTCCTCATGCGTCATGTGCTGATGGATGGCCACGATGTTGATCTTGTCCTTAAGCAACGATTTCAAGACCGGCTGCAATTCGTCTTCCGTGACCGCGAAGTCGCCATCGACAACTGCATTGTCGTCGCTGCCAGCGAAGGCTGACCATGTGTTCACACCCATGGTGTTGTCGATCTTGACGCCATGCATCATTGCCGGGCGACCGATTGTGAATTTCACCATTCCGTCTTTCGATTCGCCCTGCGTTCCGAAGATTTCGTTAAGAGGCACAGCGGTGATAGAACTTTTTCCCGGCAACGACTGAGCACCGAAAGAGTCTTTCGGCTTTGGATTTGCGGTTCGAATCTGTTTGGCAGCGTCGTAGACTTTTTTTACCGCGCCCGCCAGCTTGTCAGCTCCGCCTTCGCCTTCGATATGCATGAAGAAAACTCTCGGCTGATCGAAGAAGAAATGATTGTGGAGAGCCGTGACGCTCAGGCCGTTATCGAGCGCAGCGGACATCGCGGCATTCACTTCGTCTTCGAACAGCACGGTGTCGCCCATCACCATCGCACCGTTTGGTGTCGCCGTGAACGCTGCCCAAGTGCCGAGTCCCATGAACGGTGGCATCGTCCAGCCATCGACAACGATTTTCACGTCGTTGCGCGGGAAGGTGACTTTATAAACGCCTTCCTTTTCATTCATCTTCCCTTTGAGTCCGGTCAATTCGTCGATGCGCGCCGTATTGAGATCGGCTGCTACCGATAGGCAAAGCAAGACGGGAAAAACTAATATCACTGCGAAAGTTTGTTTCATGGTGGTTACACTAATACGCGTCGATTTGGGAAGTTGGATGTAAGACCAAGGACGACATGCTATACGTATTTCATTCTAGGTCTTGATCCGATGCGTGCAACTTCCTGGCTCCTTCTTCTCTACAGCCTCCCCAGCGGACAAAAAACCGAACGGGTCGCGATCTGGCGTCGTTTGAAAAAGATGGGCGCTGTCCAGATCAAAACATCAACATATCTGCTGCCCGATGAGACCGCGCAATACGAGCAGTTCCAATGGCTCGCGCAGCAAATCCGCGATTACGGCGGCGATTCGACGCTCGTCCGCGCGAACGAGATCGAAGGTCTAACGAGAGAAAACGTCGTCGCGATGTTCAATAACGCACGGGCAAAGGACTATGTAGAGCTACGAAAATCGCTTCAGGGTTTCATCGCTCGCCGAAAAAGAGTGGATGCCGAAGAGGCAGCGGCAGAACTCGAACGAGTTACCCGTCAGTTTCGGGAAATTCGGGCAGTCGATTTTTTCGACAGCCCGCGCGGGCACGACGTTGCCATGTTGCTTCAGCGCGCCGAAGGCCCAAAGCGCGCTCGGCAGCTCGAGAAACTTGATGTGAAGCACTATCAGGGCAAGACATGGCTGACTCGACCGCGGCCAGAGATCGACCGTGTCGGCTCAGCGTGGCTGATCTCGAAGTTCATTGACCGCAAACCGAAATTCGTCTTTGCGCCAAAAGCCGATGCTGTCCCCGATGCAATTCCGTTCGATATGCTTGACGCTCAGTTCTCACATCATGGCAATTACTGCACGTTCGAAACGCTCACAAAGCGCTTTGCGATTTCGGACAAGTCGGTCGCGAAAATTGGCGAGATGATCCATGACGCCGACCTCGACGATGCGAGATTTCAGCGTGTCGAAGCGGTCGGGATCGACCGAGTGCTCAAAGGTTGGGCGAAAGAAGGGTTGCCGGATGAAGAGATTTTGCGGCGCGGCTTCGAGTGCTTCGACGCGCTCTACAGCTTTTTACAACGATGATGAAGGCGACTTCCTCAGAGCGAACAGTTGCAACCGAAGATCGACCTCTTGCACCCTCGTTTGCTGAGGCATGCCGATTCTGGCTCAAGTTTGGTTTCATTAGCTTCGGCGGACCCACGGCTCAGATTGCGCTGCTCCACGGAGAACTGGTCGAAAAGAAGAAATGGATCAGTGAGACGCGGTTTTTCCATGCACTCAATTTTTGCATGCTGCTGCCAGGCCCCGAGGCCCACCAGCTCGCGATCTACATCGGCTGGTTGCTGCACAAGATTCGCGGCGGCGTTATTGCGGGAACTTTGTTTGTCCTGCCCGCCGCCGTTTTCCTCTGGGGTCTGACTTGGGTTTACGCCGCCTACGGCAATATTGCCTGGGTTGCGGCGATTTTCTTCGGCATCAAGCCTGCCGTCATGGCGATCGTGGCCGAAGCCGTGATTCGGATTGGATCGAGAGCGCTGAAAAACACGGTGATGTGGACGCTGGCCGCGCTTGCTTTCGTAGCCATCTTCTTTCTCAAGGTTCCCTTTCCACTCGTTGTTTTGACGGCCGGTATTACCGGGTTGGTGGGCGGCAGGTTATGGAAAGATAAGTTTTTAGTGTTTGGTCAAAACAAATCGGGCAAGAAGGATGCCGAGACCGTTCTCGGTGACGATATAGAATCGCCTGCGCATACGAAACCATCGCTCGTCGGCGCCATCAAAGTCTGTGTGATTTGGCTCACGTTATGGTGGCTGCCCGTTCTGCTCGCTGGCCTTTGGCGCGGGTGGAATGACACGATTTTCCGTGAAGGTTTGTTCTTTAGCAAAGCGGCGGTTGTTACTCTCGGCGGTGCCTACGCTGTGCTACAATATGTCGCCCAGAACGCGGTGGAGTATTTTCACTGGTTGAAACCGGGTCAGATGATGGACGGACTTGGTCTGGCCGAAACGAAACCAGGGCCGTTGATCATGGTGCTCCAATTTGTGGGATTCATGGGCGGCTGGAACGTGCCGAACGGTCTGCCGCCGCTTACGGCCGCAACGCTAGGCGCTCTCATCAGCACATGGACAACGTTCGTGCCTTGCTTTCTTTGGGTTTTTCTTGGTGGCCCGCACATCGAACAACTGCGAGGAAACGTCCACCTAACCACCGCGCTCTCCGCGATCACCGCCGCGGTTGTGGGTGTCGTGATGAACCTGGCCGTCTGGTTCGGAATGCATATTCTGCTACCCCAAAACGAGCCGTTCAACTGGTTCGCCGCTATTGTAGGCATTGTGGCTTTTCTTGGAATGTGGCGATGGAAATGGAATATTGTGTACGTCGTCCTCGGCAGCGGGTTGCTCGGATTTTTGTTTAAGTTCGCAATCGCCCGCTGAACTGTGTGGTTGCCATAGTATCGCTGGAGTTCAGGTTGCGTTGGTAGCTATTGGCGCAATCCTCGGCGGAATCATTTACTCCAGCATTCGTGCGCTTGCATGAAAGCTGTAGCCGGTATCGCTGATCCCAGAAGCTCGAAGGTGCTGCTAGCAGGCGATACCGGGGTCATCGAACCCCGGCTACACCTGGGATTCGTTACAAACCGGTTATTTTGTTACGAGTTAAGAAGGAGTGCTGAGGGGAGAAGTCGCGAAAACGCGCTTTTGCTCGCGACCGCTAACAAACCGCGAACAACAGCGAACAGAGTCTTGTTCGTCCGCAGGCTATCACGCTGAACCTGCATCGTAATGGGGCGTTGGCTTCATCGTTTGGTCTGACCCAATTCAAGAAACTTGATGCTGGGAAGAATCGCGTTAAAAGCAGCTTCTGCCAAGGCATTGTGCCCTTCCTCCGAAGGATGCCAGGCGTCCACCGGATGGATCAGTTCCAAGCGGCTTAAGTCCACTCTCGTTAGGCCGTCGGAATATTGCAGGCGGACCCCCGGATAGTCTCGCACCTGCTGATTCAGCTCGCTGGTCATCGCTTGTAATTCGCCATTCAACATTGAAGCAAGTCGCGCCATGTCCTCCCGATAGGGCGGTTTCAACGATTCGAAGGTTCGCTCACCACTCTCGAAGTGAGAGTAGAGTTTCGGATTTTGTGCATGCAGGGCTTCCGCCTGCGCTCTCGACTTCAGATACGCGTTAATGTTGGCCAATCCAAACACGACAATGGACACCTTGTGTTTCTCCGCCTTCGCCCGACCGATCAGGGCTCGTAGGGTTTCAGAGTAGTTCTTCCGAAAGCGCGCGGCGATTTCCCGAAGCTGACTCTTCGGATCGGCGCGCTCTTCCGCAGAAAGGCCGTGAACCCAGTCCAGATTGTTGTGTCCAATCCAAATCATAATGAGATCTGGAAAGCGGTTTCGGCGCAAAACTTGTTCGATTTGGCCAGGGAGATTCCGAGTTCGAACAAGTTTCTGACGCAGATCTTCCTCGGATCGACTCGGAGCAACTAATGCTCCCGCACCATTATACTCCGCCGCGACCAGCGGTGTGATGCGCTCCAGTCGTTCGTAAACGCTGAAAACACTTTTGGGGTCTGGATCTGTGTCTAGGAACCAGTTCTCGCGCCAAGCCGTTCTTGCCCGCCAAAAAGCGCTCGGCAGCGCTGACATATAGAAATGTTGCGTAAGGCTATCGCCGAGCATCGCCACGTGCGGCAGCCGGTTCACTAGTTCAGTTCGATCAATTTTACCTTGCCGATATTGAAAATAATCCGGATAAAGAGGCGACGACGGATCTGAGATCCGTTCCAAATAATCCCGTGTCGTCACCCTGGGCGGCTTGCTCACCGCGCGATCAAACAAGAAAAGCAAATCGACCAGGTCTGCGGTCACTTGCTCGCCAATCGCGACAGGTAAGGGGGCCAGTGAACCCGTAGTCTCATCGGCGCAGATTGCAGAAGAAACAATCAGAAATAAAAGAACGACCTGCAACAAACCGGGTCGAATGACGAGCTTGTGAGACCGCAGTTCAATTGGTTCACCGCGTTGGACCTTCCACTCGCTCGCAAATCGATTCGCTGCTCCCTTCATGATTTCCTCTTTGTATTCGTCCCCCATCGACAGCATTGGACGTGAAAAGGCAGAGCCAAAGAGCGATTCTTGTTGCCGCCAAGTCACATCGGCGTTTTCGAAAAGACCATGGCTTATCTGTTTCTCGTTAGACCGCTATGCCACGAGCCATTTCGACCGCATTGCTCGTTTTCCCTATGCTGCGCCGGAAATTCAACCTAGGCGACGAATCTTGTTATTTGCTGTACTTTCGAATTCCAGCGCGGTGCTGGATGTCGGCGGGCATACGTGTATCCGACTTCACGGATCACCCCTATTATGTTGTGTTGAAGCCTCGTTCACGGATGAGCTGCTCGAGCACCTGTGATTCTCCTCTATCGTGTTGTGCGATTTTGCTAGACCTATCACATAGCTATTGGGTTTTTCTGCTGCCAGCCAACTTCAACGGAATTACCGGACGGCGCCGCTCATGACGCGACGGTCCCGTTGCAACCAAACCGCATGCGGCGCGCGGTCTGCGCAATGGCAGGCGGAGCAATTTACGCAAGCATTCGCGCGCTCGCGTGAGCTGTAGCCACGGCCCCCTGGCCGTTCCGGGTTATCAAAGACGCGCTGAGACGGACTAGCTATAGGCCGGTAGCTACAATATTTACGACAGAGTTATCGGCGCGTGAACGCGGCGAAGACGACGTTAGATGACGCCGCTTCGCCGCGTTTTCACCCCGATCGCGTTGAGTCGCCGTTCCCCCTTACTTGCCCAGAAACAACGCGATTCACCTGCGATTAGTACTTGGAGCCTGCTTCTTTGTGTTCCTTGGCTTCGTTATGCTTGCTCAACACCTTGCCGTTGGCATCCATTTCGACGCCCATCTGCTTGCCGTTCTTCTCGATGACGGCCTCAAAGTTGGCGCCTTCTTTTTCCCAACGGATGATTGTTCCGCCCTTTGCCTCGGTCTGCGCGGCTCGCTGCACTGCGGCCGGGACGTCAGAGCTGTTGATCGTTTGTTCTTCGTGTTCTCTATCCTTCGCCTGAGCGGCAACGCCGAATGCCAAGCCGGCGCTTACCGCTACAATTGTGAATATATTTCTTGTTTTCATGTCTGTTAAGTTTTGACTGTTAGCTTTTCACTATTGTTCGAAATTGAGTGTTCATTGGCGTGGAAAAGCCTGCACAAAATCGAAGTCTGGGCTGATTAGCCGTGTGTCAGGCAGAACCCGATAGGCGAGTGCACTCCGCTTCGTAATCCTCAATTAATTTCAAGATTTTGGATTGGAATGCATCCTGCGCCGCGTAAACCGCGCCAATGCCTTCAGCGAACGCTTTTTGTTTGAGCTCGTCCTCAATCGTTAAGCTTAGCTCGGCGAGCTTTTCGATGTTCGACCGCGAGTGAAACTCCAAATCCTTAAGCGCGGAGAGGACGGCGAGCGATTTCTCCAGTTGGGTTGAATCAGTTGGTTGAAGTGGCTTTTCGACCTCGGGTTTGGTCGCGGCGCTTTGCTCCGTAGCAGGCGTTTGCGTTTTCTTGGCCAGCTTAGGTGCACCGGCGTCCGGAGCGTGCTTGGCTTTGTGGTGCTTCTCTTGAGTAACTTTCTTAGCGTGTGCGACGTTTCGTGGATCTCCCATCATCTTATAGACGGGTTTCAAAGGTTCCCCGGTCGTATCTACGGGAAGGTACTTCTAGGGTTCTGCTAGTGCAGGCAACTCACGAATATGCAGCCTCTGTAGCCACGGCCCCTGTGGGCCGTCCCTGGGGCACTTGGCTGAGCGTACGCAAACGCCCACAGGAGCGTGGCTACAATCAGACGGCTTTCCAGCGTTTCCCGAAAATTTCGCGCAGTGCCAATCGCGCAGCGTAATACCCGCACATACCATGGACTCCGCCACCCGGTGGAGTGGAAGATGAACACAAATAAACGCCGCGCAACGGGGTGCCATAAGGCGCCGGACTGAGAATTGGTCGCGCAATCAATTGCATCAGGTTGGCCGCGCCACCGTTAATGTCGCCGCCGGCTAAATTCGGATTCGATTTCTCCAAATCGGCAGCGCCCATCTTGTGACGAGCAAGAATGCAATCACGAAAACCGGGAGCGAATCGCTCGATTTGAGATTCAATACGATCCGACATGTCGGTGTCGCAATCGAATGGAACGTGGCAGTAGGCCCACAGCGTATGCTGTCCGCGTGGCGCGCGAGTTCCATCAAACAGACTTTGTTGCGCGACCAGTGTAAACGGACGTTCGGGAATTCTTCCGCACGCGACGT